>ERZ761602.291-NODE-291-length-116307-cov-67.836054_pt1 | contig 116307 bp, 101 predicted proteins | sample MGYA00512165_ERZ761602 | MGnify/ENA primary metagenome ERZ761602 (study PRJEB28899, sample SAMN02445085) | bioreactor sludge metagenome | biome: EBPR sludge; isolation source: Thorneside wastewater treatment plant | place: Australia: Brisbane, Thorneside...
CGCCCAAGCGGCGTGACTCACACAAAAAAGCCTCCGGGATTCCCGGGGCGGTTCATGGGTTCGTATTGCCCCGACCGAGAGCATGCGGTGAGGGAGGCGCAGATCCGTATCGGTGGTGCGGAACCGACCCAGCCCCGCTTCGCGATTTCACCTGACTGGCGAAATCGACCAACGCAACCAAGATTGCCCTGCCGCGGCCTGCCGGTCGAGCCAGAAGCAAGGCCAGCCCGGCATGCCCTGTGTCGGGCAGAAGATGCACCTCGACGGCCACCCCGTGCGCGCGCAGGCGTTCGGCCAGGCGCGTGCTGTTGCCGGGTTCGACCAGGCGGTCGTCGTGGCCGTGCAGCAGCAGGAAGGGCGGCTCGCTGCCGTCGACGTGGGCGATCGGCTGGCTGGCGCGGTGGCGCGCGGGGTCGTCGCCGAACACCTCGCGCAGCGGCCGGCTGCGGATCGGCAGGAAGTCGTAAGGGCCGGCCAGGCCGATCACGCCGCGCAGGTCGGACGGCGACAGGTCGTGGCGTGCCAGGTACTGCGGGTCGGTGGCCAGCAGGGCGGCGATGTGGGCGCCGGCGGAGTGGCCCATGAGCACGATGCGGTCCGGGTCGTAGCCGAGGCTGGGGCCCTGGGCTTCCAGCCAGGCGACGGCGGCGGCGGCGTCGTTCATGAAGGCGGGGAAGGGCGCCTTGCGGTAGTCGGGGATGGCGACCGCCAGGCCATGGCGCGCCAGGGCCTGGCCCACGAAGGCGTACCAGTGGCGTTCGCCCTGCCGCCAGCTGCCGCCGTAGAAGAACACCACCAGCGGGGGCGGCGAGTCGACGTCCTCGGGCAGGTAGAGGTCGAGCGCCAGGCCGTTCCCGGGGGCGAACATCCGACCGTCGGCCACCTGGTCGGTGGCCTTCGGCGCGACCAGGTTGACGCCGGTGAACAGGGCGGGCTGGCAGGCGGCGAGCAGGCCGCTGGCGAGCAGGAGCAGGGCAGGGCGCAGAAAGGGGTGGCGTAGCATTGCGGGAGTCTGGCTGGCCGGGCGTGACGGGGCCGTCGGCTATACTCGCGCGGATGATCCGCCTGCCCCGCCACGGCCCCGTTTCCCACGGGTTCCGCCCGGTTCCTGTCGCCCTTCGCCGGGCCGGCGCGGCGCCCGGCGGACGCGGCCGGCCGGCCGTTGCCGCCCGCGTGGCCGCGGCAGGCCGATGACGCGGCTGTTCCGCTCGCTGCCGGTCGAGCCGCCCGATCCGTGCGGTTGCGCGGTGGCGATCGGCGCCTTCGACGGCGTGCACCTGGGCCATCGGCGCCTGCTGGCGCGTGCCGCCACGGTCGCCGCCGAGCGCGGCCTGGCGGCCGTGGCGCTCAGCTTCGAGCCGCTGCCGCGGGAGTTCTTCGCGCCGCAGGCGGCGCCGGCGCGGCTGACCCCGGCGCGCACCCGCTTCGAGCTGATGGCGGCGGCGGGCATGGATGCGGTCGGCCTGCTGCGCTTCGACGCGCGCCTGGCGGCGATGCCGGCGGCGGCCTTCGTCGACCAGGTGCTGGCCGGCGCCCTGGCGGCGCGCCATGTGGTGGTCGGCCCGGGCTTCCGGTTCGGCCAGGGCCGGGCCGGCGACATCGACCTGCTGCGCACGCGCGGCGCGGCGCTCGGCTTCGGCGTCGAGGAGGCGCCGCTGGTGGCCTGTGCGGACGGCGAGCGGATCAGCGCGACGCGCATCCGCGGCGCCCTTGCGGCCGGCGATTTCGAGGGCGCCGCGGCGCTGCTCGGCCGGCCGTACGCGATCGCCGGCAAGGTGGTGCGCGGCCGTCAGCTCGGCCGCAAGCTGGGCTATCCCACCGCCAACATCCCGGTGCGCTGGCGGCCGGCGGTGACCGGCATCCTGGCGGTGCGCGTGCATGGCGCCGGGCTGGCCGGCTGGCCGGCGGTGGCCAGCCTGGGCACCCGGCCGACCGTCGGCGGCGGACCGGCGGTGCTGGAGGCGCACCTGTTCGACTTCGAAGGCGACCTGTACGGGCGCCGGCTGTCGGTGGAATTCGTCGCCCACCTGCGCGGCGAACGCCGTTTCGACGACCTGCCGGCGATGGTCGAACAGATGCACGAGGACGCCCGCCAGGCGCGGGCGGTGCTGGCGGCACCGGCGCTGCGGGCGTCGGCATGAACCCGGAATCGGATGCCGCGCGCGCGGGCGCGCGGCCGCAAGGAAACGCGATGAGCCAGGACTACAAGGACACCATCAACCTGCCGGCGACGGATTTCCCGATGCGCGGCGACCTGCCGGCGCGCGAACCGCCCCGGCTCGCGCACTGGCAGGCCAGCGACCTGTACGGGCGCCTGCAGCAGGCCGCCGCCGACCGGCCGCTGTACGTGCTGCACGACGGCCCGCCGTACGCCAACGGCGACATCCACATCGGCCACGCGGTCAACAAGATCCTCAAGGACATGGCGGTGAAGTCGCGGCTGCTGGCCGGCTTCCGCGCCCCCTACGTGCCGGGCTGGGACTGCCACGGCCTGCCGATCGAGGTCGCGGTCGAGAAGAAGCACGGCAAGGTCGGCCAGAAGCTGGACGCGAAGGCCTTCCGCGCCGAGTGCCGCCGCTATGCGCGCGAGCAGATCGACCGCCAGCGCGAGGACTTCAGGCGGCTTGGCGTGCTGGGTACCTGGGATGCGCCCTACCAGACCCTGGACTTCCGCTACGAGGCCGACATGCTGCGGGCGCTCGCCGGCATCGTCGAGCGCGGCCATGTGGTGCGCGGCTTCAAGCCGGTGCACTGGTGCTTCGACTGCGGCTCGGCCCTGGCCGAGGCCGAGATCGAGTACATGGACAAGCGCTCGCCGGCGATCGACGTCGCCTACGACGCCCTCGACCCCAAGGCGCTGGCCGCGAAGTTCGGCGTCACGCCGGGCCCCGACGACAAGGTCGCGGTGCCGATCTGGACCACCACGCCGTGGACGCTGCCGGCGAGCATGGCGGTGGCGCTGGCGCCGGACCTCGACTACGCGCTGGTCGAGGGCGCCGCGCGCGACGGCAGCCGCCTGCTGCTGGTGCTGGCCGCCGACCTGGTGGAGGTCGTGGCCGGCCGTTACGGCATTGCCGAACCCCGCGTGCTGGGACGCTGCGCGGGCGCCGCGCTCGAGGGCATGCAGCTCCGCCACCCGTTCCTTGACCGCTCGGTGCCGGTGATCCTGGGCGGCCACGTCAGCGCCGAGGAAGGCACCGGCGCCGTGCACACCGCGCCCGGGCACGGCGTCGAGGACTTCCAGGTCGGCCAGCAGTACGGCCTGGAGACGCTGAACCCGGTGGCCGGCAACGGCACCTACCTGCCGGACACGCCGCTGTTCGCCGGCCAGCACATCTGGAAGGCCAACGACGCCATCGTCGCCAACCTGCGCGAGCGCGGCGTGCTGCTGGCGCACGCGCAGATCGAGCACAGCTATCCGCACTGCTGGCGGCACAAGACGCCGGTGGCGTTCCGCGCCACGCCGCAGTGGTTCATCTCGATGGACAAGGCCGGCCTGCGCGCCGACGCCCTGGCCGAGATCGCGCGCATCGGCGAAGCCGGGGGCTGGTTCCCGGCCTGGGGCGAGGGCCGCATCCGTGCCATGGTCGAAGGCCGGCCGGACTGGTGCATCTCCCGGCAGCGCACCTGGGGCGTGCCGATCGCCCTGTTCGTCGAGCGCGCCAGCCAGGAACCGCACCCGCGCTCGGCCGAGCTGATGCGGCAGGTCGCCGTCCTGGTCGAGCGCGAGGGCGTCGACGCCTGGTACGACCTCGACCCGGCCAGCCTGCTCGGCGAGGAGGCCGGCCGCTACGAGAAGGTCACCGACATCCTCGACGTCTGGTTCGACTCCGGCGTCAGCCACCACTGCGTGCTCGGCCAGCGCGCCGAGCTGGACCGCGGCGACGGCGCGCCGCCGCGCGCCGACCTGTACCTGGAGGGTTCCGACCAGCACCGCGGCTGGTTCCAGTCCTCGCTGCTCACCGGCGTCGCCCTGCACGGCCGCGCCCCGTACGACCAGGTGCTGACCCACGGCTTCGCGGTCGACGCCCAGGGCCGCAAGATGTCGAAGTCGGTCGGCAACGTGGTGGCGCCCCAGCAGGTCATGAAGGCGCTGGGCGCCGACATCCTGCGCCTGTGGGTGGCCTCCACCGACTACCGCAACGAGATGTCGGTGTCCGACGAGATCCTCAAGCGGGTCGCCGACGGCTACCGGCGGATGCGCAACACCCTGCGCTTCCTGCTCGGCAACCTGGACGGCTTCGACCCGGCCGCGCATGCGCTGCCCGAGGGCGAGCTGCTGCTGCTCGACCGCTGGGCGCTGGACCAGGCGCGTCGCGTGCAGGAGGCGGTGGTCGGCGCCTACGGCCGCTACGAGTTCCTGGAGGTGGTCCAGCGCGTGCAGTCGTTCTGCAGCAACGAGCTGGGCGCGCTGTACCTGGACATGACCAAGGACCGGCTCTACACCATGCCGGCCGGCAGCCGCGGCAGGCGCAGCGCGCAGACCGCGATGTTCCACATCGCCGAGGCGATGCTGCGCTGGCTGGCGCCGGTGCTGAGCTTCACCGCCGAGGAGGCCTGGCAGGCGATGCCCGGCGAGCGCCCGGACTCGCCGCTGTTCGCCACCTGGTACCCGCACCTGCCGGCGCTGGCGCCCGAGGCGCCGCTGGCGGAGGCCGACTTCGCCGTGCTGCTGGGGCTGCGCGCCGGCGCGGCCAAGGTCCTCGAGGCGATGCGCGCCGCCGGCACCATCGGCGCCTCGCTGGATGCCGAGCTCGATCTCTACGTCGACCCCGCGCTGTCGGCGCGCCTGGCGCCGGTCGCCGACGAGCTGCGCTTCTTCTTCATCACCTCGGCCTTGTCGGTGCGGCCCCTGGCGCAGGCGCCTGCCGATGCCGACGCGTTGGCGCTGGCCGGCGGCGGCCAGGCCCGGGTGATGGCCCGCGCCAGCGGCCACGCCAAGTGCGGGCGCTGCTGGCACCACCGGCCGGACGTCGGCGCCGACGCCGCCCACCCCGAGCTGTGCGGGCGCTGCGTCGGCAATGTCGCGGCGGTGCGCGACGGCGCCCCCGGCGAGGACCGGCGCTGGTTCTGAGGCGGTCCCGACGGCGGAACCGCCCGCCAGGCAGCGGGCCGTCCGTCGGCGGGTCGCTGGGGCAAGGCGCGCTGGCCTGGGGCGCCCCTAGGGCGCGGCGCGGCGGCCGCGCGGCAGGGGCCGGCGCCGGGCGCGGTCGCCCGGTCCGGCCCCGGTGTGCCGGGATCAGCCGGTGCCGTCCTCGTCGCGGCAGAGCAGCTGGACCTGGCTTTCGGCCCGCTCCAGCTCGGTCGCCTTCTCCTCCGGCGTGAGCTCCTCGGGCACCCCGTCGCCGTCCTTGTCCAGCATCACCGTGGTCATGTTGCGCAGGGTGGTGCGGTTGGCGCGCGCCTGCTCGCAGGCGGCCCGGCGCTGTTCGGGCGTGTACAGCAGGTCGACCTCGTCGCGGGTCATGCCGCGCGGCTGGATCTCGACCAGGGTGGACCGGGTGGCGCCGCGCAGCACCAGGCGTTCGGCGTTGACCGACTCGTCCGGCGGCGAATCGGTGAAATGGACGGTGCCGTCCTTGTCGATCCATTTGTAGACCTGCTGGGCACCGGCCGGCAGGGCGGCGGCGAGCAGGGCGGCGGTGAGCAGCATTCGGCGCATGGCCAGTTTCCCCTGTGACAACAGGGGTCTAGCATGGCGCAAGCGGCCCGGGATCGCTACTGGCGGCGATTCCGGGCCGCGGCGGCGGGACCGGCGCGGGTCCGCGGCGGCCCGGCCCCGCCCCGGCCGCGGCGCCGGACCGGGTGCCGGGCGTCCCGGCTACACTGTCGGTCAGGACGCCCTGCCGGCGTCGACCGGAGCACCGCCCCCGCATGCGTCGTGGCGTCTACCTGCTGCCCAACCTGTTCACCACCGGCGGGCTGTTCGCCGGCTTCTACGCGATCGTGGCCGCCATCCACGCGCGCCCGGTCGAGGCGGCGGTGGCGGTGCTGGTGGCCGGCCTGCTCGACGGCCTGGACGGGCGCATCGCCCGGCTGACCAACACCCAGAGTGAGTTCGGAACCCAGTACGACTCGCTGTCGGACCTGGTCAGCTTCGGACTGGCGCCGGCCCTGCTGATGTACACCTGGTCGCTGTCGACCCTGCGCGACTGGGGCGGGTTCGCGGGCAAGGCGGGCTTCGCGGCCGCCTTCCTGTACGCGGCCTGCGCCGCCCTGCGCCTGGCCCGGTTCAACACCCAGGTCGGGGTCGCCGACAAGCGCTTCTTCCAGGGCCTGGCCAGCCCGGCGGCGGCGGGCCTGGTGGTGAGCTTCGTCTGGACCTGCCGGGAGTTCGAGCTGTCCGGGGCCGATGTCGCCTGGCCGGCGCTCGGCCTGGTCACCGCCGCCGCCGTGCTGATGGTCAGCAACTTCCGCTATTTCAGCTTCAAGACCCTGAAGGTCAACGACCGGGTGCCGTTCATCTGGGCACTGGCGCTGCTCGGCGTGTTCGTGCTGCTGGCGATCGACCTGCCCCGGCACATGTTCATCCTGGTCGCGATCTACGTCGTTTCCGGACCGGTCTACACGGTCTGGAACCTGCGCCGCAGCCGCAGCCGTCGCGAGCACGGCCGGCAGCCCACGGCCGACCCCGGGGAGAACGTTCCGTGACCGGGCCGCGGCCGGAAACGCTGGCGGCGCTGGGCCTGGTGCGCTGGCGGCTGCGTGGCCGCGCCCGCGCCGCGGCCCCGCCGGGTGCGCCCGCTCCGGCGGCAGCGGCGATCGCGACGGCCGGTCCTGCGGACACCGCGGCCATCGCGCCGCTGCCGGAACCGGCGCGGCAGCCGGGCTGCGCGCCGGCCCTGCTGCGGCTGCACGCGCCCGGCCTGGCGGCGGCACCGCTGGACGGCGGGGCGGCGGTGATCTGGCGGCAGCTCCTGGCCTGGCTGGCGCTGCCCGCCGATGCGATCGCCTTCGCGGCGGCGCCCGGACCCGGCGTGGTCGAGCTGCCGGCACCTGCGCAATGGCAGGGCGTCGCCGGCAAGCGCGACCTCTGGCTGGCCCTGAAGGCGCATGCCGCACCCGTGGCACCGGGGGCCTGAGGCCATGGTGGCCGCCGTGTCCGCCCTGCCCGTGCTGCGGGCGATGACCAGCGACGACCTCGAGGCGGTGATGGCGATCGAGCTGGCCGCCTACGCCTTTCCCTGGACGGCCGGCATCTTCGCCGACTGCCTGCGCGCCGGCTACCGGGCCTGGGTGGTCGACCGCGACGGCATGGTCTGCGGCTACGGTCTGCTCTCGGCGGCTGCCGGGGAAGCGCACGTGCTCAACGTCTGCGTCGACCCCGGCCAGCGCCGCGCCGGGCTGGCGCGGGCGCTGATGGCCCGGCTGCTGGACGACGCCCGCGGGCTGGGCGCGCAGCGCGTGTTCCTGGAGGTGCGGCCGAGCAACACCGGCGCCGTCGCCCTCTACGAGGCGCTCGGCTTCCACCTGGTCAGCCGGCGCCCGAACTACTACCCCGCCGCGCACGGGCGCGAGGACGCCCTTGTGATGGCGATGGAATTGCTGCCTCCCGCCTGACGTCGCCCCGGCCGCCCGGCCGCCCGGCCGCAGCCAGGTCGCGGCGGCTGCCGGCGGTCTCAGCGGGGCGCCGGCGCGAGCAGGGCCTCCAGCACCGCCATCCGCACGGCGACGCCGTTGCCGACCTGCGCCAGGATCATCGAGCGCGGTCCGTCGGCGACCTCCGAGGCGATCTCGACGCCGCGGTTGATCGGGCCCGGGTGCAGGACGATGGCATGCGGCGCCGCCCGCGCCAGGCGCGCCGTGGTCAGCCCCCAGTCGGCGTGGAAGGCCGCCGGATCCGGACTGCCGCCCTGGGCCATGCGCTCGTGCTGGACGCGCAGCGCCATCACCACGTCGGCGCCGGCGAGCGCCGGCTCCAGCTGCTCGAAGCGCTGCACGGCCGGATCGTCGAGATCGTCGGCGTGCAGGGCCGCGGGCGCCGCCACCCGCAGCGCGCCGACCCCGAGCAGCCGCAGGAGCTTGAGGTTGGAGCGGGCCACGCGCGAGTGCCGGATGTCGCCGACCACGGTGACGGTCAGGCCCGACCAGTCGCCCAGGCACTGGCGCATGGTCAGCGCATCGAGCAGGGCCTGGGTCGGGTGTGCGCGGCGGCCGCTGCCGGCGTTCACCAGGGGCACGTCCGGACCGATCGCGGCCGCCAGCGCCGCCACCGCGTCGTCGTCGGCGTGGCGCACCACGAAGGCGTCGGTGCCCATGGCGTGCAGGGTGCGCCAGGTGTCGAGCAGGGTCTCGCCCTTGGCGGTCGACGAGGTGTGGGCGTGGAAGTCGACCACCTCGGCGCCCAGCCGGCGCGCCGCCAGCGCGAACGAGACCCGGGTCCGGGTGGAGTTCTCGAAGAACAGGTTGACCACGGTGCGGCCGGCCAGCGTGTCCAGCGCGGGCGCCCGCCCGCCGGCGACCTCCCGCAGGGCCTGCGCGCGGTCGAGCAGCGCCAGGGCGGTGGCGCGGTCGAGGTCGTCGATGTCGGTGAGCTGGCGCAGCACGGGGGTCGGGCTCATGGCGGTCAGGCGGGCGGGGGCGGGGCGGCGGGCAACCAGGCGCCCGGGTCGTCGTAGAAGCGTTCGATCAGCACCGCGGCGGCATCGGCATCGAGCAGGTCGGCATCGCCGCGGCGCAGGCGGCCCTCGCCGCGGGCCCGGGCGAAGCGGCGGGCCGCCTCCTGCGAGCTGTGGCGCTCGTCGACCTCCAGCACCGGCAGGCCGAAGCGGGCGCGCAAGGCGCGGGCGAAGCCGCGGGCGAGGTCGCTGGCGGCCTGTTCGCCGCCGTCCAGGGTCAGCGGCCGGCCGACCAGCAGCGCCTGCGGCCGCCACTGCGCCAGCAGCGGCGCCAGCAGGTCCAGCGCCCGGGCGTGCGAGGGATTGTCGACCACGGCCAGGCGGCGGCCGTCGCCGGTGAAGCGCTGGCCGACGGCGACGCCGATCCGGCGGCTGCCGACGTCGAAGGCGAGCACGGTCTCGGGGATCTCGGCCATGGCCACGGGACGGGATCCGGCGGGTCGGCCGCGAACGGGGGGCGGCGGCTCAGGCGTGGCCGGCATAGCCGGTCAGGCGGCCCGGGTCGACGCCCAGCTGGCGCGCGGCGGCCTGCCAGCGCTCGGCCAGCGGCATCTCGAACAGCAGGTCGGCGCGGCTGGGCACGGTCAGCCAGGCGTTGGCCAGCAGCTCCTGTTCGAGCTGGCCGGCGGACCAGCCGGCGTAGCCGAGGGCGAACAGCCAGGGGCCGGCCAGGCTGCCATCGGCCACCGCCGCCAGGATGTCGCGCGAGGTGGTCAGCACCAGGCCGTCGCCGATCTCCAGGCTCGAGTCCCATGCGCGGCCATCGCCGCCATGCAGGACGAAGCCGCGCTCCGGGTGCACCGGGCCGCCGGACAGCACCGGCCGGTCGCCGGTCGCGCGGTCGTGTCCGCCGAGGCCGAGCTCCTCCAGGACGTCGCCCAGGCGCATGCCGGACGGCCGGTTCACCACCAGGCCGAGGGCGCCGTCGGCGTCGTGCTGGCACAGGTAGGTGACGCTGCGCTCGAAGCGGGAGTCGGCCATCGCCGGCATCGCCACCAGCAGTTGCCCGGTCAGGTAGGGTCCGTTCGCCATGGCGGCATTGTAGGCCAGCTCGGGCACCCGGCCTCAGCGGTGCCGCAGGACGTCGCCGGGCAGGAACTGCCAGGTCCGGGTGATGTGCAGGATGTCGGCGCGTCGGCTCGGGTCGGGGTGGTCGGGCAGCGGATTGAACGGCGCCGACAGGCGCACGATCTGGCGCGCCGCCTCGTCGAGGATCCGGTGGCCGCTGGATTGCACGATCTCGATGCTCTCGACGCTGCCGTCGCGCCAGATCGCCACGGTCAGGATCAGGTTGCCGTGCAGCTGCTGCTCGCGCGCCTCGGTGGGATAGTTGAGGTTGCCGACCCGCTCGACCCGCGCCACCCAGGCACGCATGTAGGCGGCGTAGTGGTCGGCGCGGGTCTGCGCGGAGATGAAGTGGCGCAGCGGCCGGCGCGCGTAGCGCTGGTCGATCTCGGCACGCTCGGCCGCGAGCCGGGCCTGTTCCAGGCGCAGGCGCTGCAAGTTGTCGTCCTCCGGCAGCGGCAGGTCGGTGCGCTCGCGCGGGCTGTGCGCGGGCGCCAGCTCCGGGCGCGCCGCCCGGGTCGCGACCACCGGCGCCGGGCGCTCGTCGGTCGGCCGGGGCGCGCTCTGCCGGCGCTCGAGCTCGGCGCTGCCCTCGACCGGCAGGGTCACCGGCGAACTGGCGACGGCGCTGGGCCGCGCCTTCTCGTCGAGGGTGCCGCCGCCCTCCTGGTTGGCCTGGGCGAGGAAGTCGGCCTGGTCGGGCGCCTGCTGGGTCGAACTGGCCACCAGCATGACGTCCAGGGTCGGCGTGGCCGGGGGCGGTCTGGGTGCCGTGAAGCCGACGCCGAGCAGGACCACGGCGTGGACGATGGCGCTGAACACCACCGTCAGGGTCAGCCGCTCGCCGCCGCCGTCCGGGCCGGTCATGGCGGCGCCGCCGCCGGGCGCCGGGTGGCGGCGGACATGGCCTGGCGGCGAAGCGGCCGCGCAAGCCTTTGATTCGACGGGAGCGCGTCCGGACCTGCGCCGGTCGGGCGACCCGGAAAACGACCAGGACGGCCGTCCTTCGACACGCTGCTGGACAGGTCCGGGCTCATCGGCCGCGCCGGGCCTCGAGCGCGTCCAGCAACAGGCCGGCGATGTTGAGGCCGCACTGGGCATCGAGTTCGCGGACGCCGGTCGGGCTGGTGACGTTGACCTCGGTGAGCCAGTCGCCGATGACGTCCAGGCCCACGAACAGCAGTCCGCGCCGGACCAGCTCGGGTGCGACCTGGGCGACGATCCAGCGGTCGCGGTCGGACAGCGGCCGGGCCTCGCCGCGGCCGCCGCGCGCCAGGTTGCCCCGGAAGTCGCTGCCCTGCGGGATCCGCGCCAGGCAGTAGGGCACCGCCTCGCCATCGACCACCAGGATGCGCTTGTCGCCCTGGTCGATCTCCGGCAGCCAGCGTTGCGCCATCGCCAGGCTGCGGCCGCCGTCGGTCAGGGTCTCCAGGATCACGTTCAGGTTGGGGTCGTCGGCCTGCGCCCGGAACACGCCGCGGCCGCCCATGCCGTCCAGCGGCTTGAGCACGGCGACGCCTTCGGCCTCGACGAAGCCGCGCAGCAGGTCGGGGTCGCGTGCCACCCGGGTCGGCGGGCAGCACTGCGGGAAGTGCAGGGCGAACAGCTTCTCGTTGGCGTCGCGCAGGGACTGCGGGCGGTTCACCACGGTCACGCCCTCGCGCTCGGCGAGCTCGGCGATCAGGGTGTCGTACAGGTACTCGCGGTCGAACGGCGGGTCCTTGCGCAGCAGCAGGACGTCCATGCTGGCCAGCTCCCGCCACTGCCGGTCGCCGAGTGTGAACCAGTTCTCGGAAGCCTCCCGGACCGACAGCTCGGCGGTCCGGGCCCGGGGCGCGGCACCGTCGCAGGCCAGGTCGCCCTGCTCCAGGTAGTACAGTCGATGACCCCGGCGCGACGCCTCCAGGAGCATCGCGAAGGTGGTGTCCTTGACCGGCTTGATGGCCCGGATCGGATCCATCAGCACGGCAATGGCGAGCGGCATGGTGTCGGCGTCCGGGCGCGGCGGAATCGGCCAGAAGGATAACATTCGTTACAGAGCGCCCGGATTGCTTGACACCAGCAGGGAAGGGCCTTAAACAGCCCGTGACGCCGCCTTGCCGCGGCGATCGACAGGGGACTTCGGAACGTGGATCAGGCGCCGGCGACAGGCATGGACAACAGCGGCAGCATTGCCGGGCTGAAGGTGATGGTCATCGACGACTCCCGGACCATCCGGCGGTCGGCCGAGACCCTCCTCAAGAACGAAGGGTGCGAGGTCATCACCGCGAACGACGGGTTCGAGGCGCTGGCCAAGATCACCGATTACCAGCCGCACATCATCTTCGTGGACATCATGATGCCGCGCCTGGACGGCTACCAGACCTGCGCGCTGATCAAGAACAACCAGCTCTACCGTTCGACGCCGGTGATCATGCTGTCGTCGAAGGATGGCCTGTTCGACAAGGCCAGGGGCCGCATCGTCGGCTCCGAGGAATATCTCACCAAGCCGTTCACAAGGGACGAACTGCTCGGCGCGATCCGCCGCAACGTCGACCGCGGCTGAAACCAGGAACAGGGACGTCAAGGAGTTCCCCCGTGGCACACATCCTCATCATCGACGACTCGCCGACCGAGACCCAGATCTACCGGGGCATCCTCGAGAAGCACGGCCACCAGGTGTCCTCGGCCGGACATGCCGAAGAGGGCATCGCGGCCGCCAAGCGCGAGCATCCCGACCTCATCCTCATGGACGTGGTCATGCCCGGCATGAACGGCTTCCAGGCCACCCGCAGCCTCAGCAAGGACCCCGAGACCTCGGCGATCCCGGTCATCATCCTGAGCAGCAAGAGCATGGAGACCGACCGCATCTGGGGCCTGCGCCAGGGCGCGCGCGACTACCTGGTCAAGCCGGCCAGGGAGAACGACCTGATCGAGCGCGTCAACGCCGCGCTCGGCGGCTAGGGCCGACGCGATGGCAGGGGAGCTGACCACCACGGCCTATGCGGTGCTGCTCGACTACGAGCGGCGCGCGCTCGAGCATCGCGCCGAGGCGCCGGCCTCGCAGCAGGCCGGGCCGCAGCTGTGGCGCGGACTCAGCTTTTCCGTGCAGGGCATCGAGACGGTCTCGGCGATCGGCGAGATCGCCGAGATCCTGGTGCCGCCGTCGCTGACCTTCGTGCCCGGCGCGCAACCGTGGCTGCGCGGCATCGCCAACCTGCGCGGCACCCTGCTCACCGTGGTCGACCTCGGCCACTTCCTGTTCGACAAGCCGACCCAGTACGACGACCGCAACCGCGTGCTGGTGGTGCGCCAGCGCGGCACCGCCGCGACCGGGCTGCTGGTCAGCGCCGTGCTCGGCCAGCGCGCCTTCGACGAGGCCGACGCGGTGGTCGCCGAGGATGTCGTCGATCCGCGCATGCTGACCTACGTCCCGTACGCATTCGCCGATGGCGCCGGTGAGCGCTTCTGGCCGGTGCTGTCCCTGCCGACCCTGTTGCGGGCGCAGGCCTTTCTCGACGCGGCGGCCTGACCCCGGCCGGCGTGGATCACATGTTCTGGGAGGAACACTGTCATGGCTAGCTCCAAAGCACGGACGCCCGGCTCGCGCTCCAGCGGATTCAAGTTCTGGGCGGCGTTGCTGATCATCGCCCTGGCCGTCTTCGTCGCCAACTTCTGGCTCGGCCAGCAGCTCACCGCCACGGTCTCCGGCGCGACCGCCAACGCCAGCCGCCTGCAGGTGACCTCGCTGCGCGTCGCCGGCTACGCCGAACGCGCCGCCCGCGGCAACGATGTGGCCTTCGAGGAACTGAACACCGCCCTCAACACCGGCACCAGCACGCTCGCGGAGCTGGACGCGGTGCGCGGCCAGGGCGACGGCCAGGTCGGCCAGAGCCAGGACACCCTCGCCACCGCCTGGGGCGCGCTGAGCGGCGCCGCCCGCCAGGTCCTCGAGCGGCGCCAGGCGGTGCTCGACGCCACCCAGGCCGCGCAGACCCTGCAGGAGGGCCTGCCGGTCGTGCAGCAGCGGATGAACGACGTGGTCCGAGCCCTGGCCGAGCGCGGCAGCGCCCAGCAGGTGTTCGTGGCCTCCAACCAGCTGCTGCTGATCGACCGCATGCTGCGGCGCACCGGCGACGTGCTGAACGCCAACCGCGGCGTCGATGCCGCCGCCGAGGGCGTCTCCCGCGACGGCACGATCTTCGGCCAGGTCGTCGACGCCCTGCTCAACGGCAATGCCGACCTCGGCATCCGCCCGGTCGACATCGCCGCCGCCCGCGCCGGCCTGGCCGAGGCCACCCAGGCCTGGGAGCAGCTGGCGCCCAGCCTGGTCGCGCTGTCCGCGGGCGCCACCAGCATCGGCGCCGCGCGCAACGCCGCCGAGAGCGCCCGTATCGAAAGCGAGAACATGCTGCTGGCGGGCAACCAGCACGGCCGCGTCTGGGAGGAGTCGGCGGCCCGCCGGCCGTTCCCGAACCTGCTCTGGGGCTTCGCGTCGGGTCTGCTGGCGCTGATCTCGCTGATCGGCCTCGGCCTGTCGTTCTGGGCCACCGAGCGGCGCCGCTTCCAGGAGACCAACGAGCTCAACCAGCGCAACCAGGAGGCGATTCTGCGCCTGCTCGACGAGATGGGCTCGCTGGCGGACGGCGACCTCACCGTGCAGGCGACCGTCACCGAGGACATCACCGGCGCCATCGCCGACTCGATGAACTACACCGTCGAGCAGCTGCGCAGCCTGGTCGGCACCCTGACCACGACCTCCTCGCAGGTGGCCGAGTCGTCCCAGGAGACCCTGGACACCGCCGCGCGCCTGGCGCAGTCGGCGGAACAGCAGGCGCGCCAGGTCGGTGCCGCCACCCAGTCGGTCACCGAGATGGCGCGTTCGATCGCCGCGGTGTCGGACAACGCCTCCCGCTCGGCCGAGGTCGCGCAGCGCTCGGTGAGCATCGCCACCGAGGGCGCCCAGGTGGTCCGCGAGACCATCGCCGGCATGGACACCATCCGCGAGCAGATCCAGGAGACCTCGAAGCGCATCAAGCGCCTGGGCGAGTCCTCCCAGGAGATCGGCGCGATCGTCGAGCTGATCAACGACATCGCCGAGCAGACCAACATCCTGGCGCTGAACGCCGCCATCCAGGCGGCCTCGGCCGGCGAGGCCGGCCGCGGCTTCGCGGTGGTCGCCGACGAAGTGCAGCGACTGGCCGAGCGCGCCGGCAACGCGACCCGGCGAATCGAGACGCTGGTGCAGACCATCCAGAGCGACACCAACGAGGCGGTCGGCTCGATGGAGCAGACCACCGCCGGCGTGGTCCACGGCGCCCGGCTGGCCGAGAACGCCGGTCGCGCCCTGAACCAGATCGAGAACGTGTCGCAGGAGCTCGCCCAGCTCATCTCGCAGATCTCCGAGGCATCGCAGCAGCAGTCGCGCGGCGCCTCCGAGATCGCCGGCACCATGGACGCCATCCGGGGCTTCACCGACGACACCGCGACCGGCGCCAACCGCACCGCGCGTTCGGTCGGCAAGCTGGCCGAGCTGGCCGCCGGCCTGCGCCGCTCGGTCGCCGACTTCAAGCTGCCCACGGAGCTCTCCGAGGAGTTCGACGGCCCGTTCGACGCCGACGTGGTTTCGATGCCTGACGGCTCGGCCGACTGACCCCGCCAGGCCCCCTGAGAGCGAGCGCGATGCGTCCCGACAGCGGAATCGACCAGACCAGCCTGGCGTGGCTGAAGCCAGAGATCGACGCCAGCCTGGCGCGCGCCGGGCAGGCGCTCGAGCGCCATGCCGAGGAGAACTTCACCGGCGACGGTGCCGACGAGGCCCTGGCCGCGTTGCACGAGGTGCTCGGCGGCCTGCGCATGCTCGAGCTGTACGGGGCCGCCCTGGTCGCGGAGGAGATGGAGGCGCTGGTGGTGGCCCTGTCCAAGGGCGCCGTGCAGCGCGTCGAGGACGCGCTGACCAGCCTGCTGCGCGCGACGCTGCAGCTGCCCGACTACCTGGAGCGCCTGCAGAGCGGCTATCGCGACGTTCCGATCGTGCTGCTGCCGCTGCTCAACGACCTGCGCTCGTGCCGCGGCGAGAAGCTGCTCAGCGAAAGCGTCCTGCTGGTGCCGCCGACCGATCCCGAGCCCCCCGCGCACCTGCCCAGGCCGGCCGAGCGCCTGGCCGCGGCCGAGCTCGAGCGCCGGCTCGCGGCGATCCGCCGCGACTGGCAGTTCGCCCTGCTGCAGTGGTTCCGGGGACAGGACAACGAGGCGGCGCTGGCGCGCCTGGCCGACGCCAGCTCGCGGATCCTAGCGGCGGTCACGGCGCGGCCGGCGCGGCAGCTGTGGTGGGTCGCCTCGTCGATCACCGGCGCCATGCGCGAGCATGCCCTGGACGCCAGCATTTCCGCCAAGCTGCTGTATGGCCGGCTCGATCGCGAGATCAAGCGCCTGGTCGACCAGGGCGAGGTCCTCTACCAGCAGGCGCCGCCGACCGACCTGCTGCGCAGCCTGCTCTACTACGCGGCGCAGTCCGGCGCCGGCGGCGCCACCGGCGAGGTCCAGGCGGCGTTCCAGCTGGGCGACCTGGTGCGCTCCGACGCCGAGGTCGACGAGGCGCGGGGCGCGCTCACCGGCCGCAACAGCAGCCTGCTGAACAGCGTCGTGCAGGCGCTCGAGGAAGAGCTGCTCAAGGTCAAGGACGCGCTCGACCTTTACATCCGCGGCGACCGCGCCGACACCGGCCTGCTCAAGGCCGAGCTGGAGGTGCTGGACCGCGTCGCCGACACGCTGGGCATGGTCGGCATGGGCCGGGAGCGGGCCGAGGTCCAGGCCCAGCGCGGCGCCCTGTCCGCCATGGTCGAGAGCGGCCATGGCGGCGACCAGGCGCTGCTCGACATCGCCGGCGCGCTGATCGGCGTGGAGTCCTCGCTGCAGTCGCACAGGGAACACCTGGGCGTGGCCGGCGAGGACGCCGGCAGCGGCGAACGCCGGCGCCTCGCCGCGGCGGTGGTGCGCGAGGCTGCGGTCAACCTGCAGCAGGCCAAGGAACTGTTCGTCGCCCACCTCGCCGGCACCGCCGGCAACGATCACAACGTGACTTCGGCGATGCTGCTGCGCGACGTCGCCGGCGCCCTGCGCGTGCTCGAGTTCGAGGCCGCCTCGGAGCGGGCGCTGGCCCTGGCCGGCTTCCTGCACGCCCGCGACGCCCGGGCGATGCCCTTGACCGCCGAAGAGATCAACGGTTTCGCCGATGCCCTGGCCGGTCTGGAGTTCTACCTCGAGCTGGTCGCCGACCACCAGGGCCATGGCGAGGCCGGTCTCGAGCGGGTCACCGAGGCCCTGTTGCGGCTGGGCCACTGGCCGCCGCAGCTGACCCTGCGCGACCTTTTCGGGCCGCTGGCCACGGCCATGCCGGCCGCTGCCGGCGCCGGCACGGGCGCGCCAGCGGGGACGGCGGTGCCGGCCGAGGCCGAGGCGGTGCCCGAGCGGATCATCGACGAGGTGGTCGAGCCGGCGCAGCCGGTGGCCGCCACCGCCAGCGCCGGATTCGAGATCGCCGGCCGCGAACCCTTCCAGGCACTGATCGACGAGGCCGGTTTCGGTTTCGACGCCGACTCCGCCGCCGGCGCCGACGCCGAGATCCGCGACACCTTCCTCGAGGAGCTGTCCGAGGAGATCGGCAACCTCGATGCCCATCTGCCCGGCTACGTCCGCAATCCCGACGATGCCGAGCTGCTGCGCACCATCCGCCGCTCCTACCACACCATCAAGGGCAGCGGCCGGATGGTCGGGGCCCGCGTGCTCGGCGAGTTCGCCTGGCAGATCGAGAACCTGCTCAACCGGGTCCTCGCCGGCAAGCGTCCTGCCAGCGCCTCGGTGATGCGGGTGCTGGAGAACGCCAGCGCCACGCTGCCCGAGTTCCATGCCGCGCTGTGCGGCGACCTGCGCCCGAGGCGCGACATCGCCGGCATCATGGCGATCGCCGCCGCCCTGGCCGAGGGCGAGGAACTCATGTTGCCGGTCGACGCCATGGCGCCGGCCCAGGCCGAGCGCCCGGCCGCGCCCGCACCGACGCCTGCCGACGACGGCGTCCGGGCCGGGTCTCCGGAGCAGGCCTCGCACGTGGCGGACGCAGTGGCAGCGGGGGGCGACGCGATCGCGGCAGGCAAGCCGGAATCGACGCCGGAGGCGGCGGCCGCCGGCGAGGACGACCAGGAAGCCGCCGACATCGTGGTCGCGCCGACACCGACACCGGCACCGGTGGCGACCGGGGCGACCGAAAGCCTGCTGGACCCGGTCCTGCTCGACATCCTGCGCAGCGAGGTCGCCGGCCACATCGGCGTGATCGACGCCTACCTGCACGACGCCCGGGACAATCCGGCGCTGGCTGCGGTGCCCGAGCACCTCCTGAGGGCGGTGCACACGCTGAACGGCGCCTTCGGCGCGGTCGAGCTGCCGGCGGTGACCCAGCTGACCGCCGCGCTGGAAGGCTACGTGCGTCGACTGCGCGCGCTGCGCCGCGCACCCTCGGCAGAGGGTTACGAGGCCATCGCGGCCGCCGGTGGCAGCCTCGCCCAGGTGCTGGACCGTCTCGACGCCGGCGAAGGGCTGCCCGACCTGGTGCCGCTGTCCCAGCGCCTGGTGGCGATCACCGACGAACTGCAGGAGGTCCGCGAGGACACCGCCTGGCTGGTCGGCGAGCCGGTGCCGCCGGTCGACCAGCTGCTCGCCGAAGCCGAAGCCGAAGCCGAAGCCGAAGCCACGGCCGCCGCCGACAACGCCGGCCTGGCCGCGACCGCGGACGCGCTGCCGCCCGCCGATGCGCCGCCGCCGCCACAGACGCCGGCCGCCGACGACCTCGGCGAGGGCGAGCTGGAGCGGCTGATCGCGGCCGCCGAGGCCGACGAGGGCATGGAGTTCGATTTCGAGATCGCCGACCAGGCGCCGTCGCCGGGCAGCGAGGACAGCGATGCCGCGGCGCTGGAAGGGGCCTTCCTGGAAGGGGCGGGCCTGGCGCAGGCCGGCGACGCCGCCGGCAGCGACGAGGACCAGGGCGCGCCCGCGGGTTCCGCGACCCCGGCCGGCGCCGGGGACGAGCCCGCCGCGCTTCGGGAGGCGGTCGGTCCGGCGTCGCCGGCCACCGCCGGGCAGACGCCGGCGGTGGTGCCTGCCGTGCCGTTCGCCGACGACGACTGGCAGGCCCTGGAAGGCGATGAGCGGGCCCTGCTGCGGGCGCTGCTCGACGGCCAGCGGCCGTTGCCGCCAGGCGACGTCGACCCCGACCTCGCCGAACTGTTCCGCGAGGAGGCCCGCGAGATCCTGGACCGTTGCGAGCAGCACCTGGCCCGGACGGGCGAGATCGCGCCGGCCGAGCTGTCCCAGGAGCTGGCGCGCGAGCTGCACACCCTCAAGGGCGGCGCCCGCATGGCCGGCTTCATCGAGGCCGGCGAGCTGGGCCATGCGATGGAGTCGCTGCTGGAGGCCGCGAACAACGAGCAGCGCGACCTCGATGCCGAGGACCTGACCCTGATCGGCCGCTGCCTGGACCGCCTGAACGGCCTGGTCTTCGGCGTTGCGCCGGCGGCGACGCAGGCGCCGGCCGAGGTCGAACCGGAAACCGTCGCGGCGTCCCCGGAGCCGCGCCAGCCGGCCGACACCGCCAAGGCGGGCGACGGCACCCGGCGCAAGCCCGACCACGTCGACCTGCATGCCCTGACGGCCGGCGCGATCCCCGCCGCCGAAGGGGCGGTGACCGAGTTCGTGCGCGTGCGCGCCGACCAGCTCGACTCGCTGGTCAACCTCGCGGGCGAGGTCGGCATCATCCGCACCCGCCTCGAGCAGCAGGTCGGCTCGTTCCGGTTCAGCCTGGAGGAGTTCGAGCAGACCGTCATGCGCCTGCGCGAGCAGCTGCGCAAGCTGGAGATCGAGGCCGAGACCCAGATCCTCTCCCGCGAGGTTCGCGTCCAGGAGCAGAGCGGCGGCAGCACCGGCTTCGATCCGCTGGAGATGGACCGGTTCTCGCAGCTCCAGCAGCTCTCGCGCGCCCTGGCCGAGTCGATGTCCGACCTGCAGTCGATCCAGGGCCTGCTCGACGAGCACACCCGCCTGGCCGAGTCGCTGCTGCTGCAGCAGTCGCGGGCCGGCGCCGAGCTGCAGGAAGGCCTCATGCGCGCGCGCATGGTGCCGTTCGAGAGCATGCTGCCGCGCCTGCGGCGCCTGGTCCGCCAGGAGGCCGAGGCGCTGGGCAAGAAGGTCCGGCTGAGTGTCGAGGGCGCCCAGGGCGAACTCGACCGCGGCGTGCTGGAGCGCATGGCCGCACCGTTCGAGCACATGCTGCGCAACGCCCTGGTGCACGGCCTGGAGAGCCCGCCCGAGCGCCGCAGCGCAGGCAAGGGCGAGGAAGGCGAGCTGCGCATCCGGGTCGCCCGCGAGGCGACCGAGGTGGTGATCGAGGTCGCCGACGACGGCCGCGGCATCGACGCCCAGCGCGTGCGCCGCACCGCCATCGACCGCGGGCTGCTGTCGGCCGAATCCGACCTGAGCGACCGCGACCTCTACGGGTTCATCCTCGAGCCCGGTTTCTCGACCGCGGCGGAGCTGACCCAGTACGCCGGTCGCGGCGTCGGCATGGACGTCGTCGCCAGCGAGATCAAGCAGCTGGGCGGCAGCCTGGCGATCGACTCGACGATGGGCAAGGGCGCCAGCTTCCGGGTCCGCCTGCCCTACACCCTGGCGGTGAGCCAGGCGGTCCTGGTGCGGGTGTCGGATCACACCTTCGCGGTGCCGATGGTCGGCGTGCAGGGCATCGTCCGGCTCGCCTACGCCAATTACAAGGAGCGCATCCGGGAGGCGCGGCCCAAGGTCGAGTACGCCGGCGAGGACTACGAGATCTACGAGCTCGACGCGGTGCTGGGCATGCAGCCCTCCCTGCTCGACGACAACGCCCAGGTGCCCCTGCTGATGGTGCGCGCCGGCGACCTCAAGGTCGCGCTCCGGGTCGATTCCCTGCTCGGCGGCCGCGAGATCGTGGTCAAGCCGGTGGGCCCGCAGCTGGCCCGCATCCCCGGCGTGTTCGGGGCCACCATCCTCGGCGACGGCGCGGTGGTGGTGATCCTCGACGTCTCCGCCCTGCTGCGCCGCGCCGCCGCCCTGCGCGACCGTGGCGACGTCCTGGTGCCGGCGGCGCCGGTGGCTCCGGCGGCCCGCCAGCGGCCGCTGGTGCTGGTGGTGGACGACTCGATCACCATGCGCAAGGTCAGCGCCCGGGTGCTCGAGCGCGAGGGTTACGAGGTGCAGACCGCGAAGGACGGTCTGGACGCGCTGGAGCACGTCCACGAGCGGCTGCCGGACGTCATCCTGCTCGACCTCGAGATGCCGCGCATGGATGGCTACGAGTTCGCCGGCTACATGCGCAACGACCCGCGCTTCCGCGCGGTGCCGATCATCGTCATCACCTCGCGCGTCGGCGAGAAGCATCGCGCCCGCGCCTTCGAGATCGGCGTCAACCGCTACCTCGGCAAGCCCTACCAGGAAGCCGACATGCTCAAGGCGGTCTCCGAGCTGCTCGCAGAGCAGACCGTCAACTAAAGGCCGGCACATCCCATGGACGAGATCAGAACCGACCTGCGTGGCGTGCTGGTGCCGATCAGCGAGACCCGGCTGCTGCTGCCGAACGCCGCGATCGCCGAGGTCATCACCTTCGTCAGTCCCGATCCGGTGGCGACCAAGGCGACCTGGCTGCTCGGCAAGGTCAACTGGCGCAACTACCGGCTGCCCCTGGTGTCGATCGCCTCGTTCGCCGGCTTCGTCGGCCGCGAGAGCCTGCTCAACGTCAAGATCGCCATCCTGAAGGGCCTCAGCGGCAAGCCGCAGGTTCCTTATCTGGCGATCCTGACCCAGGGCTTCCCGCGCCTGACCGTCGTCGGTCCGGAATCGGTGCAGATCGACACGGCCGCCGAGCGCCGGCCGGGCATCGTCATGAGCGTGCGCCTGACCTCGGACGAGTCGGACGCCCACATCCCCGACCTCGACGCCATCGAGGCCGCGGTCGCCGACGAGCTCGACTAGCGCCCGGCCGGGCGACCAGCGTGCCGGTCGTCGACCCGGTGCCGGGGGCCGGGAAAGGTCGTCCGGAACCGTCGGGGCGACGCGCGGGCCTGCCCCCGTCGGGAGAGGCGACCTGCCGCGACGGCGCCTGCCCTGCGGGCAGCCCTCAGTCCCAGCCGTCGTCGAAGATGCGGTCGCTGGCCTCGGCGAGCCGGGCCAGGGCGCCGACGTTCATCCGGACGATGCTGCCGCCGATCGCCTGCGCGAACGGACCCAGCGCCGTGGGGGTGTCCCCGACCCTGTGGTACTGCGGGTAGCTGGTGGTGCCGCGATGGATGCTCATCACCGCCGGACGCCCCGCGACCAGGTACGGCCAGTGGTCGGAGCAGCAGGTGTTCGACTGGCGCAGCACCAGGGACGGGTTCAGCGCCGGCGCGTAGGCGAGGGCGGCGTCGGCGACGATGTCGACCAGCGCCATGTTGGCGCCCGGCGTGCCGGCGCTGGACTGGGTGGCGACGTTGACGCCCAGGTTGGCGTCCGGCGACCAGCCGATCATGTCCATGTTGAGCATGGCTTGGACGCGGGCCAGGTCGCCGGCGGCGCTGAGGGCGTCGACGTGGCCGTAGCTGCCGTGCAGGCCCTGCTCCTCGCCGGCATAGCACATGAACACCACGCTGCGACGGGGCCGGAACGGCACGATGGCCCGGGCCGCCTCGATCACGCCCGAGCAGCCGCTGGCGTTGTCGTCGGCACCGGGCGTGACCGCGGCGCCCGCGGGGGAATTGTTGGTGTTGCGGGAATCATAGTGGCCGCCGACCACGATCCACTCGTCCGGCGCCCCGGTGCCCTGCCAGAAACCGACGACATTGGCGATCGGCGCCGGCGTGCCGCCGGGCGGGAAGTTGAAGCCGGGTTCGCTGACCGCCAGCCCGAGCGCGGCGAACTCGCCGGCGATCCAGGCGCGCGCCAGGGGCAATTGGGGCGACCAGCTCGAACGGTCCCAGGCGGCCAGGGTCGACACCGTCTGGAACCAGCGCGCCTGGTCGACCCGGTCGACGATCGGCGCGATGCCCGGGTCCGGGGCCACCCCCAGGGGACGGTCGAGGCGGTGCATGCGCGCGAGCGTGGTGTTGGCCCGCACCGGCAGCCAGGCCGGCCCGAGCGGACCGTCGCCGCCGGCGAGCGCCGGGGCCGGTGCGAACGATTTCGGTCGTCGCAGCAGGTCGTGGGTGGCGCCGCGCCAGACCAGCCAGCCTTGCGGAACCCCGTCGGCCGTCTCGCCGCAGCCCCGGGCGTGCAGGACCAGGTCCGATGTCGCCAGTCGGCCCAGTTCGGCCACGACACGCTCGCCGGCCAGGATCTGCCTGAACGCGCCGCTGTCGCCTTCGGCGACGACCAGCAGGCGGTCACCCAGCTCCAGCCACCAGGCGACGCCGGGGTGCCGCTTCAGCGCTTCCACCTCGGCCGCGCTGGAGCGGTCGAGCGCCAGCAGCCAGGCATCGCCCGGTTCGCCCTCGGGGGCGGCCGCGACCGCCGCCGTGGCCAGCAGCAGGACGGCGGTGCCGACCGCGCACAGTCCGCGCCGGCGTGCGCGGCCTGTCCGGTCGGGGCGGGCGGCCGGGGCGCCAGCGGCACCGATGCAGGCGCCGGCGTCGCGGCGGGGGATCGGCTGGCTCATGGTCGGGTTGCTCCCTGTGGGCTGGCGGCCGCGACCTGGCGGCCATCCAGCCAGGTCGAGGCGACGGTGAGGTCGCGCAGCCGGGCCGGCGACAGCGTGTGCGGGTCGGCCGGCAGGACGATGAAGTCGGCGCGCATCCCGGGTGCCAGGGCGCCGACCTCGTCCTCCGCGAAACCGGCGAAGGCGGCGTCGATGGTGAAGCCGCGCAAGGCCGTGGCAAGGTCGACGCGCTGGTCGGGCAGCCAGCCGCCGGGCGGCTGGCCGTCGGCATCCTGGCGGGTGATCGCCGCATACAGGCCGAACCAGGGGTTGACCGGCTCCACCGGGAAATCCGAGCCGAAGGCAAGCCGGGCGCCGGCGCCGGCCAGGCGTTGCCAGGCGTAGGCACCATCCAGTCGCTGCCGGCCGATCCGGGCCTGCGCCCAGGGCATGTCGCTGGTCGCGTGGATCGGCTGCATGGAGGCGATCACGCCCAGCGCGGCGAAGCGTGCGATGTCCTGCCCGCTGACCACCTGGGCGTGTTCGATGCGGAAGCGCGCGGCGCCATCGTCGCCGTCCAGCACGCGCGCATAGGCATCCAGCACCAGCCGGTTGGCCCGGTCGCCGATGGCATGGGTGTTGGCCTGGATGCCGCAGCGGGCGGCCTTGGCGATGGCCGCCTCGATGCGTTCGCGCGGCGTCACCAGCAGGCCGCGGTTGCCGGCCTCGTCGCTGTAGTCGCGCAGCAGGGCGGCGCCCCGGCTGCCGAGCGCGCCGTCCATGTAGAGCTTGACCGAACGCATCTGCAGGCGGCCGCCCGGATGCCGGTAGCGGCCCTCGCGGCACAGCCAGTCGAGCGCCTCGGCGTCGCCGTCGGCCATCGCGTAGACGCGCAGGGGCAGGCGGTCCTGGTCGGCCAGCCGGCGCAGCAGGTGGAGGGTGTCCAGGCTCACGCCGGCGTCGTGGACGCCGGTCAGGCCGAGCCGCGAGGCCTCGGCCAGCGCCAGCTCCAGCGCGCGCAGGCGGGTCGCCTCGTCCGGCGCCGGTTCCGCGCCACCGACCAGGGCCATGGCCGCATCGATGAAGACACCGGTCGCCTGACCGTGGTCGTCGCGCAGGATCCGGCCGCCATCGGGCTGCCAGTCGCCGGCCAGGTCGCGGCCGGCCAGGGCCATGGCGGCGCTGTTGGCCCAGCCGGCGTGGCCATCGATGCGGCGCAGCCAGACCGGGCGCTCCGGGAACGCGGCGTCGAGATCGGCGGCGGTCGGGAACTGCGCGCCCGGCCAGCGGTTCTGGTCCCAGCCGCGGCCGGTCAGCCAGGCGCCCTCCGGCAGGCGGGCCTCGAACGCCCGCAGGCGCGCCAGGACCTCGTCCTTGCTGTCCGCGCCGACCAGGTCGGCGGAAAGCAGGGCGAAGCCCAGGTTGAGCAGGTGGCCGTGCGCGTCGATCAGGCCGGGCAGCACGTGGCCGCCGCCGAGGTCGACGCGCTCGGCCCCGGCTGCCAGGTCGCGCAGCGATTCCACCGAGCCGAGCCCGGCGATCCGGCCGCCGGCATCGACCAGCATGGCCGTCGCCGCCCCGTCTGAGCCGGTGTCATGGAAATGGCCGTTGTGGAAGAGCGTCTGTGCCTGCGAGGGAAGGCTGACGACGAGGAAAGTGATCAGCAGCAGACGCATGTGAGCGGCTCGGGGCGGCGGTGCGGAACACCGACTTTGCCGGCGCGGGGGCCGGGCCGCAAGGGAGCGCGCAGCACGGCCGGCACCGCCCCCTGAACGCGGACGCCGCCGGCCCGAAGGCGCGACGGCGTCGTGCTGCCGGGGCCGGCCGTCCCTGGCCGGCAGCCCGACCTGCCTCAGTCGCCGACCACCACGTTGTCGATGGTCGACCAGCCGTTGGCCGGCGTGTCGGCGACGTCGATGGTGATGCTGGTGATCGGCGCTGCCGTGACGAAGCCGCGGAAATCGCTCGGCCCGGAGCTGGTATAGGTTTCGACCGTGCTGTCGCTGAGCGTCAGCGTCACGGTCTGGGCCACCGGGGCGAAATTGATGTCGCTGCCCCAGAAGTTGCCGCCGATCGCCGTCACCGGCGCGCCGGTGAAGGTGATGACGATGGCATCCAGTGCCGAGTCCGTGGAAATGATCCCCGGGTCGTTGAACAGGTTGTTGCTTCCGGGGCCGGTGGCCGTGACGGTGTAGGAGAAACCGTTGCCGCTGAAGTTCAGGGACGGTCCGGCGTTGCCGACCGGCACGCTGGCGAAGTCCTCGGCGTAGTAGCCCGGCGAGACGTTCTGCAGGAAGGTCGCCAGGTCGGTGTAGACACCAGGCGTACCGCCGCCGTTGCAGCCCGGCAATCCGGTGTCGCACTCGAAGTCGCTCTGGAAAATGATGTCCGGCGGACCGTCATTGCCGAACGAGATGAACACGACCTGGAACGGGTCAGGCCGGGATACCGTGACCGCGGTGCCGTCGATCAGCGGGTTCAGCGGCAGGTTGAGCGTCGTCGACGAGTTGACGATGGCGCCGGGGAAGTCCAGCACGGCGCCGTTGCGGAAGCGGTCGTCCGCCGGCGAGGCCAGATTGTTGGCGAGATTGAAGTTCGAGATCGCCAGGTAGTAGACGCCCGGGGTGAAGGTGCGGGTCAGGCGCGAGCGAAGGGTGGTGCCCGGCGCGGGCTCGTCGTCGTTGCCGAAGTCGACGATCGCCAGGCGGTCGCTGTCGTAGACCCACATGTCGGTGTCGGTGGTGGTCTGGCCGACCGTGGTGATGTCGATGTCGCTGCCGAAGGTGATGTCCGGGCCTTCGACCACGGTCACCGCTTCGATCTCGTAGTTCAGCACGTAGGGATCGGTGGTGGCGGCGGTGCCGGCCAGGCGCACGTAGATGTCGGCCGGGATCTCGCTGGTGTACCACTGCACGAAGCGGGCCGGGGTGGTGGTCGCGGAGCTGGTCTGCAGCGCGGTATCGGTGGCGCCGATCACGCCGGCGACCTGGTTCAGGCCGCGGATGGTGGCGGTATGCCCGGGGGTGGTGCTGGTGACGATCAGGCGGTGCCGGTAGAAGCCCGGTGTGGCCTGGGCCGCGGTGGTCACCCGGAAATAGTCCAGCCCGGGGCCGGTGGCCGACTGGCTGGAGCCGGTCATCACCGCGGGCGTGCTGACCGGCGGCAGCTGCAGGGCATTGGCCTCGGCCTTGCTGTCGTTCGGTTCCACCTCGTTGCCGTTGCTGCCGCAGGTGGTGGGGATGGCCAGCTCCCATTCGCCCGGCGGGTTGTTGGTCGACAGCGGGGTGATCGCGCCGGTGGTCAGGTCGAAGGTGCCGTAGGTGTAGGTCCCGCCGCCGGTATAGACCGCCGCATAGAGGGTGCCGTCGCTGTTGTCGAAATCCATGCCCTGGGCGAAGTTCGCGGCCAGGCCATGGCCGCCGATCAGGGTCGCGGCGCCGGTGGCGGTATCGATGGAGTACAGGGCGTCGGTGCCGATGTCATGGCCATACAGGTCGCCATCGCAGTTCATCGCGATGTCGATCATCAGGGTGGTTCCGAACGGTCCGACCAGGGTGGCGGTGGCGGTGGCCAGGTCGAGCGTGTACAGGTTGGTGGCCGTGGAGTACCAGGCATCGCCGGTGACCGGGTCGATGGACAGGCCAGTGGGCGAGTCGGTCACCGAGACGTTGGCGATCGGCGTGAACACGCCCGTGCCGGTGTCGATCGTGCCCAGCACCGGCGGCACCACGGCCTGGACCGCGTACAGGACGTTGCCGTCTGGGTCGAAGTCCAGCGCGAAGAAGCTGGCCCCGGGGTTGCCGACCGGGGTCTGCACCGTGAAATCGTTCAGCACATAGGTCTTGAGACCCTGGACGCCGCCGAACCCGGTGTTCATGTTGTACGAGAAGCCGGTGTCGGTGGGATCGCGCCATTGCCTGGGCGCCTGCCAGGTCGGGTGCGCCTGGGGACCGCCGCACTGGGCCGCGTAGCCGGCCGGTTCGGCCGCGGCGCTGTTGGCCAGGGCGCCGCAGTCGAGCTGGGCGTGGGCCGCCGGCGCGGCGAGGGCCGCGAATATCAGGGTGGGGAACAGCAATGGTGTGCGCATGGACTAGCCTCCCGTGGGACCGAAGGCCGCCACGATGGCGGCCAACCGCGCAGGCGGGAGACCCGGTCCAGGACCCCCCTGGAGAGGGGTCGCCCGGATGCGCACTGACGACGCTAATACGGGACGAAGGCTATTGCAATCACAATCGATATGTGGCTCTGCTCAGGTTCCGGGGGGCGTTCGGCGCCCGCCGCGCCCGTACTCTCCGGCCAGTGCGAACAGGGCCGCGCCGGCGACCAAGCCGGCGGTCTCGGTGCGCAGGATGCGCCCGCCCAGGCGCACCGGCTGCCAGCCTTCGCGTGCCAGCAGGTCCAGCTCGATCGCATCGAAGCCGCCCTCCGGCCCGACCGCGACCGCCACGCTGGCGCCGGCCGCCAACGCCGGCAGGCCGTCGCCGGTGTCCGGGTGCAGCACCAGCCGGCTGCCGGCCGCCAGGGTGCCGGCGACCAGGTGCAGCGGCTGCGGCTCGGCGATGCCGGGGACGCGGGCGCGGCCGCACTGCTCGCAGGCGCTGGCCGCGACCCGTCGCCAATGCGCGACGCGCTTGTCCAGCCGTTCACCGGCCAGCCGCACCTCGCTGCGCAGGCTCGCCACCGGCACGATGCGCGAGACGCCCAGTTCGGTGGCCTTCTGGATGATCCAGTCCATCTTCTCGCCGCGTGCCAGGGCCTGGACCAGGACCAGTTCGAGGCCGGCTTCGCCGGCCGCCGGCGGATCGCGGCGGAGCACCCGGGCGGCGAGGGCGTTGCCGGCGCCGGCCAGTTCGGCCGGGTAGTCGTGGCCGTCGCCGTTGAACAGCACCACCGGGTCGCCCGCGCCCAGGCGCAGGACCCGCTGCAGGTGGCCGCGGACCTGCTCGGGCAGCGCCACCGCCACGCCCGGTTCCAGGTTCGCCTCGAGGTGGCAGCGGACCGTGCGCATCAGGCGACCATGGTCTCGATGCCGCCGGCCGCGACCGCCACCATCGCGTCGATCTCGGCCTCGGTGCTGCAGTAGGGCGGCATGAAGTAGACCACGTCGCCGAGCGGGCGCAACAGCACGCCATGGGCCAGGGCGTGCGCGTGAAGTCGCCGCCCGCGCCGCTCCTGGGGCGGGAACGGCCGGCGGCTGCCGGCGTCGGCGACCACCTCGACCGCGGCGATCAGGCCGGTGCGACGCACGTCGGCGACGTTGGGGTGCCCGCGCAGCGGTTCGAGCGCCGCGCCGAGCTGCCGGCCCAGGGCGTCGATCCTGGCCAGGACGGTGCCGTCGTCGAACAGCGCGCAGCTCGCCAGGGCCGCGGCGCAGGCGATCGGGTTGCCCGTGTAGGAGTGCGAGTGCAGGAAGGCCTTGCCGCTGCGCCAGTGGTCGTAGAACGCCTCGTACACGGTGGCCGTGGTGAGCACCGCCGCCAGCGGCAGGAAGCCGCCGGTGATGCCCTTGGACAGGCACAGGAAGTCCGGGGTGATGGCCGCCTGCTCGCAGGCGAACAGGGTGCCGGTGCGGCCGAAGCCGACCGCGATCTCGTCGGCGATCAGGTGCACCTCGTGGCGGTCGCACAGCCGGCGCAGCCCGGCCAGCCAGTCCGGGTGGTGCATGCGCATGCCGCCGGCGCACTGCACCAGGGGCTCGACGATCACCGCGGCGACCTCGCCGGCATGGCGGCCGAGCAGGGCGTCGAGCTCGTCCAGGCGGCGTGCCGCGACCTGCGCCGCGCTCTCGCCGGGTTCGGCCTGGTAGGCGTCCGGCGAGTTCGCCCACAGCGGCTCCACCAGCAAGGGGCGGTACGGTTCGCGGTACAGGCCGAGGTCGGTGACCGACAGGGCGCCTAGGGTCTCGCCGTGGTAGCCGCCGGTCAGGGCGACGAAGCGGCTGCGCTTCTGGCCACGGTTGCGCCAGGCATGCACGCTCATCTTCAACGCCACCTCGACGGCGCTGGAGCCGTTGTCGGCGTAGAACACGCGGGACAGGCCGGGCGGCGCCATGGCGAGCAGGCGCTCCGCCAGCGCCACCGCCGGTTCGTGGCTGAAGCCTGCCAGCAGCACGTGGTCCAGGCGCCCGAGCTGGGCCCCGATCGCTTCGACGATGGCCGGGTGACGGTGGCCGAACAGGCAGGTCCACCACGAGCTGATGCCGTCGAAATAGCGGCGGCCGTCGAAGTCGGTGAGCCAGGCGCCCTCGGCACTGGCCACCGGCACCGGCGGCAGGGACTCGTGGTCGTGCATCTGGGTGCACGGGTGCCACAGCACCGAGAGGTCGCGCGCGATCAGGCCGGCGTTGCCGCCGGGCGCCTTTGTTATCATCCGGACGACCCTGGACTGGCTGGCGGAAATGACCGGAAATCCTAGCACCCGCGTAGCGCCGGCGACCCCGGTCCGCGGCTTCACCCTGATCGAGGTCCTGGTGGTGGTGGTGATCCTCGGCATCCTGGCCGCGGTCGTGGTGCCGAGGATCATGGACCAGCCCGACAAGGCGGCCGTGGTGCGGGCCAGGCAGGACGTGCAGGCCATCGTCACCGCCCTGAACCTCTACAAGCTCGACAACTTCACCTACCCGAGCACCCAGCAGGGGCTTGAAGCGCTGGTGCAGCGTCCGACCGGCACCCCGGCGGCGCCGAACTGGAAGGAAGGCGGCTACCTGCCCAGGCTGCCGGTCGATCCCTGGGGCCAGCCCTACCAGTACATGGCTCCCGGCCGCAGCGGCGACTTCGACGTCTGGTCCCTGGGCAAGGACGGCCAGCCGGGCGGCGAAGGCTACGGGGCCGACATCGGCACCTGGAACCTGTAGCCGGGACCGCCGCCATGCAGCGACGCCCGCGTCGACCGACGGCGACCAGGGGCTTCACGCTGATCGAGGTCCTGGTGGTGGTGGTGATCGTCGCCGTGCTCGCCGCGGCGGTGGTGATCAGCCTGCCCGGCCTGGACGCCCGCCGCGCCGCGCGCGAGGCCGAACGCTTCCACGCCCTGCTCGCCCTGGTGTGCGAGCAGGCCGAGCTGGCCGGCCGCAGCGTCGGCATCCATGCCCTGGCCGACGGCTACGGCTTCAGCTTCGAGGTCGAGGACGGCTGGTTGCCGTTTCCCGACGGCCACCGGTTCCGGCCACGCCGGCTCGAAGGCCTGGTCCTGGCGACGCCCGGGGCCATGCTTCCGGTACTGCCGCCGGCGCAGCCGGTGCCGATGGCCCTGTGCGGGGCGGACGGCGCACTGACACCGTTCGAGCTGCGCTTCCTGCACCAGGACCGGCCCCTGCAGCGGGTCCGTGCCGGCGCCGATGGCCGCGCCGTCCGTGAGGAGGCCTCGGACGATGGCCGGAGCTGGACCGGTGCCGGCTGAGCGCCCGCATCGTCATCGTCCCGCCGGCCCGCCCGCGCCTGGCCGGCCGGGCGGCTTCACCCTGCTCGAGGTCCTGGTGGCGCTGGCGGTGCTGGCGCTGGCCCTGTTCGCGCTGAGTCGCAGCGCCGCACTCGCGGTCGAGGCCGCCGGCCATCGCGAGCAGGCGCTGCTGGCGACCACCGTGGCCGGCAACGTGCTGGCCAGCCTGCGCCTGGAGCCCTCGACGCCGGCGCCCGGGCGTCGCGAGGGGCAACAGGAGCAAGGCGGTCGAACCCTGTACTGGCGCGCGGAGATCGCCGGCACCGACCTGCCGGGCATCGTCCGGATCGAGGTCGCGGTGGCCTTCGATCCGGCCCGGCGCGACCAGCGCGCCTCGCTCACCGGGTTCGCCGGACGGCCATGAGCGACGGCCGCGCCCGCCGCGCCCGTTCCGGGCCCGCGCACGGGTTCACCCTGGTCGAGCTGCTGGTGGCGCTGGCGGTGTTCGCCGCCATGGCGGCGATCGCCCAGGCCGCGCTCACCGCCGTGGTCCAGGCGCGCGCCGCCCTGGACCTGCGCGGCGCCGCCGTGGATGCCACCGCGCGGGCCCTGGCGATGATCGAGCGCGACCTGCGCGCGGTGATGGCGCGACCGGTGCGCGCCGACCTCGGCGCGCGCCTGCCGGCCCTGCTGGCCGGCGAGGGCGGCCTGGAGCTCAGCACCCTCGGCCGGGGCGGCGCCGGCGACGCCAGTGCCGCGCGCCTGGAGCGGATCGCCTACCGGCTCGGCGAGGGCCGCCTGGAACGCCTGCGCTGGCCGGCCCCGGACCGTGCCGACGGCACCCGGCCGGAGCGCGCCCCCTTGCTCGACGGCGTCGTCGCCCTGCGCTGGCGCTTCCTGGCCTTCGATGGCCGCTGGCATCCGCGCTGGCCGCCTGCGGGCGCCGGGCAGCCCTTGAGCGCCTTGCCCCGGGCGGCCGAACTGACCCTGGAGCACGAGCGCCTGGGCCGTCTGCAGCGACTGGTGGAGTTGCCGGAGCAGGCCCCGTGAGCGCCCCGCTGCCGCGTGTTCGCGGGGTCGCGCTGCTGGCCGCGGTGCTGGTCGTGGCGCTGGCGGCGGTACTGGTGGCGGGCCTGCTCGACCGCGGCGTGCTCGGGCAGGCGCGGGCGCTGCAGCACGGCCGCGCCGCCCAGGCGGTGGCCCTGCAGCAGGGACTGGAGCTGTGGGCGGCGCGCATCCTTCGCGACGATGCCGCGCGCGACGGCGTCGACGCCGTCGGCGACGCCTGGAGCCAGCCGATGCCGCCGCTGCCGCTGCCCGAGGGCATGGCCCATGGCCGCCTGCGCGAGCTGGACGGTTGCCTCAACCTCAACGCCCTGTGGTCGGGCGGGCAGCCGGACGCCCTGGCCATGGCCCGCTTCGAGCGCCTGCTGCGCGTGCTCGAGCTCGATCCGCGCCTGCTCGATGCCGTGGTCGACTGGCTGGACGAGGACGACCTCGGCCGGGCCGGCGGCGGCGAGGAGGCGACCTATGCCGCGCTGGAGCCGCCGCGTCGGGCCGCCAACGGCCCCTTCGTGCACGTCGGCGAGCTCGCCCTGGTCGCCGGCGTCGACGCCGCGAGCCTGCAGCGGCTGCTGCCGCACGTGTGCGCGCATCCCGGGTCCGATACCCGGATCAACGTCAACACCGCGACCGTGCCGGTGCTGATGGCGCTGGACGAGGCGATCGGTCCGGCGGTCGCCCGCCGCCTGCACCGGGACGGCCGCGCCCGCCACGCCAGCAGCGCCGACTTCCTTGCCGCCGTCGAGCGCGAGCTGGGTCGGCCACCGCCGCCGCAGCTGGCGCAGGGCATCGACGTCCGCAGCCGCCACTTCCTGGCCGAGATCCTGATCGTCCAGGCGCAGGTGCCGGTCCGCCTGTACAGCCTGCTCGACCGCGAGCCGGGCACCGGCACCGTCCGGGTGGTCGCCCGCAGCCTGGGGCGCTGGTGAGCGCGCTGGCCTGCGCGCCGGGCGCTCCGGCTATGCTTCGCGCATGGCTTCGACCCTGTTGATCGATTGCGCCGGCCTCGACGGCTGGCTGCTGGATGCCGCCGGCGCCAGCCGCTGGCGGCCCGGCATGGCGGTGCCGGCGCAGGCCAGGGTGCTGGCCGTGGTCCCGGGCGAGGCGGTGGGCCTGCACGCGGTGCGCCTGCCGGCGCGCCGACGCGCCGAACTGCGCCAGGCGGTGCCGTTCGCCCTGGAAGAGCGCCTGGCGGAGCCGGTCGAGACCCTGCATTTCGCCCTTGGCCGGACGCTCGCCGACGGCGCGGTCGAGGTCGCCGTGGTGGCGCGGACGCGCATGCAGTCCTGGCTCGACGCCCTGGCCGGCAGCGGCCTGGCCCCGGACGTCATGGTCGCCGACGCCCACCTGCTGCCGCGCACCGAAGGCCAGCTGGCCGCTCTCGCCGTCGAGGACCGGGTGCTGCTGGCCGGCCAGGGCATGGCCTGCGCGATCGGCAGCGACGACTGGCCGCACTGGCGGCTGCTGGCGCCAGGGCTGCCGCTGCTGAGCGTCGACGGCCAGGGCGGCTGGCGGCCGGCACAGGCACCGGCCCGGCTCGCCGGCGCCGAGCTGGCGCGCTGGCAGGTGGCGCAGGCCGGGCAGGCGCCGGACCTGTTGCAGGACACGTTTCCGGCGCGCCGCCAGGACGCCGGACGGCGCCGTCTCTGGCGTGCCGCGGCGGCACTGGCCGGGCTGGCCGTGGTGCTCGCGCTGGCCGAGGCCGTGCTGGCCGTGCACAGTGGTCGCCAGCAGCAGGCGGCGCTGCGGGCGCAGATGGCCCAGGTGTTCTCGGCCGCCCTGCCGCAGGTGCGCATGACCGCCGATCCGGCGGCCCAGCTGGCCGCCGAGCTCGGTCGCCAGCGCGCCGGCGCCGGCGGCGACGAGCTGCTGCCCCTGCTGCTGCGGGTCGCGCCGGTGCTGAGCCAGGGCGCGCGCTACCGGCTGGACGCCCTGGACTGGCGCCTGGGCACCCTCGAGCTCGAGGTGGTGGCCGCCGACGTCGCCGGCCTCGATGCCCTGCGCGAATCGCTGGCCAGCCTCGGCCTGGCGGTCGAGCTGACCGGGGTCGACCCGGCCGGCACCGAGGTGCGCGGCCGCCTGCGCCTGCGCGGAGCGGCCGCATGAACGCGTTGACGTCCTGGTGGCGAGCACGCGCGGACCGCGAGCGCCATGCCCTGGTCGCCGGCGCCGTGGTGCTGGCGCTGATGCTGGTCTGGGCGTTCGCCTGGAAGCCGCTGGCCGACGCCCGGAGCGCCCTGTTCGCGGGCAATGCCCGGCTCGCGGCCGACCTTTCGGGCATGCGCGCCATGGCCGCACGCGCCGGTCCGCTGGCCGCCGGCGACGCCGTCGCGCGCGACCGCGCCGGGCAGTCCCTGCTGGCCCTGGCCGACGCCGGCCTGCGCGAGACCGGCCTGGCCGGTGGCCTGGCCCGCATCGAGCCGGCCGGCAGCGGCAGGGTCCGCCTGCGCCTCGAGGCGATCGCCTTCGACCCGCTCGCCGACTGGCTTCAGCGCCTGCACCAGCACTACGGCGTCCGCATCGCGGAGCTCGCCGTCACCCGCACCGACGCCGGCCGCGTCGATGCCAATCTCCTGATCGAGGACCCCTGATGAGACTGGTCGTGCGCCTGCTGTTGCTGGCCCTCCTGCTGCTGGTCGTGCTTGCCCTGGCCGCCTGGTACCTGCCGGCAGGCTTCGCCTGGCGGCAGTTCGGGCACCACCTGGGACCGGCGCTGCAGCTCGAGCAGCTCAGCGGCACGGTGCGCCACGGCCGTGCCGGCGACATGCGCATCAACGGCTTCCCGGTCGGCGCCCTGGACTGGCGACTCGACTGGCGCGGCCTGTTCCGGCGCCAGGTCGGCGCCAGCTGGGCGCTTGAAGGACCGGCCTGGCAGGCACGCGCGCGCAGCACGCGCCTGCCGGACGGCAGCCTGCGGGTCGAGGACATGCAGATGACGCTGCCGGCGATCCTGCTCGGTCCGGTGCTCGACATCCCGGCGCTCGGCTTCATCGGTACCGTCGAGGTCGAGGTCGATCAGGCCCACCTGGCCGGTCTGGCGATTCTCGAGGCCCGTGGCCGCGCGCGGTGGCTCGACGCCGGTGTCACCGGCCAGGCGCAGGCCCGGTTCGGGCCGGTGCGCGCGACCTTCGCGACCCAGGGGCCGGGACTGGTGATCGGCGAGGTCGAGGACGAGGGCGGCCCGCTCGAGGTCGACGGCCAGTTCGAACTGCACGAGACCCGCTATCGCGCCGAGGTCATCCTGCGCGCCCGCGATCCCGCGCATCCGGTGGCGCAGGCGCTTCCCCACGTCGGCCAGCCGCTGCCGGATGGCGGCTCGCTGTTCATCGTCGAGGGCGAGCTGCGGCGTCGCGCCGACGGCGCCGCCGGTGACTGAGGCGGCGCTTCCGGCGCGGGCGCTGCCGGTCGCGCTGGCGGCCGCGCGCGCCGCCGCCGGGGAGATCGCGCCGCTGTTCCGCCAGGCCGGGCTGGAAGTCGAAACCAAGGCCGACGACTCGCCGGTGACGGTCGCCGACCGCCGCGCCGAACGGGCGATCCGGGCCTGCCTGGCCGACGGCTTTCCGGAGATCCCGGTGTGGGGAGAGGAGTTCGGTGGCCAGCCCGCGGGCGCCGGCTGGCAGTGGCTGGTCGACCCGCTGGACGGCACCAAGAGCTTCGTCCGCGGCAATCCGGTGTTCTCCACACAGATCGCGCTCTGGCACGACGGGGTGCCGATGCTGGCGGTGTCCAGCGTGCCGGCCACCGGCGAGCTGGCCTGGGCGGTGCGCGGCGGCGGCGCCCACATCGACGGCGCGCAGGTACGCTGCCGGGGCACCACCGGGCTGGCGGAGGCGGCGGTGTCGACCGGCAACCTCAAGCGGCTGGCGCGCGGGCCGGCCTGGCCGGCCCTGGCCACGGTGGTCGCTCGGGCCTGGCGGATGCGCGGCTACGGCGACTACCTGCACTACCACCTGCTCGCCCGCGGCGGCATCGACGCGGTGATCGAGTCCGATGTCCATGTCCTGGACATCGCCGCGCTCTGCCTGCTGGTCACCGAGGCCGGCGGGGTGTTCACCGACCTCGACGGCGCCGCCATCGGCCCGGCCACCGACAGCGTCCTGGCCGCGGCGACCCCCGCCCTGCACGCCCACCTGCTGCGCGCGCTGGCCGGCTGGCGCGGCTGAGCGCGGGCGGGGCGCCCGGTCCGTCCCGGGCCGCCGGCCGCGCCGACGCGGCGCGCGTACAATCGCGACATGCGCCCCCTGCCCACCATCCACGCCCGGCGTCCGCTCGATCCGACCGGCCGCTTCCGCGTCGAGGAGATCGACCTCGAGTTCGCCAACGGCGCCCGACGCACCTTCGAACGCCTGCAGTCCGGCGGCCTGGGCGCGGTCATCATCGTGCCGATGCGCGACCCGGAAACGGTGCTGCTGGTGCGCGAGTACGCCGCCGGCCTGCACCGCTACGAGCTCGGCCTGCCCAAGGGCCGCATCGATGCCGGCGAGACGCCGGAGCAGGCCGCCGACCGCGAGCTCAAGGAGGAGATCGGGTTCGGCGCCCGCGACATCGAGTCGCTGGTGCCGCTGGCGCTGGCGCCGTCGTACATGGCGCACCGCACCCAGGTGGTGCTGGCGCGCCGGCTCTACCCGGAGAAGCTCGAGGGCGACGAGCCGGAGGAACTCGAGGTGGTGCCCTGGCCGCTGGCCCGGATCAACGCGCTGGTCGGCCACCCCGAGTGCAGCGAAGGCCGCACCCTGGCTGCGCTGTTCATCGCCCGCGAGTACCTGGAAGGCCGCTGGCGGCCGCCGGCCCCGTGAGCGCGGACCTGGTCGCCGGCGCCTGCGCGCTGGCGCGGCAGGCCGGGCAGGCCATCCTTGCGGTCTACGCCTCCGACTTCGAGGTCGCGCACAAGGACGACGCCTCGCCCCTGACCCGTGCCGACCTGGCCGCGCACGGCATCCTGGTCGCCGGCCTGGCGGCGCTGCCGCCGCGGCTGCCGGTGCTGTCGGAGGAGGCGGCCAACGCGGTGCCGGCCGACGAGCGCCGGCGCTGGCGGCGCTACTGGCTGGTCGACCCGCTGGATGGCACCCGCGAATTCATCAAGCGCAACGACGAGTTCACCGTGAACATCGCCCTGGTCGAGGATGGCGTGCCTGTGCTCGGCGTGGTCCACGCGCCGGCGCTCGACGAGATGGCCTACGCGCAGGCGGGGCAGGGCGCCTGGATCGAGCAGGCCGGCGGCCGTCGCCGCCTGCCCGGTCGGCCGGCCCCGGCGCGTCCGGTGGTCGCGGTGAGCCGCTCGCACCGCGATGCCGACACCGCACGGCTGCTGGCGGGGCTGGGCGCCCACGACACCCTGGCCGCGGGCTCGGCGCTGAAGTTCATCCGGCTGGCGCAGGGGCGGGCCGACCTGTATCCGCGCCTGGGACCGACCAGCGAGTGGGACACCGCCGCAGGCCACTGCCTGCTGACCGAGTCCGGCGGCGAGGTGTTCGATCTCGGCGGCCGGCCGCTGCGCTACAACCAGCGCGAGGGCCTGCTCAATCCCCCGTTCCTGGCGGTCGCCGACGCCGGCGCCGGCTGGCCGCGGGCCCTGTCCGCCCTGCTACCGGCGGTACCGGGGCCAGCCCCATGAGCCGACCGGTCGACGACCTGCTGGCGATCATGGCGCGCCTGCGCGACCCCGGGCGCGGCTGTCCCTGGGACCTCGCCCAGGATTTCGCCAGCATCGCGCCCTACACCATCGAGGAGGCCTACGAGGTCGCCGACGCCATCGACCGCGGCGATCTCGACGACCTGTGCGGCGAGCTGGGCGACCTGCTGCTGCAGGTGGTGTTCCATGCCCGGATGGCGCAGGAGCAGGGCGCCTTCGGGTTCGGCGACGTGGTCGCCGGCATCTGCGACAAGATGGAGCGCCGGCATCCGCATGTGTTCGGCGACGCCGCCATCGGCGATGCCGGCGCCCAGGCGCGCGCCTGGGAGGAGCACAAGCGCGCCGAACGCGGCGACGGCGACCGCAGCGCGCTGGCGGGCATCGCCCGGGGCGCGCCGGAATGGCAGCGGGCGCTGAAACTGCAGAAGCGCGCCGCCGGCGTCGGCTTCGACTGGCCCGATGCCGGACGCGTGCTGGACAAGCTGGACGAGGAGGCCGCCGAGCTGCGGCGCGAGCTGGACGGCGGCGATGCCGCGCGGGTGCTGGACGAGGTCGGCGACCTGCTGTTCGTGGCCGTCAACGTCGCGCGCAAGGCCGGCGTCGATGTCTCGGCGGCGTTGCGCCATGCCAACGCCAAGTTCGAACGCCGCTTCCGGGCCATGGAAGCGCTCGCCGCCCAGGCCGGCACCTCGCTGCCGGCGCTGGGGCTCGCCGACCAGGAAGCGCTCTGGCAGCGGGCCAAGCGGGATGGTGATGAGGGCTGAGGGAGCGGAGAGCGGCGAGCAGCGGTGATCCGGACGGAGCGCGATCCGCTTCCGGCATGACGCGCTGTCGGCGGCTGCGCTCTCCCCCGGCCCCTCACCCGCCACGCGGGGGAGGGGAGAAGTGCGACGCCGCGCGTTGCCGGACTGGAGGGCGCCGTCCGGGGAGCGGGGGGCAGGAGCAGGGCGCAGGGAGCAGGGGGAGATCGGGGCGGAGCGCGATCTGCTCCCCTCTCCCGCGGAGCGGGAGAGGGGCTGGGGGAGAGGGCCGGCGGGGCAGCGCCTGTTGCCCAGGGTCACCCGGGGACCTGACCCGCCGTGGGCTGCACGGCGTCCGCGATGACCCGGGCGGTTCGCCGTGCGGCGCGCCCGGTCAGGACAGGGGCGGGATGCGCAGCACCTGGCCGGGGTAGATCCTGTCCGGGTCCGACAGCATCGGCCGGTTGGCCTCGAAGATCAGCGGGTACTTGCCGGCGTTGCCGTACTCGCGCCTGGCGATCGCCGACAGCGTGTCGCCCTTCTCGACGGTGTAGAAGCGCGCGGTCGGCTGCTCCGCCGCGGGCGGCTCCTCGCCGGCGTCGGCGTCGGCCGGCGCCGGCGCCCCGGGCGCCGTGGCCACGGCCTCGCCCACGCGCAGGCGGTCGTCGACGCTCTCCACGCCCTGGACGTTGCCGGCGGCGACGATCGCCTTTTCCTTGTCCTCGAGCGAGGCGGCACGTCCGATCAGCGAGACCATCCGCTTGTCCGGATGCGCCACCACGGTCAGCGGATTCAGGCGCAGGCCGAGGTCGAGCAGGTGCTGGCGGACCTTGCCCTCGTCGATCTGGCCGCTGCCGAACAGGCGCTCGCCGACGTTGCCGATGAACTTGAACAGGCCCATGGGACGCTCCTCGATGCTGGCCGGGGCGGATTCCCCGTTGCCGGCGAGTGTCTCACGGCGCCGCACCGGCGGCATGCCGGCGGCACGCCGGAGCCGCGGCGGCATGCGTTCCTGCGTCGCCGGTCGGCCTGCTAGGCTGCGCCGATGGCGACCGGCAAGCGCAGGACATCGACGGCCTACGTGTGCGGCGACTGCGGCGCCGAGTTCGGCAAGTGGCAGGGCCAGTGCAGCGAGTGCGGCGCCTGGAACACCCTGTCCGAGGTGGCGCTTGCCGCGCGCGGCGCGGCCACGGCGCCGGCGCGCGGCCGCGGCGGCTGGACCGGGCAGTCGGCCAGCGCGGTGGTCGACCTCGCGACGGTGGCCGATTCGCCCGAGCAACGGGTGGCCACCGGCATCGGCGAGCTGGATCGCGTGCTCGGCGGCGGCCTGGTCGCCGGCTCGGTGGTGCTGGTCGGCGGCGACCCGGGGATCGGCAAGTCCACCCTGCTGCTGCAGATGCTGGCCGGCCTCGGCGGTCGCCTGAAGGGCCTGTACGTGACCGGCGAGGAATCCCTGGCCCAGGTCGCCGCGCGCGGCAGGCGCCTGGATCTCTCGCTGGCCGGCCTGCTCAGCCTGGCCGAGACCGGCATCGAGCAGGTCGCCGCGGCGATCGGCGCGCAGCGGCCGGACGTGGTGGTGATCGACTCCATCCAGACCATGCACGTCGAGGCCGTGACCTCGGCGCCGGGCTCGGTCAGCCAGGTCCGCGAGAGCGCGGCCTGGCTGGTGCGCCTGGCCAAGACCGCCGGCACCTGCGTGTTCCTGGTCGGCCACGTCACCAAGGAGGGCGGCATCGCCGGCCCCCGAGTGCTCGAGCACATGGTCGACGCCGTGCTGTATTTCGAGGGCGAGGCGGGCAGCCGCTACCGGGTGCTGCGCGCCTTCAAGAACCGCTTCGGCGCGGTCAACGAGCTCGGCGTGTTCGCCATGCTCGACCGCGGCCTGCGCGAGGTGCCGAATCCGTCCGCGATCTTCCTGTCCGGCGGCGATGCCAGTCGCCCGGGCAGTGCGGTGATGGTCACCCGCGAAGGCACCCGGCCGCTGCTGGTCGAGGTCCAGGCCCTGGTCGACCAGAGCCCGCTGGCGAATCCGCGCCGGGTCGCCCTGGGCCTTGAGCAGAACCGCCTGGCGATGCTGCTGGCGGTGCTGCACCGGCATGGCGGCATCGCCGCCTACGACCAGGACGTGTTCGTCAACGTGGTCGGCGGGATCCGGGTGCAGGAGCCGGCCGCCGACCTGCCGGTGCTGCTGGCGGTGCTGTCCAGCTTCCGCGACCGGCCGCTGCCGGCCAAGCTGGTCGCCTTCGCCGAGATCGGCCTGGCCGGCGAACTGCGGCCGGTGCCCAACGGCGAGGAACGCCTGCGCGAGGCCGCCAGCCACGGCTTCGTCAAGGCCATCGTCGCGCGCGCCAACGCGCCCCGGAAGTCCCCGGCCGGCATGGAGGTGGTGGCCTGCGACAGCCTCGCCCAGGCGCTGGCGGCGCTTGACGACTGAGCGGTTGGCGGCAGCCGCCGGCTTGCGGCGACCGCCGCCGGATGACTGCGGCGCCCTGCCGGGATCGGCCCGGCAGCGCTCCTGCGGCTGCGTCCACTCTCCCCGTCGGACTTCGAGGCCTGCGGTCGACCGGCCGCCGCGTCGTGACTTTGTCATGAGGCGGCCTTAACCTTGCCGCATCGCGCCCGGTCAGCGTCCTGGAATTCCTGCCGTGATCAGCGTGGAACACAGCCTCTACGAGCGCTTCCCCCGCCTCGCCGACCCCCGGGCGCGCCTGCTGGTGCGGCCGATGGTCGCCTTCCTGCGCCGCCTGGTCTGCGAGGAGCGGATCAATGCCGTGCTTGCCTCCGGCCAGGGTCTGGCCGGCTTCGACTTCGTCGAGCACATCCTGCGCGAGCTGCGCTTCACCTACCAGGTGGCGCCCACCGAGCGCGAGAACATCCCGGTCGACGGCCGGGTGGTGATCGTCGCCAACCACCCGCTGGGCGCGCTCGACGCGATCGCCCTGCTCGACCTGGTCGGCTCGGTGCGGCGCGACGTGCGGATCCTGGCCAACGACGTGCTGATGCAGCTCGAGCCGCTGCGGCCGCTGGTGCTGCCGGTGACCGTGTTCGGCGACGGCGACGGCCCCCGCAGCGGCGCCCGCGAGGCGTTCCGGGCGCTCGAGCGCGAGCAGGCGCTGGTGGTGTTCCCCGGCGGCGAGGTGTCGCGCATCCGGGTCGGCGGCGTGCGCGACCCGAAGTGGACCGACGGCTTCCTGCGCCTGGCCCTGCGCACCGGCGCGCCGGTGCTGCCGGTGCATGTCGGCGGCCACAACTCGCCCCTGTTCTACGGCGTCTCGGTACTGGCCAAGCCCCTGTCGATGCTGATGCTGGCGCGCGAGATGTTCGGCAACGAGAAGTCCCGGATCACCCTCAACATCGGCGAGCTGGTGCCCAGCCAGGCGCTGCGGGTGCCCGGCCTGCGCCCGGAGCGGGTGGCGGCGCGCATGCGCCACCACGTCTACCGGCTGCCGCGGCGCAAGCCGCCGAAGTTCCAGACCTCCGGGGCGATCGCCCATCCCGAGCCGCCCCAGGCGGTGCGCGCGGCGCTGGCCCGCGGCGAGCGGCTGGGCGCCACCAGCGACGGCAAGCAGATCATCCTGCTCGACCCGCAGCCGGACTGCCCGGCCCTGCGCGAGATCGGCCGCCTGCGCGAGCTGACCTTCCGCCGCGTCGGCGAGGGCACCGGCGGCCGCCGCGACCTCGACCGCTACGACGCCCACTACCGGCACATCGTGCTCTGGGACGCCGAGGCGGTGCAGCTGGTCGGGGCCTACCGGCTGGGCGAGGGCGCGGCCCTGCTGTCCCGTCATGGCCTGGATGGCCTGTATTCGCAGTCGCTGTTCGAGTACGCGCCGCAGGCGGCCGGCTTCATCGCCGAGGGCGTCGAGATGGGTCGCAGCTTCGTGGTGCCGGCCTACTGGGGCAGCCGCAGCCTGGACTACCTGTGGCAGGGCATCGGCGCCTACCTGCGGGCGCGGCCCGACGTCCGCTACCTGTTCGGCCCGGTCAGCCTGAGCGCCGCCCTGCCGGCGGCGGCACGGGACTGGCTGGTGCACTACCACCGCCACTACTACCCGGATCCGGACCGCCTGGCGCGCGCCCGCAACCCGCATCGCCTCGATCCGGCCGTCGCGGCCGCCGCGCAGGCGGCCTGGCAGGGCCGCGACGCCCGCGCCGGGCTCGCCGAGCTGAAGTCGCGCCTGGCCGAACTTAAGGTCACCCTGCCGGTGCTGTATCGCCAGTACGTCGACCTGGTCGAACCCGAGGACGGCGGCGTGCGCTTCCTCGACTTCGGCATCGACCCCAGCTTCGGCAACTGCGTCGACGGCCTGATCCGCGTCGACCTGGCCTGCCTGAAGCCGGGCAAGCGGGCCCGCTACATCGACCACGGCGCCTGACGCGCCATTGCCGGACCGGGGCCGGAAAGCGAGGTCCGGCCTCAGGAGAGTCAGGCAAGTCCCTGATTGGAATCGCCCGGCTCAGGTGCTTCGCGTGCCGGCCCGGGCGTCCCCGTACCTGTCCGTACGGCTGTTAGAAAACTGTCACGGAAACAGGTTAAAATCCTGCTAATGCCGTTGGCGGGTCCGGGGAGGTTCTCCCGCCCGCGGCGGTCGCGGCCGCCTTCCCGGTGGCCGTTTCCACGGTTCCGTCTCCACTCCCACGAAGGGTGTCCTGCATGTTCCTGCCCAAGAAAGCCAAGCTTGCCCTGGCCCTGTCGGTGGCCCTGTTCGCCTCCGCCCCGGTCCTCGCGCAGCAGACAACCGCCTCGGTCGGCGGCCGCGTCACCATGGAGACCGGCACGCCGGTCGCCGGTGCCGAGGTCACCATCCTGCACGCGCCCTCGGGTACCGTGAGCCGGGCCACCACCGACGCCAGCGGCCGCTACAGCGCGCGCGGCCTGCGCGTCGGCGGTCCGTACACGATCACCATCGAGAAGGATGGCCAGGTCGAGATCCAGGAGAACGTGTTCCTGGTGCTCAACGAGACGGTGTCCGTCGACGCGCTGCTGCGCGACGCGACGCAGCTCGCGACCGTGCAGGTCGTCGGGTCCGCCGCCGGCGAGCTGTTCAGCCCCGACAAGTTCGGTGCCGGCACCAGCGTCAGCAACGAGCAGATCCAGGCGTTCCCGTCGATCGGCCGCAACATCCAGGACTACGTGCGCCTCGACCCGCGCATCTCGCAGACCGACAAGCAGCGCGGCGAGATCTCGGTGGGCGGCCAGAACACCCGCTTCAACCGCATCAACATCGACGGCGTCAGCACCAACGACCCGTTCGGCCTGGAGTCGAACAACCTGCCGACCCTGCGCCAGCCGGTGTCGATCGACGCCATCGAGGCGATCAGCATCGATGTCGCCAACTACGACGTCACCATCACCGGCGCCACCGGCGGCGTCATCAATGCGGTCACCAAGTCCGGCACCAACGAGTTCACCGGTTCGGTGTACGGCGTCTACCGCGACAACGACTGGGTCCGCGACAACCCGAACGGCGACCCGTTCAACGGCTTCAACGACGAGCAGACCTACGGCTTCACCCTGGGCGGCCCGATCATCCAGGACACCCTGTTCTTCTTCCTGAACTACGAGCGCTTCAAGCGCTCCGCGCCGGGCCCGGCGTTCGGTCCGGCCGGCTCCGGGGCCGCCACGGAGGTCAACATCACCCAGGCGCAGATCGACGAGATCACCAGCATCGCCCGCAACGTCTGGGGCATGGAGGTCGGCTCGCTGGCCGGGTCCGACGAGCTGGAGACCGACGTCGAGGAGTACGCGGCCAAGATCGACTGGAACATCAACGACGCGCACCGCGCCTCCTACCGTTACAGCAAGACCGAGCAGGTCGAGGCGATCCTGCCCGGCTTCAGCCGCACCAACCTGTCGCTGAGCTCGTACTGGTACAACCAGAACAAGACCTTCGAGAGCCACGTCGTGCAGCTGTTCAGCGACTGGAACTCGGTGTTCTCGACCGAGATCAAGGCCTCCTACCGCGACTACTCGGCGATCGCCCAGCCGCTGTCGCGGCTGCCGCAGGTCCGCGTGCAGGTCGGCGGCTCGGCCCTGTTCCTCGGCACCGAGCAGTTCCGCCACGCCAACATCCTCGAGACCACCGAGAAGAACCTGTTCGCGGCCGGCAACCTGTACCTGGGCGACCACCAGATCAAGTTCGGCTTCGACTGGACCGAGAACGACATCTTCAACCTGTTCGGCCGCGACATCAACGGCGTCTACAACTTCGCCAGCATCGCCGATTTCGCCGCGGGCACGCCGAGCGGCAGCGGCACGGTCTACTCCTACCGCGAGGCGGCCAACGGCGACCTCAACAGCATCGCCGCCGACTGGACCCTGAAGAACCGCGGCCTGTTCATCCAGGACAACTGGTTCCTGACCGACAACCTGACCGTGCTGTACGGCGTCCGCGTCGACACGCCGATCGTCGACGACAAGCCGCCGTTCAACCAGCGCATCTTCGACCTGTACGGCCTGGACAACACCGAGACCATCGACGGCAACACCCTGGTGCAGCCGCGCTTCGGCTTCAACTACAGCTTCAACACCGAGCGTCCGACCCAGCTGCGCGGCGGCTTCGGCCTGTTCCAGGGCGCCGCGGCCAACGTCTGGCTGAGCAATCCGTTCTCGAACAACGGCCTGACCATTCGCGCCTACGAGGCGAACGCCGCCGGTGCGCCGCCGTTCAATCCGGATCCGGACAGCCAGCCGACCGTCGGCAACGCGCCGCGAGCCGCCGTCGACCTGGTCGACGGCAACCTCGAGCAGCCCTCGGCCTGGAAGATCAACCTGGCGTTCGACCACGAACTGCCCTGGTGGGGCATGGTCGCCTCGGCCGAGGCGATCTGGACCCGTACCCAGACCGGCCTTTACTACGAGCGTCTCGACCTCGGCACCGCGACCCGGATCGGCCCGGATGGCCGCACCATGTTCTACAACACGAATGGCTACAATCCGGACCGCTGGGGCTACAACGCCTCCGGCTCGTTCGTCGGCAGCAGCGTGACGCCGCGCTTCAACCGGCCGTCGGACATCGGCGACGTGACCTACGCGCGCGCCACCGGCAAGGGCGAGGGCGAGCAGTACACGCTCAGCCTGACCAAGCCGATGGCGGCCGAGGACAACTGGTTCTGGCAGGTCGCCTACACCTACACCGACGCCACCGAGGTCAACCCGCTGACCAGCTCCCAGGCGACCTCGAACTGGAACAACAACGCGATCTTCCAGGCCAACGAGGAACTGGCGCGGCGCAGCAACTATGTGGTCCGCGACCGCTTCAGCGCGGCGCTGAGCTACAAGACCTTCCTGTTCGGCGAGAACAAGACCGAGGTCTCGATGTTCTACGAGGGTCGCCGCGGCAAGCCGTACAGCTGGACCTTCCTGAACGACGCCAATGGCGACAGCCGCGTCAACGACCTGTTCTACGTTCCGTTCGGCCCGGGCGACGTGCTGTTCGCCGGCGGTCCCGAGGAAGAGGCGGCGTTCTTCGCCTACCTGAACCAGACCCCGGAGCTGGCCCGGTTCGCCGGCCAGGTGGCGCCGCGCAACTCCGAGTTCAACCCCTGGGTCAACACCGTGGACCTGCGCATCAGCCAGGAGCTGCCCGGCTTCTTCCGCGGCAACAAGGCGGAGATCTGGCTGGACATCCTCAATGTCGGCAACCTGATCAACAAGGACTGGGGCCGCACCGAGGAGATCGGCTTCCCGTCGATGCGCGGCGTCGCCTACTACGCGGGCATCGATCCGGCGACCGGCAAGTACGTGTACCGGTTCACCGACCCGAGCGGCGGCAACCGGGTCGACCAGACCCAGCTGCGCGACGGTGCCGGCGAGTCGCGCTGGGCTGCGCAGATCGGCTTCCGCTACCGGTTCTGACGGCGGTGTCGACCGGCCGCGGGCGCAACCGCCCGCGGCACGCAGCACAGGGGCCGGCAGTCATGCCGGCCCTTTTTCGTGGCCGCCATCCGGGGCGGACGCGCAGCCTTGTCGGCGCGCCGGGCGGCCCGTAGGATGGGCGGCCTTTTTCCGCGACCAGACAAGGAGTGCAGGGATGGCCCTGCTGCCCACCGTTGATGCCACCATCGTGCCGCGCGGCGGCCTCGACATGCTGTCGCGCCAGGAGGTCGCGCGCCTGCGCGACGCCAGCCGCACCGGCCTGCACGAGCTGCTGCGCCGCTGCGCGCTGGCGGTGATGACCTCCGGCGGGGTCGGCGACGACGCCCGCGCCCTGCTCGAGTGCTACCACGACTTCGACATCGAGGTCCTGCAGCGCGACCGCGGCGTGCAGCTGCGCCTGAGCAACGCCCCGGCGATCGCCTTCGTCGACGGCCGGATCGTCCGCGGCGTCGCCGAGCTGCTCAGCGCGGTGGTGCGCGACATCGTGCATATGGCCATGGAGATCCAGGAGAACCCGCAGTTCGACCTGGCGTCCTCGCCCGGCCTCACCAACGCCGTGTTCGAGCTGCTGCGCAACGCCGGCGTGATGCGCACCGGCGTCGAGCCGAACCTGGTGGTGTGCTGGGGCGGCCACTCGATCTCGCGCCAGGAATACGATTACGACAAGGCGGTCGGCTACCACCTGGGACTGCGCGGACTGGACATCTGCACCGGCTGCGGCGCCGGCGCGATGAAAGCGCCGATGAAGGGCGCCGCGGTCGGCCACCAGAAGCAGCGCATCGGCAACGCCCGCTACATCGGCATCACCGAGCCCGGCATCATCGCCGCCGAGTCGCCCAACGCCATGGTCAACAACCTGGTGATCATGCCGGACATCGAGAAGCGCCTGGAGGCCTTCGTCCGGCTCGGCCACGGCATCATCGTGTTTCCCGGGGGCGTCGGCACCGCCGAGGAAATCCTCTACCTGCTCGGCATCCTGCTGCACCCGGACAACGAGGGCGTGCCGTTCCCCCTGGTGTTCGCCGGTCCGGCGCAGTCGGCCGCCTACTTCGAGCAGATCGACCGGTTCCTGCGCCTGGCGCTCGGCGACGCGGTCGCGCAGCGCTACCAGATCATCATCGACGACCCCGCCCGGACCGCGCGGGCGGTCGAGCAGGGCATCCGCAAGGTCCGCGACTACCGCATCGCCAAGCAGGACGCCTTCTTCTTCAACTGGCGCCTGGCCATCCCCGAGGACTTCCAGCACCCGTTCGTGCCCAGCCACGAGGCGATGGCCGGCCTGCGCCTGCATCGCGACCGCGAGAAGCACCTGCTGGCGGCCGACCTGCGCCGCGCCTTCTCGGGCATCGTCGCCGGCAACGTCAAGGTCGAGGGCATCCAGGCGATCGAGCGGCACGGCAAGTTCGAGATCACCGGCGACGCCGAGCTGATGGCGGCGATGGACGCCATGCTCGCCGACTTCGTCGCCCAGCACCGGATGAAGCTGCCCGGCGGCAAGGCCTACGAGCCGACCTACCGGCTGGTCTGGTAGCGGCGCGGCGGCGCGCCGCCAGCCGCCCGCCGGCGCGCGGCGCGGTCGCCGCGGGCCGGGCGCCCGCGGCCGCGCCACCGGCGATGCCGGGGACAGGCGGCGCCGCAGGGTGTCGGGCGGACCCCGGGTGAGCGGCCGCCGGGCCGCGCGCAGGGCAGGGTCAGGCGGACGCGTGGTCGATCCGCGCCAGGCGCATCCGGCCGTCGTCGTCGACCTGCAGGACGGTGCCCTGGTCGTACCAGTCGCCGAGGACGATGCGCCGGCACGGCCGGCCGTCGACCTCGTCGTGGTGGACGGCGGGACGATGCGTGTGGCCGTGGATCAGCAGGTCCACGTCGTGCCGGCGGAACGCGTCGGCGACCGCCCCGGCGTTGACGTCCATGATCGTCTCGCCGGCGCCGGCGGTGTGGGCGCGGCTGCCTTCCCGCGCCCGCGCGGCGAAGGCGCGGCGCACCGCCAGGGGTTGCGCCAGCATTCCCGCCAGCCAGGCCGGGTCGCGCACCTGGGCGCGGAACGCCTGGTAGGCGGTGTCGTCGGTGCACAGGGTGTCGCCATGCATGAGCAGGGCGGGCGCCCCGGCCAGGTCGATCACGGCCGGATCCCCGAGCAGCTCCATGCCGGCGCGTTCGGCATAGGCCGGACCCAGGGCGAAGTCGCGGTTGCCGGCCATGAAGGCGATCCGGACGCCGCGCTCGGCCAGGACCCGCAATGCCCGCGCGACCCGTGCCGGCAGCTCGGCGTCGTCGTCGTCGCCGATCCAGGACTCGAACAGGTCGCCGAGGATGTAGAGCCGCCGGAGCTCGTCCGGGAGGCTGGCGAGGAACGCCTCGAAGGCCGCCGTGCGCGCCGGCTCGGCTTCGTCCAGGTGCAGGTCGGAGATGAATACGCAGGTCATCGCGGCGTCCGGGTCCGGCGGCCGCAACGGCCGCGACCGGTGAATCGGGCCGGCGCGCAGGGCGCCGGCCCGCAGGGTCTCACTCGCCGGCGTCGGTCCCGGCCTGGGCGCCGACCAGCTCGGCCTTCTCGATCACCACCGGCTCCACCGGGAGGTTCTCCATCATGCCCTGCTGGCGCGTCGGCACCGCCTTGATGGCGTCGACCACGTCCATGCCGGACACGACCTTGCCGAACACCGCATAGCCCCAGCTGCGGGAATCGGTGGTGGCGATATGGTCGAGCGCGGGGTTGTCGACCACGTTGATGAAGAACTGCGCGGTCGCCGAGTGCGGGTCGGCGGTGCGCGCCATCGCCAGGGTGCCGCGGGTGTTCTTCAGGCCGTTCGGCGCCTCGTTCATGATCGCGGCGCGGGTGCCCTTGCCGGTCAGCTCGGCGGTGTAGCCGCCGCCCTGGATCATGAAGTTGTCGATGACCCGGTGGAAGATGGTGCCGTCGTAGTGGCCGGCCTGGACGTACTTCAGGAAGTTGTCGACGGTCACCGGCGCGCTGCGCTTGTCCAGCTCCACGGTGATCTCGCCCATCGTGGTCCTGAGCACGACCTGCGGGTTGCCTTCCTGGGCGGCGGCGAGCACGGGCAGGGCGAGGGCGGCGGCGAACAGCAGGGTCTTGATCATGCAGGTCGGTCCTGTGGTCCGGGGGGGGGGGGGGGGGGAGGGCAGATGATACGGCAGCGGCGACGGCAGCCGCAGCGGGCGCCGGGGCGGCGACCGCCGCGGTTCAGTCCAGTCCCAGCGCCGACGGGCGCCAGCCCGGATGGCCGAGCAGGCCGGCTGCCTGGTCCAGGCGCGCCAGCAGGCGGTCGAGGTCGGGCGCCGACACGGTCGCGTGGCCGACCTTCCGGCCGGGGCGTTCGCGCTTGCCGTAATCGTGCCAGTGCAGGCCGGGCACGGTCAGCGCGGCCCGGCGGTCGGGCAGGGCGCCGATGAAATTGAGCATGGCCGAGGGCTCGCGCAGGCCGGTATCGCCCAGCGGCAGTCCGAGCACGGCGCGCAGATGGTTCTCGAACTGGCTGGTGACCGCGCCTTCGATGGTCCAGTGGCCGGAGTTGTGCACGCGCGGCGCCATCTCGTTGCCCAGCAGCCGGCCCTCGTGCTCGAACAGCTCGAGCGCGAACACCCCGACGTAGTCGAGCCGCTGCGCGACCTTGCGCGCGAAGTCGGTCGCCTGCGCCTGCAGGTCGGCGTCCGCCGCCACCGGCGCCAGGCTCAGCGACAGGATGCCGTCCTCGTGCCAGTTGCGGGTCAGCGGCCAGGTCCGGACCTCGCCGTCGCGGCCGCGCACGGCGATCACCGAGAGCTCGCGGCGGAACGGCACGAACGCCTCCAGGATCAGCGGCACCCTGCCGGACCCCAAGGCCTGCCAGGCGGCCTCGACGTCGCCGGGCGCGCGCAGCCGGGCCTGGCCCTTGCCGTCGTAGCCCAGGCGCCGGGTCTTGAGGATCGCCGGCAGGCCGACGGCGGCGACCGCGGCGTCCAGCCCGGCGCGGTCGTCGACCGCGGCGAACGCCGCCGTGTCGAGCCCGAGCTCGCGGAACAGGGTCTTCTCGCTGAGCCGGTCCTGGGCGGTCGCCAGCGCGCCGGGATTCGGGAACACCGGCACCCGCGACGCCAGCCAGTCGGCGCTGCGCGCGGGGACGTTCTCGAAGTCGAAGGTGGCGACGTCGACCAGGTCGGCGAACTCCGCCAGCGCCGCCTCGTCGGTGTAGTCGGCCTCGAGCAGGGTCGCCACCTCGCCGGCGCAGGCATCGCCGCTCTGGTCCAGCACCAGCACGCGTACGCCCAGCGGCACCGCCGCCAGCGCCAGCATGCGCGCGAGCTGGCCGCCGCCCAGGATGCCGACCGTGGTCATGCCGCGCCGCGCGGGTCCGGGTCGGCCAGCACCGTTGCGGTCTGGTCGTGCCGGAAGGCATCCAGGGCGCCGGCCACCGCCGGATCGTCGGCGGCCAGCAGGGCGGCGGCGAACAGGGCGGCGTTGACGGCTCCGGCCTTGCCGATGGCGAAGGTGGCGACCGGCACGCCGCCCGGCATCTGCACGATCGACAACAGGGAGTCCAGGCCGTTGAGCGCGGCCGACTGCACCGGCACGCCGAGGACCGGCACCGGGGTCTTGGCCGCCAGCATGCCGGGCAGGTGGGCGGCGCCGCCGGCGCCGGCGATGATCGCGCGCAGGCCGCGCGCCTGCGCCGTGCCGGCGTAGTCGAACAGCAGGTCGGGCGTGCGGTGCGCCGACACCACCCGCACCTCGTGGTCGATGCCCAGGCGCTCGAGCATGGCCACCGCGTGGCGCAGGGTGTCCCAGTCCGACCGCGAGCCCATCACCACGCCGACCCTGACCTTGTCCATCGCGCTCCACCGCTGTCCGCAGGCGGGCATTCTACGATGCCGGCCGCGTGCCCAGTGGCGCGCGCCCCGGCCCGGGTGCGAAGCGGCACCGGATCGGTGGGATACTGGGCCGGTTCCCCCGCCGCCCGACCGCCATGGACAACCGACTGCTCGAACTGCTGTGCTGCCCCGTCACCCGGCGTCCCTTGCAGGCGATCGGCGCCACCCGCCTGAAGGCCTTGAACGCGGCGATCGCCGCCGGCGGCGTGGTCAAGGTCACCGGGCAGCCGGTCGCAGCGCCGCTGGCCGACGCCCTGGTCCGGGACGACGGTCAGGTCGTCTATCCGGTCGAGGACGGCATCCCCGTGTTGCTGGCCGACGAGGCGATCGGTACCCAGCAGATCGACGGCTTCCCGGCGTGACCGCCGACCTCGACCTGGCCGGTGCGCTGGCGGCCTGCCGGCGGCCGGGGCTGGAGCCGCCGGCGGACGAGGCGGTCGACGCCGACGTGGCGCGCGCGCTGGCCGAGGATGTCGGCGCCGGCGACCTCAGCGCCGCCTTGCTGCCGGACCGTTCCGCGCGGGCGGCGATCGTCAGCCGGGAGGCGGCCACCGTCGCCGGCCTGCCCTGGGCGCTGCGCTGCTTCGCGCGGCTGGATCCGCAGGCGATGTTCCACCTGCATGTCCGCGATGGCGAGACGATCGCCGCCGGCGCGGTCCTGCTCGAGATCGAGGCCGGTGCCCGCGCCATGGTCAGCGGCGAGCGCTGCGCGCTGAACTTCCTGCAGACGCTGTCCGGCACCGCCAGCGAAACCGCCCGCCACGTCGCCCGCCTGGCCGGCAGCGCCACGCGCGTGCTCGACACCCGCAAGACCCTGCCCGGGCTGCGCCTGGCCCAGAAGTACGCGGTCCGGGCCGGCGGCGGCGAGAACCACCGGATGGGCCTGTACGACGCGGTGCTGATCAAGGAGAACCACATCGCCGCCGCCGGCTCGATCGCCGCGGCGGTGGCGGCGGCTCGCCGCGCCGGCGCCGGGCGCTTCATCGAGGTCGAGGTCGAGGATCTCGACGAGCTTCGCCAGGCGATCGAGGCCGGCGCCGAGCGCATCATGCTCGACGAGTTCGCGCCCGAGGCCCTTGCCGAGGCGGTCGCGATCGCCGGCGGCCGGGCGGCGCTCGAGGTCTCGGGCAGCCTGACCGCCGAGCGCCTGTCCGGCATCGCCGCGCTGGGCGTCGACTATGTCTCGGTCGGCGCGCTCACCAAGCACGTCCGTGCGGTCGACCTGTCGATGCGGCTGCTGGCCTAGCACGCCGGGCGGAGCCGCCGGGGCGGGTCCTGCACCGGGCCCGGTGCGTCGGGGCAGGGGCCTCAGGTCCCGTCCGGCGGGCCCGGGAACAGGACCACGTGGGGGACGTCCAGCCGGACGCCGGTTTCCTGGCCTGGCCGGGCGCGTTCGTGGCTGGGCCACAGGGCCAGGACGCGTTCGCCGCCCGCGAGCCGCAGTTCGACCAGCTCCTCCGCGCCGCGGAACTCCACGCGCTCGATGCGGGCGCGCACCGCGGCCGCGGGATCGGCGACCAGGTCGTCGGGCCGCACCAGTACGCGCGCAGGGCCGGCGGCGCTGCCGGCCAGGGTGCCCGGCAACGGCCCCAGCGCGCAGTGCCAGGCGCCGTCGGCCTGCCAGGCGGGCAGCAGCACGCCCTCGCCGACGAAGCCGGCGACGGCGGCGTCGACCGGCCGGTGGTAGAGCTGCCAGGGCGTGTCGAACTGCACGATGCGGCCCTCGCGCATCACCGCGACCCGGTCCGCGAACGCCATCGCCTCTTCCTGGTCGTGGGTCACCAGCAAGGCCGTGCATCCAAGTTGCCGCAGGGTGCCGCGCAGCTGGCTGCGCAACTCCTTGCGCAGACCGGCGTCGAGGCTGGAGAAGGGTTCGTCCAGGAGCAGCAGGGCCGGCTCTGGCGCCAGCGCCCGGGCGATCGCGACCCGCTGCTGCTGGCCGCCGGACAGCTCGTGCGGATAGCGGTCGGCCAGGCCGGCCAGCGACAGCCGCGCCAGCAGGGCCCGGACCCGGCCGTCGCGCTCGCCGCGGGCGAGCCGGTGCAACCCGAAGCCGACGTTGCCGGCGACGTCCAGGTGCGGGAACAGCGCCAGGTCCTGGAACACCAGGCCGATGCCGCGCCGCTCCGGCGGCACCGTCAGCCCGGGCCGGCTGAGCGTGCGGCCGCCCACCTGGATGCATCCGGACGCCACCGGCTGCAGACCGGCGATCGCCCGCAGCAGGGTGGTCTTGCCGCAGCCGCTGGGGCCGAGCAGGCAGCCGAGCTCGCCCTCGGCCAGGGCCAGGGTCGCCCCGGCCAGTACCGGCGTGCCGGCCAGCGAGACATCGACGGCATCGACCGCAAGCGCGGCCGGGACGCCGCGCGTGGCGTCGGGATCGGGCAGGCTGTCGGCGCTCATGGCGCGACCTGCGGCCGCCGGCTTCCGGACCGGCGGTCGCCGGACGATCAGCGCATGCGGCCGGCGACGGCGTCCCAGTCGACCAGCTTCCAGAACGCCTCGACGTACTTGGCGCGGGCGTTGCGGTAGTCGATGTAGTAGGCGTGCTCCCAGACGTCGCAGGTCAGCAGCGCCGTGTCCGGGCCGGTCAGCGGGGTCGACGCGTTGCTGGTGGAGACCAGGGCGAGCTGGCCATCGGCCCGCTGCACCAGCCAGGCCCAGCCGGAGCCGAAGGTGCCCAGGGCGGTCTGGGTGAACTGCTCCTTGAACTGCTCGAAGCTGCCGAAGGCGCTGTCGATCGCCTGCGCCAGCTTGCCGGTGGGCGCGCCGCCGCCGTTCGGCGACATGCAGGCCCAGTAGAAGCTGTGGTTCCAGACCTGGGCGGCGTTGTTGAACATGCCGCCCGAGGAGGACTTGACGATCTCCTCCAGGCTCTTGTCGGCGAACTCGGTGCCGGCGATCTGCTTGTTCAGGTTGTCGACGTAGGTCTGGTGGTGCTTGCCGTAGTGGAATTCCAGGGTCTCGGCTGAGATGTGCGGGGCCAGGGCGTCGCGCGGGTAGGGCAGGGGCGGCAGTTCGATGGCCATGTCGACGGGTCCTCGGGGAATTCGGGTGGGGGCTGGAGTCTAGCAAACGCCATCCCGCCGCCCGGTCGCGACCCTGCCGCCGCCCCCGAGCCTCCCACTCCCCGCTCCCCAGTCCCCAGTCCCCGCTTCCCGCTTCCCGGCCCCCGGTACCCGGTACCCGGGTCCCCGAATTGCATTGCCCGCCCCCCGCCCCCATAGTGCCTGGCTGGGCCCGTCGTGCCCGCCCTCCCCTCATCCGAACCCGAAGGTGAACCGCCGTGGACGTCATGGAGCGCATCAAGCAGACCGTCGAATCGCAGCCGATCGTGCTGTTCATGAAGGGGACGCCGCAGTTCCCGATGTGCGGCTTCTCCAGCCGCGTGGTGCAGGCGCTGAAGGCGGTCGGCGCCGAGTTCGGCTCGGTCAACGTGCTGGAGGACCCCGAGGTCCGCGCCAGCCTGCCCCGCTATTCGGACTGGCCGACCTTTCCGCAGCTGTTCATCAACGGCGAGCTGATCGGCGGCTGCGACATCACCCTGGAGCTGTACGAGAAGGGCGAGCTGGCGCAGATGGTCGCCGAGGTCGCGCGCAGTTGAGCGGCGCCGGCCTTCCCGAGCTGGCCTGCCCGCCCGGGTTCGGCGAGCCGGCGCCGGATCTCGCCGGCAAGGTCGTGCTGCTGGTCGGCGCCGGCGGCGGTCTCGGCCAGGTCCTGGCGCGGCAGCTGGCCGCGGCCGGCGCCGAGGTGGTCCTGCTCGGCCGCCGGGTGGCGCTGCTGGAGCGGCTGTTCGACGCCATCGAGGCCGACGGCGGCAAGGCCGCGATCTACCCGTTCAACCTTGCCGGCGCCGGACCCGAGGACTACGCCCAGTTGGCCGAGACGGTGCGCGAACAATGCGGCGGACTCGATGCGCTGGTGTTCGCCTCGGCGCACCTGCGCGGCCTGAGCCCGGTCGAGCACACGCCGCCGGACGACTGGCTGACCGCCCTGCACGTCAACCTGGGCGCGCCGTTCCTGCTGGCGCAGGCCTGCCTGCCCTTGCTGCGCGAGCGCGCCGATCCGGCCATCGTGTTCTGCATCAACGGCCCGCAGGCGGTGGCGCGCGCCTACTGGGGCGGCTACGGCGTCGCCCAGGCCGGCCTTGCGCAGCTGGCGGCGGTGCTGGCCGATGAGCTCGGGCAGGGCCCGGTGCGCGTGCACGCCATCGATCCGGGGCCGATGCGTACGCCGCTGCGCCAGAAGGTCTGGTTTTCCGAGGACCCGGCCAGCGTGCCCGGCCCCCAGGCAGCGGCAGGCGCGATCGCCGGACTGCTGGGTCCGCCCGGCCGGCCGCTGGCCGGCCGCCTGCTGAGGCTGCAGGCCGGCTGAGGGCACCCGGCGCCGGCACCCGGGCGCCGGGCTAGACTGCCGGCATGGACATCCTCTCGGCAGCCCTGCTGCTGTTCCTGATCATGGATCCGCTGGGCAACATCCCGGTGTTCCTCGGCCTGCTGCGGCCCTTGCCGCCGCGCCGGCGGATGCTGGTCCTGGCGCGCGAGCTGGTGATCGCCCTGGTCATCCTGTTCGCGGTCCTGCTGACCGGCCAGTGGGTGCTGGCGGCGCTGCACCTGCGCCAGGAGTCGATCAGCATCGGCGGCGGCATCGTGCTGTTCCTGATCGGCCTGAAGATGATCTTCCCGCCCGCCAACGGGCTGTTCGGCGAGATCCCCGAGGGCGAGCCGCTGGTGGTCCCGATGGCGGTGCCGCTGATCGCCGGCCCGTCGACCATGGCGGCCCTGCTGCTGCTGGCGAACCAGGATCCGGGGCGGACCGCGGACTGGAGCCTCGCCCTGTTGCTGGCCTGGGTCGCCAGCGCCGCGATCCTGTTCTCCGCGACCTCGCTGTACCGCTGGCTGGGACCGCGCGCCCTGGGCGCGCTCGAGCGCCTGATGGGCATGCTGCTGGTGGCGTTGTCGGTGCAGATGGTGCTGGACGGCGTCACCGGCTACCTGCGCGGCGTGGGCTAGGCCATGCGCCTGGTGCTGGCGGCGATCGGCCAGAAGATGCCGTCCTGGGTCGAGGCGGGCTACGCCGAGTACGTGCGCCGGATGCCTGCCCATCTGCGCCTGGCGCTGTGCGAGCGGCCGGCCTCGCCCTGGGCCGCCCGCGGCGACGTCGAGCGCGGCCGGCGCGAGGAGGCGCAGGCGCTGCGGGCCCTGGCGCCGGCCGGCGCCCGGCTGGTGGCGCTGGACGAACGCGGCAGCGCCTGGAGCACCCGCGACCTGGCCGCCCAGCTCGAGCGCTGGCAGGCCGACGGCCGCGACGTCGTGCTGCTGGTCGGCGGCCCGGACGGGCTCGACCCGGCGCTGCGCGCCGAGGCCGCGGCGTGCTGGTCGCTGTCGCCGCTGACCCTGCCGCACCCGCTGGTACGGGTGGTGGTCGCCGAACAGCTCTATCGCGCCCATACCCTGCTGGTCGGCCATCCCTACCACCGGTCGGGCTGAGCGAGGGCGGGGGCGGTCGCGGCGGCGGCGCTATCCTTAGGCCGATGACGGCCATCCCCGCCCCGCACCTGTTCCTGGCTTCGCGCTCGCCGCGCCGTGCCGCGTTGCTGGCGCAGCTCGGCCTGCGCTTCGACGTCCTGGACGTCGATCTGGCCGAGGTGCCGGGTCCGCACGAGGCGGCCGCCGACTACGTCCGGCGCCTGGCGCGCGAGAAGGCGGGCGCCGGTCTGTTGCAGGTCGCCGCCGTGCCGGGCGCCCTGGTGCTGGGCTCGGACACCGAGGTCGAGCTCGACGGCTGCGTGTTCGGCAAGCCGGAGGATCCGGAACAGGCCGCGGCCATGCTGCGGCGCCTGGCGGGCCGTCGCCACCGGGTGCTCACCGCCGTCTGCCTGGTCAGCGCCGGGCGCGAGGCCGAGGCGCTGTCGGTGTCGGAGGTCTCGTTCGCGGCGCTGGACGAGGCGCGGATCGCCGCCTACGTGGCCACCGGGGAACCGTTCGGAAAGGCCGGCGGCTACGCCCTCCAGGGCCGCGCCGGGGCGTTCGTGGAGCACCTGTCCGGCAGCTGCTCGGGGGTGATCGGCCTGCCCCTGCACGAGACCTGGAGCCTGCTGGCCGGGTTCGGCGTGGCGCCTGCCTGAGCCCGGCGCGCGGCCGCCGCGCCGACCGCCAGCGGCGGGGCCGTGGCAAAGGCGATCGCGGCCGGGGCCGCCGGCTTCCGGTCGCGGGCCTGGGCGGATCGGGCACAATCGCCGCAGGTCCAGAGGAAATCCGGTGTCCGAAGAGCTGTTGATCAATGTCACGCCGCGCGAGACCCGGGTCGCCCTGGTCGAGAACGGCATGCTCCAGGAAGTCCTGATCGAGCGCAGCGCCCGGCGCGGCTGGTACGGCAACGTCTACAAGGGCAAGGTCGTGCGGGTGCTGCCGGGCATGCAGGCCGCGTTCGTCGAGATCGGCCTGGACCGCACAGCCTTCCTGCATGCCTCCGACATCGTGCGGGCGGCGCCGGTCGAGCCCGAACCCGAGCCCGGCGCCGGCATCGCGGTCCCGGCGCCGCCGGCGCCGACGCCGCCGATCGGCGAGCTGGTCCGCGAGGGCCAGGAGCTGGTCGTGCAGGTGATCAAGGACCCGATCGGCAGCAAGGGCGCGCGCCTGACCACCCAGATCAGCCTTCCATCGCGCTACCTGGTGCTGCTGCCGCGCAGCCGTACCCTGGGCGTCTCGGCGCGGATCGAGGACGAGGCCGAGCGCGGCCGCCTCAAGCAACTGGTCCAGGGCCACGCCGAGCGCACCGGCTGCGGCTACATCGTCCGCACCAATGCCGAGGGCCAGCCGGCCGAGGCCCTGGACGAGGACGTCGCCTACCTGGCCAAGGCCTGGGCCGAGCTGCAGGCCGCCGCACCCAGCGCCCGGGTCGGTGCCCGCCTGTACGAGGACCTGGGCCTGCCCCTGCGGGCGCTGCGCGACCTGATGCGGGCCAACATCGAGAAGGTCCGGATCGACTCCCGGGAAACCTGGGAGAAGGCGCTGGCCTTCGCCCGCACCTACATGCCGGCCCAGCTCGAGCACATCGAGCACTACCCGGGCGAGCGCCCGCTGTTCGACCTGTACGGCATCGAGGACGAGATCCAGAAGGCCCTGCACAAGCACGTGCCCCTGAAATCCGGGGGGCACCTGGTGATCGACCAGACCGAGGCGATGACCACGGTCGACGTCAACACCGGCGGCTACCTGGGCCACAGGAACCTCGAAGAGACGGTGTTCCGCACCAACCTCGAGGCCGCGCAGACGGTCGCCCGTCAGCTTCGCCTGCGTAATCTGGGCGGCATCATCATCATCGACTTCATCGACATGGAGGACGATGAGCACAAGCGCCAGGTGCTGCGCACGCTGGAGAAGGGCCTGGCCCGCGACAACGCGAAGACCACGGTGTACGCCATGAGCCCGCTGGGCCTGGTCGAGATGACCCGCAAGCGAACCACCGAGAGCCTGGCCAGGCAGCTGACCGAGCCGTGTCCGGCCTGCGAGGGCAGGGGCGTGGTCAAGACCTCGGAAACCGTGTGCTACGAGGTGTTCCGGGAGATCACCCGCGCGGTCCGGCAGTTCGAGGCCAACGGCCTGCTGGTGCTGGCCAGCCCGCGCATCGTCAACCGCATCACCGAGGAGGAGTCCGCGGCGGTGGCCGAGCTCGAGGAGTTCCTCGGCAAGAGCATCCGCTTCCAGGCCGAGGAGCAGTACGGACCGGAGCAGTACGATGTCGTCCTGCTCTGAGGCCGGGGACCGCGGCCGGCCCGGCCCGGCGCGGTCCGGAATCGCGCGGGCTGGCTGATGGCCTGGCGTCGCCGCCTGCGGCGCACCGTGTTCGTCACGGTGTCCGGCCTGCTGATCGGGCTGGCCGTGCTGGTCGGCCTGGTGCAGCTCGCGCTGCCCTGGTGGGCCTCGGATCCGGCGCGGGTCGCGCGCCTGCTGTCGTCCCGGCTGGCGACGCCGGTCCGGATCGACGCCGTGCAGCCGTCCTGGAGCGGGCGCGGGCCGACCATCGTGCTCGACGGCGTGCGCCTGGGCAGCGGCGACGCGGAAGTCGCGCTGGGACGGGCCGAATGGGCGATCGACCTGGCCGGCGCGCTGCTGCCCGGCCGGCACCTGAGCGAGTTCCGCCTCGATGGCCTGGACCTGGTGCTGGAGCGCGGTGCGGACGGCGCCTGGCAGGTGCTGGGCCTGCCGGAACTGTTCCGGGGCCCGTCCCGGCCGCTGCGGCAGATCCTCGACACGCTGCCGGCGTTCGCCGTCTACGACAGTCGCCTGACCGTGCGCGTCCCGGACCAGTCGACGCCGCTGGTGCTGCGCCTGCCCGCGCTGCGCCGGTTGCCGGGGGGCGGGCCGGTGCGCTGGCGCGGCCGCATCCTGCCCGGCGAGACCGGCACGGACCAGGCCGGCGGCCTGACCGTGGCGCTGGACCTGGACGGCTCGCGCGGCCTGCTCCATGTCGGCGGCGAACGCCTGTCGCTGCCGCACTGGCTGGCAGCGCTGCCGCTGGCCGGCCTGCGCGCGACCGAGGGCCAGCTGGCCGTGGACGCCTGGCTGCGGCTGGAAGGCTCGGGCGTCGAGTCGGTCCGGTGGTCGGTCCGTGGCCGCGGCAGCCGGTGGACCTCGCGGGCCCCGGTGATGGGGCCGGAGGACGGCACCCCGGCGGGTGTCAGCCTGTCGGCCCTGCGCCTGGACGGGGCCTGGTGGCGCACGCCCGGCGGCGGCGAGCTGACCGCCGAACTGGCCCTCGGCGAGGCCGCGCCGGCCAGGCTGGCGGGCCGGATGACGGCTGGCGCGCTGCACCTGCATGGTCGTGAGCTGCCCATGGCGCCCCTGCTGCCGGTGCTGGCGCAGGCCGACGCCCTGCCACCCCGGCTCCGCCAGTGGCTGCGCGAGTCCGAAGCCGGCGCCCGGATCGACGGCGTCGACCTGCATTTCGACGGGCCGCGGCTGCGCCAGTACGCGGTGCGCGTGTCCGGCCTGCGCAGCAGTCCCGCCGCCGGGCTGCCCGGCCTGTCGGGGCTCGGCCTGCGCCTGCGCGGCGATGGCGAGGGCCTGGTCGCCTGGCTGGAGCCCGGTGCCGTCGAGCTGGTCTATCCGGGCGTGCTGGCCGGCCCGGTGACGATCGCCCCCGGCCCCGGGACCCTGGCCGCCTGGCGCCTGCCGCAAGGGGGCTGGGCGCTGGGCAGCGACGGCCTGCAGCTGCGCATCGGCGAGGGCGACGTGGAACTGGCCGGCAGCGTCGAGCTGCGTCCCGGCCAGGCACCCCTGGTCGATGCCGGCGCCCGCGTGGCGCCGATGTCCCTGCAGGCGGTCAAGCCGTTCTGGCCGTTGAACCGCATTCCCAACACCGCCGCCTTCCTGAACCGGGCGCTGACCGCCGGCGAGCTGGCCGGCGGCCGGGTCTGGCTGCGCGGCCCGGTCGACCGCTTCCCGTTCACCGCCCAGGAAGGTCGCCTGGATGCCTCGGCGTCCGTGCGTGGCACCGGCCTGGCCTATCACCCGGACTGGCCGGCCTTGTCCGGCATCGAGGCCGACCTGCAGTTCGAGAACCTGGTGCTGGACGTCCAGGGGCGCCGGGCCGAGGTCATGGGTCTGCGCCTGGAGGGCGCGCGCGCGCGCGTCGACAACCTGCGCGAGGCGGTCTTCCGGATCCAGGCGCAGGGCCAGGGCAGCGGCGAGGACCTCATGGCGGTGCTGCGCGCGACGCCGGTGCAGGGCCTCTACGGCGAGCAGATCGCCGGCATGGCGCTGAGCGGCCGGCCGCGCGTCGAACTGGATGTCACGGTGCCCAGCAAGCCGGAGCTGGGTCGCACCGACGTCGATGGCCGGGTCCTGTTCGATGGCGGCCAGCGCTTCACCGACAGCGCCCGCGGCCTGGCCTTCGGCGACCTCCGCGGCGGCCTGTCGTTCACGCGCGACGGGCTGGCGACCGCCGACCTCGGGCTGAGCCTGGCCGGCGAGCCGGCCACGCTGGCGCTGCGCATCGGCAGCCCGACCGTCGACCCGGAAGCCGCGGTCGAGGCCGAACTCGACGGCAGGGTGTCGGCATCGGCGCTGTTCGCGGCGGTGCCCGGACTGGCGCCGCTGCTGACCACCGCACGCGGCCGTGCCGACTGGCGCGTGCGCCTGCACGTGCCCGACCAGGGCGAGGGCTGGCTGCGCGCCGAGAGCGATCTGCGCGGCATCGCGTTGCGCCTGCCGGCGCCGCTGGCGAAGGATGCCGACAGCGCCCTGCCGTTCCGCCTGCAGTCCGGACTGGCCGAGGTCGGCCGGCGCATCGACCTGCGCATGGGCAGGCTGCTGCGCCTGCGCGCCCGGCTGCCGGGTCCTGGCCAGCCGCTGGCCGGCGCCCTGGCGCTCGGCGGCGCCGAACCGGAACAGGTGCCGGCGCAGGGCTTCGTGGTCACCGGCCAGGTGCCGGCGCTGGATCTCAGCGGCTGGCTGGCGCTCGAGGACGCGCTGGCTCCGGAGGCCCGCCCGGCCCCGGCGGAGCCCGGCGGCGATCCGGTGCCGGTCGGCGAGGTGGCGCCCGCCCTGTGGCCGCAGGTCATCCTGCGCGCCGGCGAGCTCGGCGTGCTCGGGCGCTCGTTCCGCGAGGTCGACGTGCAGATGCGCCCCGGCGATGGCGAGGTCAGGGTCGACCTGCGCGGGCCGGACATCGACGGCAACGTGATCTGGTCCAAGGCGGCCGCCGGGCGCGTCGTGCGCGGCCAGCTCGCCCGCCTGCACATCCCCGAGGGCCCCGGCGATTCGCCCGGCGGCGTCGTGGCACCCGGCGCCATGCCCGGCCTGGACCTCGCCATCGACGACCTGCGCGTCGGCGCCGTGGTCCTCGGCCAGAGCCGGATCGAGGCGGCGGTCGTCGACGGCGCGTTCGAGATCCGCCGGTTCGAGACCCGCAGTCCGGCGTTCGACATGGACGCCACCGGCACCTGGCGCCGGGCCGACGGGCGCGACACCTCGCGGATGCGGATCGAGCTGGCGGCCGAGGACCTCGGCCGCATGCTCGAGGTGTTCGGCTTCGGCCGCCTGGTCGAGGGCGGCCGGACCCGCATCGGCATCGACGGCCGTTGGCAGGGCTCGCCCGCGGCGTTCGCGCTCGAGGTGGTCGACGGCCGCCTGACGCTGAGGGTCGAGAGCGGCCGGATCGCCGAACTCGACCCGGGCGTCGGCAGGCTGTTCGGGCTGCTCAACCTGCGCGAGATCCCGCGCCGCCTGATCCTCGACTTCCGCGACTTCTTCAGCCAGGGCCTGCGCTTCAACTCGATCGAGGGCGAGTTCGCCCTGAACGTCGGCGAGGCCTACACCGACAACGTGCTGCTGAAATCCTCGTCGGCCGACATCCTGTTCACCGGCCGCACCGGGCTGATCGTGCGCGACTACGACCAGATGGTCGAGGTGACGCCGCGGCTGGGTGGTACCCTGCCGGTGGTCGGCGCCATCGCCGGTGGCCCGGCGGGCGCGGCGGCCGGCCTGATCGCCCAGGGCATCCTGCGCGTCGACCAGGCCAGCAAGGCCACCTACCGGGTCTCCGGTTCCTGGGACGATCCGGTGATCACCAAGCAGGAACCCGCGCGCGAACGCGAGCGCGGCCGGCGGCCGGACGCTGCCGGCCGCGCCGAAGCCGGCCCGGACTCCGCCCCCGGCAGACCACAGGAACACCCCCGACCATGACCGAACCGTCCACCATGCTCAGCCGTGCCGAGCAGGCGCTGCTCGCCCCCGGCGGCCTCGACAGCCACGACCTGGAGCGCGTCTTCGCCATCGTCATGGCGCCGGGCGTCGACGCCGCCGACCTCTATTTCCAGCGCAGCCGCAGCGAGTACTGGGGCCTGGAGGACGGCATCGTCAAGGAAGGCAGCCATTCGATCGAGCAGGGCGTCGGCGTGCGCGCGATCAGCGGCGAGCGCACCGGCTTCGCCTATTCCGACGAGATCGTGTTGCCGGCGCTGGTCGAGGCGGGCCAGGCGGCGCGCGCCATCGCCCGCGACGGCCGCGCCCTGCCCGGGCAGGCCCTGGCCGCCCGCCACGGCCGCGCGCTGTATCCGCCGCTCGACCCGATCGACAGCCTCGGGAACGAGGCCAAGGTGCGCCTGCTGCGCGAGGTCGATGCCTTCGCGCGCGCGCTCGATCCCCGGGTGCGCCAGGTGATCGTCAGCCTGGCCGGCAGCATCGACACCGTGCTGGTGGCCGCCAGCGACGGCACCCTGGCGGCGGACGTCCGGCCGCTGGTGCGATGCAATGTCCAGGTGATCGTCGAGTCCGGCGGTCGCCGCGAGCAGGGCAGCGCCGGCGGCGGCGGACGCCACGACTACCGGCGCCTGCTCGACCAGGAACTGCCGTTCGCCTTCGCCCGCGAGGCGGTGCGCCAGGCGCTGGTCAACCTCGACTCGGTCGAGGCGCCGGCGGGCGAGATGGCGGTGGTGCTGGGGCCGGGCTGGCCGGGCGTGCTGCTGCACGAGGCGGTCGGCCATGGCCTGGAGGGCGACTTCAACCGCAAGGGCACCAGCGCCTATGCCGGCCGCATCGGCGAGAAGGTCGCCTCGCCCCTGTGCACCATCGTCGACGACGGCACCCTGGAGGGCCGCCGCGGCTCCCTCAACATCGACGACGAGGGGACCCCGACCGCCTGCACCACCCTGATCGAGGAGGGCGTCCTGGTCGGCTACCTGCAGGACCGCCTGAACGCGCGGCTGATGGGCCAGGCGCCGACCGGAAACGGCCGGCGCGAGTCCTTCGCGCACCTGCCGATGCCGCGCATGACCAACACCTACATGCGCCCCGGAAGCAGCGATCCGGCCGAGATCATCGCCTCGGTGCGCCGTGGCCTGTACGCCGTCAACTTCGGCGGCGGCCAGGTGGACATCACCTCCGGACGCTTCGTGTTCTCGGCCTCCGAGGCCTACCTGATCGAGGACGGCAAGGTGACCGCGCCGGTCAAGGGTGCCACCCTGGTCGGCAACGGCCCGGAGGCGATGGCCCGGATCAGCATGGTCGGCAACGACCTGGCGCTGGACGCCGGGGTCGGCGTCTGCGGCAAGGAGGGCCAGAGCCTTCCGGTCGGCGTCGGCCAGCCGACGCTGAAGATCGAGCGGATGACCGTGGGCGGTACCCGCCAGTGAGAGGGCGCCGGATGCCGGGGGCCGCGGCCCTGCTGATGGCTCTGGCGGTCGGCGCTGCCTGGGGGCAGGGCGCCGGACCGATGGAGCACGAGGCGACGGGCGTGTTCGAGGCGACCGTGCAAGCAGAGGAGGACGCCGCCGACGCCGACGGCGTGCGCCTGGGCCGCATGCGCCTGGACAAGCGCTACAGCGGCGACCTGGAGGCGGTGGCCCGGGGCCGGATGCTCACCGCCGTCTCGCCGGTCGACGGTTCGTCGGCGTACACCGCCATCGAACGGGTCAGCGGCAGCCTGGACGGCCGGGTCGGCAGCTTCGTGCTGGCGCACTTCGGCATCATGGACCGCGGCGTGCCCGGGCTGGAGGCCCGCATCGTGCCCGACTCGGGCGCCGGCGGCCTGTCCGGCATCCGGGGGCGCATGGAGATCCTTGCCGGGGGCGCCGGGCACCGCTACCGGCTGGTCTACAGCTTCCCCGACATCGCGGACTGACCGGCCTCGCCGCAGGCTGCGCGCCGGAGTGGCGCACAGCCTGCCCGGCCACCTACTCGAACGGCGCGAACAGCAGGGTGTCGAAGCGCGCCGCGTAGAAGTTGTCGTAGAGGTTCTGCACCAGGACGTCGTAGCCGGCCGGTCGCAGGTGGAAGCAGTCGCGGCCGATCAGCAGGTTGCGCATCGACTCCAGCGGGCTGGGACGGTCGAGGTCGCCGGGGGGCGCCAGGCTGCCGGGCGGGATGCCGGCACCGGGGAAGCCGTAGGTGTACTGCATCAGGCCGGCGTGGCGGACGTAGCGTACCCGCGGGTGCGCCGCCAGCTCGGCGTAGGCGGTCTCGAACTCGATCAGCGCCTCGTTGATCTGCCGCGGCGTCGGCTGGCCCAGGCTGTCGTGCAGGGGCCGGCAGAACAGCGGGCCGACGATGCCGCCCAGGGTGTCCACGAAGTTCGGATAGTCGTACAGGCTGATCACCACCATCATGTCCGGGCGGTACGCCAGGATGAACCCGACCACGGTCTCCAGGTCGAGGCGGATCTGCTCCTTCAGGGCCTCGACCTGGGCCGGCGTCATCTGCGTCGACCAGGCGTCCAGGAAGTCGTTGCCGCCGATGGTCACCTGGACGGTGTCGATCCCGGGGGCCGCGTCCAGCGCCTGCTGGATGGTCGCCAGCCGCGCCGGCTGCGCCCACTGGGCCGCCGTCGAACCGCTCTCGGTGGTCGCCGCCCCGACCACCCCTGCACTGGTGGCGCCGTTGGCATCGAAGACCAGCCGGTGGGAGCCGTCGCCCCACTGCTGGGCCGCCCAGCTGTCGCCGACCAGCAGCACCCGCGGTTCGGTCTGGGCATCGACGGTCGCCGGCACGACGGCGAAGCCGAAGGCGAGCGCGCAGGCGGCGCGGGTCGGGAACTTCATCGAGGCGCTTCCTCCCGGCAAAGGAGCGCAGGCTAGCAGCGCGACATCGCGGCGCCCAAGCGTTTCCGATGTGCGCGCGCAGCACGGCGCGGTCCCGGCGGCGCGGCTATGCTGCGCGCCATGGACGAGGTGGCGGGCCAGGACACTCCCGTATTCAGCGCCCGCGGACTCACCAAGGTGTACCGCATGGGCGAGGTCGAGGTGCATGCCCTGCGCGGCATCGACCTCGACCTGATGGCCGGCGAGTTCGTGGTCCTGCTCGGCGCCTCGGGCAGCGGCAAGTCGACGCTGCTCAACATCCTCGGCGGACTGGACACGCCCAGCGCCGGCACCGTGACCTGCCGGGGCCACCTGCTGACCGGCGCCGACGAGGCCGCGCTGACCCGCTTCCGGCGGCTGCAGGTCGGCTTCGTCTTCCAGTTCTACAACCTGGTGCCCAGCCTCACCGCGCGCGAGAACGTCGCGCTGGTGACCGAGATCGCCAGCGATCCGATGGCCCCGGAGCAGGCGCTGGACCTGGTCGGCCTGGGCGACCGGCTCGACCACTTCCCCGCGCAGCTCTCCGGCGGCGAACAGCAGCGGGTCGCGATCGCCCGCGCGATCGCCACGCGACCCTCCGTGCTGCTCTGCGACGAGCCGACCGGCGCCCTCGACTCCCGGACCGGCGTGCGGGTGCTGCAGGCGCTGTCGCGCAGCAACCGGGAGACCGGCGCGCTGACCGTGGTCATCACCCACAACGCGGTGATCGCCGACATGGCCGACCGGGTGATCCAGCTCAGCGACGGCCGCATCGCAGGGGAACGGCGCAACGCCGTGCGCGCCGATCCGGAGGACCTGCACTGGTAGCCGCCGCGCGGCCCCGCCAAGCCCGGCCCGGTTTTCGGTAGAGTGCACCGGTGCACGGATGGCAGGACCGGGAGGGCGGGGCCGGGGAGCGCGACGAAATCGGCGCCGCGCCCGCGCGGCCGGCGGTCGCCGTGGCCTGGGGGCTGCTCGCGTTCGTGGTCGGCGCCATCCTCAGCGTCCTGGCGGGGATCTGGCACCAGCGCACGCTCGCCGAGGAGCGCAGCCAGGACCTGGTGCGCAGCGCCGAACGGGCGATCGACGGGATCCGCCTGGAACTGGAACTGGCCGGGCGCCTGGTGCGATCGGTGCAGGCCGTGTTCCTGGCCTCGGAAGCGGTCGGCCAGGACGAGTTCGAGCGGCTGCTGCGCGGCATCGAGGCCGACGGCGGCTTTCCGTCCCTGCAGGCGCTGGCGTTCGCGGCGCGCGAGGAGGCTGGCGACGGCAGGACCCGCTACGTCACCCGGATGATCGCCCCGGTGCGCGGCAACGAGCGCATCCTGGGGCTCGACATCGCAACCCAGCCGGCCAACCTGCAGGCGCTCGAGCAGTCGCTGCTGATCGACCGGCCGGTGATGTCGGCGCCGTTCCGCCTGGTCCAGTTCAGCGACGCCGAACGGCGCGGCATGACCATCCGGTTGCCGGTGTTCTCGGCGGGCGAGCCGCCGGTGACGCCCGAGCAGCGGCAGGCGCGCATGCTGGGTTCGCTGGCGGCGTCCTTCGATCTCGACGGCCTGCTGTCCAGCGCCGTGGCCTCCGAGCTGCGCACCGTGTTCCGGATCCGCGTCCTGGACATCACCGACGGCGGGAGCGGCGTGCTGCTGCACGACTTCCGGCCCGATGCCGGCGACCGCAGCGCGGGCGTGGCGGTGACCGAGGACGTCGAGTACGGCAGCCGGCGCTGGCGGGTCGAACTGGTCGCGGTGCCCTGGGACGGCGTGCTGTACGGCTTCCCCCTGCTGACCATCGCGATCGGCCTGCTCGGCAGCGTCCTGCTGGCCCTGCTGATCTGGTCGCTGGTCGGCACCCGCGCGCGCGCGCAATCCCTGGCGCAACGCATGACCGCCCGCTACCAGGCCAGCGAGGCGCGCTTCCGCACCCTCAACGAGCGCCTGCCGGTGCTGGTGGCGCTGGCGCGCGCCGACGACGGCCGCATCGAGTACCTCAACGCCGCCGGCCGTCGGCGGCTGGGCGTGGATCCCGACCGCGGCATCGGCATCGGCCTGGAGGCGATGCTCGCCGATTCCGAGCTGCGCGCGCGGGTGCTGGCGGTCGCGGCGGGCGCGCCGGCGCTGGTCGAGGAAGCGGCGCACATCGGGCCGGGCCGCGGTTTCTGGGCCAGCCTGTCGGTGGCGCGGGTCGCGCTGGACGGCGCCGACCGCCTGCTGATCGTCGCCAGCGACGTCACCGAACTGCGCGAGCTGGCCGAGCGGCTGCGCCACCAGGCCAGCCACGACGAGCTGACCGGCCTGCTCAACCGGCGCGGCTTCGAGCAGGCGCTCGACGACGCGATCGCCCTGGTCGACGCCGGCGGCGCGCCGCGCGCCCTGCTGTACATGGATCTCGACCAGTTCAAGGTGGTCAACGAGAGCGTCGGCCATGCCGCCGGCGACGCCCTGCTGGTGCACCTCGCCGGCCGCCTGCAGCGTTGCCTGATGCCGGGCGACCGCCTCGCCCGCCTGGGTGGCGACGAGTTCGGCGTGCTGCTTGCCGACGGTCGCGAGGAGGTGGCCCGGATCGCCGCCGAACGGATCCGCCAGGCGGTCGCGGAGATCGTCTGGAGCCACGAGGACCGCAGCTACCCGGTCAGCGCCAGCCTCGGTCTGGTCCTGCTCGACCAGCCCGGACGCCGCCGCCAGGAACTCATGTCGCTGGCCGACACGGTCTGTTTCCTGGCCAAGGAAGGCGGTCGCAACCGGCTGCGCATCTACCGTGCCGACGACCTCGAGAGCGTCGGCCGGCGCACCGCCCTGGATGCGGTCGGCCGGGTCCGCCAGGCGATGGCGGACGGCCGCCTCGAGCTGCACTACCAGGAGCTGGTGCGCGTGCGCTCGGGCCGCGAAGGCGAGGGCCCCCACATCGAGCTGCTGTTGCGGATGCGCGATCCCGATGGCCGGCAGGTCGCGCCGGTCGACTTCATTCCCGCGGCCGAGCGCTTCGGCTTGATGCCCCAGCTGGACCGCTGGGTGATCGAGGCCGCGCTGTCGAATTTCGAGCGGCTGCATCCGCAAGGCCAGTCGCTGGCGCGGTGCGCCATCAACCTGTCCGGCGCCACCGTCGACGACGAGGGCTTCGCCGATTTCCTGCTCGCCGCCATCGCCCGCCATGGCGTGCCGGCGCGCAAGCTCTGCTTCGAGATCACCGAGACCACCGCGGTCGGCAACATGCCGCGCCTGCTCGCGATGATGCAGCGGCTGCGCGCGGCCGGCTGCTGCTTCGCGCTCGACGATTTCGGCACCGGCACCGCGTCGTTCGGCTTCCTCCGGCAGCTGGCGGTGGACGCGGTCAAGATCGACGGCAGCTTCATCAGCCGCATCGATCGGGACCCGATGAGCCTGTCGATCGTCCGGGCGATCGTCGAGATCGGCCACCAGGCCGGGCTCGACGTGGTCGCCGAATGGGTCGACTCCGAGGCGATCCTGGAGCGTGTGCGGGCGCTCGGCGTCGACTGGGCACAGGGCTACCACCTGCACCGCCCGGAGCCTGCCGTGTTCTGCCGATGACCCGGGCGGCCCGGCTTCCGGCGTGCCGGGGCCGGCCGCCGTGACCACCCTGCATCGCAAGTTGTGGCGCGAGCTGCGCCAGCTGGGCGGCCAGGTCCTGGCGATATCCGCCGTGCTCGCCGCCGGCATCGCGACCATGGTCATGGCCCTGGGCAACCACGCCGCCCTCAGCGACACCCGCACCCTGTACTACGGCGACCAGCACTTCGCCGACGTGTTCGCCCAGGCCAGGCGCGCGCCGTTGGCGCTGCTCGACGCCGTGCACGCGATTCCGGGCGTGCGCCAGGCGCAGGCGCGCGTGGTGGCGTATGCGCCCCTGGAGATCGAGGGATTCGACGGCCCGGTGACCGGGCGCTTCGTGTCGCTGCCTGCGGCCGGCGACCCCGGCCTCAACGGCGTCTGGCTGCGCCGCGGCCGCGTCGCCCTGGCCGACGGCGAGGTGGTGGTCGGCGAGGCCTTCGCCGACGCCCACCGGCTGGTTCCCGGCGACCGGCTGGTGGCGGTGCTGAACGGCCGCCGCCACGCGCTGGTCGTGGTCGGCATCGGCCTGTCGCCGGAGTTCGTCTACCCGATCCGCCCGGGCGACGTGTTCCCGGACTTCCAGCGCTTCGGCGTGTTCTGGATGGCGCGCGAACCGCTCGCCGGCGCCTTCGACCTCGACGGCGCCTTCAACGACCTGGCGATCGCCCTGGACCGCAGCGGTCGGGAGGCGGCGGTGATCGAGCGTCTCGACGCCCTGCTGGCCGCCTATGGCGGCCTCGGGGCGCACGGTCGCGACCTGCAGGTCTCGCACCGGTTCCTGGAGGAGGAGCTGGACCAGCTCGAGGTGATGGCGCGCCTGTTCTCCGCGATCTTCCTGGGCGTCACCGCGTTCCTGCTCAACATCGTGCTCGGTCGGCTGATCGCTGGCCAGCGCGAGCAGATCGCCGTTCTGAAGGCGTTCGGCTACAGCCGCGGCCAGGTCGCGGCCCACTACGGCCAGCTTGCGCTGGCGATGGTCGCCGTGGGCATCGTGCCGGGGCTGCTGCTGGGCGCCTGGATGGGGCGGGCGATGGCCGGCCTGTACATGGCGTTCTACAGCTTCCCCTACCTGGTCTGGCGGTTGCCTCCGGAGCTGGTGCTGCTGGCATTCGCCTTCGCGGTGGCGGCCGCCGCGGTGGGCACCGCATCGGCCCTGGCCAGGGTGTTCGCGCTGGCGCCGGCCGAGGCGATGCGACCGGAGGCGCCGGCGCGGTTCCGGCGTGGCCTGGTCGAGCGGCTCGGGCTCGGGCGCCTGCTGGGTCCGGCCGGGCGCATGATCGTGCGCAACCTGGGCCGGCGACCGCTGCGCTCGCTGCTGTCCATCACCGGCATCGCCCTGGCCGGCGGCATCCTGGTGATGGCGAGATTCCAGGCCGGCGCGATCGAGTACATGATCGAGGTGCAGTTCGGCCTGGCGCAGCGCGACGACCTGACCGTCGGCTTCGCGGAGCCGACCAGCGGCCGCGCCGCCTTCGACCTGGCGTCGATGCCCGGGGTGACCCGCGTCGAGGGCTTCCGGACCGCGGCGGTGCGCCTGCGCCACGGCCATCGAAGCCACGACACCGCGCTGCTGGGACTGCCGGAGGGCGGCGCCGCGACCCTGCGGCGCGTGCTCGATGTCGGGTTGCAGCCCCTGGCGGTGCCGGGGCAGGGCCTGGTGCTGACCGACCACCTGGCCCGGATGCTGGCGATCCGCCCGGGCCAGCGCCTGCAGGTGGAGTTCCTGGAGGGCCATCGCCGAACCGTCGAGGTCGAGGTGCATGGCGAGGTCGCCGAGTTCCTGGGCGTCGGCGCCTATGCCAGCCGTGCCACCGTGAACCGGCTGCTGGCGGAGGACGACGCGATCAATGGCGCCTGGCTCGGGCTGGACGAGGGCGCCCGGCCGCAGGTGGTGGACGCGCTGCGCGCGTCGCCGAAGGTCGCCTTCGTCGGCGACCGCAAGGCGACCATCGAGGGGTTCCGGTCGACCATGGCGCGCGGCATCCTGACCTTCACCCTGGTCGCGACCCTGATGGCGGGCTGCATCTGCGTCGGGGTGATCTACAACGCCGCGCGGCTGACCCTTGCCGAGCGGGGTCGGGAACTGGCCAGCCTGCGCGTGCTGGGCTACACCCGCGGCGAGGTCCGGACCCTGCTCGCCGGCGAGTTGTTCACCCTGGCCTTCCTGGCCCTGTTGCCGGCGGCCCTGGCCGGTGCCGGCATGGCGGCACTGCTGGTGCGGGCCTTCCAGTCCGACCTGTACCGCATCCCGCTGGTGCTGCCGGCCGCCGGATTCGCGTTCGCGGGCCTGGTGGTGCTGGCGGCGACCGCGGTGTCGACCCTGCTGGTCCAGGCGCGCCTGGACCGCATCGACCTGGTCGCCGCCCTGAAGTCGGGTGAATAGCGGGCTGCCGGAACAAGGCCTGCTGGCGGCGGCCTTGGCCGGCCGCTGGTCGAACCCGTTGCGAAGGCAGTCGAGTTGCCGGGTGCGCGTAGGCACATGCGCCGGCCGCGCGCCCTGCAAGTCGGCCGGAACGGCGTTTCCGCAACGGCCCGGTCGGTGCCTGGCGATCGGCCGCCCGGCTGCGTGGCGCCGGCGATTGCGGCATGCTGGGGCGCTGCGGAGGTCGACATGGCGTCATTGAAATCCCCCCGGGTCTGGCTGGCCCTGGTCGCCACGGCGGTGCTTCTGGCGGTCGTGCTCTGGCCCTCGGCGCGACTGGTCGATGCCGTCCGGGTCGACGTCGGCGACGTCCGCGCGACCGTGGAGGCCGAGGGCCGTACCCGCCTGGTCGACCGCTACCTGATCACCGCCCCGGTGCCGGCGATCGCGCGCCGGCTCCAGCTTGCACCCGGCGACGCCGTCGACGCCGGCCAGCCCCTGGTCGTGCTCGATCCGGTCGCCGCGGCGCCGCTCGACGCGCGCAGCCGCAGCGCGGCCCTGGCGACCATCGCGGCGGCGCGCTCGCGGCTGGCGGCGGCCGACCAGCAGCAGCGCGCCGCACAGGCGGCGGCGCGCCAGGCGCAGGCCGATGCCGAGCGCCAGCAGGCGCTGGCGGCGCGTGGCCTGGTGCCGGGGGAGTCGGGCGAGCGCGCCGCCACGGCACGCGAGCTGGCCGAGCGTGCGCTGGCCAGCGCGCGTTTCGGCCGCGCCACCGCCGCGCACGAGCTGGAGCTGGCCGAGGCGGCCCTGCAGTCGGGGTTGCAGCCGGGCAACGGCGAGGGCCTGGTGCTGAGCGCGCCGGTGGCCGGCGTGCTGTTGCGCCGCCATTTCGAGAGCGCGCGACCGGTGCAGGCCGGCGAGCCGCTGCTGGAGATCGGCGACCCGGGCCGGCTGGAAGTGGAAGTCGACGTGCTGTCCGCCGACGCCGTGCGCCTGCGCGAGGGGATGGCGGTCGAGCTGTTGCGCTGGGGCGAGCCGCAGCCGCTCTCGGGACAGGTGCGCCGCATCGAGCCGGCCGGGTTCACCAAGTTCTCCGCGCTCGGCGTCGAGGAGCAGCGGGTCTGGGTGATGGTCGCCCTGACCAGCCCGCCCGCGCAATGGCAGCGGCTGGGCGACGCCTACCGGGTCAATGCCCGCTTCCTGCTGGACCAGGCCGTCGACGTCGTGCGGGTTCCGACCAGCGCGCTGTTCCGGGAGGGCGGCGGCCAGGCGGTGTTCCGGGTCGAAGGCGGCCGCGCGCGCTTGCGGGCGGTCGAGACCGGTCTGCAGGGCGGCGGCTTCACCCGGGTCCTGTCGGGCCTGGCGGCCGGCGACGTGGTCATCGTGCACCCGGATCGGAACCTGGCCGACGGCGACCGCATCCGCCGGCCCTGACGAGTCGACCGGTCAGGTCGTGAGGGCCAGCGGCGGGTTCGCCGGGCCCGACGTCCGCCCGCGACCTGGTCCAGTTCGTCCGGGCCTGGTCCGGTCGATGCGCGCCGGCCCATCGGAGGGCCGGGGACGGTCCGAACCGGTCAGGCCGTTCCCGGCGCCACCGGGGGCGCCGTCAGCCCTCGAAGCCGTCGGCGAACAGGCCGTCGGCGGGGACCAGGAAGGGCCGCCCGATCGAGCCGTCGCCCAGCGCGCTGCCGGCCAGTTCCTGCAGCGGTTCGGCATCGCCCGACGCTGCGGCATCGAACACCAGCAGGCGGTTCGCCATGGGCGCGCCGTTGCCCGCGACGGCGACCAGCAGGCGCTGGCGACGCGCATCGAAGGTGATGCCGGACAGGTAGCGCGGACTGGCGAAGCCCAGTCCGGTCGCCGGGCCCGCGATCGCGTACAGGGCGGGGTCCGCGCCGCTGGCGGCGGCGTCGAACACCCTGATCTCGCCGGCGCGATCGCCGCCGCCGATGTCGCGGCTGGCGAGCAGGAACAGCAGGCCGCTGTCCGGGTCGTGCGCCAGGCCGGCGGCACCGGCGGTGTCGGCGCCCTGCAGGATGCGGGTCGGCGCGACGTTGCCGTTGCCGGTGCGGGCATGGAACACGACCTTGGCGGCGAACGGACTGGTGGCGTCGTAGTCGATCACGGCGACCTCGTCGGTCGCGGGCAGGTACACCATCGAGGCGGGATTGTTGAGGGCGGTCTGGCCGCCGCTGCCACCGCCCCAGCTGATCGCGCGCAGGCGCGGCGCGGCGTTGCCGCTGGCCTGCAGCGGCCAGGTGTAGATGCAGCAGTTGCTGGCGATCACCATCAGTTCGCCGTGCGCCGGCAGCGGCAGCACGGTGCGCGGCTGGCCCAGCAGCGGCGGATCGAGCACGCGCAGCGGGGCGGCGTCGCCGGTCGCCCCGGCCGGGAACACCCGGATCGACTGCCCGAAATAGTCGGCGACATAGATCACCCCCTCGCCGGCCTCGTGGGCGCCGTCCATCGGCGTCAGCAGGCCGCTGGCCTCGCCACCCAGGGTGGCGGCCGGGGCCGCCGCGCCGTCGGCGGCGTCGTCGAAGCGCAGGACGGGATGCCGGACGCCGACCCCCGCGCCCGGCGCGATGCCGCCGACCAGGATGTCGGCGCGGGCCCGGGGCAACGGGCAGGCAAGCAGGAGCAGCAGGGCGAGCAGGGGCAGGGCGGTACGCGAGCACGGCATGGCGAGGTTTCCGGAAGGGGTTGCCACCGGAAACGCGGGAAGCCGCCGGAAAACCTCATGGCGCCCGGTCGGGGCGTCCCGCCGGGCCGCCGGCCGCCTTCAGTCGCAGCGGATCTCGCCGACCAGGCGGTCGCCGGCGCGCGGCCGGCTGACCGATACCGTCAACGCCCGTCCGGCCAGCGGCGCGCCGTGGCTTGCCCGGGCCAGGCGGCACAGGTGGTCGCGGGCGTCCGGGAGCGGCCCGGGGTCGACATCGACCAGCAGGTGCGCGCGCTGCGCGCCGACCGCCAGGCCCACCAGCCGCACCGATTCGATGCGCGCCCGCAGCGTCTCGGCATCCCGCCGGGCCGCGCTCCCGGCGTCGTCGGGCGCGAGGCGTCCCAGGGCGCCGGCGGTGGCCTCGGCGTGGCTGCGCCACAGGGCATGGCCCAGTTCCTGGCGCACCTGCGGCACCGCCAGCATGCCGGCCAGGACGATCGCCGCCAGGACCAGGGCCCAGGGCCAGCGCGGCCGCCGTCGGCGGCCGGGGCGGCCATCGAAGGCGGGTCCGGCAAGGGAGCGGTCGCTGCGCATGGCGTGCAGTGTAGGCGGGTGGCGCCGGCGCTGCAGGGACCGGCCGGCGCCCGCGGGCGCGCCGCCGCCGGAGCGCCCGACGCCCCGGTCCCGGGACCTCCGGCACGGGCAGGCCGGGTCGGGTTCGCGCTAGGTTGCCCGGCAGCCACCCGCCCATCCCCGTCCCGTAGAGGAGTCCGCCATGCCGATCTCTCGTCGCTCCCTGATCAAGCTCGGCATGGCCGGTGGTGCAGCGCTGGCTGCGGCGCCGTTGCTGGCGGCCGGCGGCGGCCCCGCCGCGGCGCGGCAGGGCCGGCCATTGCGCATCCTGATCCTCGGCGGCACCGGCTTCACCGGGCCGCACCAGGTGCGCTACGCGCTGGCGCGCGGCCACCAGATCACCCTGTTCAACCGCGGCCGCCGCCCGCAGGCGTGGCCGGCGCAGGTCGAGGAACTCACCGGCGACCGCGAGACCGGCGAGCTCGATGCCCTGCGCGGGCGGGAGTGGGACGTCTGCATCGACAATCCCACCAGCGTGCCGCACTGGGTGCGCGACGTCGCCGACGTCCTCGACGGCAAGGTCGGCCAGTACATCTTCATCTCGACCCTGTCGGTCTACGCCGGCAACGCAACTCCCGGCGAGGACGAGGACGCGCCGCGCGCGACCTACGAGGGCGAGGATCCGATGCGCGAGACGCGCGCCTCGCTGATCGCCGACATGTCGCTGTACGGGCCGCTCAAGGCCGAGTGCGAGCGCGAGGCCGAGCGCCGCTTCGCCGGCCGCGCCACCCTGGTCCGGCCCGGACTGATCGTCGGGCCGGGCGACGAGACCGACCGCTTCACCTACTGGCCGGTGCGCCTGGCCCGTGGCGGCGACGTGCTGGCCCCCGGCGACGGCAGCGATCCGGTGATGTTCATCGATGCCCGCGACCTCGCCGAGTGGACCATCCGCCTGGCCGAGCAGCGCGCCTTCGGCGCCTTCAACGCGGTGGGTCCGGACTATCCGCTGTCCATGGCGGCCATGCTCTACGGCATCCGTGCCACCGGCAGCGCCGGCGCGCGGCTGCACTGGGCCGATGCCGACTGGCTGGCCGGGCAGGGCGTGCGCCCCTGGTCAGACCTGCCGGTGTGGATCCCGGGCCGCGGCGACAGCGCCGGGTTCCATACCCGCAGCATCGCCCGCGCCCTGGCCTCCGGACTGAGCTTCCGGCCGCTGGCACAGACCGCCACCGACACCCTGGCCTGGTTCCAGGGGCAGCCCGCCGAACGCCAGGCCCAGCTGCGCGCCGGGCTGCCGGCCCAGCGTGAAGCCGAACTGCTGGCGCAGCTGGCCAGGCGCGGATCCGCCGAGCCGGCGGCGGCCGGGGGCTGAGCCCGGCCGCCGCTTCCGCCCCGTCCGCCCGTCGCCCCCGGAAACGGGCGCCCGGGTCGGCAGGCCCGGCGACCGCTGCGCCGGCAGCGCAGCGCCTGGCGGCATGTCGAGAAGACGACCGCCCTGATCGTCTTTTAGGTCGCCCGACCGGCTCAGGTCCGGAAGCGCTCCCGTCGAATCGACTGCCTGCGCAGTCGATTCGACGGGCGGCCATCCATGGCCGCGGCCGGCAGGCTGTTTTTCAACAGCCTGCCGGCCGCGCGCCGGGACCCGGCCCCGGTCGGCTCAGGCCGCGGGCATCGGCAGCCGGCCGTCGACCTCGAACTGGCTGCGCCGGAAGCGCCGCACCGGCCCGCCATGCCGGCGCAGCGCGACTTCGTCGCCGCTGGTCTGCGCCAGCCAGGGCTCCATGCGTTCGGGACGTCGACCGGCCAGGGCGGCCGGGGTGAACAGGCCGACGTTGGCGCCGCCGGCCGGATCGCGCGCCGAGGGGTACTCGAAGGCCGCCACGCCGGCGCCGCGCATGGCGGTGCCGAGCGCCTGGGTCGCACGGTAGTCGGAGGGATCCGCAAGCGTCGCGCGCCAGAGAGCGAACGCGGCCGACTGCAGGCGCAGGCCCCGGCTGCTCCGGTAGCGCACCGAGAACACCGCATGCTGGGTGGTCAGGCGGGCCGGCGGCGGCGTCGCCATCCCGGACCAGAACACCAGGCGGTAGTAGGCGGCCTCGGCCAGCAGGGCATCCTCCGACAGGGCGCCGTAGAGCAGGGCCGGCTCATGGCGGCCGCCGAAGCGCGAGCCATGGCGCAGGGGTGGATAGCGGAACGGCGTCGCCAGGAGGTAGTGCAGGCGCTCGGTACCCGGCCGCAGGGGCGGCTTGCTGGCCTCCAGCAGGGTCTCCAGCACGGCCTGCTTGTCGAGGCGGTCGACCAGCCCGGCGGTGGCGACCTGGGCCTGGCTCTCCACCCAGCGCAGCAGGGTGCCGCCGATCGGCGCGATGTGTCCGGCGGCACCGGCGGCCTGCCACAGGTCCGGGGTCATCAGGCGCGGCCGCGCATCGCATCCAGGTAGGCGACGACCTCGACCAGCCCCTGGGCGGTGGCGATCTGCCGGGCCGGCACGCCGCCGGTGTGCAGGTTCTCGGTGCGCAGCCAATGGCGCATGGCCGCGGCGTCGCCGCCGACCAGGACGTGCAGCGAGCGGTACAGGCGGATCAGCAGCAGCGCCAGTTCGCCCGCCTTGCTGGCCGGTTCGATCTGGCCGCGGCTGATCGCGCTGCGGTCCTTGCCGATCACCCGGCCGAGCTCGGCCTGGCTCAGGCCGAGCTCGCGACCGGCGCTGGCCAGCGCCTCGCCGAGGACGGCGCCGGCTTCGGGATGCTCGACGAGGGCGGTACGCATGGCGCTCTCCTGGCTGTGCGCTGCGCACAGTTTAGCCAAGATCTGTGCAAACAGCACGGGCTGACCGGGCGCATCGGGCCGCGCTTGCCCGCCGGGGAGCCCGATCCGCCGTACCGCGCGGCGGCGGCCGGGCCCGGCGGCGACCGGGCCTGCCCCGGGTCGGGCGGCGCCGCCGCGCCTCAGACCTCGATGGCGGCCAGGTTGCCCTTGCTCTCCAGCCAGACCTTGCGGTCGCCCGCACGCTTCTTGGCCAGCAGCATGTCCATGAGCTGCCGGGTCTGCGCCGGATCGTCGATGTCCAGGCGCAGCAGGCGCCGGGTGTCCGGGTGCAGGGCCGACTCGCGCAGCTGCGGCGGGTTCATCTCGCCCAGGCCCTTGAAGCGGGTGACGGTGACCTGGCCGCGCACCTTGTCGCGCGCGATCTTCGCCAGCAGGTCGTTCTTCTCGGCCTCGTCGAGGGCGTAGTGGACCTGCTTGCCGACGTCGACGCGGAACAGCGGCGGCATCGCCACGAACACGTGGCCGGCCTCGACCAGGGCCGGGAAGTGGCGCAGGAACAGCGCGCACAGCAGGGTGGCGATGTGCAGGCCGTCGGAGTCGGCATCGGCCAGGATGATGACCTTGCCGTAGCGCAGGCCGGCGAGGTCGGGCTTGCCCGGGTCGACGCCGACCGCCACCGCCAGGTCGTGGACCTCGGTGCTGGCCAGGACCGAGCCCGATTCCACTTCCCAGGTGTTCAGGATCTTGCCGCGCAGCGGCAGGATCGCCTGGAAATCCTTGTCCCGGGCCTGCTTGGCGCTGCCGCCGGCGGAATCGCCCTCGACCAGGAACAGCTCGGTGCGCGACAGGTCCTGGCTGATGCAGTCGGCCAGCTTGCCGGGCAGGGCCGGACCCTGGCTGACCTTCTTGCGGACCACCTGCTTCTCGGACTTCAGGCGCGACTGCGCGCGCTCGATGGCGAGCTGGGCAATCGCCTCGCCGACCGCGACGTGCTGGTTCAGCCACAGGGAGAAGGCGTCGTGGACGGCGTTCTCGACCAGGGCCGCCGCGGTGCGCGAGCTCAGCCGTTCCTTGGTCTGCCCGGAGAACTGCGGATCGGCGATCTTCACCGAGAGGATGAAGCAGAGCCGGTCCCAGACGTCCTCGGGGGCCAGCTTGACGCCGCGCGGCAGCAGGTTGCGGAAGTCGCAGAACTCGCGCAGGGCGTCGGTCAGGCCGCTGCGCAGGCCGTTCACGTGGGTGCCGCCCTGGGCGGTGGGGATCAGGTTGACGTAGCTCTCCTGGACCAGTTCGCCCTCGGGCAGCCAGGCCAGCGCCCATTCGCAGACATCGGTCTCGCGCTCGACCGATCCCAGGAACAGCTCGGCCGGCAGCACCTGCTGGTCGACCAGCAGGCCGCGCAGGTAGTCGCGCAGGCCGTCGGCGTAGCACCACTCCTCGCGCTCGCCGCTGGCCTCGTCGAGCAGGCGCACCACCAGGCCCGGGCAGAGCACGGCCTTGGCGCGCAGGATGTGGCGCAGCGGCTTGAGGGCGATCCTGGGGCTGTCGAAGTACTTCGGATCCGGCCAGAAGCGCACCCGGGTGCCGGTGTTGCGCTTGCCGACGCTGCCGACCACGGCCAGCGGCTCGACCGGATCGCCGTCGGCGAACGCCATCCGGTATTCGTTGCCGCCGCGGCGCACGTGCACCTCCAGCCGCTGCGACAGGGCGTTGACCACCGAGACGCCGACGCCGTGCAGGCCGCCTGAGAAGCGGTAGTTGCGGTTGGAGAACTTGCCGCCGGCATGCAGGCGCGTGAGGATCAGCTCGACGCCGGGGATGCCCTCCTCGGGGTGGATGTCGACCGGCATGCCGCGGCCGTCGTCGGCGACCTCGACCGACCCGTCACGGAACACCGTGACCTCGATGGAGCCCGCGTGGCCGGCCAGGGCCTCGTCCACCGAGTTGTCGATCACCTCCTGGGCGAGGTGGTTGGGGCGGGCGGTGTCGGTGTACATGCCCGGGCGGCGCTTCACCGGGTCCAGGCCGGACAGGACTTCGATGTCGGCGGCGTCGTAACGGCTCATTCCGGTGCGGGCTGGCATTGGGGCAGACCGGCGAGCATGCGCCCGGGACCGGCGGCGCGCAATCTTGCGGGCCCGGCGGCGCTTTGCTACGGGCGCCGGGAACGACCCGGCGCCCGCGGCGCGGCGTTCAGTCCTCGAAGCCGTCGGCGAAGATCAGGTCGTTGCCGACCTCCAGGCCGACGGTCCGGCAGGCCGAGAATTCCGAGGTGTCGCCGCCGGGCGAGGTGGCGGTCGCGGTGACCGCGTCGCCGACCGCCAGGTCCAGCTCCGGCAGCCACAGCGAGAACGGCGCCGTGCAGTTCAGCGACTGGCACTGGATGCAGATGGCGCTGCCCGGCGGGCAGTAGGGGGCGTTGGTCAGGGTCAGCTGCACGCTGGCCAGGGGGTACCGGCCCTCGCCGTGGCCGTTGGCGTCGCAGCTGTCGCTGCCGAACACCTCGATCGTGTACGGGCCGCCGATCACCGAGCGCAGGGTGCCGGCAACCCGGATCGGCCGGCCGACCGGGATGATCCCGGAGGTGCGGCGCTCGGCCTCGGTCAGCACCGGGAAGTTCTGGCCGCGGTTGCCGGGGCAGCCCAGGTCCGGATCGCAGATCGACGGATCGGGGTCGTTGGCGGTCACGCCGTTGGCGCCCAGGTCGATTCCGAGCGCGTCGTTGCGGGCGATGTGGTTGGCGGTGAGGGTGTTGCGGCCGCCGGCGCTGGCCATGATCCGGATGCCGTCGTCGCCGTTGCGGGCCACCGTGTTGCCCGGGCCGATCACGTTGTCGTGGGCGTTCGACTGGACCATCACGCCCATCCGGCCGTTGCCGGGCAGCAGCGTGACCGGCCCGGCGCCGGCGCCGATCAGGTTGTCCTCGATGCGGTTGCCCTCGGCCTGCTCGCCGGATAGCAGGATGCCGTCCACGGTGTTGCCGGCGATCCGGTTGCCGGCGATCCGGTTGAAGCCGCCGTTGATCCGGATGCCGGTGCCGTTCGGCAGCGCCGAGACGCCGTTGCGGTCCAGGCCGATCAGGTTGTTGATCACCTCGTTGTCGTCGCCACCGCCGCCGAGAAAGGTGGTGATCAGCACGCCGACGTCGCTGGAGCCGCCGATCAGGTTGCGCGCCGCCGCGTTCCAGCCGCCGATCCGCGTGCGGCCGCCGCCGATCAGGCCGATCGCCTGCTGGTTGCCGGACAGCATGGGGCCGCCGTCGCCGACCCGACCGCCGAACTGGTTGCCCTGCACGGCGTGGTCCGAGCCGAACGGCAGCGCCATGGCCAGCGCGAAGCCCTCGAAGGCCAGGCCGCGCACGGTCATGCGCCGCGCGCCGCTGGCCATCTCGCCCATCGCCTCGATGCCGATGGCGATCGTGCCGCCACCGTCGAGGATCACGCAGGGTCGGGCGTTGAAGCCGGTTTCCGAGGTGTTCGTCGTGGAGCCCGGCTGGCTCCAGCCATCGATCAGCACGGTGTCGCGCACCTGCAGCGGGGCGGCCAGGGCGATCCGCCGCGGGCAGCCGCCGGGGATGTCGAAGCGGATCGTGTTGCTGCCAGCCTCCTGGTTGGCGAGGTCGACGGCCCAGGCCAGGGAGCCGGTGCCGCCGGCGTTGCCGTTGGTCACCGTGTAGACGCCGGTGCCGTCGACCGGCGACTCCAGCGCGCCGCGGTCGACGCCGGCGCCGACCACCCGCTCGCCGCCGGCCAGGTCGGTGGTCGGCAGGCCGCCCGGCTGGTTGGCGGTGCCGCTGTTGATCATCGGCGAGCCGGCCACCGGCACCTGGTCCGGACCCAGCTGCGGGTTGGCGGAGACGTTGTTCGCGCTGCCGACCACGGGTACCGCGCCGTTCTCGAAGACCAGCCCGTCGTAGCGGTTGTTGACCGCCAGCACGTTGGCCTCGGAAAAGATCTCCGCGCCCGCCGGGCGGTCGAAGACGTTGTTGTAGAGGTACACCGTGGATCGGCCGTCGCAGCAGTTGATCACCTTGACCCGGCCGTTGACCACGGTGGAATTGCTCATGCGAAGGGTGCTCGACGGCGGCTGGTCCTCGTCGACCGCCAGGTAGACCGCCAGCGCGGTGTCGCCGGGCACGCCGGATCCCGGCGGCGCCGACCCGTCCGCCAGCAGGCTGTTCTCGATCGCCACGTCGTGGCACAGCGCGACGACGTCCAGCAATCCGCCCCGCAACTGCAGGCGGCGGACATTGAATTCCCGCTTCTGCGTCGGACAGGTGGACAGGACCGGCGAGTACAGCAGGACATCGCCGTCGACGACCGTGATCCCGGCCAGCGACACCGGGCCGGTGACGGTCTCGAACCGCAGTTGGTGGCCGTTGCCCTGCAGGGTGGTGGCGCCGCGCGCCAGCGAGTAGGACGAGCAGTCGGCGTTGTAGCCGCCGCGCACGGTCAGCCGGCCGGCCGGCACCACCCATTCCAGTTCCGGCTCGTACGCCAGGTCGGCGGTCAGCGTCCAGGTGCCGCTGCGCAGCTTGACCAGGCTGTCGTCGCCGTCGATCTCGGCCTGGTCGAGCGCGTTCTGGAGCTGCCCGGGGGTGCCGACGCAGTATTCGGTGAGGGCGCTGGCGGCCGGGGACTGGAGCAGCGCGGCGGCGAGCGACAGGGATGCAAGGGTGCGCATGGCGGAAACCTCCGGCGCCGGCGGGATGCCGGCTCGTGGGAGGAATCGGTGGTCGCGGCGGCCCGGGGCCACGCACCGGCGGGATGGCGGGGGGCGGGAGGGGGCGGCCGTGCCGGTGGCCGGCCGGGGAAAGGCGGCGCCGGAGCGCGGGTGCCCGTCAGGCCCCTGCCGGCGCCGCCAGGTAATGCACCGAGAACCAGCGGCGCGGGTCGGTCCAGACCCGCTGCGGCTGGAAACCGGCCTGCCGGGCCAGGGCCTGGAAGCCCTCGACGGTGTACTTGTGCGAACTCTCCGTATGGATCGACTCCCCGGCCCGGAACTGGAAGCGGTGCCCGCCGACCCGCACCGTGTGCGCCCGGCGCGCCACCAGGTGCATCTCGACACGGCTGGCGGCCGGGTCGAAGAAGGCATGGTGCGCGAAGGCGTCGGGATCCAGGTCGGTGTCCAGGCGCCTGGCGACGTGCACCAGCATGTTGCGGTTGAACGTCGCGGTGACCCCGGCGGCATCGTTGTAGGCGGCGTCCAGCACCGCCTTGTCCTTGACCAGGTCGACGCCGACCAGCATGCCGCCGGGCGCCAGGCGCTCGGCCCAGCCGGCCAGGAAGCCGGTGGCGGCTCCCGGGTCCATGTTGCCGATGGTCGAGCCCGGGAAGAAGCCGACCAGCGGGCCGTCGCCGGCCAGCTCCGCCAGCGGCAGCGCGCCGTCGTCGCCGAAATCGGCGCAGATGCCCGCCACCGGCAGGCCGGGAAACGCCCGCGCCAGCGCCGCGGTGGCGCTGCGCAGTTGCGCCGCCGACACGTCGATGCCGATGTAGCCGTCCGGCGCGCGCAGCAGGCGCAGCAGCACCTTGGCCTTGCGCTCGGAGCCGGAGCCCAGCTCGACCAGGGTGCAGCCCTCGCCCAGGGTGGCGGCGATGTCGGGCCCGTGCTCGCGCAGGATGGCCAGCTCGGTGCGGGTCGGGTAGTACTCGGGCTGCTCGCAGATCGCCTCGAACAGGCGCGAGCCCTCGGCGTCGTAGAACAGCCAGGCGGGCAGGGCCTTCGGTTGCGCGGCGAGTCCCTGGAGCACCGCGTCCTCGACGCTGGCGAGGTCGGGCTTGAGGTCGATCAGGGTCGGCTGCGGCATGTCCATGGCGGGGTCGAGGGCCGTGTTCACAGGTCGCGGGCCAGGCGCAGCCCGCTGAACTGCCAGCGCGCGGCGGGCGGGAAGAAATTGCGGTAGGTCGGCCGGAGGTGGTCGCGCGGGCTGGCGCAGGAGCCGCCGCGCAGGACCATCTGCCCGGACATGAACTTGCCGTTGTACTCGCCGGCGGCGCCGGGCAGCGGCCGGAAGCCGGGGTAGGGCGCGTAGGCGCTGGCGGTCCATTCCCAGACCTCGCCGCCCAGCGACGGGCCGTGCAGCGGCGCGGGGTGCAGGCGGCCGTTGTCGGCGAAGCCGCCGTCCAGGCCGCGCCGCGACGCCACCGCCTCCCATTCGGCCTCGGTGGGCAGGCGGGCGCCGGCCCAGCGCGCGTAGGCATCGGCCTCGTAGAAGGACAGGTGGCAGACCGGTTCGGCGGGATCGACATCGCGCCAGCCCCAGACCGTGAACTGGCGCCAGGGGACGTCGGCGGCCTCGCGTCGCCAGTACAGGGGCGCCTGCCAGCCGCCGGCCTGGACCGCCGCCCAGCCGTCGGCCAGCCAGTGCGCCGGTTCCTGGTAGCCGCCGTCGGCCAGGAACGCCAGGTACTCGCCGTTGCTAACCGGCCGGTCGGCCAGGGCGAACGGGCGCAGCCAGACGGTGTGGCGCGGCCGTTCGTTGTCGAAGGCGAAGCCGCCGCCGTCCTCGCCGATCGCCACCGGCCCGGCCTGGTCGTGGCGGTGCCAGCCCGTCGCCGGCGCCGGCCGCATGCCGGATGGTGGCGCCCGGCCGCGCCAGGCCGGGGCCGCCAGGTTGTGCGAGAACAGGTGCTTGAGGTCGGTCACCAGCAGTTCCTGGTGCTGCTGCTCGTGCTGGCAGCCCAGCGCCACCAGTTCTGCAGCCCCGGGCGGCGGACCGGATGTCAGCAAGGCCAGGATCCGGTCCTCGACCTCGGCCCGCCAGGCCAGGACCTCGGCCAGCGACGGCCGGGTCAGCAGGCCGCGCTGCGGGCGTGGCTGCCGGGGCCCGAGCGCCTCGTAGTAGGAGTTGAACAGGTAGTGCCAGCGCCGGTCCGCGGGCGCCTGGCCGGCCAGCGGCACCAGCACCATGGCCTCGAAGAACCAGGTGGTATGCGCCAGGTGCCACTTTCCGGGGCTGGCGTCGGGCATCGACTGGGGCACCAGGTCCTCGGCGTCGAGGCCGGCCACCAGGGCCAGGGTGGCGGCGCGGATGGCGCGGAAGCGCTCCGCCAGCACGGTGGCGTCGGGGTCCGGGGCCTCTGGCCGGCCGTCTGCGGCAGTCATGGCCGGACCTTAGCACCGCACCCGGTCGCGGCGATGGCATGGCCGTCGCCCCGGCCTGCTAGAATTCACCTTTCACGGTGCGACCACCATGACCCCACTGATTTTCGTGACCGGCGGCGTCGTGTCCTCGCTGGGCAAGGGCATTTCCGCTGCGTCCCTGGCTGCCATCCTGGAGTCGCGCGGCCTGCGCGTGACCCTGATGAAGCTGGACCCCTACATCAATGTCGACCCGGGCACGATGAGCCCGTACCAGCACGGCGAGGTGTTCGTGCTGGACGACGGTGCCGAGACCGACCTCGACCTCGGCCACTACGAGCGCTTCGTGCGCACCCGGCTGACCCGGCGCAACGCGGTCACCACCGGGCGCATCTACGAAAACGTGTTGCGCAAGGAGCGCCGCGGCGACTACCTGGGCGCCACCGTGCAGGTGATCCCGCACGTCACCGACGAGATCAAGCGCTGCATCGACGAGGCCACCGCCGGCTTCGACGTCGGCCTGGTCGAGATCGGCGGCACCGTCGGCGACATCGAGTCGCTGCCGTTCCTGGAGGCGATCCGCCAGCTGCGCATCGAGCGCGGTACCGAGAAGACCCTGTTCATGCACCTGACCCTGGTGCCGTACATCAAGGCCGCCGGCGAGCTGAAGACCAAGCCGACCCAGCATTCCGTCAAGGAACTGCGCACCATCGGCATCCAGCCCGACGTCCTGCTGTGCCGCTCCGAGCAGCCGCTGCCGGACAGCGAGCGCCGCAAGATCGCGCTGTTCACCAACGTGCCCGAGAAGGCGGTGATCAACGCCGTCGACCTGCCGAGCATCTACCGCATCCCGCTGTGGCTGCACGCCCAGGGCCTGGACGCCATCGTCGTCGACCGCCTGGGACTGGCCGGCAAGGCCCACGAGGCCGACCTGTCGGAATGGGAACGCGCCGTCGATGCCTACGAGAATCCCCGGCAGTCGGTCAGCATCGCCATCGTCGGCAAGTACGTCGAGCACAAGGACGCCTACAAGTCGATCGGCGAGGCGCTGATCCACGGCGGCCTGCGCCAGGCGGTGCGCGTCGACCTGCGCTGGATCGAGGCCGACGACATCGAGCGCCAGGGCACCGGCCTGCTGGCCGGCGCGGACGGGATCCTGGTGCCGGGCGGCTTCGGGAAGCGCGGCTTCGAGGGCAAGGTGCTGGCCGCGCAGTACGCGCGCGAGCGCGGCATCCCCTATTTCGGCATCTGCTACGGCATGCACGCCGCGGTGGTCGATTTCGCGCGCCACGTCGCCGGCCTGGAGGGCGCCAACAGCAGCGAGAACGACCGCACCAGCCCGCACCCGGTGATCGCGCTGATCACCGAATGGCGCACCGAGACCGGCGCGGTCGAGCAGCGCGACGAGGCCTCCGACAAGGGCGGCACCATGCGCCTGGGCGCCCAGCCCTGCCGGATCGCCCCTGGCACCCTGGCGCACCGCCTGTACGGCAGCGACGAGGCGCGCGAGCGCCACCGCCACCGCTACGAGTTCAACGACCGCTACCGGGCGGTGCTCGAGCAGCACGGCATGGTGATGAGCGCCGTCTCGCTGGACGGCTCCCTGGTCGAGATGATCGAGCTGCCCGGGCACCCCTGGTTCCTGGCCTGCCAGGCGCACCCGGAGTTCACCTCGACGCCGCGCGACGGCCACCCGCTGTTCTCCGGCTTCGTCAAGGCGGCCCTGGCCGAGCGATCGCGCCGGCATCAGGCCGAGGGTGCGCTCGCCACCGCATGACCCGGCCTTCCGTTCCCACCGCAGACCTCCACGGCAGACATCGATGAAACTGTGCGGATTCGAGGTCGGCAACGACCAGCCCTTCTTCCTGATCGCCGGTCCCTGCGTGGTCGAGTCCGAGCAGTTGCAGGTCGATACCGCCGGCACGCTCAAGGAAATCACCGGCCGGCTCCGCATCCCCTTCATCTTCAAGAGCAGCTTCGACAAGGCCAACCGCTCCTCGGCCGGCAGCTTCCGCGGCCCGGGCATGGCCGAGGGCCTGCGCGTGCTGGCCGAAGTCAAGCGCCAGCTCGGCCTGCCCCTGCTCACAGACGTCCACGAATACACGCCGATGGCCGAGGTCGCCGACGTCGTCGACGTGCTGCAGACGCCGGCGTTCCTGTGCCGGCAGACCGACTTCATCCAGAACGTCGCCCGCGCCGGCCGGCCGGTGAACATCAAGAAGGGCCAGTTCCTGGCGCCCTGGGACATGAAGCACGTGGTCGAGAAGGCGCGCGCCACCGGCAACCAGCAGCTCATGGTCTGCGAGCGCGGCGCCAGCTTCGGCTACAACAACCTGGTCTCGGACATGCGCTCCCTGGTGGTGATGCGCGAGACCGGCTGCCCGGTGGTGTTCGACGCCACCCATTCGGTGCAGCTGCCGGGCGGGCAGGGTGCCAGCTCGGGGGGCCAGCGCGAGTTCGTGCCGGCGCTGTCGCGGGCCGCGGTGGCGGTCGGCATCGCCGGCCTGTTCATGGAGACCCATCCCGATCCGGACAAGGCGCTGTCGGACGGCCCCAACGCCTGGCCGCTCGGCCAGATGGAGGGGCTGCTGGAGACGCTGCTCGAGCTGGATCGGACAGCCAAGAAATCACGGGAAGCCTGAGATGCGCATGGACGCAACAAGATCGATCAGCCTGGGCGTCCTGCTGGCCGCCTCCGCAGGCCTGCAGGAAGCGGTCGCCGTTGAAAAGGTCCGCATCGAGGGTACCCGGGTCCAGGCGTCGGAGGCGGCCCAGGGCGAACCGCTCGCCCTCGTCGGCAAACGGGGCGTGATGGCCGTTCTCACATCCAGCCTGAACGACTATTGCGCGACCCAGACCGTCGGGGTCGAGCACCGCGGTGGCGAATACCTCCTGGACGGTGAGTCGCTCGATCTGACGGCCCTGCTCGAAGCAGTCGGGGAGCGGGCGGACGCGCTGCGCTGCCTGCGGGTGCACGGCGACCGCCCGGACCGCCCTGCGGTCGACCGGCTCAAGGCCACGCTCGTCGACGAGGCAGGCATGACCGTGCTGCTGCCAACCAGCGATTGAACCCTCGAACGACCGGTCTCGCCCGAAGTCCCACCAAGGAGCCCCCAGTTGGCCACCACCATCGAAAAGATCCACGCACGCGAAATTCTCGACTCCAGAGGCAACCCGACCCTCGAGGCCGAGGTGACGCTCGACAGCGGTCATGTCGGTCGCGCGGCGGTGCCGTCCGGCGCCTCGACCGGCGCCCGCGAGGCCATCGAGCTGCGCGACGGCGACAAGGCGCGCTACCTGGGCAAGGGCGTGAGCCGGGCGGTGGCCAACGTCAACGGCCGCATCGCCGAGGTCCTGGAGGGCTTCGACGCCGCCGACCAGCGCGGCCTGGACGGGCAGCTGGTCGCCCTGGACGGCACCGACAACAAGGGCAACCTGGGCGCCAACGCCCTGCTCGGCGTGTCGATGGCCGCCGCGCACGCGGCCGCCGCGGCCGCCGGCAAGCCCCTTTGGGCGCACCTGCTCGGCGGACGCGACGGGATCCTGCCGGTGCCGATGATGAACATCATCAACGGCGGCGCCCATGCCGACAACAACGTCGACATGCAGGAGTTCATGATCCTGCCGGTCGGCTTCGACCGGTTCTCCGAGGCACTGCGCTGCGGCGTCGAGGTGTTCCACGCCCTCAAGGCGGTGCTGCGCGGCCGCGGCCTGGCCACGGCGGTCGGCGACGAGGGCGGCTTCGCACCGGACCTGAAGTCGAACGAGGAAGCCATCGAGGTGATCCTGAAGGCGGTCGCCGACGCCGGCTACCAGGCCGGCAGCCAGGTGCTGCTCGGCCTCGACGTCGCCAGCTCGGAATTCCATCGCGAGGGCCGCTACCACCTCGAGGGCGAGGGCCGCAGCCTCGACGCCGAGGGCTTCACGTCGCTGCTGGCCGACTGGTGCGACCGCTACCCGATCGTCAGCATCGAGGACGGCATGGCCGAGGACGACTGGGCCGGCTGGAAGCTGCTCAGCGAGCGCCTGGGCAAGCGCGTGCAGCTGGTCGGCGACGACCTGTTCGTGACCAATCCGGGCATCCTGCGCCAGGGCATCGAGAAGGGCGTGGCCAACGCCCTCTTGGTCAAGGTCAACCAGATCGGCACGCTCAGCGAGACCTTCGACGCCATCGCGATGGCCGAGAAGGCGCGCTACGCGCAGGTCATCTCGCACCGCTCCGGCGAGACCGAGGACACCACCATCGCCGACCTCGCGGTGGCGACCAGCGCCACCCAGATCAAGACCGGCTCGCTGTGCCGCTCCGACCGCGTCGCCAAGTACAACCAGCTGCTGCGCATCGAGGAGGCGCTGGGCGCCGGCGCCCGCTACGCCGGCCGCAAGGCGTTCCCGAACCTGGATCGCCTGCCCGGCTAGACTGTCGACGGCCCGGTCCGCCTGGGACCGGCCGCCGCCACCTCCCGCAGCCCCGGATTGCCATGCAGCGAGTGCTGACCCTTGTGCTGCTGCTCGTGATCGTCGTCCTGCAGCTGCGCCTGTGGGGTGGCGAGGGCCGGCGCAAGGTCGACGGCCTGGAGCAGGCGATCGCGGCGCAGCGGCTGGAGAACGAGCGCCTGCGTGCGCGCAACGAGGCGCTGGCCGCCGAGGTGCGCAACCTCAAGGAGGGCCGCGAGGCGATCGAGGAGCGCGCGCGCGCCGAGCTCGGCCTGGTCGCCCCCGGCGAGGTCTTCCACCAGGTGATCGGCAGCGAGGCGACGCCGGACGCCGGCGCCGGACCACGGGAGCAGCGGCGGTGACCTGGGTGGTGGTGCCGGCAGCCGGGCGCGGCGTGCGGGCCGGCCTGTCGATCCCCAAGCAGTACGCGGACCTCGCAGGTCGGCCGATGCTGGCCTGGACCCTGGAACGCCTGCTTGGCCACCCGGCGATCAGCGGCGTGGTCGTGGTGCTGGCCGCCGGGGACCCGCACTGGCCGGGCTGGACCGGGCTCGCCGGCAAGCCGGTGCGGACCGCGGTGGGTGGCGGGGAGCGCTGCGATTCGGTGCTGGCGGGACTGGCGGCCCTGCCGGGGGAGGTCGGCGCCGGCGACTGGGTGCTGGTCCACGATGCCGCCAGGCCCTGCGTGGGCCAGGACGAGATCGATCGCCTGCTGGCCGCGCGCGACCATGCGGTCGGCGCCCTGCTGGCGCTGCCGGTCGCCGACACCCTCAAGCGCGCCGACGCCCGGGGCGACGCCTGCGCCAGCATCGACCGCGAGGGCGCCTGGCGGGCGCTGACGCCGCAGATGTTCCGGCGGGGCGAGCTGGAGGAGGCCTTGCGGCAGGCCGCCGCGGCGGGCGTGCGCCCGACCGACGAGGCCGGCGCGCTGGAAAGGCTGGGGCGATACCCGCGCCTGGTGCCCGGGTCCGCCTCCAACATCAAGGTGACCAGCGCCGGAGACCTGGCGCTGGCGGCCTGGTGGCTGTCGACGCCGGCGCGGTGAGCGGGACTCGCCGGCCGGCGCCAGGCCGGCCTTACAGCCGGCCGGTGAGCAGCAGGATCAGCACCACCACCAGGACGATGCCGAGGATGCCGCTGGGGGCGTAGCCCCAGCTGCGGCTGTGCGGCCAGGCCGGCACGGCGCCGATCAGCAGCAGGATGACGATGATGAGCAACAGCAGGGAAAGGGACATGGCACGCTCCTCGGGCAAAGCGGACCCCGGCCGGGGTCCATCGCCGCGTTCACCGCATGTCGCGTGCCAACCTCCGCCGGGTCACGCGCCTGCCTCCGGACTGCCACGATGCCGCCGACGCGGTGCCGGTGCAGGGGCCTGATTTTCCGGCGTCTCCGGCACGCCTGCAGGCGACAGGCCGCCGGCGATCGGTGCCGGTTCCGGTCCTGCAGTGGCAAGGGGCGGTGCTCCGTGCCGGGGTGGGCCTTGCAGCCTGCATGCCCGCCCCGGCGTTGTGCCCGGCGCGCGGGGGCTGCGGGCGACCGTGATCCATGGAGCGCGGCGCCGCGGCCTGCGACCCGCCCGGGGCGGAGCCGCTCCCGGCGGCATCCGGGCGGTGCGACGCGGCGTCGCGATGGCCGATCCGATCGCATGCGTCGCGCTGGCCGCGCGCGCGGCTCAGAGCATCGGCGAGACCAGGTTGGCGGCCCGGCAGCGCAGGCGGTGCCAGTAGCCGGCGTTGCGGAATTCCTCCTGGGGGACCCGCGGGGCGTGCTCGAAATCCTTCTCCAGCATGCTCGCGACCGCCGTCACCAGCGGCGCGTGCACGCACAGGGCGGTGACCTCGAAATTGATGAACATCGAGCGGTTGTCCAGGTTCGCGGTGCCGACCAGGGTCAGGCAGTCGTCGACCAGCAGCACCTTCTGGTGCATGAAGCCGCGTGGCCACCTGTGGACATGGGCGCCGCACCCGGCGAGGTCGGCCAGGTGCACCTGGCTGGCCCAGCCGACCACCCGGTTGTCGTTCCAGCCGGGAACCAGGATGCGGACGTCGACGCCGCGCAGCAGGGCCAGCCGCAGCGCCTGCAGCACCGCCTCGGGCGGCACGAAGTAGGGGGTCGCCAGCCACAGGCGCTTGCGGGCGGCGCCGATCGCGGCCAGATGCATCATCAGGCACTCCGGCTGCGGGTCGGCCGGCCCGGTCGGCCAGACCAGGACCTCGGCCTCGCCGCCCTCGGCCGGCCGGACGTGGAACGGGACGTCCGGCGCCGCGTCGCAGGCCCAGAACCAGTCCCTGAAGAAGGCGATCTGGGCCTGGGCCGCCGCCGGCCCCTTGATGCGCAGATGGGTATCGCGCCACGGACCGACGTCCGGGTGCAGGCCCAGGTAGTCGTCGCCGACGTTGTGGCCGCCGACGAAGGCGACGGTGCCGTCGACCACCACCACCTTGCGATGGTTCCGGAAGTTGATCTGCAGCCGGCTGCCCTTGCGCCCGGGGTCGAACGGGTGGCAGTGGACGCCGGCCTCGCGCAGGGCGTCGAGGAAGCCGCGGCCCAGGGTCGAGCCGACCTCGTCGTACAGGAAATGCACCTTGACGCCGGCGCCCGCGCGGGCGGCAAGGGCCTCGCGCAGGCGCCCGCCGATGCCGTCGTCGCGGACGATGTAGAACTGCACCAGGACGAAGTCGCGGGCCGCCGCGATCGCCGCCAGGATCGCCGCATACGTGTCTTCGCCGTCGACCAGCAGCTCCACCGCGTTGCCGCCCAGGAAGCCGTGGACGCCGAGCCGGCGGGCCAGCACGTCGATGTCGTCGAGCGGCGGCGCCGGCGTGTGGCGATGGCGGTCCATGCCGTCGTCCAGCTTGAGCACGTCGCCGGCCCGCGCCATCACCTTGCGCCGGCGGGTGACGTAGCCGCTGAACTTGGTGCGGCCCAGGACCCAGTAGAAGGGCAGGGTCAGGGGCGCCATCAGCAGCAGGGCGAGGACCCAGGCGGCGGCGCCCTGGGCCGTGCGCGTGTGCATGATGGCGCGGGCCGCGCTGGGCAGGGCCGCCAGCCAGGAGGCCAGCAGCACCAGGCCAAGCAGGCCCCAGCCGGTCCATTCGAGCATCTCGCCGATCCCTCCGAGGCCGTCCGCGGAGGGTAGCAGCAGCGGGCCCACGGCGACCGGCTTGACCCGGATCAATCCGGCGCAGCGCGACGCTGGCATCATCGACGCCATGGAGACGGGACAGGAACACCCTGCGGCGGGCTGGTTCGCATCGCCGGCGGAACACGCGCTCGAGGCGTTCGGCAGCCGCCGCGAGGGCCTGACGCCGGCCCAGGTCGCGGCGGCCCGGGCCCGGCACGGTCGCAATCTCATCGAGGCCGCCGCCGGCCGCCCGGCGTGGCGCCGGCTGCTGGCGCAGACCGAGAACCTGTTCACCTGGGTGCTGCTGGTCGCCGCCATCGGCGCGCTCGCGCTCGGGCACGCGCTGGACGCGGCGGTGATCGCGGCGGTGGTGGTGGTCAACGTCGCCGTCGGCTTCGTCCAGGAAGGCCGGGCCGAGCAGGCCCTGGCGGCGGTACGCGGCATGCTGTCGTCGCGGGCGACGGTGCGTCGGGCGGGCCGGCGGGAAACCCTCGATGCCGCCGAGCTCGTGCCCGGCGACATCGTCCTGCTGCAGGCCGGCGACCGGGTGCCGGCGGACCTGCGCCTGCTGCGCGCCAGCAACCTGCGCGTCGAGGAATCGGCATTGACCGGCGAGTCGGTCGCGGTCGCCAAGTCGGAGGCGCCGGTACCGGCCCAGGCCCTGCTGGGCGACCGCGCCAGCATGGCCTGGTCGGGCACCCTGGTGGCGGCCGGCAGCGCCGAGGGCGTGGTGGTCGCCACCGGCGCGGCCACCGAGCTGGGCCGGATCAGCCACATGCTGGCGGGCGTCAGCACCCCGCAGACGCCGCTGCTGCGGCAGATGAACGCGTTCGCCTCGCGCCTGACAATGGTCATCCTGGTGGTCTCGGCGGCGGCGCTCTACCTGGCGCACCGGTTCGCCGGGTATTCGCTGGACGAGGCCTTCATGACCGCGGTCGGCATCGCCGTGGCGGCGATTCCCGAGGGCCTCCCGGTGATCGTCACCATCACCCTGGCGCTCGGCGTGCAGCGGATGGCCGGCCGCAACGCCATCGTCCGGCAGCTGCCGGCGGTCGAGACGCTGGGCTCGGTCAGCGTGATCTGCTCGGACAAGACCGGCACCCTCACGCGCAACGAGATGACCGTGGCCCGGGTCGTCGCGGCGGACGGGCAGTGGCAGGTGGAGGGCACCGGCTACCGGCCCGAGGGGGCGCTGCACGCGGTCGCCGGGTCGGCATCGCCGCAGTCCCTGGCGCTGGCGGCCGCCCTGTGCAACGACGCCGCCCTGAACCGGCGCGAGGACGAGTGGGGCATCGACGGCGATCCCATGGAGGGCGCGCTGCTGGTGCTGGCGGCGCGGGCGGGCATCGACCTGGACACCCTCGCCCGGGACTTCCCGCGCCACGACGAGATCCCCTTCGACGCCGCGCACCGCTACATGGCCACCGTGCACCCGCATCCGGAAGGGGGCGCCCTGCTATGCGTCAAGGGCGCGCCCGAACAGGTGCTGGCCCTGTGCGGCGGCACCCCGGGCGGCAGGGACATGGCCTGGTGGCATGGCCAGGTCGAGGCGCTTGGCCGGGAGGGCCAGCGCGTGCTGGCGATCGCCGGCGCGCGCCTGCCGGCCCTGCCGGCTTCCCTGTCGCCGGACGCCTGGTCCGGCACGCTCGGCCTGCACGGCCTGGTCGGCCTGATCGATCCGCCCAGGGCGGAGGCGGTGGCCGCGGTCGCCGAGTGCCGGCAGGCCGGCATCGAGGTGAAGATGATCACCGGCGACCATGCCGTCACCGCGGCGGCGATCGCCGCCGAGCTGGGCCTGGCGCACGCCGGCCGGGTGGTCACCGGCGCCGGGCTCGACGACCAGGACCTGGCCGGCCTGCGCCGGCTGGCCGCGGACACCGGCGTGTTCGCGCGCACCAGCCCCGAGCACAAGCTGCGCCTGGTGCAGGCGCTGCAGGCCGATGCCGCGGTGGTGGCGATGACCGGCGACGGCGTCAACGACGCCCCGGCCCTGAAGCAGGCCGATGTCGGCGTGGCCATGGGGCGCACCGGCACCGACGTCGCCAAGGAGGCGGCCAAGGTGGTGCTGGTCGACGACAACTTCGCCTCGATCGTTGCGGCGGTGCGAGAGGGCCGCACCATCTACGACAACATCAAGAAGAGCGTGGCCTGGGCACTGCCGACCAACGGCGGCGAGGCGCTGGTGATCCTCGCCGCGCTGGCGATGGGGCTGACCCTGCCGATCACGCCGGTGCAGATCCTGTGGATCAACATGGTCACGGCGGTGACCCTGGGCCTGACCTTCGCCTTCGAGCCGGGCGAGCCGGACGTGATGCGCCGGCCGCCCAGGCCGGCCCGCGAGAGCCTGCTGTCCGCGTTCCTGCTCTGGCGGGTGATGCTGGTCAGCGTCCTGTTCGCGGTGGCCGCCTTCGCCGTGTTCGCCTGGGCCCGGCAGGGCGGCGCCAGCCTGGAGACCGCCCGCACCCTGGTGGTGACCACCGTGGTGTCGCTCGAGGTGTTCTACCTGTTCAGCATCCGCTTCCTGCACCGCAGCTCGCTGGACTGGCCCGGCGTGCTGGGCACCCCCGCCGTGCTGCTGGCGACCGGCGCGGTGGCCCTGCTGCAACTGGCCTTCGTCTACCTGCCGCCGATGCAGTGGCTGTTCGGCAGCCGGACGCTGACGCCGGGGCAACTGCTGGTGCCGGTCCTGGCAGGCGTCGCCCTGCTGACGGTCCTGGAGTGCGAGAAATGGCTGGCGCGCCAGTTCGCGCGCCGGCGGGCGGCGGCGGACAGCCGCGACCGGTAGCAGGCGCGGCGGTCGGCGCCGGCCGGCGCGGCACGCGGCGGCCGCTACAGGGCCAGGCGGTCGCCGTAGCCGGGCAGGCCCGCCTCGACGCCCAGGCGCTCGCGCAGGCAGGTGGCCAGGCCCTCGCGGCCGCGCTCCTCGCCGTGCACCAGGTGCACCGGCGGCCGTCCGGCGATCGCCTGGTACCAGGCCAGCAGGTCGTCCTGGCCGGCATGCGCGGACAGGCCGCCGATCGTGTGCACGGTGGCGGCGACGCGGATGTCCTCGCCGTAGATGCGCACGAACTGGCTGCCGTCGACCAGCTTGCGTCCCAGGGTGCCGGCGCTCTGGTAGCCGATGATCATCACGTGGCACTCGCGGCGCCAGAGGTTGTGGCGCAGGTGGTGCAGGATGCGGCCGCCGCTGCACATGCCGCTGCCGGCGATCACCAGCGCGCCGCGCTTGACGGCGTTGATCTTCATGGACTGCTCGGGTCGCTGCGTCCGGTGCAGGTTGGGCAGCAGGGCGTGCAGTTCGCGCTGGCCGACCAGCTTCCGGGCGGCGTCGCTGAACAGCTCGAAGTGGCGGTCGTGGACCCGGGTCGCCTCGATCGCCATCGGGCTGTCCAGGAAGATCTGCCAGCGGTCCAGCCGCCAGCGCTCGAAGTTGGCGGCGAACAGCGCCATCAGTTCCTGGGCGCGACCGATCGCGAACGACGGCACCAGCAGGTTGCCGCCGGCCTGCCAGGCGAGGTCGAGGACTTCCTCGATCTCGTCCAGGGTGGCCTGGCGGGAGCGGTGGTTGCGGTCGCCGTAGGTGCTCTCCATCAGCACCAGGTCGGCCGAGCCCGGCGGCTCCGGGTCCGGCAGCAGCCCGCTGCCGTCCGGGCCGATGTCGCCGCTGTAGACCAGGCGCCGGCGCCGGCCGCCTTCCGCCAGGTCCAGGGCCAGGCTGGCGGCGCCCAGGATGTGGCCGGCGCGGTGCAGGGTGAGGTCGATGCCCGGCACGACCCCGGTGGCCTGCCCGAATTCCACCGGCTGCAGGCGGTCGAACACCCGCTCGACGTCGGCCAGCTCGAACAGCGGCTTGCGCGGCTGCTCGCCGCGCCGGGCGCGGCGGCGGTTCTCGCGCTCGTTGTCGGCCTGCTGCAGGTGCGCGGCGTCGCGCAGCAGGATGCGCACCAGGTCGAGGCTGGCCGGGTGGCTGAGGATCGGCCCGCGGAAGCCGCCGCGGACCAGCATCGGCAGGCGGCCGCAGTGGTCCAGGTGGGCATGGCTGAGCAGGACCGCGTCGATCGCGCGCGGATCGAACGGGAAGCCCACGGCGTTGCGCAGCTCGTCCTCCCGCGATCCCTGGTAAAGGCCGCAGTCGAGCAGCACCTGGTGGCCGCCGACCCGAAGGTGGTGGCAGGAGCCGGTGACTTCGCCGGCGGCGCCGCAGAGGGTGAGTTCCATGCGTCCGAGCATAGCGCGCGGTCGCGGCGGGCGCCCCGGCCTGCCGGCGGCGGTCGCCGGCGCGGCGCGGGCGGCGGTTCCCGGGCGTTCCGGGTTAGCCTTGGCCGGCGCCGGCCCTGCCCCCGGCGGCCGGAGACCCGATGGACGCGCGTGCGACCCTGCGCCGCCAGCACCCGGACGGCGTGCCGCCGGTGCGGCGCCGCGAACTGCTGGCCTGGGCCAGCTACGACTTCGCCAATTCCGGCTACACCACGGTGGTGATCACCGCGGTGTTCAACGCCTGGTTCGTCGCCACCATCGCCGGCGGCGCCGACTGGGCGACCCTGGCCTGGACCGCCTCGCTGTCGGTGTCCTACCTGCTGGTGATGCTGACCGCGCCGGTCCTGGGCGTCTGGATCGACCTGCGCGCCGGCAAGCGGCGGGTGCTGGTGGCGAGCACCGTGGCCTGCGTGTCCGCCACCGCCGCCCTGTCGGCCTGCGGACCGGGCGACCTGGTCCTGGCCGTGGTCCTGGTGGTGCTCTCGAACTACGCCTACAGCATCGGCGAGGGCGTGGTCGCCGCCTTCCTGCCCGAGCTGGCCGCGGACCGGGCGCTGGGGCGCCTGTCCGGCTACGGCTGGGCGATCGGCTACGTCGGCGGCCTGCTGGTGCTGGCGGTCTGCCTGTGGTGGATCCAGTCGGCGCCGGCGCGCGGCGCCAGCCTGGCCACCGCGGTTCCGCAGACCCTGCTGATCACCGCCGTGCTGTTCGGCCTTGCCGCCCTGCCGACGCTTCTGCTGCTGCGCGAACGGTCGCGGCCACAGGCGCTCGCGGCGGGGCGGGGCCTGTTCGCCGAGGCCGGCCGGCGCCTGCGCCAGGCCCTGGCCGGCAGCCGCGGCCTGGTCGACCTGCGCCGGCTGCTGGTCTGCATCGTGGTCTACCAGTCCGGCGTCGCCACCGTGATCACGGTGGCAGCCATCTTCACCACCCAGGCGCTGGGCTTCAGCCAGGCCCAGAGCATCACCCTGATCCTGGTGGTCAACGTCAGCGCCGCGGCCGGGGCGTTCGCCTTCGGCGCCCTGCAGGACCGGGTCGGACACCGGGCGGCGCTGGCGGCCAGCCTGCTCGGCTGGCTGCTGGCGGTGGCCCTGTTCTTCGCCACCGACGCCTCCTGGGCGGTCTGGACCGCGGCCAACATCGCCGGCGTCTGCATGGGCGCCTCGCAGGCGGTCGGCCGCGCCCTGGTCGGCTACCTGTGCCCGCCCGATCGCGAAGGCGAGGTGTTCGGGCTGTGGAGCCTGGCGGTGCGCCTTGCGATGATCCTGGGGCCGGTCAGCTACGGCCTGGTGAGCTGGCTCAGCGCCGGCAACCACCGGCTGGCGATGCTGGCGACGGGCGCGTTCTTCCTGGCCGGCCTGGTGCTGCTGGCGGGCATCGACCCGCAGCGCGGCCACCGGGCCGCCCGCGGCGCGGACTGAAGGCCGCCTTCCGGGCCCCCGCGGACCTTGGCCGGGGGCGGCGGCGGCTGCGGCGCACGCGAAAAAAGGGCGGCCAGATGGCCGCCCCAGGGGCTCGACTCAGAGCGTGTGCTCGAAGTCCCTCACGAGCGATTCCGCTTCTTCGCGGGTGTAGCCGTAGTGCGCCTGCACCTTGGCCACCACGTAGTCGCGGTTGCCGTTCTCGACGGCCAGATCGTCTTCCGTCAGCCGGCCCCAGGTGTCCCTGAGGCGTTCGCGGACGTTCTGCCACTGGCTGGCGATGGCGTCGTGCTTGTCCATGGGATCGCGCTCAGGCGCCCATCGCCTTCTTCAGGTCGCGCATCTCGTCGTGGCAGGCGCGCACCTTGGGCAGGTGCTGGGAAAGGGCGGCGCGGACCTCCGGCGAGTCGGTCTTGGCCAGGGCGTCCTCGAAGTGCTCGAGGATGCGGTCCTCGGTCTCCTCGAGCTGGCCGACGTAGACCTTGTCGTCGTTGCGGCTGAAGGTGGCGCGGACGTCGGCGTAGGCCTTGCGCAGCGAGCCGGCGACGGTGCCGCCGTCGGCCGGGGTCTCGCCCAGGTTGATGACCTTGGCGGACAGCGCGCCGATCAGACCGGCCTTGGCGCCGGCCATGCGGGTGAACACGTCGCGCAGGCGGGCGTCGCTGGTCTCCTTGGCGACGTCCTCGTAGAACTCCTTGCTGTCGCGGGTCACCTGGACGAGGTCGTTGAGCAGGTTGGCGTTGTCGGTCATGGCGTTCTCCTTGGGTGGCAATGAAGACGGCGCGCACGGGGGTGCGCGCCGAAGGGGGGGAGGGGTGCGTGGCGCCTCAGCCTCGTCGCAGGCCGCCGAACAGCAGCGAGGCGACGAACAGCACCAGGAACACGAAGAACAGGATCTTGGCGATGCCGGCGGCGGCGCCGGCCAGGCCACCGAAGCCGAGCGCGGCGGCGATCAGGGCGACCACGAGGAACACGAGGGCGTAATGAAGCATGGCTGCTCTCCTTGGGTTGGGCCGGATCGGCGGTGGCCATCCGTGCAGGGAGGAGTCGGCAAGCACCGTGCCAAGGTCGGCGCCTTCGCCCGAAAAGCCTTGCCGGCGCGGGCTTTCCGCTGGAACCGGCGGGCCGCTGCGCAGGTCCGGCGCCACCCGGTCCGGGGCAGATTGCACGGGCCGCGACCCCCGGTCTTGCAGCCTGCACCGCGGCGGCTGCCGAAAAGGGGGGCGCATGCCACGGTCTATGTGGGCGTTCGGGCGTTCGGGCGTTCGGGCGTTCGGGCGGTCGCGCATGCGGTGCCCTGGACCGGCCACCATGGAGCCGTCGTCCGCCCGGGGGCCGGGGAGCGGAGGCCTGCCGGGGTGTCCCCACCGCGCCGCGGCGACCCTCGCCGCCGACGCCGGGCCGCACACGGCGGCGCCCGGCCGGCAGGCGATCCAGCGCACGGTGGTGGCGCGCCCGGCCTGTAGACAAGCCGGCAGACGCGGTTCCGGTTTTTCTGGAAAACGGTTATCGTTCCACCCCGTTCCCGGGCCGCCCACGCGGGCCGCCTCCCCCGCTTCCGGCCAGGGGGGCCGCAGGGCGCGGATTCGCGAGGGGTGCCTGCGTAGACCATGACCCGGATGCATCGACTTTCCCGAGGCGGCTGGCCGCTCCTGCTGCAGCTGCTGGCCGTGGCCGCCGTCGTGGTCGTGCCCTGGTGGATCAACCAGCGCCTGCTGTCGGAAACGCTGGTCGCGGTCGACTGGGTGACCCACTCGTCCGGGGTGACCGGTCGCGCCGCCCAGCTCTCGTCGTCCGTCCGCGATGCCGACCGCGCGCTGCTCTGGTTGACGCTCAACCCCGACCTCAACGAGCTGCGCCAGCAGATCGACGATGCCCGGACGCGCCAGGTCGAGGCGATCACCGACCTCGCGACCCTGACCGCCGACAGCGCGGCGCAGAGCGCGCGTGTCGCCGAGATCCGCGTGCTGCTGGAGTCGCGCCACGCCGACGACGACCGCGTCCTGGAGTACATCTCCAGCGGCGACCTGCACATGGCCCGCGAACTGCTGGCCAATCCGGCCTCCATGGGCCAGATGCGCCGTCTCGTCGAGGGCTTCATCGACGCCGAGAACGCGCTGCTGGCGCAGCGCCAGGCCGTTTCCGAGCGGCGCCGTGGCCGGTTCTCCTGGGCGATCAGCGGGTTCGCCGCGCTCCAGCTGCTGTTCCTGTCCCTGGTGGTCGGCCTGGCCGCCCGCCAGCAGCGTCGCCGGACCGAGCTCGAAGTGCAGTCGCGCGACGCCCAGCGGCGTGCCGAGCTGGTGTTCAACACCATCCGCAAGCCGATCGTCCTGCTCGACGGCGAACTGCGCGTGCTGCAGCACAACCCGGCGTTCGCCATGGTCTATGCGCCCGGGGGCGAGGAGGTGGTCGGCCGGCCGCTGCGCGAGATCGGCGGCGGCGTCTGGGACGAGGCCGGCCTGCTGCAGAAGCTGCGCGACGTCCGCTTCCTCGGCCGCGAACTGTGGGACCACGAGATGCACCAGCAGACGCCCTCGGGCGAACGCGACGTCCTGGTCAATGCCAGCCGCATGGCCGGCGCCGCAGGCAACGACGCCTACCTGCTGCTCACCGCCGCCGACGTCAGCGCGGTGCGCCAGGCCGAGCGCCAGATCCGCGAGCTCAACGACCGCCTCGAGTCCCAGGTGGCGGATGTCACCGAGAGCAACCGCGAGCTGGAGGCCTTCAGCTACTCGGTGTCGCACGACCTGCGCGCGCCACTGCGCCACATCGGCGCCTTCGCCGACAAGCTGCAGAAATCCCTCGACCTGCCCGAGGGCGACCGTGCCCGCCACTACATGCGGGTGATCACCGATTCCGCGGCGCGCATGGGTCGCCTGATCGACGACCTGCTGGTCTACTCGCGCCTGGGCCGGACCCGGATCGGTGCCGAACCGGTGGACATGGACGCCCTGGTCGCGGAAGTGCGGGGCATGCTCGCCCCGGAACAGGCCGGGCGGCGGATCGCCTGGCAGGTGACGCCGCTCGGCCGGGTTCAGGGCGATTCAGGAACGCTGCGCCTGGTCTGGCAGAATCTGCTCGGCAACGCCCTGAAGTACACGGCCAAGGAGGAGCAGGCGCTGATCCGCGTCTCCCACGCCTTCGATGCCGCCGCCGCCGAGCACGTGTTCACCGTCGCCGACAACGGCGTGGGCTTCGACATGGCCTACGTCGACAAGCTGTTCGGCGTGTTCCAGCGGCTGCACCCGGCCGAGCAGTTCGAGGGCACCGGCATCGGACTGGCCAACGTGCGGCGGATCGTCAACCGCCACGGCGGACGGGTCTGGGCGGAGTCCAGCCCCGGCGCCGGCGCCACCTTCCACTTCAGCCTGCCGGAGCGACCGGTCGGCGCCACCGGAGACAACACGCCGTGAGCAAGATCAGGACCATCCTGCTGGCCGAGGACAACCCGCTGGACGCCGAGCTCGCGCTCGACGCCCTGCGCGAGGCGCGCCTGGCCAACCCGGTCGCGCACGCCGTGGACGGCGCCGATGCCCTGGACTGGCTGCGCCGCGAGGGCGCCCACGCCGGCCGTCCCAAGGGCGACCCGGCGGTGGTCCTGCTGGACATCAAGATGCCCAGGATGGACGGCCTCGAGGTCCTGCGCGTCATGCGCGAGGACCCGGCCCTGCGCCACATCCCGGTGGTGATCCTGTCGTCCTCGCGCGAGGAGAGCGACCTGGTCCGGAGCTGGGACCTGGGCGTCAATGCCTACGTGGTGAAGCCCGTCGACGTCAGCCAGTTCTTCTCGGCGGTCCAGGCACTCGGTCATTTCTGGGCGGTGCTCAATGAACCGGCTGTCGCTGACTGAGCGTGAGCTGGGCAGCGCCGAGGCCGCCGCCGCGGCCCCGGTGCGCGTGCTCCTGGTCGAGGACGACCCGCTCGACGCCGAACTGGTGCTGGACCAGCTCGGCGAACACGGGCTGGTTGTGGAATCGCGCGTGGTCGAGCGGCGCGACGACTACCTCGCCGCACTCGACCAGTTCCGTCCCGACATCGTGCTGTCCGACCTCAGCCTGCCCGCGTTCTCCGGCCACCAGGCGCTGTCGCTGCTGCGCGCCCGCGACCAGCGCATGCCGTTCGTGTTCGTCTCCGGAACCCTGGGCGAGGAGGCCGCGATCGAGGCCCTGCGCGGCGGCGCCACCGACTACATCCTCAAGCACGCGATGGCCCGGCTGGGGCCGGCGGTGCGGCGGGCCGTGACCGAGGCCGCGGAGCGGCGCGCCCGCGACCGCGCCGAGGCCGAGCTGGTGCGCGCGCAGCGCTTCGAGACCCTGGCGATCCTGGCCGGCAGCCTTGGCCACGACCTGCGCAACACCCTGCAGCCGGTGCTGCTGGCGGTCGACCTGATCGAGGGTCGGGTCACCGAGCCGGAGGCCGTGCGCATGTGCGCCCTGGTGCGCGACTGCGCCTGGCAGGGCCTGGAGATGGTCGGCCGCATGATGGACCTGGCCCGCGGCGGCGAGCGCCCGGGCGAGGGCGGCGAGACGCGCAGCATCAACGTCGCGGCCATGCTCGATGCCGTCGCGCTGCTGCTGCGACCGTCGTTGCCGACGCGCGTCGAGCTTTCGGTCGAGATCGACGAGCCCGGCCTGGCGCTGTCCGGCAACAGCGTCGAGCTGCAGCAGTGCCTGCTCAACCTGGCGCTCAACGCCGTGCAGGCGATGCCGGAGGGCGGCAAGGTGACGCTGTCGGCGCGCCGGTTCCAGCCCGAGCCCGGTTTCTTCGAGGAAGCGCCCGCCGCGACCGGTACCTGGCTGCACCTGGCGGTGGCCGACACCGGCGTCGGCATGGACGCCGACACCGTCGCCCGCCTGTTCACGCCGTTCTTCACCACCAAGGCCACCGGCAACGGCCTGGGCCTGGTGTCCTGCCGCCGGTTCGTGGAAAGCCACCAGGGCATGATCCGGGTCGACAGCGAGCCGGGTGCCGGCACCCGTTTCGACCTGTACCTGCCCCTGGAACGGACCGGCGACGGAGCCGATGGCCCGGTGGCGCGCGATGAGGCGGCCGGCGGCCGGGTGGTGATCGCCTGCGGCGACGACGAGCTGTGCCGCGACCTCACCGACATCCTCGAGCTGTACGGCTACCAGGCGGTGGCGCCCGAGCAGGGCGAGGGCGCCGTGGTCGCCATGATCGAGCATGACGCCGAGGTCGCCGAGCGGGTGGACAGGCTGCGTTCGGCCTTCCCCGCGCTGCCTCTGGTATTGCTGGCGGGCAGCGGCCCGATCGTGCCCGACCCGGCGCTGGGCAAGGTCGCCGCCGTGGTCGGCACGCCGCTCACCGCTGGTGCCGTGGTGCGCGCGCTGACCTCGGCCGGGGTCGGGCCGGCGCCGCCGTCCGAGCCGTCATCCCGAACCAAGGAGAACCGATGAGCCAGGCCAGGTCGACCGCCCCCGGACAGCGGACCCGGATCCTGCTGGTCGACGACGACCGCAACGTCCTGCGCGGTTTCCGCATGACCCTCGAGGACGCCGGCTACCGGGTCGCCACGGCGACCGATCCGGCGGCGGCCGAGCGCAAGCTGGCCGAGGGCGTGTTCGACCTGTGTTTCCTGGACCAGAACATCGGCAGCGAGAGCGGCCTCGATCTGCTGCCCAGGCTGCGCCAGCAGGCGCCATGGATGCGCGTGGTGATGGTCACCGGCGAGAACTCGGTGCCGCTGGTGGTCAAGGCCATGCAGCTGGGCGCCAGCGACTACCTGATCAAGCCGTGCCCGGCCGAACTGCTGCTCGGCACCGCTGCCCGGCAGGCCGAGGCCAGCGCCCTGGCGCGCCGGGTCGCCGCCCTGGAGCAGGCGGGCGGGGGCGGGACCGGCGAGGTCGAGCCGGCCAGCGTTGCGCCGGCGATGCAACGGGTCCTGGACCTCGCCCGGCAGGTCGCCGACACCGACGCCTCGGTGCTGATCCTGGGCGAGAGCGGCACCGGCAAGGGCGTGCTGGCGCGCGCCATCCACGGCTGGAGCCGGCGCAGCGACGAGGCCTTCGTCACCATCAACTGCCCGGGCCTGTCCGGCGAGCTGATCGCCAGCGAGCTGTTCGGCCACGTCCGCGGCGCCTTCACCGGCGCCAGCGAGAACAAGCTTGGCCGCGTCGACCAGGCCGATGGCGGCACCCTGTTCTTCGACGAGATCGGCGACTTCCCGCTGGCCCTGCAGCCGCGCCTGCTGCGCTTCATCCAGGACCGCGAGTTCGAGCGGGTCGGCGACCCGGTGACCCGCAAGGCCGACGTCAGGATGCTGGCGGCCACCAACCGCGACCTCAAGGCGATGGTCGCCGACGGCAGCTTCCGCGAGGACCTGCTGTACCGCCTCAACGTCATTACCGTCGAGCTGCCGCCGCTGCGCGAGCACGCCGAGGACATCGAGCCGCTGGCCGGCCGTTTCCTGGCGCGCTTCGCCGCCGAGTACCGGCGGCCGGCCCGCGGCTTCTCGGCGTCGGCGACGCGGGCGCTGCGTGCCTATCCCTGGCCCGGCAACATCCGCGAGCTGCAGAACGTGGTCGAGCGCGCCTCGATCCTCGCCCGCGGCGAGGAGGTCGAGGCCGGCGACCTCGGCCTGCCGGAATCGGCCGAGGCGGCGGGTTCGGTGCAGGGCCGGCCGCGCGCCGGCGACGCGGTGTCGCTGGAGGCCCTCGAGCAGGCCCACATCGAGGCCGTGCTCGGCGCCAGCGAGTCGCTGGAGGCGGCCGCACGCACCCTGGGCATCGACAGTTCCACCCTGTACCGCAAGCGCAAGCGCTGGGGGCTGTGAGTCCGGGCGCGGCAGGCGCCGCGCTCACGGGCAAGCCTGCGCCTGCGCCTGCGCCGGGAGCCCGCGTTCTGGCGCCGGGTTCGAACGGCACGCATGCCGGCGCAGGCCGTCGCGGGCCGGGGGTGGCCTGCATCGACGCTGCCGGGACGGCGCGGCGCCCGGGCCGGCCGGATGGGTCCGCGCGGCGTGCGCGAACCTGCCGGAACCGCCTCGAACTAGAACAGCGCCTTGACGCCCATCAGCACCAGGATGAAGGCGATCACCGCCAGGGCGATGAACAGGAAGAAGATGAACTTGGCGATGCCCATCGAGGCACCGGCGATGCCGGTGAAACCGAGGGCACCGGCGATCAGGGCGACGAGCAGGAAGAACAGGGCGGCTTTCAGCATGGCGGGACCTGCGGGGCAGTGGGGGAATCCCATGTTGCGCCGCAACCGCCATGCCAAGCCCGCCTGGCACCGTGGGGCGAGCCATGTCCCTGATAGTGTTGGGCGGGACGGGGGTGCTGTCGTTCGCCGGGGCAGATCAGGCCGCGCAGAATGCATGGCCGGTCATGCAGAGTGCAGCCGGTTCATGATGCGGATCGCAGTGCCTTTCCGCTGCCCCAGCGCTGCCACGCCTTCTCGTGGAAGTGGAAGGCCAGGGTGTTGGCCAGCGGCTCGACCAGGGCCAGTGCTCCCCCGAGCACCAGGCTGCCGGTCAGCAGCCAGCCCACCGTGAAGGCCACCAGGAAGTGCACGACGGCGAATGACAAGGTCTTGCGCATGACGGGAATGATAACCATTCGCGTTTAGGTGTCAAGAGCGGGCGCAGGACCCGGGCGGTCAGGGAACACGTCCGGGCAACCGGACGGGTCGTTCCGATCACGGCGCACACGGCTGCGGGCGTCCGGGACACTCCGACGCAGGTAGCCCGGTCCCGCCCCGCCCCGGCCGCATCGGCGGCAACCGGAAACCCGCCAGGCCGGAGGGGGATCGGGTCACGCATCGTTCCCCGATCCCGATCCCGATCCCGGGCCCCCGCGCTCCTTTTCCCGGTCCCCTGTCCCCGCGCCCGCCCCATCGGCGGACACCTAGCGTCCCAACGGCCGACGGACCAGCTGCAGCCTGTCGCGCCAGTACGGGGCGTCCAGACGGTCCAGGCGCACCGTGCCGCCGCTGCTCGGCGCATGCACGAAGCGGCCCTCGCCGACATAGATGCCGGCATGGTCGGGCCGCCGCCGGGAGGTCGAGAAGAACACCAGGTCGCCGCTGCGCATGCGCCGCACGGGGATCTCCGGTCCCGCCGCTTCGGCCAGGCCAGCGACCGTCCGCGGCAGCGCCAGACCGGCGCCCTCCCGGTAGACGTGGCCGATCAGGCCGCTGCAGTCGAACCCGCCGGCCGGCGTGTTGCCGCCGTACCGGTAGGGCGTGCCGACCAGGCCCAGCGCGCCGATGGTGACGCTCTGGGCCAGCCGCTCGGCATCGCCCCGGACCAGGGCCGGCTGCGTGGCCACCCGTTCGTCGCGCACGGGCGCGCGTCCGCACGCGGCCAGCAGGGCGGGCAACACCAGCAGCGCGAGCAGGCGGACGGCGATCATCGCCGGCGAGCATCGGCGGGCGCCGATGCCCGGTCAAGCGCTGCCGCGGTCAGAACCGGCCGGCCTGGTAGTCGGCGACCGCCTGGCGCAGTTCCTCCTCGGTGTTCATCACGAACGGCCCGTAGTGCGCCACCGGCTCGCGCAGCGGCCGCCCCGCGATGATCAGCGCGCGGGCGTCGGCATCGGCGTCGGCGCGCAGCAGCACATCGCCCTCGCCGGTGAGCACCGCGAGGCGACGCGCCGGCATCGCCTGGCCCTCGCCGGCCAGCGTGAACCGGCCACTGACCCCGTGCACCAGCACGGTGTGCCCGGTCGGCGGCGTCCAGCGCAGGGCCTGGCCGGCGGGCAGGCTGACGTCCAGGTAGACCGGCTGCGTCGGCCGTGCGGTCACCGGCCCCTCCACCTCGCCGAAGCGCCCGGCCAGCACCCGGACCCGGCCGCCGCCCTCGAGGTCCACTTCCGGGATCCGCGCGGCGGCGATGTCCTGGTAGCCCGGTTCGGCCATCTTCTCGCCGGCGGGCAGGTTGACCCAGAGCTGGTAGCCCCACATCAGGCCGTCCTCCTGCTGCGGCATCTCCTCGTGGACGATGCCGCGGCCGGCGGTCATCCACTGCAGGCTGCCGGGGCCGAGGTCGCCGGTGTTGCCCTTGTTGTCGCCGTGGCGCATGCGGCCGGCCAGCATGTAGGTGACCGTCTCGAAGCCCCGGTGCGGATGCGGCGGAAAGCCGGCGATCCAGTCGGCGGCGACGTCCGAGCGGAACTCGTCGAACAGCAGGAAGGGGTCGGTCAGGCGGGCGGTGCGCGGGTCCAGCACCCGGGTCAGCTTGACGCCGCCGCCATCCTCGGCGGCGCGCCCGTCCATGACGTAGCCGATGCGGCGGAGCGGGGCGGTGGTTGCGGTCATTGCAGGACTCCTGTCGAGGGGGCGGGGCCCTGACGGCCCTCGCCCCGGGTGGGTATCGCCATGATAGGTCGATTGACTTCATTGAAAAGTGCGTATATCTGGTCTTGATGATCGACCATATGGATGAATGGCCATGCGCGTGAGCCTGGACCACTGGCGCACCCTGATCGCCGTCGTGGATGCCGGCGGCCACGCCCAGGCCGCGGCCCGGCTGCATCGCAGCCAGTCGGCGGTCACCCACGGCATCGGCCAGATGCAGCGCCTGCTGGGCGTCGAGCTGTTCCGCACCGAGGGCCGGCGCGCCCGTCTGACCGCCGCCGGCGAGGCGCTGCTGCGGCGCGCGCGCCGGATCGTCGCCGAGGCCGATGCCGCCCAGGCGCTGGCCGACGACCTGGCGCGCGGCTGGGAGCCGGAAGTCCGCCTGGCGGTCGACGCCGCGTTCCCCGCGGCCTGGCTGGTGCTGGCGCTGCAGCGTTTCGCACCGGACTGCCAGGGCACCCGTCTGGTGCTCGACGAGGTGGTGATGTCGGGTGCCGACGAAGCCCTGCTCGAGGGCCGCGCCGACCTCGCGGTGGCCACCGTGGTGCCGCCCGGATTCGTCGGCGCGAAGCTGGTCGAGATCGAGTTCGTCGCGGTGGTCGGCGCCGGCCATCCGCTGGCCGGGCGCGGCGGCCTGGGCCTGGAGGAACTGCGCGGCGAACGCCAGGTGGTGATCGCCGACTCCGGCCGCCGCCTGCGCCGCGACGCCGGCTGGCTGGGCGCCGACCAGCGCTTCACCGTGGCGCAGCCGGCCACCGCCGCGCGCCTGGTGCGTGCCGGGCTGGGCTTCGCCTGGCTGCCCCGGCACCTGGTTGCCGCCGATCTCGCCGACGGCGCCCTGGTCGAGATCGACCTCGCCCAGGGCCGCAGCCGCACGGTGCCGCTGCACCTGGTGCTGGCGCGCGGCGAGGAGGCCGGGCCGGCGGCGCAGGCGCTGGCGGAGCGGATCCGGCAGGTGGTGGCGGACGCCGCCGTCGCGCCGCTGGCGTTACCATGACGCACCCCCTCCGGCGAGTTTCCCATGCAGGTCGAGAACAACCGCGTCGTCCGCTTCCACTACACCCTGTCCGTCCCCGGCGGCACCCAGATCGAAAGCTCGCGGGGCGGCACGCCGATGGCCGCGCTGTGGGGCGTCGGCGGCCTGATCCCCGGCGTCGAGCGTGCCCTGGCAGGCCGCAGCGCCGGCGACAGCTTCGAGGTGGAGGTCGCGCCGCAGGACGGCTACGGCGAGCGCCAGCCCGAGCTGGTGCAGCGGGTACCCAAGAAGTACTTCCGCGACGCCGCCCGCCTGAAGCCCGGCATGGTCACCGAACTCGGCACCCGGCAGGGGCCGCGCGCCGTGACCGTGCTCAAGGTCGGCCTCTCGGTGGTCGACGTCGACGGCAACCATCCGCTGGCCGGACGGACCCTCAACTTCGCGATCGAGGTGGTCGACGTCCGCGAGGCCACCGCCGAGGAGATCGCGCACGGCCACGTCCATGGCGAAGGCGGCGTGCACCACTGACGCAGGCGTCGCGCCGGTCGGCGCAGGATCCCCACGAACTTCCGAAGCTACGGAGCCGGACATGGCAAGAGGCATCAATCCCTGGGTGGCGCTGGCGATCTCGCTGGCGCTGGTGGTCGCGGCCGCGCTGTTCGGCAGCCAGTTCATGCCGGGCGCCTGGTACGCGGCCCTGGCCAAGCCGGCCTGGACGCCGCCGAACTGGCTGTTCGGACCGGCGTGGACCACGCTCTACCTGCTGATGGCGCTGGCCGCCTGGAAGGTCTGGATCGCGGTGCGCCGGATCGATGCCGCCCTGGTGCTGTATCTCGTGCAGCTGGTGCTCAACGCGCTGTGGTCCTGGCTGTTCTTCGGACTGCAGCGCCCCGACCTGGCGCTGGCCGACATCGTCGTGCTCTGGCTGCTGATCCTGGCCACCGTCGTGCTGTTCTGGCGGCGCGACCGCCTGGCCGGCATGCTGCTGCTGCCCTACCTGGCCTGGGTCGGCTTCGCCACCGCGCTCAACCTGGCGATCTGGCGGCTCAATGCCTGAAACCGATGCAGGCGGCGCGCTGCCGGCGCAGGCGGACGTCGTCGTCGTCGGCGCCGGCATCATCGGCCTGGCCTGCGCCTGGTACCTGCTGGCCGCCGGCCGTGGCGTGATCCTGGTCGACGCCGGCAGCGCCGGCGGCGGCGCCTCGCACGGCAATTGCGGGACGATCACGCCCTCGCACGCGCCGCCGCTGGCCGAACCCGGCCTGCCCTGGCAGGTGCTGCGCTGGATGACCCGCGCCGACGCGCCCTTCTACCTGAAGCCGCGCTGGGACCCGGCGCTGTGGCGCTGGCTGCTGATGGCGCTGCGGCGCTGCAACCGGGACGATTTCGAGCGCACCGCGGCGATCCGCGGGGCCCTGCTGCTGGAGTCGCGCGACCGGCTCGCCGGCCTGCTCGCCGAGGCCGGCATCGACTGCGGCTTCGAGCGCCGCGGCACCCTGTGCGTGATGCGCACGCGCGCCGCGTTCGACGCCAGCGCCGGCCATGCCCGCGTGCTGGAGCGCCTGGGCATGCCGATCGAGGCCCTGCACGGCGCCCAGGTGCAGGCGGTGGAGCCGGCGCTGCTCGACGAGGTCCGGCACGCCTGGCTGCAGCCGCAGGACGGCCACCTGCGCCCCGACCGCCTGGCCGCCGGCCTGCTCGGCGCGGTCCGCGCGCGCGGCGCGCGCCTGCTCGAGAACCTCGCGGTGCGGGATTTTGCGCGCGAAGGCGGCCGGGTCGTCGGCATCGACCACGACGGCGGCAGGATCCGCGCGCAGGCGGTGGTGCTGGCGGCCGGCGCCTGGTCGCCGCTGCTGGCGCGACGGCTCGGCCTGCGCCTGCCGGTGCAGCCCGGCAAGGGCTACTCGGTCACCTTCGACCGGCCGGCGCGGGCGCCGGCGATCCCGCTGGTGCTGGAGGAACGCAGCGTCTGCGTGACCACCTGGGCCGACGGCTACCGCCTGGGCAGCACCATGGAGTTCTCCGGCTACGATGCCAGTCTCAACCCGGTGCGCCTGGCCGCCCTGCGCCGCGCCGCCGCGGAGTACCTGCACGAGCCCGAGGGTCCTGCGATGCGCGAGGAATGGTACGGCTGGCGACCGATGTCCCCCGACGACCTGCCCCTGGTCGGGCCGCTGCGGCGGCACCCGGGGCTGTGGCTGGCGACCGGCCACGGCATGCTCGGGGTCAGCCTGGCGGCGGTGACCGGCGCCCTGGTCGCCGACCAGGTGCAGGGGCGCGCGCCGGCCGCGCTCGCCGCGCCGGTGTCGCCCGACCGCTTCGGCTGAGCCGCGATGGCCCGCGCCCTCTACGACGTCGCCCAGGTGCGCGCCTTCGAGGCGATCCTGGCCAGCCGCCACGGCATCGACGGCGAGGCGCTGATGGAGCGCGCCGGCGTCGCCGCCGCCCGCGTCGTGCGCGTGCACTGGCCCGAGGCGCGCCGGATCCTGGTGGCGGCCGGCCCGGGCAACAACGGCGGCGACGGCTACGTGCTCGCGCGCCTGCTCGCCGCTGCCGGTCGCGAGGTGGCGGTGCTGGCGCCGCGGCCGCCCGGCAGCGCCCTGGCCCGGGCGGCGGCGACCCGCCTGCACGAGGCCGGCGGCCGGATCCTCGACTGGCAGCCGGGGCAGGCGCTGCCCGAGGCCGACCTGGTGGTCGACGCGCTGTTCGGCATCGGCCTGACCCGGGCCCCGGAAGGGCCGCTGGCCGCGCTCATCGAGACCCTTGCCGCGCACGCGCGACCGGTCCTGGCGCTGGACCTGCCCAGCGGCCTGAACGGCGACACCGGTGCGGTCGCCGGCCCGGTGCTGCCGGCCAGCCGCACCCTCGCCCTGCTGGCCGACAAGCCCGGCCTGCACACCGGTCGCGGCCCGGCCCTGGCCGGCGCGGTCCAGGTCGACGACCTGGGCTGCGCCGGGCTGCACGCCGGCGACACCGCCTTCAGCCTGCTGGAGCCGGGCGACCTCGCGACCCTGGTGCCGGCGCGCCGCCGCGATGCCCACAAGGGCGATGGCGGCCACCTGCTGGTGGTCGGCGGCGACGCCGGCATGACCGGCGCCGTGCGCCTGGCCGGCCACGCCGCCCTGCGCGCCGGCGCCGGCCGCGTCAGCATCGCGACCCGCGCCGAGCACCTGGCCGTGGTCGCGGCCGAGCGCCCCGAGCTGATGGTGCATGCCGTGGAATCGGTGACGGCGCTTCGCGCCCTGCTGGAACGCTGCGATGGCGTGGTCGCCGGACCGGGCATGGGCCAGGGCCCCTGGGCCCGCACCCTGCTGCCGGTCCTGCTCGCCGCCGGCCGGCCGCTGCTGCTCGACGCCGACGCCCTCAACATCGTCGCCGACCGCGGCCTGGCGCTGCCGCCCGGCTGCGTGCTGACCCCGCATCCGGGCGAGGCCGCGCGCCTGCTCGGCGTCGGCGTCGCGCGCATCGAGGCCGACCGGCCGGGCGCCGCACGTGCCCTGGCCAACCAGCACGAAGCGGTGGTGGTGCTCAAGGGCGCCGGCACCGTGATCGACGATGGCGGCCACCGCCACATCTGCACGGCCGGCAATCCCGGCATGGCCACGGCCGGCACCGGCGATGTCCTGGCCGGCATCATCGGCGCCCTGCGCGGCCAGGGCCTGGAGGCCGGCGCGGCCGCCTGCGCCGGCGTGCTGGCCCACGCGCTGGCCGGCGACCGGGTGGCCCGTGCCGGCCAGCGCGGCCTGCTCGCCGGCGATCTGGTCGCGGCCCTGCCCGCGGTGCTGCCGGCGTGACCGCCGCGCTGGCGCTGCCCGATGTCGAGGCGACCGCGGCGCTGGGCGCGCGGCTGGCGCCGCTGCTGGCCGGCGGCGGCCTGGTCGCCCTGCGCGGCGAACTCGGGGCCGGCAAGACCAGCCTGGTCCGCGCCGTCCTGCAGGCGATGGGCCACGCGGGCGCGGTGCGCAGTCCGACCTATGCCCTGGCCGAGCCCTACCTGATCGGCGGGCTGGAGGTCTGGCACCTGGACCTGTACCGGATCGCCGATCCCCAGGAGCTGGAGCTGCTCGGCCTGCGCGACTGGCTGCGCCCGGGCGTCCTGGTCCTGGTCGAGTGGCCCGAGCGGGCCGCCGGCTGGCTGCCGCCGGCCGACCTCGAGGTGCTGCTCGAGCACGACGGCGAGGGCCGGCGCGTGCACCTGTCGGGGCCGCTGGCCTCGCGTCTCGAGCCGGTCGCCGCGCGCGCCTGATCGTCGCGGACCGGGGTCGCATCGCCGGATCGCGGCGGCGCCCGGGGTTCCGGTCCGCTGCGCCCGCCCTGGCCGGGCGCCCGCCGTGAAGGTGCCCTTGCCGCCACCAGGCGCCACGACGGCGTGCGACGCGCCGCGCAGGCTCGCCCAGCCGAGCGGGACGGGCGGCGGTCGCCCCGCGACGGCGCCGTCGCCCGGGTTAACCTGAGCGGCCGATCCCCGACGCCCGAGGCCGCCATGCGCGCACTGCTGCCCCTGCTCCTGCTCGCCGCGAGCGCACCCGCGGCCGCTCAGGCAGGCGGGTCGCTGCACGCCGACCCCCGCCACCTGCAGCCCCAGGACGTGTTCCAGCTCGAATGGGCGGACAACCCGGCGATCTCGCCGGACGGCCGGCGCATCGTCTACCAGCGCAACCACTTCGACCTGATGAAGGACCGCCGGCGCAGCCACCTGTGGCTGCTCGACGCCGACGGCGGCCGGCACCGGCCGCTGACCACCGGGCAGGGCAGCGACGGGGCGCCGGTGTGGTCGCCGCAGGGCGACCGGATCGCCTGGACCAGCGCCCGCGAGGGCGGCAGCCAGGTCTGGGTGCGCTGGCTGGACAGCGGCGAACAGGCGGTGCTCAGCCAGCTCACCGAATCGCCCGGCGGCCTGGCCTGGTCGCCGGACGGCAAGTGGCTGGCCTTCACCATGCGCGTGCCGGCCGACACCCGGCCGCTGGCCACGGTGCCGGGCAAGCCGCGCGGCGCCGACTGGGCGGAGCCGGCGCGCCTGATCGACCGCCTGGGCTACCGCGCCGACGGCGCCGGCTTCCTGCAGGCCGGCTACGGCCACGTGTTCGTGCTGCCCGCCGAGGGCGGCACGCCGCGCCAGGTCACCCGCGGCGACTTCCAGCACCGCGGCCGTCCGGTATGGAGCCGCGACGCCCGCCACCTGTACGTGGTCAGCAACTACGCCGAGGACTGGGAGTACCAGCCGCGCGAGAGCGAGATCTACCGCATCGACGTCGCCACCGGCGAACACCGGGCGATCACCGACCGGCGCGGTCCGGATACCAGCCCGGCGCTGTCGCCGGACGGCCGGCGCCTGGCCTATGTGGGCTACGACGACGACCGCCGCGGCTGGCAGGTCAGCCACCTGTACGTGCTCGACCTCGACGGCGGCGCGCCGCGGCGCCTGACCGCCGACCTCGACCAGGCGGTGGATTCGCCGGTGTGGGACCGCAACGGCCGCGGCATCTACTTCGGCTACGAGAAGGAAGGGCAGGGCCGGATCGCATGGATCGCCGCGACCGGCGGTGCCATCACCGAACTCACCGACGCCATGGACGGCACCGCCATGGGCCGTCCCTACGGCGGCGGCAGCTTCTCGGTGGCCGGCGACCGCATCGCCTACACGCACGGCACCGCGCTGCGCCCGGCCGAGGTCGCCGTGGTCGAGCGCCGGCGCGCGCCGCGCGTGCTGACCGCGCTCAACGAGGACGCCCTCGGCCACAAGACCCTGGGCGAGGTCGAGGCGTTCTGGTTGAAGTCCTCGGCCGACGGCCTGGACGTCCAGGCCTGGCTGGTCAAGCCGCCCGGTTTCGATCCGGCGAAGAAGTATCCGCTGCTGCTGGAGATCCACGGCGGGCCGTTCGCCAACTACGGGCCGCGCTTCGCGCCGGAGACCCAGCTCTACGCCAGCGCCGGACACCTGGTGCTGTACGTCAACCCGCGCGGCAGCACCAGCTACGGCCAGGCCTTCGCCGACCACATCCACCACAACTATCCCAGCCAGGACCACGACGACCTGATGAGCGCGGTCGACGCCGTGCTGGCGCGCGGCTACGTCGATCCCGACCGCCTGTACATCACCGGCGGCTCCGGCGGCGGCGTGCTGACCGCCTGGGCGATCGGCCACACCGACCGCTTCCGCGCCGCGGTGGTCGCCAAGCCGGTGATCAACTGGACCAGCTTCGTGCTGACCGCCGACGGCTATCCGTTCTTCGCCGGCTACTGGTTCCCGATGCTGCCCTGGGAGCCCGGCGGCAACGAACACTACTGGCGGCGCTCGCCGCTCGCCTACGTCGGCAACGTCAGCACGCCGACCCTGCTGATCACCGGCGAGGAGGACTGGCGCACGCCGATCTCCGAGACCGAGCAGTACTACCAGGCGCTCAAGCTGCGCCGGGTCGAGGCCGCGATGCTGCGCCTGCCCGGCGCCTCGCACGGCATCAACGCCCGGCCCAGCCAGATGCTGGCCCAGGTGCTCAACACCCTGGCCTGGTTCGAGCGCCATGGCGGGCAGGGCGGTGAGGTGGGGCCGGCAGAGGGAACCCGTTGACTTTCAACATCTTGAATCGTTCATGTAAGAGGGGCTTGGAAAGGCGCGACTTCACCTTTGCCCTGCAGGTGCCGGGAAAGCAAGGAAAAACCCTTGCCAAGCCGGAAAAGGCTGGCGTAGAGTCGCGGGCATGCTCCGGCTCCTGCGCCCGCTGCTCCTGGTCTGTCTGCTGATCGGCCTGCTGTCGGTCCAGCAGGCGCTTGCCACCGAGCTGCGCCGGATGCAGACCCAGGTCCAGGAAGGCGGCACCCGCGCGGTGCTGCACCTGGGCGGCCAGCCGGACTACAAGGTGTTCACCCTGGCCGACCCCCACCGCGTCGTGGTCGACATCCGGGGCGGCCGGCTCGGCAACGGCTTCCAGCCGCAGCCCGGCGGCGTGATCGGCAACGTCCGCCATGGCCGCCAGGACAGCGACCTGCGCCTGGTGTTCGACCTCGACGGGCCGGCGGCGCCGCGCAGCTTCGTGCTCAGCCCCTCGCAGCGCGACGGCCACCGCCTGGTCATCGAGCTGGACGGCGTCGCCGCGGCCAGCGCCGCGCCGGTGCCGGTGCGCTCGGTGGCCGACGCCGCCGTGGCCGGCGGCGAGCGCGACATCGTGATCGCCATCGATGCCGGCCATGGCGGCCGCGACCCCGGCGCGATCGGCCCGGGCGGCTCGCGCGAGAAGGACATCACCCTGCAGGTCGCCCGCGAACTCAAGCGCGCGATCGATGCCGAGCGCGGCCTCAGCGCCGTGCTGGTGCGCGACAGCGACGTCTACCTGCCGCACGCGCAGCGCTACCAGATCGCCCGCGAGCAGCAGGCCGACCTGTTCGTGTCGATCCACGCCGACGCCTTCATCCGGCCCGGCGCGCGCGGCTCCTCGGTGTACGTGATGTCGACCCGCGGCGCCAGCTCGGAGTCGGCGCGCTGGCTGGCCGACCGCGAGAACGCCGCCGACCTGGTCGGCGGCGTCACCCTCAACGACAAGGACAACCTGCTCGCCACCGTGCTGCTCGACCTGTCGCAGAGCGCCACCCTGGAGGCCAGCAACGCGGTCGCCGAGAACGTGCTGCGCTCGCTGGCGCGGGTCGGCAACGTCCACAAGAACGAGGTGCAGCGCGCCAACTTCATGGTGCTGCGCTCGCCGGACGTGCCCTCGCTGCTGGTCGAGACCGCCTTCATCTCCAATCCGGAGGAGGAGCGCCGCCTGGGCGACCCGCAGCACCGGCGCCGGCTGGCGGTGGCGATCCGCGACGGCATCAAGGACTACTTCTCGGTGTCGCCGCCGCACGGCACCTGGTACGCCAACAACGTCAAGGCCAACGAGCGCCACCACGTGGTCAGCCGCGGCGAGACGCTGAGTCTCATCGCCCGCCGCCACGGCGTCACCGTGCAGTCGATCCGCAGCGCCAACGGCCTGGCCGGCGACGCCATCCACGCCGGGCGCGTGCTGCGGATTCCGTTATCGTCCTGACCGGGACGGGCATGGGGGAAAGGGCGGGGGCGCGTCGCGAGACGCGCCCTTCGTCCTTGTGGACGTCGGAATGCGGAGCGGGTGTTCGCCGGCACCCGGCCCGCGCGCTGTCCGGGACGGCCCTCTCCCCCGCCCCTCCCCCGCAGGCGGGAGAGGGGAGAAGTGCGGCGCCGCGGACACGTGCAGGAGTAGTGCGGCGCCGCGGACACGTGCGGGAGAAGCGCTGAACCGCCCCGGCTTTCCCGGAGGCTTCTTCCCTTGAGAGGATGGAGCCATGA
>ERZ761602.294-NODE-294-length-116036-cov-251.090696_pt1 | contig 116036 bp, 112 predicted proteins | sample MGYA00512165_ERZ761602 | MGnify/ENA primary metagenome ERZ761602 (study PRJEB28899, sample SAMN02445085) | bioreactor sludge metagenome | biome: EBPR sludge; isolation source: Thorneside wastewater treatment plant | place: Australia: Brisbane, Thorneside...
CAGCTCCCCGCCATCCCCGCCATCCCGGCAACCGTGTAGGGGAGTGAATGATTACTTTCGGCAAGCCACCAACCAACACTCAAGATCCCCACCTGCAAGCACCGCTCCGTACTCTTGCCACCCTGCAGCGCTCCTGTCCTGGGCATAACCGCATGGTAGTCATGCGACTGAAGTGGTCAGAAAAACCGAATGAGTTGCAGGGAGCAAAGCCTGCGAACCCGGGATCCGAACACCGTCAAGCGGCGAGAAGGCAACCACCGGATTTCCAGCTTGCGCTCCCATGATTAGTCCCGATCTGCCCTTGACGCAATGCCGTTGCGCCTCCCACCCCCTTCTTTACGTTCAGCCAGGAATCTGAAAACAAATGCACGCCACACCTATTGCGCTTTGGCCTCGGCTTTCGCCGCCTGTCTAAGCGGCGGCCCGATGTAGCTCGCATCTTCGACTTCCTTCTGCCCTGTGGCGTCGTCCACGAGTTCGGGGTAGACCCGTCCGACGAAGAAACCGAGGCCAATGACGGTCCGGACGTACCTCGTCTGACCTGGATCAAGCGTGAAGGACAGCTTCTTCTCGACCTCGGTCGACGTGCTGACCTCCTTGTTGCCGGCCGCCTGGTCGACGAAGAAGACCCCTGGTTTCGATTCACCGACCACGACCCCGTTCAACAGGTAACCCGTTCTTGACCAGCAAAGATCACTTGACCTGCAGGCGATTAAGGTAGTCGACCAGAGCCAGCAGCCGTGCCCAGACGAAGAGCTTGGCGTTGTATCCGTAGTCATCGAACTGCGGCTGTGCCTGAACATCATAGATGTCGCCCCAGATCGGCATGTCGCGCGTCCCGTGACCTTTCACCAGGGTGCGACCGTCGATCGACTCGAGCACCCGATTCACCGGAAACAGCCCACTGTTGTTCTTGGTCAATACGGTCAGGTCGGTCGGCTTGACCGACAGGAACTCGACGAACGGGCCATCACCCTTGCCCTTGGCGCCATGACAGACGACACAGTTGGCCTCGTACTCGCGCTTGCCGATATCCAGCCGTTCTGCCGCCACGGCGCTGCCGGCGAGCACCCCCGCGGTCGCCGCCGCAACGCAGATGTGAAACCACTTCCCGCTCATCGTCGCTCTCCTTCATCAGTTCCGGGCCACGGGAAAACCCCTGCCCCAGAATCAGTTTAGACCCTGACGCGCGCTACGCAAGCGCTTTCTGCAGAGCGATTTCGAGCCATGGCCCGCGCCACAGGCTGCGCCTGAACCACCGTGCTCGCGCAACGCCGGCACACTCGGCTGCTGGGCTGCGCTTGGTACGGCCGCCGCTGCGACGGGCCGACAGCTGTCCTGGGGATGACGGAAATGGATCGGGCATCGTTGCTTCTGCTGCTCCTGGGCTGCCTGCTCCGCCGGCAGCTGGCTGCCGGTTCGCGCGGCCCGCGTGCTGCGCCTCGCGACGGCCACCAGCACGGACAACTCGGGATTGCTGCGCGCCATCCTGCCGCAGTTCGAGCGCCAGCAAGACCTGCGCAGCCACAGGTCATTGTGGTCGGCAGCGGCAAGGCCTCGGACAGGACGCGTCAGCGACTGACTTCGGGCAGCGCGGGCTCCGGCAGCCCGCCGACGACACGCCGTGGCTGCAGGCTGCCGGCGGCGTCGACCTCTCCGAGACCGAGCAGGCGGCTGCCGCTGTAGACCCGGCAGCGGCCGAGCGCCGCCCTGACGCCGACGCAGTTGCCGTGCAGGAAGCGCTCGCCACCGACCTCGTCGAGCTGGACGGGGGGCAGGCTCTGCAACAGGGCGTCGGCAGGCAACAGGCACGCCCGGCGTTCGTCCGCGCTCATTGCCGACAGCGCATCGAGGGAGACGGCATCGGCGATCTGCAGCGGGCCGACGGCCAACCGGCGCAGCGCGCCGAGATGCGCCCCGCAGCCGAGAACGGCGCCCAAGTCCATCGCCAGGCTGCGCACGTAGGTGCCCTTGCTGCAGCGGACCAGCAGACGACAACGATCGCCGCAGAAATCGCGCAGCCGCAGTTCATGGATGCTGACCTCGCGCGGCGGGCGCTCGACCTCGATCCCCTGCCGCGCCAGCTCATGCAGCGGCCGCCCCGCCCGCTTCAGGGCCGAGTACATCGGCGGCACCTGCCGGATCGGGCCACGAAAAGCCTGCAGGGCGCGCTCGAGTTCGCCGGTTGAAAAGCCCACCGGGGAGCGCGTCAGGATGCGGCCATCGGCGTCTCCGGTGTCGGTCGTGACACCGAAGACGAGCTCGCACTCGTAGCTCTTGTCGGCCGTCAACAGGTCCGCCGAGAACTTGGTCGCTTCACCGAAACACAACGGCAGCAGGCCGCTGGCAAGCGGGTCGAGGGTCCCGGTATGTCCGGCCTTGGCCGCCGAATAAAGGCGGCGCGCGGCCTGCAGCGCCGCATTCGAAGTCATACCGCCCGGCTTGTCGAGCAGCAACACGCCGTCGACGCGACGCCAGCTCTTCCTTGCCGTCACTTCAGGATCGCTCGGGATGCCCGGACTGGTCACCGTGATCGGAAATCGCCGCCGCCTCGCTGATCAGGCGCGACAGCTGTGCGCCGCGTTCGAGCGACTGATCGAAAACGAAATGCAGTTGCGGCGTCATGTGCAGGCTGATCCGCTTGCCCAGTTCGGTGCGCAGGAAGCCGGCCGCATGCTCCAGGCCGGCCATCACCGAATCAAGGTGTTCGCTGCCACCAAGGCTGCTGAAGAAGACCTTGGCATGCGCGTAATCGGGGCTGACCGCGACCTCGGTCAGGCTGATCATGCCGACGCGCGGATCGCGCAGTTCGCTGTGGATCAGGTCGGCGAGCTCGCGTCGAATCTGCTCGGCAACCCGCTCGCGACGGGAGAAACTCCTGTTGCCTGCCACTCAGAGCGTCCTCGCGACTTCCGTCACGTCGTAGACTTCGACCTGGTCGCCCTCGACATAGCCGTTGAAGTTCTTCAACGACAGACCGCACTCGAAACCGCTGCGTACCTCCTTGACATCCTCCTTGAAGCGCTTCAGGGACTCGATCTCGCCGTCCCAGAGGACGATGTGATTGCGCAGGAGGCGGGCACGCGAACTGCGCTTGACGACGCCCTCGAGGACATAGCAACCGGCGATGGTGCCGATCCGCGTGGCACGGAACACCTGCCTGATCTCGATCAGGCCGGTGATGTCCTCCCTCTTCTCCGGCGCCAGCATGCCCGACAGCGCCGCCTTCACCTCGTCCACCGCATCGTAGATGATGTTGTAGTAGCGGATGTCGACCCCGGCCGCTTCTGCCGCCTTGCGGGCACCGGCGTCGGCGCGCGTGTTGAAGCCGATGATCACCGCCTTCGAGGCCTGCGCCAAGTGGACGTCGGACTCGCTGATCGCACCGACCGCGGCGTGGATGACGTTGACCTTGACTTCGCCGGTCGACAGTTTCTGCAGCGACTGCACCAGCGCCTCCTGCGAACCCTGGACATCGGCCTTGATGATCAGCGCCAGAACCTTCGCTTCAGCCTCGGTCATCTGCTCGAGAATGCTCTCGAGGCTCGCTGCCTGCTTCGTCGCCAGCTTGACGTCGCGATACTTGCCCTGCCGGAACAGAGCGATCTCGCGCGCCTTGCGCTCATCCGCCAGAACGACCGCTTCCTGCCCGGCAGCCGGGACATCGGAGAGACCGAGGATCTCGACCGGGATCGACGGACCCGCCTCCTTGATCACCTTGCCGTTCTCGTCGAGCATCGCCCGCACGCGTCCGAAGACCTGGCCCGCGAGCAGGACATCGCCTTGGTGCAGGGTTCCCGACAGCACCAGCATCGTCGCCACCGGACCACGACCACGATCCAGGCGGGCCTCGATGATCAGTCCCTTGGCCGGCGCCTGCCGGGGAGCCTTGAGTTCCAGAACTTCCGCCTGCAGCAACACGTTCTCGAGCAGTTCGTCGATGCCGGCACCGGTCTTCGCCGATACCGCGACGAAGGGCGCGTCACCGCCGTACTCCTCGGGCACCACCTGCTCGCCGACGAGTTCCTGTTTCACCCGCTCCGGCTGGGCAGCCGGCTTGTCGATCTTGTTCACCGCGACGACGATCGGTACGCCCGCAGCCTTGGCATGGTGGATGGCCTCGCGAGTCTGCGGCATCACACCATCATCGGCCGCCACGACCAGGATCACCAGGTCGGTGGCCTTGGCGCCGCGCGCCCGCATGGCGGTGAAGGCTTCATGACCCGGTGTATCGAGGAAGGTCACCATGCCGCGATCCGTCTGCACGTGGTAAGCGCCGATGTGCTGCGTGATGCCTCCTGCCTCGCCGCTGGCGACGCGGGTGCGACGGATGTGGTCGAGCAGCGACGTCTTGCCGTGGTCCACATGGCCCATGACCGTGACCACCGGCGCGCGCGGCTCGAGCGCGACGTCCTTCTGATCGGCTGCGCTCTCGTCGAGGAACGCGTCCGGGTCGTCGAGCTTGGCGGCAAGCGCCTTGTGTCCCATCTCCTCGACGATGATCATCGCCGTTTCCTGATCCAGGACCTGGTTGATGGTCACCATCGTGCCCATCTTCATCAGCGCCTTGATGACCTCCGTCGCCTTGATCGCCATCTTGTGGGCCAGATCGGCAACGGAAATCGTCTCGGGCACGTAGACCTGATGGATCACCGGCTCGACCGGCAACTGGAAGGAGGAATGCTGCTCGTCCTCGTCGCTGCCGCCACGCGGCCGCTTGCCGTGCTTGGTGTCGCGCCAACCCGTGGCGCCGGTGGCGCCGCGCGTCTTCAGCCCCGGCCGCTTGCTCGCGCCTTCGCTCTTCCACGGGCCCTTCTTTTCCGCGACCTTCTTGTCCGGAGTTTTCTTGTCGGCCGCCTTCTTGTCCGTGGTCGCCGTCTTGCCAGCGGGCTTGTGCAGGGTCTTGTCCTCGGGTGGCCGATCGCTCGCCGTCTGCGCCGCAGCGACCTTGGCCGCACCGGCGGCCTTCGCCGCCACCGCCTTTTCCTCGGCTTCCTGCTTCAGTCGCAGCAGGTCGGCGCTGCGTTGCTGCTTGCTCTTGAACTCGGCTTCCTGGCGCGCCCGCAACTCGGCATGCCGGCGCTCTTCCTCGGCGCGCAGTCGCTGCTGCTCCTCGCCAATGATCGAAGCGCGCGTGACGACCTTCTTCGCGCCCGGTTTGGCTTCGGCCGCCACAGGCTCGGCCTTCGGCTGCTCGGCGAGTGGCGCTGACGTTTCCGCCGGCGGCGGCGCCTGCTCCGGCTCGGCAATGCGCACCGGCGGCAAGGGCTCGGCCACCACCTCGACAACGGGCTCCGGCGCCAGGACGACGACCGGCTCGAGCACCGGCTCGACGGCCGCCAGGGCGGCCTCGGCCACCGCTGGTGGGGCCTGCCTCGCGGCCGTATCGGCAACATCACGCTTGACCAGTACACGCTTCTTGCGTACCTCGACCTGCACCGTGTGCGACTTGCCGTGCGAGTCCTGCTGCCGAATCTCGGAGGTCTCCCGGCGCGTCAGGGTGATCTTGGTCTTGGCCTCGACCGGCCCGTGCGAACGTCGCAAGTATTCCAGCAGGCGCGACTTGTCCTGCTCCGACAGCAGGTCATCGACCTGTTTCTTGGCGACGCCAGCCTTCTGCAACTGCTCCAGCAGCGACCCAGCCGGCATTCGCAGCTGACTGGCAAATTGGGAAACACTTGTCTGCGCCATTCTTACCCCTCTTTTCCCACTTGCTCGAACCAGTGCGCACGCGCCGTGGTGATCAGTTGTGTGGCCTGTGGCACGTCGATGGCGGTGATCTCGACGAGCTCATCGACCGACAGGTCGGCCAAATCGTCGCGCGTCTTGATCCCAGCACCCGCCAGTTTGCCAGCCAGCGCCTTGTCCATCCCGTCAAGGCTGAGCAGATCATCGGCGACCTCGGCCAGCGTCTCCTCGGTGGCGATCGCCTCGGTCAACAGGACGTTGCGCGCCCGCTCGCGCAGTTCCTGCACGGTCTCCTCGTCGAAAGCCTCGATCTCGAGCATCTCGTGCAACGGCACATAGGCAACCTCCTCAAGCGTCGAGAAACCCTCCTCGATGAGGATGTTCGCCACCTCCTCATCGACATCGAGTTTCTCCATGAAGAGGACGCGAATCGCTGCCGCCTCGGCTTCGACGAGTGTCTTCGACTCTTCCTCGGTCATCAGGTTGATCGACCAGCCGGTCATCTCGGAGGCGAGGCGAACGTTCTGGCCGCCGCGACCGATCGCGATCGCCAGGTTCTGTTCGTCGACCACCACATCCATGCTGTGTCGTTCCTCATCGACGACGATCGAGCTGACCTCGGCCGGCGCCAGCGCGCCGACCACGAACTGCGCCGGATCAGCCGACCAGAGGACGATGTCGACCCGCTCACCGGCCAGCTCGTTGGTCACCGCGGTCACCCGCGAGCCGCGCATCCCGACACAGGTGCCGATCGGATCGATGCGCTGATCGTTGGACTTGACGGCGATCTTGGCACGCATGCCCGGGTCGCGCGCCGCGGCCTTGATCTCCAGCAGCCCGTCATCGACTTCGGGAACCTCGAGCGCGAAGAGCTGGATGATGAACTCCGGTGCCGTGCGCGAGAGGATCAACTGCGGCCCGCGCGCCGAGCGGTCGATGCGCAGCAGATAGGCCTTGACACGATCGCCGATGCGCAGGTTCTCGCGCGGAATCATCTGGTCGCGCGGCAGCAGTGCTTCCATCTTGCCGGTCTCGACGATCGCGTTGCCACGCTCCATGCGCTTGATCGTGCCGGAGACGAGGTGCTCCTTGCGCGCCAGGAAGTCGCTCAGGATCTGCTCCCGCTCCGCGTCGCGAATCTTCTGCAGGATCACCTGCTTCGCCGCCTGCGCGCCGATACGGCCGAAGTCGATCGGCTCCAGCGCCTCCTCGAGGTAGTCGCCGACCTCGACATCGGGATCCTGGGTCTGCGCTTCCGACAGGGGCACCTGCTGTTCTTCGTCGAGAAAATCGGCATCGGCCACCACTTCCCAGCGACGAAAGGTCTCGAAGTCACCCGTCTCGCGGTCGACCGCCACCCGCACGTTGGCATCGTCGTGGATACGTTTCTTGGTCGCCGACGCCAGCGCCAGTTCGAGCGCGCCGAAAACGATCTCCCGCGTCACGTTCTTTTCGCGCGCCAGCACATCGACCAGCAGCAAGATCTCGCGGCTCATTTCCTCATCACCTCCTGGACCGGCTTCCCGCCCGATTTCCCTGTTGCGAATCTGGGCACCAGACGTGCCCGGTCGATGTTCTCCAGCTCGACATCCATGTCACCCGCGTCCATCCGCAGGCGCACCTTGCCGTCGACGACGCCGACCAGCATGCCGCTGAAGTTGCGCCTGCCGGCCGCCGGCAGCCGGAGCTTGAGAGTGATCTCGCAGCCGGCGAAGCGCGCGAAGTCGGACTCCTTCCGCAGCAGCCGGTCGAGCCCCGGCGAGGAGACCTCCAGGCGATCGTAGTCCACGTCCTCGACCGCCAGCACGCGCGAGAGGTGGTTGCTGACCAGTGCACAGTCGTCGACATCGATGCCGCGCGGCTTCTCCGGCTTGTCGATGAAGACGCGCAGGACGCGCCCGCGCGGGCTGCGCTCGACATCGACCAACTCGTATCCGAGTCCGGTCAGCGTCTTCTCAAGTAGTTCGTGTACATCCATGGCTGCAAACAAAAAATGGGCAAAAAGCCCATCCCCGGTTGGATGCCCCGCAAGGGGCGAGCGGAAAACCGTTGGATTATAACGAAAAAACCGGCGCGGGTAAATCGACCTGCGGCCGCAACAGAAGGGCGGCGGCCGATCAACCTGGCCGCGACCGCGGCGGCGGGCGCCTCGGCACCGACGGTGCCATGCCGAAATCGCTCAGCAATCGCCGCACATCGGGTTCGGCCAGTTCCTGTACCCTGCCGCGCTTGAGGCCCGGAGGCAGCACGAAAGGGCCGTAGCGAATGCGGATCAGGCGACTGACCACCACGCCAACGGCCTCGAACATCCGCCTCACCTCGCGGTTGCGTCCCTCGAACAGGGAGACGCGGTACCAGCGGTTGGCACCCTCACCGCCGGCGTCCTGGAAGCTGCCGAAGCTGGCCTGCCCATCCTCGAGTTCGATGCCGTCAAGCAGGCGTTGCCGTGCCTCGTCGGGCAGATCGCCGAGGATGCGGACGGCGTACTCGCGCAGCAACTGGTAACGGGGGTGCATCAGGCGGTTGGCGAGATCGCCGGAAGTGGTCAACAACAGCAAGCCACTGGTGTTGAAGTCGAGACGGCCGACTGCCACCCAGCGGCCAGCCGCCATTCGCGGCAGCGAGGTGAAGACGCTCGGGCGGTGCTGCGGGTCGTTGCGCGAAACGATCTCGCCTTCCGGCTTGTGATACAGGAGCACCCGCGGCAGGCGGTCGGCAGAACGCAGTCGCACCAGCTTGCCGTTGATCTTGACGCGGTCGCCCGGACTGACCGACTGCCCGATCTGCGCTGCTTCGCCATTGACCGTGACGCGACCGGCAGCGATCAGCTCCTCCATCTCCCGCCGCGATCCGAGGCCGCTGTTGGCCAGCAGCTTGTGCAGGCGCTCGGGCCTGTCGGCAGGCTCGCTGCTGGAGCGGCGCTGCGGCGCGTCGGGCGAGCGCGCGCCTCGCCCCGGCGGACGGCTGCCGGCAGCCGCCACGACCGGTGCTTCCGGGCTCGCCACGGGCCGACGCCGCGCTGCTGCCACGCCGGGAGATGAGCGCGATGGGCGAGCGGAATCAGCCGGCGGACGGCGCTTGTGGTTGGGCATCGGAGAGGTCCAGAGTCGGGTTGATGAGTTCGAGCGTCGGCAACTCGGCGAGGCTGCGCAGACCGAGGTCGTCGAGGAACTTCTTCGTCGTCGCCAGCAGCGCCGGCCGCCCCGGAGTGTCGCGATGGCCGACGACGTCGACCCAGCCACGTTCCTCAAGGACCCGGACCACCTGCGTGGCGACCGTGACGCCGCGGATGTCCTCGATGTCGCCACGGGTCACCGGCTGCCGGTAGGCGATGATCGCCAGCGTTTCGAGGACGGCACGCGAGTAGCGCGGCGGCTTGTCGGGGTGAAGACGTTCGAGATAGGGCATGTACTCGGCGCGCGTACGGAAGCGCCAGCCACTCGCCACGGGCAGCAACTCGAGCGGGCGCCCCTGCCACTCGCTGCGCAGCTCTTCGAGCAGCCGACGCAGCACGTCGGCGGTGACTTCATCATTGAAGACCTTGCGCAAGTCGGGCAGCGAGAGCGGCTCCCTGGCACTCAGCAGCACCGCTTCGAGCACCCGCTTGAGTTCGTCCGGAGCGGCCGGCAGCTCGGCACTGGCGGAGTTATCGGACGGCACCGTGTTCATCGACCAACCTCAGGTAGATCGGCGCAAAGGCCTCGGCCTGCGTCAGCTCGAGGAGACGCTCACGCGCCAGTTCGAGCAGGGCGAGAAAATGGACGACCAGCACCGGCGCGCCAAGACTCGCGTCGAAGAGATCGACGAAATCGACAAAGCCTCCGGCGGCCCGCAGGCGGCGCAGGATGACGCCCATGTGCTCACGCACCGACAGTTCCTCGCGCTGCACCAGGTGATGCGTGTGCAGTCGCGCCTGTTGCAGGATGCCACGCCAGGCGTTCTGCAGGTCGGCCACGCTGACCTCCGGCAGACGCCGCAGCAGCGTCTTCTCGACCCAGACCTCGACCCAATCGAAATCGCGCTCGGCCTGTGGCAGCTCGTTGATGGCGTGCGCCGCGCGCTTCATCTGCTCGTACTCGATCAGGCGCCGCACCAGTTCGGCGCGCGGATCCTCGCCCTCGTCGCCGGCCGGCGCCTTCGGCCGCGGCAGCAGCATGCGCGACTTGATCTCGATCAGCATCGCCGCCATCACCAGATAGTCGGCGGCCAGCTCGAGATTCCGTGTCCGCATCGCCTCGACGTAGAGCAGGTACTGGTCGGTCAGCGGCGCCATCGGAATGTCGAGCACGTTCACGTTGGCCCTGCGGATCAGGTACAGCAGCAGGTCGAGCGGCCCCTCGAAGGCGTCGAGCATGACCGCCATCGCATCCGGCGGGATGTAGAGGTCGTGCGGCAACTCCGCCAGCGGCTCACCGTAGATCCTTGCCAGTGGTCCGGCCGCATCCTCCGCCAGAGCAGACCCTTCCTCGAGGACGGCAGCAACGTCGCCCATCGCTGCTGCGGAACTGGCAGTACCGCTCAAGCGTAATCCAGCCCGATCGCCTGACGGACCTCGCGCATCGTCTCGCGGGCCAGATGCCGCGCGCGACCGCTGCCGTCGGCAATGATCTCGTCGACCAGACGCGGATCGTCGAGGTAGGGTTGCGCCCGCTCGCGCATCGGTTCCTGCTCGCGCAGGATGCCGTCGATCACCGGCTGCTTGCACTCGAGGCAACCGATGCCGGCACTGCGACAGCCCTGCTGCACCCAGGCACGGCAGTCCTCATCCGAATACACCTGATGCAACTGCCAGACCGGGCAGTTGTCCGGTTCGCCGGGATCGCTGCGCCGGACACGCGCGGGATCGGTCGGCATGCGCCGCAGCTTGTTCGTCACCGACGCCGCATCCTCGCGCAGCGTGATGGTGTTGCCGTAGGATTTGGACATCTTCTGGCCGTCCAGTCCGGGCATGCGGGCGGCCGCCGTCAGCAGGGCGCCGGGTTCGACGAGGATCATCTTGCCAGTCCCTTCGAGATGGCCGCACAGCCGCTCGCGATCGGCATGCGAGAGATCGGGCACCTCGTCGAACAGGCGCTGCGCCGCTTCGATCGCCGCCTGCTCGCCGCGCTCCTGATAGTGCGTGCGCAACTCCCCGTAGCGGCGCGCGCGTTTCGCTCCGAGCCGACGCAGCGCCTCGCTCACCTTCTCCTCGAAACCGGGCTCGCGACCGTACAGGTGGTTGAATCGGCGCGCGATCTCGCGCGAGAACTCGATGTGCGGCACCTGGTCCTCGCCGACCGGCACCTTGCCGGCACGGTAGATGAGGATGTCCGCCGCCTGCAGGAGCGGGTAGCCGAGGAAGCCGTAGGTCGAGAGATCCTTGTGCTCGAGCCTTTCCTGCTGGTCCTTGTAGGTCGGCACGCGCTCGAGCCAGCCCAGCGGCGTCATCATCGACAGCAGTAGATGCAGTTCGGCATGCTCGGGTACCTTCGACTGCACGAAGAGGGTCGCCCGCCGCGGGTCGACGCCTGCCGCCAGCCAGTCGATGACCATGTCGCGAGCGGCGCCGACGATGCCGTGCGGATCATCATACTGGGTCGTCAACGCGTGCCAGTCAGCGACGAAGAAGAGGCAGGGATACTCCTGCTGCAGCCGGACCCAGTTCTTCAACACGCCGTGATAATGACCGAGGTGCAGGCTGCCCGTCGGGCGCATCCCGGAGAGGACTCTTTCTGCGTACATTCTGTCTGCGATCGCTCAGGAAGGGAGTTGGAAAAGAAAGCCGACAAGCCCGCCGACGAGCTGCATCACCGGCGTCAGCAGCGAGCCGAGGATGCCGGTGAACAATAGCAACAAGAGGATCGGGAAACCGAAGCGCTCGATCTGGGCAAAGCGCCAGGCCGCCGCCGGCGGCAGCAGGCTGATGGCGATGCGACCACCGTCCAGAGGCGGCAGCGGAAACAGGTTGAGCACCATCAGCACGAGATTGATCGTCATGCCCACCTCCGCCATGCGCGACATCGGCAGGCTGAAGAAATTGAGCGGCAGCAGCCAGGCGAGCTTGAGCAGCGCCGCCCAGAAGAGCAGCATGGCGAGGTTGGCCGCCGGCCCCGCCGCCGCCACCCACAGCATGTCGCGTTTCGGATGTCGCAGGCGCCCGAAGTTCACCGGCACCGGCTTCGCCCAGCCGAACAGGATGCCGCCGGTCGACAGCAGGAGGATGATCGCCGGCACCAGGATCGTTCCCACCGGGTCGATGTGCTTGAGCGGATTGGCGGTGATGCGGCCCTCCTGCCACGCCGTCGGATCGCCGAAATGCAGGGCGGCATAACCGTGCGCCGCCTCGTGCAGCGTGATCGCCAGGATCACCGGCAGGGCGGCGATGGCGATCGTCTGGATCAGGGAATCCATGCGGCTCCTCTCAGTCGAGGCCGAACGGCGCCAGCGCGCCGCGGCCTGCACGAACCAGCAGCGGCAGCGCCGCGGTCAGATCGACGACGGTCGTCGGCTCGACACCGCAACGACCGGAGTCGAGGATCAGGTCGAGCTGCGTCTCCAGCCGGTCCTGGATCTCCCAGCCCTCGGTCAGCGGCCCCTCGTCGCCGGCGATGATCAGCGTCGAGGTCAGCAGCGGCTCGCCAAGTTCCTCGAGCAGCGCCAGGGTCACCGTGTGCGCCGGTACGCGCAGGCCGATCGTCTTGCGCTTCGGGTGCAGGACGCGCCGCGGCAGCTCGCGCGTCCCTTCGAGAATGAAGGTGTAGCTGCCCGGAGTCGTCGCCTTCAGCAGACGGTAGCGGGCATTGTCGACCCGCGCGAACTGGCCGATCTGTGACAGGTCGCGGCACATCAGCGTCAGGTGGTGGCGTTCGTCGACGCCGCGCAGACTGCGGATGCGCTCGACTGCCGCCTTGTCGCCGAGATGGCAGCCGAGCGCATAGCTCGAGTCGGTCGGCAACGCGATGACGCCGCCACGACGGACGACCTCGGCCGCCATGTGCAGCAGGCGCTGCTGCGGGTTGTCGGGATGAATCGTGATGTACTGCGCCATCGCCGCGTCCTGCCCGCTCAGAACAGCTGCCAGACGGGCCGCAATCCATCGGGCAGCGGCGGCAGCCGCCCGAGATCGACGTAGCTCTCACCCGGGCCATGGAAATCCGACCCCCGCGATGCGGCAAAGCGGTATTCCCTCGCCAGCCGCGAATAGAGATCGACGTGCTCCGGCGTGTGACTGCCCGACATGACCTCGATCGCCTGTCCGCCGAGTTCCCGGAACTCGTCCAGGAAACGTCGCATGTCGCCGCGCGACAGCTTGTAGCGCCCCGGATGCGCCACCGCCGCGACGCCGCCGGCGCCATGAATCCAGCCCAGCGCGTCGGCGAGCGTCGCCCAGCGATGATCGACATAGCCCGGCCGGCCGGGAACCAGGTACGACTCGAAGACGCTGCGTAGATCCTTGCAAACCCCGCGCTCGACCAGATAGCGGCCAAAATGCGCCCGACTGACGAGGCTCGGGTTGGCGGCCAGACGCATCGCGCCATCAAAGGATCCGTCGATGCCAACCTTCTCCAGCTCGACCGCCATCCGCCGGGCGCGCGCGATGCGCCCGGAGCGAACCGACTGCAGACCGGCGTTGAGCACGGTATCGGCAGCGTCGAAGGCGAAGCCAAGCACATGGATCTGCAGACCCGCCCACTCGATCGAGATCTCGACGCCATTGACCAGGCTCAAGCCGGCCTCGACTGCCGCCGACCGCGCCAGCGACAGGCCGGCGATGTCATCGTGATCGGTCAGCGCCAGCATGTCGACACCGTTCTCAGCCGCCCGACGAACCAGCTCCGCCGGCGCCAGAAGTCCGTCCGAACAGGTGGAATGGCAATGCAGATCACAGTTGGGCACGACGGGAAAGGTCCTTGGGACGCGGCAGAACTGCGCATCATAGCACAGCAGCCTCGCCGGACCGCCCGACCCGCCGGACGCGGACGCACACGGACGCACGCGCACCGCGCGACCGCAGGGCTGGCAGAACAGCATCCGCTTGGGTATCCTTGCCGCCGCCCGGGGCAGCCGGCCGCTGCCGCCTACTTTGCGTGGAGACCGCGCACGATGCCTGCAGCAATCGACCCCGACCTCACCGGTCTGCAACCGGCAGCCGTCTGGCAGCACTTCGCCACGCTCTGCCGCACCCCGCGCCAGCCCAAGCGAGAGGGGCCGTTGCGTGAGCACCTTCGGCAATGGGCCAGCAGCCTGGGTCTGACGACGATCGTCGATGCCGCCGGCAACCTCCTGATCCGCAAGGCAGCGAGTCGCGGCGCCGAGCGGGCGCCCGGCGTCATCCTGCAGGCGCACCTCGACATGGTCTGCCAGAAGACGCTGACGAGCCAACACGATTTCTCACGCGACCCGATCCGGCCGCTGTGCCGTGACGGCTGGCTGGCGGCCGACGAAACGACCCTCGGGGCTGACAACGGCATCGGCGTCGCGCTGATCCTTGCCGCGCTGGCGGATGGCTCGGTGCACCATGGGCCGATCGAGGCGCTGCTGACGGTCGATGAGGAAGACGGAATGGGTGGCGCGCACGGACTCGCTCCAGGTCTCCTGCGTGGGCACCTGCTGCTCAACCTCGACACCGAGGAATGGGGCGAGTTCTTCGTCGGCTGCGCCGGTGGCGTCGACGTGAACGTCCATCGGCCGGCAAAGGCGGAAGGGCTTCCAGCCGCGTGCGAAGTCTGGCGAATCGAACTTCAGGGCCTGCGCGGCGGGCACTCGGGAATCGACATCCATGCCCAGCGCGGCAACGCCATCAAACTGCTGGTGCGGGTGCTGCACGACCTCGAGCAGCGCTGGCCGCTACGCCTGGTTGATTTCGTCGGCGGCTCGGCGCGCAATGCGCTGCCGCGCGAGGCGACGGCGACGGTGGCGCTGCCAGCCGGCCTCGGAACGGCGCTGGCGACCTGCCTGGGTCATTGGCAGGCACGGCTGCGGCAGGAACTGTCCGGCGTCGATGACCGCCTGCGCATCGACTGCAAAGCCACCACCGCCGACCGCACGCTGGCGGCCGCGGAGCAGGCGATCTGGCTGCGCTCGCTGCACGCCGCGCCGCACGGCGTCCGGCGCTACAGCCTGCAGCTGCCGGGGGTCGTCGAGACGTCGAACAACCTCGGCATGGTGAGCATCACGGCTGACGAGGGTTCGTGCAACTTCATGGTGCGTTCTCTGCTCGACAGCGGCAGTGCCGCGCTGGCCGAAGAGATCGTCAGTCTCTTTGCCCTCTCGGCGACGATTGCCGAGCAGGCCGGCCATTATCCGGGCTGGGCGCCGAATCGCGAGTCGCCACTGCTCGCCCTCTGCAGAGCGGTCTTCGCGCGGGAGTTCGGCCACGAAGCGAAGGTGCAGGTGATCCATGCCGGCCTCGAGTGCGGCCTGATTGCCGCCCGTTACCCGGACCTCGACATGATTTCCTTCGGACCGACGATCCGCGGTGCACACGCACCGGGCGAGTGCGTCGACATCGCTTCCGTCGGCAATGCCTGGCGGCTGCTGACAGCGATTCTCGCCGCCACCGCGGCGCTGCCGCAGCGATGAAGCGTGACGATCTGCCGTTGCCGCTCAACGGGCACATGCCCTGTGGCAAGCCCGCGGCCGCTGGCGGCTCACAGCACCTGGTTGAGCAGCCGGTCAGCGCGCGTGCGCGCCAGGCGTGCGAGAATGCGTTGCACCGGCTCCGGGTAGCTGGCGATCGAGTCGAGCGAACGGTGATGCTCGAGGCGCCGGCAATGCTGCAGGATGCGCTCGATCTCCTGGCGGTGCTGGCCGACCAGGCTGCCCCGCGGATCATGGATCAGTAGCCCGTTTTCGAGGTCGAGGCGCCAGGCACGCGGATTGAGGTTGCTGCCGGTGAGCAGTGCGTAGTCGTCGTCGACGAGCAGCCCCTTGAGGTGATAACTGTGATTCCCGTGCCGCCAGAGACGGAGATCAAGGAGACCGTCGTCGACGGCTTGTTGGTGCTGCTTGCAGAAACGACGCAGGTTGGCCTCATAGAGATAGGGCAGCGCGCCGATCGTCGTGAAGGGTTCGTTGGGGGGAATGTAGAAATCGTTGGCAGTCTTGTCGCCGACGATGATCGTCACCCGGCAGCCCTGTTCGATCCTGGCCTCGATCGCCCGGCGCAGCGGGCCCGGGAGATTGAAATAGGGGGTGAACAGCAGCAGCTCCCGCCGCGCCCGCTGGACGAGTTGCAGGATCATGCGATTGAGTTCGTTGTCGCGGGCGCCGAAGCCGAGCAGCGGCGTGATGCGCAGCCCGTCATCGGCCGCCGCCGCAGTGCCGATGCTGTAGCGGGCCTTCGCCAGCACGCGCCGAAAGCGGCCGATCGCCGGACGCAGCGCCGCGGTCTTCTGCCGCGGCTCGCAATCGAGCGGCGAGACCGCCGCACTGCCGCCGAGGACGCGCGTCATCAGCGCCGCCATGCTGTCGGCCAGCGCGCGGCTGCTGATCAGGTGGTAACGATCGAGCCGGTAGCGCTCGCCCCGCTGCAGGTAGACGTCGTTGAGGCTGGCGCCGCTGTAGAGCACGCGGTCGTCGATGACAAAGCCCTTCAGGTGCATGACGCCCATCCACTCGCGCGTCTGCACCGGAACGCCATGGATCGGCACGCCGGGTCCATGCCGGCGTGCCATTTCGACATACAGGGCAGCGTTGCCGGCACTGGCGCCCTTGCCGATCAGCCCACGCTGGGCGCGATGCCAATCAACGAAGACGGCGATCTGCAACTCGGGATGCGCCGCCTTGGCGGCGTGGAGCGCCGCGAGCACCTCGCGCCCGGCTGCATCATCCTGCAGGTAGAGGGCGGCCAGGACGATCCGCCGCCGCGCCAGTGCGATGAGCTCGAGCAGCGCGGTGCGGAACTCCGCCGGACCGGCGAGGGTGCGCACGTCAGCTGCCGCCACCGCGACACCCGGCAGACCGGCGAGCGCCAGCTGGCGGTGTCTGCCGCGCAGGCGCTGCATGGCGGACGCGAGAGTCGATCGCACGGCCAGCTGCATGGCTACTGCTCAGCCCGGCGACAGCGGCAATGGCAACGACGCCGCGGCACCGCTGGCGGTGCCGCAGCCGCCCTGCGCCCGTCGCGCCACTAGCGCTGCCCCCTGCCGCGATCACCGGTACCCGGGGCGAGAAACATGCCGATTCCGAGCAGGATCAGCAGCAGGGGCCACCAGGTGCTCAGCAGGCGAGCGAAATCGACCTGCAACAAACCAAGATTGATCGCCAGAGCGACTGCGCCGATCAGGATCAGTGCGATGGCGCCAAGGTTTCCTCTCATCTTCGATTCTCCGGTAGCAATCAGACGGCCACTGCCGCGTGCACGACCACGCCGTTCATTCGCCAGCGACGAGGCAGCCGCCGCTCAGCGCACATACTGGTCGAGGTAAGCGTTGACCGCCATCTCCCCAAGTTGCCGAACATCCTGCGAGGACTCCTCGATGCGCGCCCGCTGCGCAGCCGGGAAACGACGTGCTAGATTGGTCCTGAACTTCTCGACGAGCACCGGAATGCCTTCGGTGCGCCGGCGGCAGTGGCCGAGCGGGTATTCGATCGTCACTTCCGGCGTCCGGCTGCCGTCGGTGAAGAAAACCTGCAGCGCGTTGGCAATCGACCGTTTGCCCGGGTCGAGATAGTCGGCTGAAAACCTCGGTTCCTCGCTGACGACCATTTTGGCCCGCAATGGGTCGATGCGTGGATCGGCAGCCGCGTCGTCCTCGTAATCGGCGGCCGTCAGGCGGCCCCTGAGCAGAGCGACGGCGACCATGTACTGCAGGCAGTGGTCGCGATCGGCTGGATTGTGCAATGGGCCCTGCTTGTCGATGATGCGCAGCGCCGACTCGTGCGTGCGGATGAACACGCGCTCGATCGTCTGCCAACGCCCGGCGACCTGCGGGTGCAGCTCGAGCGCACATTCGACCGCCGTCTGCGCATGGAACTCGGCAGGGAAACTGATCTTGAAGAGGATGTTCTCGATCACGTAACTGCCGTATGGACGCAGCAGGCGGAACGCCTGGCCGCGGAAGAGCACGTCATAGAAGCCCCATTTCGGCGCCGTCAGGACCGCCGGGTAGCCCATCTCGCCCTGACACGACAGCAGGGCCAGGAAGACGCCGCGGGCAGTCGCGTCGCCGGCCGCCCAGGACTTGCGTGAGCCGGTATTCGGCGCGTGCCGGTAGCTGCGCAGCGGCTGGCCATCGACGAAGGCCTGCGAGAGCGCGTTGATGATCTGCCCACGATCGCCACCGAGCAGCCAGCAACAAACCGCCGCCGTCGCCACCTTGACGAGCACCACGTGATCGAGCCCGACGCGATTGAAGCTGTTCTCGAGTGCCAGGATACCCTGGATCTCGTAGGCCTTGACCATCGCCTCGAGTACCTGCCGCATCAACAACGGCGCCTCGCCCTGCGCCACGCGGCTGCGCGACAGCCAGTCGGCGACGGCGAGGATGCCGCCGAGATTGTCGGAAGGGTGGCCCCATTCGGCGGCCAGCCAGGTGTCGTTGAAATCGAGCCAGCGGATCATGGCACCGATGTTGAACGCTGCCCGCACCGGATCGAGCCGGTAGCCGGTACCGGGAACGCTGGCACCATTCGGCACCACGGTGCCGGCAACCAGCGGTCCGAGCAACCGGCTGCAGGCAGCATAGTCGAGCGCTTCGAGCGCACAGCCAAGGGCATCGATCAGGCAGTAGCGCGCCGTTTCGATGGCGGCGCGCGAGTCGACCCGGTAGTCGAGGACGTAGTCGGCGATGTCGACCAGGACGCGGTCGGGATCCGGGCGGCTGGCGGCAATTCGCGTGCTCATCGCGCTGCCTCGTGCGCTCCTGATGGCGGGCGCTCAGCCACGCCGGGCAAGGGGGACGAAGTCCTGCACCTCCGGCCCGACGTAATTGGCCGACGGCCGGATGAGCTTGCCGTCGATCCGCTGCTCGATGACGTGCGCTGCCCAGCCGCTGGTGCGGGCAATCACGAAGAGCGGCGTGAACATCGGCGTCGGCACGGCGAGCATGTGGTAGGCCACCGCCGAAAACCAGTCGACGTTCGGAAAGATTCGTTTCTGCTCCCACATCACGGCCTCGATGCGGCTGGCGATGTCGAACAGGACGAGGTTGTCGCCATCGGTGCACAGCTGCTGCGCCACCGAACGGATGACCTTGCTGCGCGGGTCGGCGATGGTATAGAGCGGATGACCGAAGCCGGTGATGATCTCCCGGTTGTCGAGACGGCGGCGAATGTCCTGTTCGGCCTGTGCAGCGTCGTCGTAGCGACTCTGGATCTCGAACGCCACCTCGTTGGCACCACCGTGCCGGCGGCCGCTGAGCGCGCCAATGGCGCCGCTGATCGCCGCGTACAGGTCGGCGCCGGTACCGGTGATCGTTCGCGCGGCAAAGGTGGATGCGTTGAACTCGTGTTCGGCGTAGAGCACCAGCGACTGGTCGAGGCTGCGCGCATGCAGCGGTGGCGGCGCCTTGCCACGCAGCAGGTGGAGAAAATGCGCGGCGATCGAGTCGTCATCGGTCTCGGTATCGATGCGCCGGCCGTTGTGTGACCAGTGATACCAGTAGAGCAGCATCGAGGCGAAGCTGGCGATCAGCCGGTTGGCGATCTCGCGCGCCGCTCCCGGGTTGTGGTCCTGCGCCTCGGGCAGGATCGTTCCCAATGCCGAACAGCCACTGCGCAGGACATCCATCGGATGCGCGGAGGCTGGCAGACTCTCGAGCATCGGCCGCAGCATCACCGGCAGACCGCGCAGCGTCTTCAGTTTCTTGCGGTACTGGTTGAGCTGCGTCGGACTCGGCAGGCGCCCGTAGAGCAGAAGGTAGGCGACCTCCTCGAAACCCGCGTCCGCGGCTAGGGCGATGACGTCGTAACCGCGGTAGTGCAGGTCGTTGCCTGTTCGCCCGACTGAACAGATGGCGGTATTGCCGGCAACAACGCCCGACAGCGCGACCGACTTCTTGGCTTTGGGAAGGTCCGCCTGCAGCGCCTCGTCCATCGTCTTCGCCCCTTTCATCGACCGCGGCAGCACGACGTGCCGACCGTTCGCGCGAGTATTCCCGACTTTGCCAAGTCAGGTCAACTGCACCGCTGCCCGCGCCACGCTGCCGCGCCTTGGCCGTTCGCGAGCTGCGCACGCCCGCATCGCCGGCGGCGCTCGTCTCACTTCCCGGGAGCCCGCAGGCCCGCGCCGTCCACCGCCTGCAGGTGTGCCGGCGGCTGGAATGCCAGCATGCAGGCGCTCTCGTGACCGACGAGGTACTTCGGCAGGGGAGTCACCTCGACGTCGACGACGCCGGCATCGATCATCCCGAGCGCGACGGCCGCCTCGCGCGAGAGGTCGATGACTCGCTTGCGGTGCCCCATCCGGTCGTTGATGCGCACGACGACGCAGCGCGCCGACGGCACCCGGCGCACTGCTACCAGTGTTCCCATCGGAAAGCGGTTGCTCGCCGCCGAAATGACATGATGCGCGTAGGTCTCGCCCGACGCCGTGCGGCGGCCATGGAAGGCGGTGGAATAGAAGCTCGCGCGGCCGGAGACGATCGGCGCCACCTCGACGACGCGGCTGTGCGGCCCGAGCGAAGGAAAGTCCTCCGCCGTGACGACAGCAGGGAGCAGCAGAAGCAGGGCAGCGAACGGCAGCCTCACGACCGCCTGCCTCGCGCCACTGCCGACTGCGGCGCCAATCTGCGGCAGTGCACCGGGAGCGTCGCAAGAGACCGCATTCGGCCTACAATTCCCGTCGTCGATGATTCGCTGTGCATGATTGATGAAATGATCTCCGAGGACGGTTGGCGAGGCGTCTGGCTTCCCTTGCGCAAGCATAGCCCGCCGGTGGCCGCGCGCACAAGCCGGCGGCAACGATGCCGGTTGACCATCGGATGAAGACGCATGTCCTGCCGGACTGGCTGCGCCGGCTGCTGATGCGCAGCGTGGGACATCGCTACTACACGGCGGTGGTCGCGGCGATCGCCTTCGGCGCGACCGTGACCTTCGCCTTTCCCTTCGTCGCCGTGCTGATCCCCGCCGTCCTGCTCTCACCTCGCCGCTGGCGTGCCCTCGGCGTCTGCTGTGGACTCGCCAGTGGCTTCGGCGCGGCCGTGCTGGTCGAGATTTTCAGCTTTCTCGGCACGGAACTCGTGCTCTCGCGCTACCCCGATCTGGTGGCGAGCGCCGCTTGGCAGACGGCGAGCGAATGGATACAGCAATGGGGCCTGCTGGCGCTGATCGTGATCGCCGGCGGGCCCGTTCCGCAGACGCCGGCACTGCTCTTCTGTGCGCTTGCCGAGGTGCCGACATCCGGCATCCTGGTCGCCGTCGCCATCGGCAAGACCACCAAGTACCTCTTCCTGGCTTGGGCGACTGCCCTCTACCCGGCGCGCTTCGTGCGCTACAACTGAGCGTTCGCCAATCTCGCTGCGGCAGCGCTCAGGCGACCCCGGCGGAGTGCGCCTGCTCGTCTGCCCAGTAACTCGAGCGCACCATGGGCCCGCAGGCGGCGCCGCTGAACCCCATGGCCAGTGCCGCCTCCTCGTAACTCCTGAAGACCTCCGGGTGAACGTAGCGCTGCACCGGCAGGTGGTGGAGCGATGGCGCCAGATACTGGCCGATGGTCAGCATGTCGACATCGTGCGCGCGCAGATCACGCAGGACCTCGATGATCTCGTCGTCGGTCTCGCCGAGGCCGACCATCAGTCCCGACTTGGTCGGCACCTGCGGATGGCGCGCCCGGAACGCCTTGAGGAAGGCCAGCGAGTGCGCATAGTCGGCGCCGGGCCTGGCTTGCCGGTAGAGCCGCGGGACGGTCTCCAGGTTGTGGTTGAGGACGTCGGGCAGCGCCTCGCCGAGAATCGCCAGCGCGATCTCCATGCGGCCGCGGAAATCGGGCACCAGGGTTTCGATGACGGTGGCCGGCGAGCGCTGGCGGACGGCCGCGATGACCTCGACGAAGTGCCGTGCGCCGCCGTCGCGCAGGTCGTCACGGTCGACGCTGGTGATCACGACGTAGCGCAACTGCAGCCGCGCGACGCTGTCGGCGAGACTGGCCGGCTCACTGGCATCGGGCGGCAACGGCTTGCCATGGCCGACGTCACAGAACGGGCAGCGGCGCGTGCAGATGTCGCCGAGGATCATGAAGGTTGCGGTGCCACGACCGAAACACTCGCCGATGTTCGGGCAGGCTGCTTCCTCGCAGACGGTGTGCAGCTTCTGCTCGCGCAGCATCCGCTTGATCTCGCCGAAGCGGCCGCTGTCGTTGCCGGCCTTGACCCGGATCCAGTCGGGCTTGCGCTGTGGCGCCTGGGAAACGATCTTGATCGGGATGCGGGCGGTTTTCAGCTCGCCCTTTTCCTTGACGCCGGCGACCGCCGTCGATCCGTTGCCGGCCTGTCCGGCGTTGCGGGTGCTCATTGCTTGCGCTCCAGTTGTCTTGCGAGGTGGCCGGCCAACGCCATCGCCGCCTGCGCTGGGGTCAACGCGATGCCGAGATCGCTGGTCTGCGTCACCGGCAAGCCGGGAAAGCCACAGGGGTTGATCGCGGCAAAGGGCGACAGATCCATGTCGACGTTGAGACTGACGCCATGGTAGCAGCAGTTCCGCCGCACGCGCAGACCGAGCGCGGCGATCTTGGCCAGGCCGACGTAGACCCCGGGCGCGCCGGCATGACGTGCGGCGGCGACGCCATTGTCCGCCAGCAGCTCGATCACCGCCTGCTCGATCATGACCACCAGCTCACGCACCTTCAGCCGGCGCCGTGCAAGGTCGAGGAGGAGGTAGATCACGACTTGGCCAGGACCATGATAGGTGATCTGCCCGCCGCGATCGGTTCGCAGCAGCGGGATTCCAGAGTCGAACAGAAGGTGCCCGGGCTGGCCGGCCTGGCCGAGAGTGAAAACGGGCGGGTGTTCGCAGGACCAGAGTTCGTCGCCGGTCGCCGCGTCGCGCGCGGCCGTGAACGCCACCATCTCCTGCCACGTCTCCGCGTAGCTGCGGCACCCGAGGTGACGCAGCAGCAGCGGCCTCTGACCGACCGGCGAGAGCTGCCGCGCTTCGCCGTCGCTCACAACACCAGCTTTACCAGCGGATGCGCACTCAGTTCGCGATACAGCAAGTCCAGCTGTTCGCGGCTGATGGCGTTGATCGTGCACGTCAGGCCCAGGTACCTGCCGGCCTTCGAGGCGCGCATCTCCATCGTCGCCGCGTCGAAATCGGGCGCATGCCGCAACACCATGTCCAACACCGCCTGGGCGAATCCGTCCTCGGAGCGGCCCATGATCTTGATCGGAAAGGCACAGGGAAACTCGAGCAGGCTTTGGCGCTCCTCAGGCATCGGCACCTACCTTGCGGCGACGGCACGAGACCTGACAACCGATGCCCATCAGTTGAACCACAGGCGGACCGTGTCTACCATTCGCCCGATGATACCCGCCGCCGGGACGGCTTCGAGCGCCAGCACCGGGTACTCGCCAAACGCTTTGTCGTCGAGGCTCAGCTTGAGGGTGCCAAGTGCCTGCCCGGCGGCGATCGGTGCGATCAGCGTCTGCGGCGAGACAAGCTCGCTGCGAACCTTCGGCCCGAAGCCCTTCGGGACGGTCAGCACGAGATCGCTGGTGAAACCGACCTTGACCGTGCTCTGCTGGCCCTTCCAGACCTTCAAGGTGGCGACGGCCTCGTTCCTGGCATAGAGCTGCACCGCATCGTAGAACTGGAAGCCGTAATTGAGCAGCTTCAGCGACTCCTGCGTGCGCGTGCTGTCGGATGCGGCACCAAGAACGACCGACAGCAGCCGCCGGGGACCACGTTTGGCCGACGACACGAGGCAATAGCCAGCGGCCTCGGTATGGCCGGTCTTCAGGCCGTCGACGCTCGGATCGATGTGCAGCAACCGGTTGCGATTCGGTTGCGTGATGCTGTTGTAGCGAAACTCCTTGAGCGAGTAATACCTGGCGTAATCCTCGGGAAAGTCGCGAATCAGTGCCGCCGCCACTAGTGCCAGGTCGCGCGCCGTGGTGAAGTGCTGCGGGTCGGGCAGACCGCTGGCGTTGCGAAAATTCGAATCCTTCATGCCGAGCCGTTGCGCCTCGCGATTCATCATCTGCGCGAAGTTCTCCTCGTCACCGGCGATCGCCTCGGCGAGTGCGACACAGGCGTCATTGCCCGACTGGACGATCATCCCCTTGAGCAGGTCGTCGACCTTCACCTGCGTCCCGACCTGGATGAACATCTTCGAACCGCCGGTCTTCCAGGCCTTCTGTGATACCGGAACGGTCTGCTCCAGCTTCAGCGTACCCTGCCTGATGGCCGCGAAAGTCAGGTAGGCAGTCATCAGCTTGGTCAGCGAAGCCGGTTCCAGGCGCAGGTCGGGTGCCTGCGCGGCGAGCGTCTGACCGGAGGCGACGTCGACCAGCAACCAGGACCTGGCGGCGAGTGAAGGCGGCGTCGGCAGTTGCTCGGCAACCGCCAGCAGCGGCAGACAGAGGATCAGCAGAAGCAACGAGCGAAGCTTGGACATGGCATGGTCCGGGAAAAAGCCGCGATTATAGCAACGCCCTCGCAAGCGCCTGTACGCCTTTTGTAAGCACCCGTCGTCATTCGCTGCGGGCTGCCGTGACTTACTCCACAGCCCGCGTGGTGGCCCCGGACGTACGATGGCGGCACTTTTCCAGACGCGCCCGGCAGGACCGGACCGCCACCAACTCGACATCGATGCAGCCCCCCTTTCAACCGCTGGCGAACCCCCTTGACCTGCAGGGTGTTTTCGCTCAATTGGCAAGGCGCGGCTTTCATGACAACCGTCTCGACGAGGTGCTGCGCCAGCTCACCGCCACCACCGCCCAGACCCTCAACATCGAGCGCGTCAGCCTCTGGGGACTGTGCGAGCAGCGCCAGCAGCTCGAGTGCATCGACCTCTACGAGCTGTCGCACGACCGTCACAGCAACGGCTTCAAGCTGCACGCCAGACACTACCCCGAGTATTTCCGGGCGCTCAGCCGTGGGGAACCGATCGTCGCCGACGACGCACTGAAGCATCCGTCGACGCAGGAATTCCTGCGCGATCATCTGCTGATGCATGGCATCAGTGCCCTCATCAACTCGCCGATCCACGCCGATGGCGAGTTGCAGGGCGTCCTCTCGATCGAGCGCGTCGGCGAGCATTCGGCCTGGACTTCCGTGCAGAGGTTGTTCGTGCACGCCGTCGCCAGCCTGGTCAGCCTCGCCCTGCTGCAACACGAGCTGCTTTCGCGCGAAGAGGAACTCCGTGACGCGCGCAACCTGCGAGAGGCCCTGTTCAACGGCGCCCGCGACGCGATCCTGATTGCCGACGCGGGCACCGGCGAGATCATCGACGCCAACCCGCAGGCAGAGAAGCTGTTCGGGCGGCGCTGCCAGGAACTCCTCGGAGCCCTGCACGGCGAGCTCTGCCGGCGCCACGAGGCTGTTGAACTGCGCGACCTCTGCCGCCAACTCGGCAACAAGGGCGAGATCGAGGTGCTGCGCAGTGCGGTGGTCGCCGCCGACGGCACGCTGGTACCGGTGGAGATCAGCAGCCGGCTTGTCCAGCTCGGACGGGGCCAGGAGATCGTACAGGGCATGTTCCGGCCGCTCGCTCCCGGAAGCGACGAAACCTGATGCTCAGCGAAGGACGAAGGTGGGTTTGTAGCCCAGGGCGAGACGAATCCTTTCGGCAACCCTGTCGGCGTCTACCCGACTGGGATATGGCCCGAGATGAACGCGGTGCAGGCCGCCCGCGGAGCTGACCTGAACACTCTCGGTAAGCCAGTCGAGTTCGCGCAGCAGGTGCAGGCGCAGACTGTCGGCATTGTCGGCGCTGGCGAAGGCGCCGAGCTGGAGAAAGATGCCGCCGCCCGAGGGGGCTGCAGCCGGAGTCACCGCTGCTGCCGCCGGCGCCGCCGGCCGCTGCATCTCGCGCGCCGGCGCCCGGGTTGTATCGAGGCCGAGGCGAACCGCGAGCAACTCGATCTCGTCGCGCTCGGCGGCGCCACCGGTGGCAGCGGCCGGCGCTGGCGCAGCCATCACCTGCGCATAGCTCATCGTCGTCGCGCCCTCGGGCAGGATGGCCTCGACCTGCACCAGGGTGCTGCCATCATCGACATAACCGAGACGGTGCGCGGCGGCGTAGGAAAGATCGATCACCCGGTCGGCGTGGAAGGGTCCGCGGTCGGTGACGCGCACGACCACCGACTTGCCGTTGCCGACCCGTGTCACCCGGACATAGGAGGGGATCGCCAGCGTCGGATGCGCCGCGGTCATCGCGAACATGTCGTACGGCTCGCCGATGGACGTCTTCAGGCCATGGAACTTCTTGCCATACCAGCTGGCAACGCCGCGCTCCTGGTGCGGTCGCAGGCTGGCATGCGGCTCGTAGGCCTTGCCGAGAACCACGTACGGCCGGTTGGCGAAACGGTGCAGCGGCTCGAGGCGGGGCTCGGCATCGGGAATGTCATCGAGATTCTCCGGAATCTCGTCACCCGGGCCGTCGTCCTTGTAATAGGCCCCGCCGCGCTTCTGGACGACGTTCGACTTGCGCGGAATCTTTGCCGGCGGCCTGGTCTGCTCCGGGCTGCGCGCGACCTGCTCCGGCGGCCGCGCCGGCTGCCCGCCGCAGGCAGCCAGCAGCAGCGCCAGCGAGCAGCCAATGCCCGGCCAGCGGAGCGAACGGAAGACGCCGCGCTTCATGGCCGCACCAGCATCCGGTGCGTCTGGATGCTCATCAGGATGCCGATCCCTACCGACAGGGTGACGAGAGCCGTCCCGCCGTAGCTCATGTACGGCAGCGGCACGCCGACCACTGGCAGGATGCCGCTGACCATGCCGACGTTGACGAAGACGTAGGTGAACAGGCTGAGCGTGATCGAGCCGGCGAGGACGCGTGCGAAGAGCGTCGAGGCATTGGCGGCGATCATCAGCCCGCGCCCGATCAGCAGCAGGTAGAGCAGCAACAGGACGGCGTTGCCGAGCAGACCACGCTCCTCGGCATAGACGGCGAAAATGAAATCAGTGTGGCGTTCTGGAATGAACTCGAGGTGGGTCTGTGTCCCCTCCAGCCAGCCCTTGCCGAAGCTGCCCCCGGAACCGATGGCGATGGTCGACTGGATGATGTGATAGCCGGCACCGAGCGGGTCGCTGCTCGGATCGATCAGCGTCAGGATGCGCTTGCGCTGGTAGTCGTGCAGCATCGTCCAGGCGAAGGGGGCGGCCGCCGCACCGGCCACCAGCAGGCCGATGATCACCTTCCACGGCAGACCGGCGAAGAAGATGACGTAGAAGCCGGCGGCACCGACCAGGATCGCCGTCCCCAGATCGGGCTGCTTGGCGATCAAGGCGAAAGGAAGCAGCAGCAGCAGGCAGGCGACTGCGTAGTGACGCGCCTTCAGTGCCGCCTCGTGCTTGTGGAAGTACCAGGCGAGCATCAGCGGCACGGCGATCTTCAGCACCTCCGCCGGCTGGATGCGCGTAAACCCGAGCGACAGCCAGCGCCGGGCACCGTTCACCCTGATGCCGAAGAAGAAGACGAGGATCAGCAGGACGACGCCGGCAAGGTAGAGCGGAACACCGAAGCGCATCAGCTTCTGCGGTGGCAACTGCGCGACCATCCACATCGCGGTGAGGCCGATCGACATGTTCAGCGCCTGCGCAAGGAGGCGGCTGCTGCTGTCGGCCGTGGCGCTGTGCACCGTCGCCAGACCGGTTGCCATCAGCGCCAGCGTCAGCAGCAGGAGCGGTCCGTCGACGCGCGCGACGAAGCGTGCCCAAGTGCGTTGCAGCACCTGCGACATCAGTCAGTCTCCCTCGACATCGTCTTCCTTCGCAGCCCCCTTCGGCAGCTTGCCGAGCAGGTAGTAGTCGAAAACCATGCGCGCGATCGGCGCCGCCGACTGGGCGCCAAAGCCGCCGTTCTCGACCAGCACGGCGACGGCGATCTTCGGTTGCTCGGCGGGCGCGTAGGCGATGAACAGGGCGTGGTCACGCAGTTCCTTCTTCACTCGCGACTCCTTGTACTCGGCCCCCTTGAGGCTGAAGACCTGCGCCGTTCCCGTCTTGCCGGCCGAGGTGTAGCCCGCACCGGCGAAGGCGCGCGCGCTGGTGCCGCTGATGTTGACCCCCACCAGCGCCCGCTTGATCACCTCGACGTTCTGCCGCTTCCACGGCAGGACGCGCAGCGGCTCGGGCTCGATCATCGTCTTCTCGCCGGTACGGCTGTCGGTGATGTACTTGACCAGATGCGGGCGGTACATGATGCCGTTGTTGGCGATGGTCGCGGTGGCCTGCGCCAGCTGGATCGGCGTATAGGAATTGTAACCCTGGCCGATGCCGATCGAGATCGTTTCGCCGGCAAACCACTTCTGTTGCTCGGGCCGCCGGAAACGGCGCTTCTTCCACTCGGGTGAAGGCAGCACTCCCGGTGATTCGCCCTCGATATCGACGCCGGTCCGCTGTCCGAAACCGAGTTGGCCCATGAAACGGGCGATCGCGTCGATCCCCATGTCATTGGCCAGGACATAGTAATAGGTATCGCAGGAGACGACGATCGACTTGTGCATGTCGACCATGCCGTGTCCGCCTTTCTTGTCGTCACGGAACTGATGCCCGCCAAAATTGAAGACGCCCGGATCGGCGATCGCCTGCCCGGGCGTCCGCTTGCCGGTCTCCAGCGCCGCCAGTGCCATGAAGGGCTTGAAGGTCGACCCTGGCGGATAGGCGCCATTCAGGGCGCGATTGAGCAAGGGCTTGTCGGGTGAGTTGTTGAGCTGATCCCAGTCGTCGCTGCGGATGCCGTCGATGAACAGGTTGGGATCGAAGGTCGGCACCGACACCAGCGCAAGGATGCCGCCGGTCGCCGGCTCGATCGCCACCAGCGCGCCACGGCGGTCGCCGAAAGCCTTCTCGGCCATCTCCTGCAGCTTGATGTCCAGCGTCAGGGTCAGGTTGTTGCCCTGCACCGGAGCGCTGCGCGACAGGCTGCGCACGGCGCGACCGCCGGCGTCGATCTCGACCTGTTCGTAACCGGTCTCGCCGTGCAGCTGGAACTCGTACTTCTGCTCCACCCCCGACTTGCCGATGTGGTCGGTTCCCTTGTAGTTGTTCGTCTGTTCGTTGTCCTCGATGATCTCGAGGTCGCGTTTGTTGATCCGGCTGATGTAGCCGATGGCATGGGCACCGACCGAGCCCTCGGGATAGTGGCGGAAGAGACGCGCCTTGACCTCGACGCCGGGAAAGAGGTAGCGATTGGCGGCAAAGCGCGCCACTTCCTCTTCGCTCAGGCGCGAGCGGATCGGCAGGCTCTCGAAGGTCTTGCTCTCCTCGAGCAGCCGGCGAAAGCGCTTCCGGTCCTTCGGCAGGATTTCGATCAGCTTGCCCAGACCTTCGATGGTGGCGTCGAGGTCGTCAACCCGCGACGGCGTGATCTCGAGGGTGAAGGCCGAGTAGTTGCGCGCCAGCACGGTCCCGTGGCGATCGACGATGACCCCGCGGTTGGGAACGATCGGCACCAGCGAGATGCGGTTGTCTTCGGCGCGGGTGGAGTAGTAGTCGTGCTGCACGACCTGCAGGTGGAAGAGACGGGTCGCGAGGACGACGAAAGCGGCGAAGACGGCAAAACCCGCGAGGCTGACGCGAAAGCGGAAGCGCTCGAGTTCGCGATCGGGAGCAACGAGCTGCGACTGACGAGCGAGCACGCGTGGCCCCTTCAGTGCAGCGGCAGCGCCGGGGCCGCGGGCGTTGCCCGTGGCGACCGCGGCAGAACTTCGGGCCGTTGCTCAGAGCGGACGATTGGCATCATGGTCGACCGACTGATGTTGTGGCAACAGGAGGACAAAGGTCAGCACAGGCCAGAGCACGGTCGCGAGCAGAGGGCCCAGAAGGTAGCCGATGCCCGGGAATTCCCCACCAGCGACGGTGCGTACGGCAATCTGCACCAACGGCACCAGCAGCAACAGGGGCAGGACATGCAGCGCCTGCTGCGCGAGCGGGAACCAGAGGATCCGCCGCGACAGAGAGCCGCCGCCATAGACCGCCAGCACATAGGCCAGTGCATGCTGCCCCAGCAGTCCGGCATCGGCCACGTCCATCGCAATGCCGCAGAGAAAGGCGAGCCCCATCCCGACACGGCGCGGCTCACGGACGCTCCAGAAGATCAGGACGAGTGCCAGCCAGTCCGGCAGACCGGGCCAGGGAGCAGTTGGCAGCAGGTTCAACAGCAGCGCCGCAGCCAGACTGCAGGCGATGAACCACGGGCGAACCGGCAGCAGGATGCGGGCGGAAGAACGATAGCTGGTCTGCATGCGCCTACTCCCTTCTGGGTCGCTTCTTGCGTACCGACGCCGACTTGAGCGCCTTCGCCTCACGGCCCGGTTGCGCGATTTCCGCGGGCAGGGCAACCGGCGGCCGCTGCTCGAGCACCATCACCTCGCTGAAGTTCTCGACGCCCGCCAGCGGCATGCAGAAGATGCGGGCGAAGGAATACGAGGTGTCACGCTCGACATGCACCACCCGGGCAACGGGAAAGCCCGGCAGAAAAATGCCGTCGAGACCGGAAGTCACGAGCTCGTCACCGTTCTGCACGTCGGCGTTGGCCGGCAGGAAACGCAGCTCGAGCTGCCCGTTGCCAAGCCCGAAGACGACCGAGCGCTGGCCGGTACGAACGATCTGCACCGGCACCGCCTGCTCCTTGTCGGTGATCAGGGTGACCTCGGCGACGAAGGGGAAGACCCGTGTCACCTGTCCAACGACGCCGGCGTCGTCGATCACCGGCAGGCCGGCGACAACCTGATCCTGTTGCCCCCTGTCGATGACGATGCGTCGTGTGTAGGGATCACGCGCCGTGTACAGGATCTGTGCCACCTGGCCCCTGGCATGCTGCCGCTCCTTGACGCCAAGCAGCTTGCGCAGACGTTCGTTTTCGGCTTCCAGCTGCTGCGTGCGCAGCACGGTCGTCGCCTTTTCCATGCGAGCCTGCTGCAGCCGGGCATTCTCCTCGCGCAGGTGGGTCAGGCTGACGAAGTAATCGCCGGCGCTGGCAATTGAATGCGCCGGCAGGTGCGCCAGTTGCTGCAGCGGCTGCGTGAACAGCGACAACGCCTGGCGCAAGACCTCCAGCGCCTGCAGGCGCGCATCGACGACCAGAAGAGCAACCGAAAGCGCGACGTAGAACGAAAGCAGCGCCAACGGCGCCGGGCCGCGCTTGAAGAAGGGTGGCGGCTGGTTTTCCATCGCTCAGGCCTGGCAACTGGCAGCGCACGGCAGTGCCGCCGCCACGGATCAGTCGGAAGCGAAGATGCTGCCGAGATTGTCCATCTTCTCGAGCGCCAGACCGCAGCCGCGCGCGACACAGGTCAGGGGCTCCTCGGCGACGATCACCGGCAGACCGGTTTCTTCCATCAGCAGCCGGTCGATGTCACGCAGCAGCGCGCCACCTCCGGTCAGGACCATGCCCTTCTCGGCAATGTCGGCACCGAGCTCGGGCGGGGTCTTCTCGAGCGCCGACTTGACCGCCGAGACGACGCTGTTCAACGGTTCGGTCAGTGCCTCGAGGATCTCGTTCGAGGAGATGGTGAACTTGCGCGGAATGCCTTCTGCCTTGTTGATTCCCGACACTTCCATCTCGCGCACCTCGGCACCGGGAAACGCCGAACCGATCCGCTTCTTGATGTTCTCGGCGGTGTTCTCGCCGATCAGCATGCCGTAGTTGCGACTGATGTAGTTCATGATCGCCTCGTCGAGCTTGTCGCCACCGACCCGCACCGAACCCGCATAGACCATGCCACCGAGCGAGATGACGCCGACTTCGGTCGTCCCGCCACCGATGTCGACGACCATCGACCCGGTCGGTTCGGACACCGGCAGACCAGCACCTATGGCCGCCGCCATCGGCTCCTCGATCAGGAAAACCTGGCTGGCACCGGCACCGATTGCCGACTCGCGGATCGCCCGCCGTTCGACCTGGGTCGAACCCGACGGCACGCAGATGATGATCCGTGGCGACGGTGACAACAGGCGCGAGTCATGCACCTTCTTGATGAATTGCTTCAGCATCTGCTCGGTGACCGTGAAGTCGGCGATCACTCCGTCCTTCATCGGCCGGATTACGGTCAGCGCCCCCGGCGCCTTGCCGAGCATTTCCTTGGCCGACTTGCCGACCGCCTGGATGGTCTTCTTGGAACTGGGTCCGCCCTCGGTCCGGATGGCGACGACCGACGGTTCATCGAGAACGATCCCTTTCGAGCGCACGTAGATCAGCGTATTGGCGGTGCCGAGGTCGATCGCCAGATCATTCGAGAAGTAACTGCGCAGAAAACTGAACATGCTTGCGAAATCCGTGATGGCCCCGAGCCGGGGCTGCGGTGGGAAAAACTTTTATGATACCTTATATGGCTCGCCCGTTTACCACCTTAGTGATTTCGTAACCATGTCGCTCACCCTCGACCAGGTCCACCGCATTGCCCATCTGGCCCGCATCGAAGTCGACGAGACCGAGGCGCGCAGCACCCTTGGCCAGCTCAACGAGATCTTCGGCCTGATCGAGACGATGCAGGCAATCGACACGCAAGGCGTCGCACCGATGGCGCACGCCCAGGACCTGGCGCAGCGCCTGCGGCCCGACTGCGTGACCGAGAACGATCAGCTGGCCTGGCGGTCTGCCTTCCAGGCAATCGCGCCGGAAGCCGAGGCAGGGCTCTACCTCGTGCCAAGGGTCATCGAATGATCGAACACAGTCTCGCCGACATTGCGCAGGCCCTCGCCAGCCGACGGATCTCGAGCGTCGAACTGACGGCGCTCTACCTCGATCGCATCGGTCGTCTCGACCCGCAGCTGAACGCCTTCATCACCGTCGACCGCGAGCGCAGCCTGGCACAGGCGCGGGCCGCCGACGAGCGGCTGGCGCGAGGCGACACACAGCCGCTGACGGGGATCCCGATCGCGCACAAGGACATCTTCTGCGCCAAGGACTGGCGGACGACCTGCGGCTCGAAGATGCTGGACAACTTCGTCAGCCCCTACGATGCGACGGTGATCAGCCGCTTCCAGCAGGCTGGCGCGGTGCTGCTCGGCAAGACCAACATGGACGAGTTCGCCATGGGTTCGTCGACTGAAACCTCGTTCCATGGTCCGACAGCCAATCCCTGGGCACTTGATCGCGTTCCCGGCGGCTCGTCCGGTGGCTCGGCAGCGGCGGTGGCGGCCCGTCTGGCGCCAGCGGCAACCGGCACCGACACCGGCGGATCGATTCGTCAGCCGGCCGCCCTGTGCAACCTGTCCGGGATGAAGCCGACCTATGGCGTCGTCTCGCGCTACGGCATGATCGCCTTCGCCTCGTCGCTCGACCAGGCGGGCCCACTCGCCCGTTCCGCGGCCGACTGCGCCTTGCTGCTCAACTGCATGGCCGGCTTCGACGAACGCGACTCGACGAGTCTCGACCGTCCGCGCGAGGATTTCGCCCGCGAACTCACGGCTGCCGCGGGCGGCAGGCCGCTGGCCGGACTGCGCATTGGCCTGCCCGAGCAGTTCTTTGGTGAAGGCTGCAGCCCGGACGTCATGCAATTGATCGAGGCCGCCATCGCCGAGTACCGCCAGCTCGGCGCCGAGACCGTGCCGCTCAGCCTGCCGAACATGGGTCTCTCGGTGGCTGCGTACTACGTGATCGCACCGGCAGAGGCGAGTTCGAATCTGGCACGCTTCGACGGCGTCCGCTACGGCTACCGCGCACCCGCCTACGACGACCTGACCGACATGTACTGCAAGACTCGCGCGCAGGGCTTCGGCGCCGAAGTCAAGCGCCGCATCCTGATCGGCACCTATGTCCTCTCGCACGGCTACTACGACGCGTATTACCTGCAGGCCCAGCGCATCCGCCGGTTGATCGCCGACGACTTTGCCGAGGCGTTCCGGCAATGCGACGTCGTCCTCGGGCCGACCAGCCCGAGCACCGCTTTCCGGCTCGGCGAGAAGGCTGCCGATCCGGTGCAGATGTATCTCTCCGACATCTACACCATCGCCGTCAATCTGGCGGGACTGCCGGCGATGTCGATTCCCTGCGGTTTTGCCGGCGGCCTGCCGGCAGGCCTGCAATTGATCGGCAACTACTTCACCGAGGCTCGGCTGCTCGACATCGCCCACCGCTATCAGCAGGTGACCGACTGGCACCGGCAGTGCCCGGCCGGCCATGCCTGAGGGAGCAAGGCTTTCGGTGGGGCACGCTGCCGGCCCGGCGACCCCGTTCCGCCCGGTCGCGACCGTCGCTGCCCGGCGGCTGCGGCCCTTGTAGAGTGAGCAAGCAGAGATGAAACACTGGGAAGTCGTCATCGGCATTGAAACGCATGTCCAGCTGTCGACCGCGTCGAAGATCTTCTCCGGCAGTTCGACCGCCTTCGGTGCTGCCCCCAACCTGCAGGCCAATGCCGTGGACATCGCTCTGCCCGGGGTGCTGCCGGTACTCAACAAGGCGGCCGTCGAATGCGCGATCCGCTTCGGTCTTGCGGTGGGCGGCGAGGTCGCCGCCAAATCGATCTTTGCGCGCAAGAACTACTTCTATCCAGACCTCCCCAAGGGCTACCAGATCAGCCAGTACGAGCTACCCGTGGTGCGCGGCGGCGGTCTGCCGATCCAGTTCGGCGAGAACGAGAAGCTCATCTCCCTGACGCGGGCCCACCTCGAGGAGGATGCCGGCAAGTCGCTGCACGAAGGACTCGGCCCGACCGCCCAGGGCAGATCGGGAATCGACCTCAACCGGGCTGGTACGCCGCTGCTCGAGATCGTCAGCGAGCCCGACATGCGCTCCGCCGTGGAGGCTGTCGCCTATGCCCGGGCGCTGCACGCCCTGGTTCGCTGGATCGGTATCTGCGACGGCAACATGCAGGAAGGCTCGTTCCGCTGCGATGCCAACGTTTCGGTCAGGCCGGCCGGCGAAGTGCGTCTGGGTACGCGGCGCGAGATCAAGAACCTCAATTCCTTCCGCTTCCTGCAGCAGGCGATCGACTACGAGGTGCAGTGGCAGATCGCCACCATCGAGGACGGCGGCAGCATCGAGCAGGCGACGGTGCTGTTCGACCCCGCCAGCGGCGAGACGCGCGCCATGCGTTCGAAGGAAGACGCGCACGATTACCGCTATTTCCCCGACCCCGACCTGCTGCCCCTGATCATCGACCGGCAATGGGTCGAGCAGGTACGGGCCGGATTGCCCGAGCTGCCGGCCGCCAGGCGCGAGCGGCTGATCGCCGACTGCGGGCTGTCCGCTTACGACGCGCGCGTGCTGACCGCTTCACTCGATCTGGCGAACTACTACGAAGCGACGGTGGTCGCGGCGGGCAGGAAGAACGCCAAGATCTGTGCCAACTGGGTCATGGTCGACCTGGCGGCGCGACTGAACCGGGAAGACCGAGAGATTGGCCAATCACCGGTCTCGGCGACGCAGCTCGGGGGACTGATCGCCCGCATCGCCGACGGCACGATCTCGACCAGCATGGCCCGCAAGGTCTTCGATGAACTCTGCAACAGCGGACACAGCAGCTCTGCCGACGAGATCATCGCCCGCCAGGGGTTGCAGCAGATCAGTGACGACAGCGCCCTGACGGCACTGATCGACGACTTGCTGGCTGCCAATCCGGGAATGGTTGCCGAGTTCAGGTCGGGCAAGGAAAAGGCGTTCAACGCCCTGGTTGGCCAGGTGATGAAGGCAACGCGCGGGCAGGCCAACCCGCAACGGGTCAGCGAACTGTTGCGTCGCAAGCTCGGCTGACCCGGCAGCCGGCAGCCGCCTCGCGGAGCGATTGTCGCGGGACCGTCACGGCCGTCCCGAAGGCGGCCGCTTCGACAGCTCGACGAAGCGCCGCAGATCGTCGTCGTACTTCAGACGGATCGTTTCGCGATCCTTCTTCTTCGATTCGATCACCGACTCCTGCGCCCTGATCTCCTGGTCTGCATCGCGCAATCCCTTGGCCACATCGGGCGGCAACTGCCGGTTCTTGTAGAACTCGGCCTCGTCCTCGAAGCGCTTGCGCTGCCGCCGTATCTCGGCAATCCGCTCCTCGGCCGCCTTGATGGCGGCGGCGACGTCCCTTTCGGCGCGCGCCCGCATGAGCTCGATGTCCTTCTCGCTGCCGTAAGTGTTGAGCAAGGCCTGGTCCTTGCGTCTTTGCTCATTGAGTAGCCGCTCCTGTTCGCGGCGGCGCTGCTCCTCGGCCGCCCTCTGGGCACGCTGCTCGGGCGTCAGTGGCGCCTCGACCGTGCGCACCGGCCGGCCCGAGACGCCGATCTCGCGGTACGCGCGGCCAACGCAAACCGGCGGCAGGATATCGCCGCACACCTGCTTGCCCGAATCGTCGTGACAACAGAAGATCGTCACGCCGGCCAGTACCGGTTGGCCAACGGCCAGCGCCGCCAGCAAGGGGAGACTGCTTCTAGGCAGCACGCGCAATGCCATACTGGCGCCGATAGGCAGCGACCGCCGCTTCGTTCTGTTGCAGTTGCGGACTGTTGCGGAGGAAACCCATCAGGTCATCGAGCGTCGCGACGGCGACCACCGGTATTCCGTAATCGCGCTCGACCTCCTGCACGGCGGACAACTCGCCCTGGCCCCGCTCCATCCGGTCAAGTGCGATGACGACACCGCAGGGCGAAGCACCCGCGGCGCGGATCAGTTCGACCGACTCGCGAATCGAGGTGCCGGCAGTGATCACATCGTCGATGATCAGGACGCGACCAACGAGGGGCGCACCGACGATGCTGCCGCCCTCGCCATGATCCTTGACCTCCTTGCGATTGAAGGAAAATGGCAGGTTGCGCCCGCCCCGCGCCAGCGCCACGGCAGTCACCGCGACCAGCGGAATACCCTTGTAGGCCGGGCCGAACAGGCCGTCGGCAACGAGCCCGCTGGCAATGATCGCCTTGGCGTAGAATTCGCCCAACCGGTCGAGGGCAGCACCATCGTTGAACAGGCCGGCATTGAAGAAGTAGGGCGACAGCCGGCCCCCTTTGGTCCTGAACTCGCCGAAGCCGAGCACATTCTGCACCACCGCGAATTCCATGAACTGCTGTCGGAAATCCATTTGCGTTGCTTCACTGAAAGCCGGTCCCGGCGCCGGACAGCTATGTTACGCATCATTACGCTGAACCTCAACGGCATTCGATCGGCCTGGCGGCGGGGTCTCCTGCCCTGGCTCGAGCGGCAGGACGCCGATGTCGTCTGCGTCCAGGAACTGCGAGCGGACGCGACGGACCTCGACGAGCAGATGCGGTCACCCGCCGGCCTGCACGCTTGCTACTGCCATGCGGCGAGGAAAGGTTACAGTGGCGTCGGCCTGTGGTGCCGGACGATACCCGACCGGGTGGTCGATCAACTCGGCAGTACCGAGTTCGACGCCGAAGGCCGCTACCTGCGCGCCGATTTCGGCCGGCTGTCGGTGGTATGCCTCTACCAGCCGTCCGGGTCGAGCTCGGCTGAACGGCAGCAAGCCAAGTACCGATTCATGGCGCTGATCGGTCCACATCTGAAAGACCTCGCCGACAGCGACCGCGAGATCATCGTCTGCGGCGACTGGAACATCGCACACCAGGAAATCGATCTCAGGAACTGGCGCAGCAACCGTGGCAACTCGGGCTTCCTCCCCGAGGAGCGAGCCTGGGTCAGCGGCCTCCTGAACGAGGACGGTTGGTGCGACGTCTACCGACGGCTGCACCCGCAGGCCACTGGCGACTCATACACCTGGTGGTCGAATCGCGGACAGGCGTGGGCAAGAAACGTCGGCTGGCGACTGGACTACCAGCTGGCAACGGCGAACATCGCCGCTACCGCGCGACGCGCCGCGATCTACAAGGAGGAGCGCTTCAGCGATCATGCTCCGCTGACGATCGATTACGACTACACGCTGGCAACTGCCGACAAAGATTGATCTTCGCCAGCGTTTTCTATAATGTGAAGGTCTCGTCGAGAGGTCCCGTAGCAGTTGTGTCCTTCCTGTCACCACCTTCCACTGTGAGGCCCGCAATGTCCGAAGTCACCGATCTTTCCACCGCCAACAAACAGAAACTCGTCTCCGACATGAAGGTCGTGGTCGCAGACGCAGAGGAAATCCTGCGCGCCACCGCCGGCGTCGCGGGCGACAAGATGGGCGATCTGCGCGAGCGCTTCGGCGAACGGCTGCGCGACGCCCGCATCCGCTTGGCCGACGCCGAAGCTGCCCTGGTCGACCGTACCAAGGCGGCCGCACGCGCCACCGACGACTACGTCCATGAGAACCCCTGGCGCGCGGTCGGCCTGGCTGCAGCCGTCGGCCTGCTGCTCGGCGTGATCATCGGCCGTCGCTGAGCAGCGCGGACGCGATGAGCGACCGCTCCAGCGGTGTCAGCGGCGGCATCCTGGCGGCGACGAAGAACGGCGCCGCGACACTGCTGGCAACTGGCCGCACGCGCCTCGAACTGCTTGCCAACGAGTTCGCCGAGGAGAAGCTGCGCGCCCTCCGTCTGCTGTTGCTGGCGCAAATGGCCAGCTTCTGCCTGATCGTCGGCACCATTCTCGTGCTTGCCGTGTTGGCCGTTCTCTTCTGGGAGCAACGGCTGCTGCTGCTGAGCATCCTCAGCGCCGGCTTCCTGCTCGCCGGTGGCGCGGCACTGCTGGCACTGCGCCGCGGCGCGCTTGCTCGCCGGCACCTGTTCACCACCAGCATCGCCGAGCTCGAACACGACATCCGTCTGCTGCAGGGCGCTGTGCGCGGTGAAACAAGAGCAGATTGACCTCGCGGTCGAGCGTGGCCGGCTGCTCGAGCGCATCAGCAGCCAGCGCCAGTTGCTCACGCAGCAGTTGCAGCCACTGGGCGACGCGATGGCAACGGCCGACCGCGTCGTCGCCGGCGCACGCCAGTGCGGCGACTACCTCAAGCGGCATCCGGAGTTGGTCGCGACGGGTGTCGCCGTGCTCGTCATCCTGCGGCCGAGCCGCGTCTGGCGGTGGAGCAGCCGCGCCTTCCTTGCCTGGCGTACGTGGCGCATGCTGCGCCGTGAGCTGTCGGACCTGGGCATCGTCGACCGCAGCTGAGTGGCGCGGCAGCAGCCTTGGCGCCCCCCGGCAAGTCGCCGCGACAGCCAGAGCGGAGGGCGAATCGCGCAGACTCAGCTCCACGCTCCGAGTGCCTGCATCTGCCGCGTCGCCGCTGTCGCCCAGCCACGATTGGCGGCCGGACTCGCGGGGCTCGGATGCAGTATGCGACCGCTTCGCACCGGCATCCCGGCGAGAGCCGCGGCTGCCCGCTGCTCAGCGAAGGCGCCGATGCCGATCACCCACGCAGGCTGCAGGATCGAGACCAGCAGCCTGAGGTGATCGTCACAGGCAGCATGCAGCGGCGCGGTCTCCGCTGCCGGCAGCTTGTCGGGCGTCAGGTTGCGGCCACGATCGAAAAAGGCGAGCGGGCAGTAGTTGGCGACGAAATGCTCGGCGAAGAAAGCCTCCGGACTGCCGAAGCGCTCGCGGAACAAGCCCCACAACCGTCGCCCGCTGACCTCCGAACGGGCACAGGCGAAGCCTTCGATCGGTCGCCACGGGTTCTCCCGCACGGGTTTCGCGACAGGCACGCTGATGCCAAGCCAGTCCCGCACCGCCGCCACCTCGCCGAACGGAACGCCCGTCTGCACCATCCCGAAGGGGCCCGGGTTCATGCCGAGGAAGAGAATCCTGCGGGCGCTTGCCGCATAACGGCGCAGGTAGCATTCGTAGCCGGACCAGGCATAGCCCAGTGGGTCGTAGACGTGGCTGACCGGCGGCCCGAAGCTGAGCCGTGACAGCCGCAGCGACAGCTCCCGGGCGGCTGCGATCAGGGCCGTGGCGACGGCAGCGTCTCGTTCCATGGCGCGACCTTGAGCAGCAGGGCCATGCCTGGCGCGGCAAGCACGAAGCAGATGATGAAGAAGCTGAACCACCCCACTGCCTCGACGAGCGCCCCGGCACCGGCATTGATGAAGGTGCGCGGTACGGCCGCCAGGCTGGTAAACAGCGCGAACTGGGTGGCGGTGAAGGCCGGGTTGGTGGCGCGCGCGATGAAGGCAGTGAAGGCTGCGGTACCGAGCCCGACGCCGAGGTACTCGGCAGCGATGACACCCGCCAGCGCCGCCCGGTCGACGCCGTCGATGCTCGTCTGTACGCCACGCCAGGCGAGCCAGGCGAAGCCCAGAATGGTCACCCATTGCACCACGCCAAACAGCCAGAGGGCGCGGTTGATGCCCAGCCGCACCATCCACAGTCCGCCGAGCAGGCCGCCGAAGACCGCCGGCCAGAGGCCGGCGTGTTTGGCGATGACGCCGATGTCGGTCTTGCTGTAACCCAGATCGAGGTAGAAGGGCGTCGACAGCGCCGTCGCCAGCGAATCGCCAAGCTTGTAAAGGAAGAGGAAGCCAAGCACCAGCAGCGCACCCGACCAGCCCTTGCGACCGATGAACTCGTGGAAGGGTTCGACCACCGCCTGGCGCAGGGTCTTCGGCGCGCCGGAGACCGCCGGTTCGGCAACCAGCAGTGCCATGACCATTCCCGGCAGCATGAAGGCGGCAGTGATCCAGAAGACCTGCGCCCAGGGCAGCAGGTCGGCAAGAATGAGCGACAGGGACCCCGGCACCAGACCGGCGACCCGATAGGCGTTGACATGCACCGAGTTGCCAAGACCGAGTTCCTCGTCACTCAGGATCTCGCGGCGAAACGCATCGAGGGCAATGTCCTGGGTTGCCGACAGGAAAGCCAGCGCCACCGACAGCCAGACGATCGCGGTCAGCTCAGCCGCCGGGGACAACCCGCCAAGCAGCCCGATCGACAACAGGAGGCCGATCTGCGACAGCAGCATCCAGCCGCGGCGGCGGCCGAGTGGCAGGCGGTAGCGGTCGAGCAGCGGCGCCCAGACGAACTTCCAGGTGTACGGAAACTGGATCAGCGCAAACAGGCCGATGGTCTTCAGGTCGACACTCTCGCTGCGCAACCATGCCGGCAGCAGGTTGAGGAGCAGGTACAGCGGCATCCCGGAACTGAATCCGGTCAGCACACAGATCAGCATCCGCCTCGTCAGCAGCAGGCGCAGCCAACCAGGCATCATCAAGTGGCGCGTCCGAGACGATAGAAAGCCAGGCTGCCGTTGAGGTTGGGATCGTCGCTGACCTCGCGACCTGCTTCATCGAAGGCCAGGCGCTCGCGAATCTGGATACCAAGCCGAGCACACAGATCCTCGAAATCGGCGATGGTGAAGAAGCGTACGTTCGGCGTATCGAACCAGTCGTATGGCAAGTCCTCGGAAACCGGCATGCGCCCGGCAGCGATCGCCGCGCGATTGCTTCGGTAGGCGAAGTTGGGGAAGCTGACCACCGCTTCGTCGGCGACACGCAGCATCTCGTTGAGGGTGCCTTCCGTGGCAAGCATCGTCTGCAGCGCCTGCGAGATGATGACGTGATCGAAGGACTTGTCCTCGAAACCGGACAGCCCGCACTCGATGTCCATCTGGATGACGTCGACGCCGTTGCGGATGCAACCGAGCACGCTGTCGCCATCGATCTCGACCCCGTAACCGCTGACGTCGCGCGTCTCGCTGAGGTAGCGCAACAGCCTGCCGTCACCACAACCGAGATCGAGCACACGCTCACCCGGCGGAATCCAGCCGGCAATGACGGCAAAGTCGAACCGCTCCCGCTGTTCCGCCTTGACCCTTCTCTCGTGCTCGGTCATACGCTGATGTTCTCCAGGTAGGCGCGCAGCAGCGAATGATAATGCGGGTCGTCGAGCAGGAACGAGTCGTGTCCGGCGTCGCATTCGATCTCGGCATACGCCACACGCAATCGATTGTGCAGCAGGGCGAAGACGATCTCCCGCGAACGCGCCGGCGCGAAGCGCCAATCGGTCGAAAAACTGGCCACGAAGAAGCTGGCTTGCGCGCGCGCCAGGGCAGCCGCCAGATTCCCGTCATACTCATAGGCGGGGTCGAAATAATCGAGCGCCTTGGTCATCATCAGGTAGGTGTTGGCGTCGAAGAAGCGCGCGAACTTGTCGCCTTGGTAACGCAGGTAGGACTCGATCTCGAAGTCGACGTCGTAGCTGAAGTTGTGCGCTCCATGCCGCAACTGGCGACCGAATTTCTCACCCATCTGGCTGTCGGAGAGATAGGTGATGTGGCCCACCATGCGCGCCAGGCGCAGGCCACGCGTCGGAATGACCCCGTTCTCGGCGTAGTGGCCGGCGTGAAAGTCGGGGTCGGAGACGATTGCCTGCCGCGCCACCTCGTTGAAAGCGATGTTCTGTGCCGACAGCTTCGGCGCCGAGGCGATCACCAGAGCATGCCGGATGCGTTGCGGAAGCTGTATCGACCACGCCAGTGCCTGCATTCCTCCCAGGCTGCCGCCGACGACGGCGGCCCAGGTTGCGATGCCCAGGTGGTCGGCAAGGCGTGCCTGTGCCGCGACCCAGTCCTCGACCGTCACCATCGGAAAGTCGGCGCCGTAACGCCGGCCCGTTGCGGGATTGACCGACAGCGGTCCGGTGGAACCATAGCAACCGCCGAGATTGTTGACGCCAACGACGAAGAATTTCCGCGTGTCGAGCGGCTTCCCCGGACCGACCAGATTGTCCCACCAGCCGACGTTTTCCGGATCGTCGGCATAGTGGCCGGCGATGTGGTGACTGCCAGAAAGCGCATGGCAGACCAAGACCGCGTTCGACTGCGCGGCGTTGAGCGTGCCATAGGTCTCGAAGACGAGCTCGAAGCCGGGCAGTTCGGCACCGCTCTTGAGCAGCAAGGGCGAGGCGAAGCGTACTCGTTGCGCGGCGACGACGCCGACGGAATTCTCTGATGACATCACTGTTCGACCGTTACCCGTTGAGCTTGGCCAGCTGTTCCCGGATCTTTGCCGGCTCCTCATGACGCAGCAGGCGGCGGACGATCGGCGCCAGCTCGGCACAGTTGCTCTGCATGATCGTCTGCTTGACTGCGAGAATCTGCGCCGGATGCATCGAGAACTGCCGCAGCCCCATGCCCAGCAGCAGGCGTGTCAGCGACGGGTCACCCGCGAGTTCACCACAGATCGAAACCGGGACGTTGACCTTCTCCGCACTGGCGATGGTGTGCGCGAGCAGCATCAGCACGGCCGGATGCAGCGGATCGTAAAGCGGCGCGACCTGTTCGTCACTGCGATCGATGGCCAGCGTGTATTGGATCAGGTCGTTGGTGCCGATCGACAGGAAGTGCATGCGGCGCAGAAACAGACCAATGGCCAGAGCTGCCGCCGGAATCTCGATCATCGCGCCAACCTCGATCGCCTCGTCAAAAGCGGCCGCTTCGCCGCGCAGGCTCGACTTCGCGCGCTCGATCGCCGCCAGCGTCTGGTCGATCTCGTGTGCCTGTGAGAGCATCGGAATCAACAGCCTGATCTTGCCGTGGCGCGACGCGCGCAGGATGGCGCGCAACTGTGTCTGGAACATCTTTGGCTCGGCCAGCGACAGGCGGATCGCGCGCAGTCCGAGCGCCGGGTTGCTCTGCAGGCGTTCGCCGAAAACCTTCTCCGGATGGAGGTCCTTGTCGTAGCCCAGATCGAAGGTACGAATGGTCACCGGCCGGCCACCCATCCCCTTTACGACCGCGCTGTAGGCCTCGAACTGCTCTTCCTCCGTCGGCATGTCGCCCCGGTCGAGGAAGAGGAATTCGGTGCGGAACAGGCCGATGCCCTCGGCGCCACCATCGAGTGCGTTCGCCACGTCGCCGGGCAGCTCGATGTTGGCGTGCAGATCGATGTCGACGCCGTCGAGAGTCACCGAGCGCGCCGTCTTCAGACGCCGGAGCTTCGAGCGCTCGAGCTCGATCTGCGTCTTGCGCAGCCGGTATTCGTCGAGTATGCGCGGATCGGGATTGACGATCAGCACGCCACGCGTGCCGTCCACAATCAACACTTCCTTGTCGCGGATCAGCTGCCTGGCGTTGTGCAGACCGAGAACTGCGGGGATGCGCAGGCTGCGGGCAAGAATCGCAGTGTGCGAGGTCGAGCCGCCGACGTCGGTGACGAAGGCGGCAAAGTGATGCTCCTTGTAGGCGATGACGTCGGCCGGCGAGAGATCATGCGCGACGACGATCAGGTTCTCCTCCTTCAATCCCTTGCTCGACTTCAGCGCCATGCGGCCCGGTTGACCGACGAGTTCCTTGATCACCCTTTCAACGACTTGGCGGACGTCGTAGCTGCGCTCGCGCAGGTACTGATCGTCGAACTTCTCGAACTGGTCGACCAGCACTTCCATTTGCTGCACCAGCGCCCACTCGGCGTTGCAGCGACGCTCGCGGATCAGATCCTTCGGGACCTCGGCCAGTTCGGGGTCGGACAGGATCATCGAGTGCAGGTCGATGAAAGCGCCGAACTCCGCCGAGCTGTGCTGCGTGCGGCCCTTGAGCGCGGCGAACTCGTCGCGCACGCGCGCCAGCGCCGCTTCGAAGCGGGCAACCTCTTTGTCCACCATGCGTGGCGAGATCACCAGATGCGACACCTCGAGCGTCGCGTGCGACATCAGGTGCGCCTGGCCGATCGCGATACCGGCCGATACCGGCAGGCCATGCAGGGTAAAACTCATGCCGCGTTCACTCCGCCTCTCCGAAGCGGCTGGCGATCAGTTCGAGAATCGCCTCATTCGCCGCCTGTTCATCCGCACCATCGGTCTCGACGATCACCGTGGAACCCTTGCCGGCCGCCAGCATCATCACGCCCATGATGCTCTTGGCGTTGATCCGGCGGCTCCCCTTTTCCATCCACACCTCGCTGGCAAACCCACCCGCAAGCTGCGTCAGCTTGGCTGAAGCGCGCGCGTGCAACCCGAGCTTGTTGCGGATCTCGACTTCGGCACGTACCATTCAACCCTCCCCCGCACCGCTGCCCAGCGCCGGCGGCAACCTGACCACACCGTCACGGGCGCCGCTGATTGCCTTCTGGACCATGGTTTCCATCCCGCGCTCGCGATAGGTCAGTGCCCGCAGCAACATCGGCAGGCTGACCCCGGAGACCCCTTCGACACGACCCGGCGCGAGCAGCTTGAGGGCGAGGTTGCCGGGCGTGGCGCCGAAGACATCGGTCATCACCAGGACACCCTCGCCGCCGTCGACCTCCTGCAGCAACAGACGCGCCAGCGGCAGGATGTCGAGCGGGTCGTCCTGCGCCGCAACACCGAGCTGCGCGATCAGTGGCGGCCGCTTGTTGAGCACGTGACAGACGTTCTGGATGAGGCTCTCGCCGAGGGTCCCGTGCGTCACCAGAAATATACCGATCATTGCAGCATCCTTTGCGACAGGTCGCCATTCTAAGCCATTCCGCCGCGCTCTCGACGGCGATCGCAGCGAGGTGCCTCAGGGGGGCACGACTTCGAGTGCCCGCGGCCGCCCACCGACGAACTCCAGGCGATCCTGCATTGCCCTGCTGAGCTGCCAGCGCCCGTCGCCATCGACACGCAGGACATGCGCCACCTGCAACCGACGGGCGAAGGCCGGCCAGTCGCCGCCGGCGATGAACAAGGGCTTCGAAGCAGCATCGGAAAGTGCTCCAGCCGCCGGGCGGGCCGTGATCAGCACGGTCAAGGCCTGCGTACCGGACGCCGGCCGGCCGCTGCGCGGATCGAGGAGATGCGCGTAACGCCTGCCCGCGACCTCGAAGTAGCGCTGGTAATCGCCCGAGGTGCCGACCGCCTCGCCATCGTCGAGTTCGATCGTCGCCATCGGCCCGGGCTGCCGCGGGTGCTGGATTCCCACCCGCCAGCGCTGGCCATTGCGGCTGCCGAGCACCATGACGTTGCCGCCAATGTTCACCAGCGCGTTGCCAACCCCCTGCGCCCGCAGGATGCTCGTCGCGCGGTCGAGCGCAACGCCCTTGAGATAACCGCCGAAATCGATCGCCAGTTGGCGCTGCCGGCTGCTCGCCTGCAGCCCGCTCAGGTGCAGATCGGCAATGCCCGGCTGGGCGCTGCGCCAGGCAGCCAGCGCCGCCTCATCCGGCAGTCCAGTCGGCAGCTCGTCCGAGTGAAACCCCCAGAGTTCGATCAGCCGACCGATGCCAGGGTCGAACAGCCCATCGCCGAGCCGCGCCAGACGTTGTGCGTCGACCAGCAGTTCTGCCATCTCCTCGCTCACCGTCTGGACTCTGCCAGCCGCCAGGGCGGCGTTGAGCGCACTCAGCTCGGATGGTCTCCAGGCGTGGTAGGTGCGATGCAGGCGATCGAACTCGCGCAGCACCGCAGCCGCCGCCGCCCGTGCCCGCGCTTCGGGCAGACCGGCGATCAACACTTCGACGCGAGTTCCGAAGACGAAGGATTCCTGCTGGTACACCGGCGCCCTGCTGCAGGCGGCAACGAAAACCCAGAGCAGGACGCCGGCGAAGCCTAGGCAGCGGCCACGCACCGACGCTCCAGCGCGGCGACGAACAGGGCAGCGGCGTCGAAACCCGTCTGCTCGGCAATCTCCACCATGCACGTCGGGCTGGTGACGTTGATCTCGGTCAACCAGTCGCCGATGACGTCGAGACCGACCAGCAGCAGACCCCGGGCGGCGAGTACCGGCGCCAGTGTGCCAGCGATCTCGAGGTCACGCGGACTCAATGGCCGCGCCACGCCCTTGCCGCCGGCAGCCAGGTTGCCACGGGTCTCGCCGGCCTTCGGAATGCGCGCCAGGCAGAAGGGAACCACCTCGCCGGCGACGAGCAGGATGCGCTTGTCGCCGTCGGCGATCTCGGGAATGTAGCGCTGCGCCATGATCGTTCGCGCACCAGCGTGCGTCAGCGCCTCGACGATCACGTTGCGGTTGGGATCGTCGTGGCGCACGTGGAAGACCTCGCTGCCGCCCATGCCCCCGAGCGGCTTCAGGATCACGTCGCGCTCGGTATCAATGAAGGAGTGGATGATGCCACCGTCCCGGGCGACCGTCGTCGGTACCGTGAAGCGGGCGAACTCGGTGATCGACAGCTTTTCCGGGTGATCGCGCAGGGCACGTGGCCGGTTGAAGATGCGCGCACCCTCGGCTTCCGCCCGCTCGAGCAACCAGGTGGTGGTCACGTATTCGATGTCGAAGGGCGGATCCTTGCGCATCAGCACGGCGCGAAAATCGCGCAGGGCGACGACGTGCCGATCGACCTCGACGAACCAGTCGGTGTCGTCGGCGAGCATTTCGAGGTGCACCGCTTCGGCACACACGCCGTGCAGCGGCGACCAGTGGATCGCCTCCTGCTGGATCGTCCACACGGCGTGTCCGGCCGCCTGGGCGGCACGCATGATGGCGATGCTCGTGTCCTTGTAGGCCCGCAGCGACTGCAGGCGATCGACGATGAATGCTAGGCGCACGGTAGCGGCTCCTTGACGGGTGCAGTACGTTCGAGTTCGACTGAAGCAGCCAGCTGTGCCAGGCGGGCGACGACGCCATAGGCATAAAAACGGTTCGGCGCCGCGTCCGGGTTCTGGCAATGATCGGGCAGCGAGCAACTGGTCGCGAAGGCGAGCGGCTGGAAATGCATTCCCGGCGCATTCAGGTTCTCGTCCGGGCCCCGCCCGCTGTGCACCCGGTAGAAGCCGCCGACGACGAAACGGTCGATCATGTAGACCACCGGTTCGGCGACCCCCTCCTCGCTGCCGCTGCCGACCCGTTCGAAGCTGTGCACGCCTTCCTGGATGATCACCTGGGAGACCGCCAAACCCTCCTTGATCACCGACATCTTGTTGCGCTGCCGGCGGCTGAGGCCCGTCACCTGCGCCGCATCCTTGACCGTCATCACCCCCATGCCATAGGTTCCGGCGTCGGCCTTGACCACGACGTAGGGCGTTTCCTCGATCTCGTACTGGCGGTACTTCTCGCGAATCAGTTCGAGCACCGCGTCGACATTCGCAGCCAGACACTCTTCCCCCTGCCGCTGATGAAAGTTGACACTGCTGCAGACCGAAAAGTAGGGATTGATCCGCCACGCGTCGATGCCCGTCAGCCGCGCGAAGTCGCTCGCCACCGTGTCGTAGGCGGCAAAGTGGTTCGACTTCCGGCGCAGCGCCCAACCCGCGTGCAGCGGCGGCAGGACGAACTGCTCGTCGAGGTCGCGCAGCACCTCCGGAATCCCCGCCGAGAGATCGTTGTTGAGCAGAATGGCGCAGGGCTCGAAGCCGCCCAGCCCAAGCCGCGACCCGTTGCGCTGCAGCGGCTCGAGCAGGAGCGTCGTGCCATCGGCGAGTTCCACCGGCGTCGGCCGCTCGATCCCGGGCAGCAACGATCCAAGGCGAACCTCGAGTCCGGTCAGGCGCAGGAACTTCGCGATCTGGGCGACATTCTGCAAGTAGAAGAGGTTGCGCGTGTGGTTTTCCGGGATCAGCAGCAGGCGCCTGGCGTCCGGGCAGATGCGGTCGACCGCCGTCATGGCTGCCTGGACGCAGAGCGGCAGAAAGGTCGCGTCGAGGTTGTTGAAGCCGCCGGGAAACAGGTTCATGTCGACCGGCGCCAGTTTGAAACCTGCATTGCGCAGGTCGACCGAGCCATAGAACGGCGGCGTGTGCTCCTGCCATTGGGCGCGGAACCAGCGCTCGATCTCGGGCATCAGGTCGAGGAAACGCCTTTCGATTTCGAGCAGCGGACCATCCAGTGCGGTTTTCAGATGTGGGACCATGGGCTCCAGTTTTCCTCGCCGATGTGCTCATCCGGCTGCGCGGCAATCGTTCATTCTACACCGCGAGCCGGCAGCAGGGCTCGCAGCGGGCTGGGAAGCGGAGTCTGCTCGAGGCTGCGTTGGGTGAACAGGAAGCGGCCATCGCAGACGAAACCGAGATCCAACCAGTCGACGGTGTTCAGCGCATCCGCCAGTCGCTGCACGGCAAGCAGCGGATCGTGCGGGAAGATTGCCAACACCGACCCATCATAATGCGTACAGGAATGGCAGAAGAAGGGTCGCGGGCTGCGCGTCTTGCCGTTGACATAGACCCGTGGCAAGGCCGACTGATGATAGCCGCGCCCCCAGTGCCACCAGTTGGACTCGTCGAAGGATCGAATGCGACGCGTGATCAGGCGTTCCTTGTGCGGCAGCAGGGCCGCTGGTGGCGGTTCGCCTGCCTCACACCACAGCATGCGCCGCGTCCTGCCGCTGCGCACCGTCGACGAGCAGACGAAGTTCCGATTGCCGTACACCTCGCTGGCGTAAAGCTCGTCGGCGCCCGAGACCGCGCCAACCTTGACGAAAGCGATGTCGGCCAGGTGCAGGTCGTAGTCGCCGCGCGTGAACAGAAGGTGCCCGCCGCTCTCGACGAAATGGCGCTCGTCCCACTGCAACCGCGCCAGGCCTGCCAGCCCATCGGCAACGCCCTGCGCCGCGTAGCGCGTCCGGCGTGAAAAATTGCCGCGCTCGAAACGCCAGATGGCGCAATTCGGCGTTGCATCGTCGAACAGCCGCGAATCGCCGAGTTCGACGAAATCGGTGATCGTCCCCGCCGCGTACAGCAGGCGGTTGAGTGGCACCGCCGACGTTGCCTTGAGGAAATCGCGCGGGGTGATGAAGACGAGTTCACCACCGGGAGCGAGATGCCGCAAGCACTGCTCGATGAAGAACAGATAGAGGTTGGCACGTCCATCGAGCACGCTGCGCCGGATGAGGAGACGGGTCGCGACGGCGATGTCCTGGTAGCGCACATAGGGCGGATTGCCGATCACCGTGGCGAACGACTCTTCGGCCGGCAGGGCAAAGAAATCCATGACGCGAGCGCCAGGTGGCGCGTGGCGCGGATCGATCTCGATGCCGACGGCGAACGGGAAATGCTGCAGGAAGGCGCCATCGCCGCAGGCGGGCTCGAGGACGCGACCGCGATTGCGCACCAGCGAGAGCATCAGGTCGACGATCGCTGGCGGCGTGAACACCTGGCCGAGACGGCTGACGTCCAGTTCCGGCTGCGCGGGCACCATCACGGTCTCCGCTGCTGCAGCACCGGCACGGCGGGCAGCCGTTCGCCAAGGCGTCGACCGCTGGCGGGCCGCCGGCGCAGCATCAGCGCCCGCCCCAGGGCATCAGCGGCACGGTTGAAATGCTGTTCGCCGGCGCGCCGTCGATCAGCTTGCGACTGATCGCGAGATAGATCAGCGTCCGGTTCGCTTCGTCCCACATGCGGACGACGCGCGTTTCCTTGAACAGCACCGACGTATCGCCCGAGAACACCGTCGCCTCCTTCGGCAGCTTGTCCGGCAGGCTGATCGGACCGGTCTGCCGGCAGGCAAGCGAAAACTGCGACGGATCCTCGGCCAGGCCGAGCGAACCGCTGACACCACCGGTTCGCGCCTGGCTGACGTGACAGGTGACACCGGGCACCTTCGGGTCGGGGAAACTCTCGACGCAGACGCGGTGGTTCGCACCGACCAGCTTCCACTCGGTCGTCACGCATCCCACCTGCTCCGCCTGGACGGCCATGGCCGCGACCAGGCAAGCGGTAGCGGCGGCAACGACGCGAAAAGGGTTGTTTGTGCTGCGCATTCCTTGCTCTCCTTCCTTGCAGGCCGCGGCTGGCCGCAGCTCAAGTGGGCCAATGGTCCAGCGTGATGTTCCCCAGTGGCCCGACCGGCGCACCACGACGTGCACGTTGACCGAGGTGCCTGTCCTCCGACGGGAGCGTCTTCGGCCGATTGCGCACGCTTCCCCTGATTGCCACCCGCGACCCACGGGTGACAATCACCGCGCGCAGCGATTCACCTGCACGCAGGCCGATGATCTGGACCCCCTTGCCGCTGGCGAGGCGCTTCATCTGCTCGAGCGGAAAGATCAACAGGCGACCGTCGCTGGACAACGCGCCGAGATGGTCGGCGGCGGCAAGCCGGAGCGGCGGCAGGATGCTGGCACCCTCCTCGACGCTGACGACAGCCTTGCCGGCTTTCTGCCGTGACAACAGGTCGCCGTAAGTACAGATGAAACCATAGCCCGAGGTCTTGGCGATCAGGATCGCTTCTTCTGCCTGGCCGGTGAGGACATGCGCAATCCGGCCGCTGCCGAGGTCGACGAACGACGAGAGCGGCGCGCCCATGCCGCGACCGTCGGGCAGGCCGGCAATCGCCACGGTAAACGCCCGTCCCTCGCTCGAAACGATCACCAACGAGTCGACCGAGCGGCACTCCAGCGCCGACCCCGCCCGGTCGCCGTCCTTGTAGGCAACACCGGAAAGATCGAGTCCGTGCCCCTGCCGGACACGCGCCCAGCCCTTCTCCGAAATGATCACGGTCACTGCTTCGTCGCTGACCGCAGCCACCTCGGAACGCGACGCCGTCACCGCCACTTCGATGACCGTCCGCCGCGCGTCACCGTACTTCTCCGCGTCTGCCCTGATCTCGCGCACCACCTGCCGCCGCAGCAGCGCATCGCTGCCCAGCAGTTTCAGCAGGCCCTCGCGCTCACTGCGCAGCCGCTCGAGTTCCTGTTCGATGCGGATCCCCTCGAGGCGGGCGAGCTGCCGCAGGCGGATCTCGAGGATGTCTTCCGCCTGTCGGTCGGAAAGCGCGAAGCGGGCGATCAGCGCCGCCTTCGGATCATCGGCCTGGCGAATGATCCGGATCACTTCGTCGATGTTGAGGAAGACGATGTGCCGGCCTTCGAGAATGTGGATCCGGTCATCGGCCTTCTGCAGGCGATGACCGGTCCGCCGGTGCACGGTCCGGATACGGAAGGTGCACCATTCGCCGAGCAGCTCGGGCAGCGATTTCTGGCACGGCCGGCCATCGATGCCGACGGCGACGAGGTTGATCGATGCCGAGGTTTCGAGACTGGTATGCGCGAGCAGCAGCGCGACGAACTCGTTGCGGTCGATGCGCGAGCTGCTCGGCTCGAAGACCAGCCGCACGTCGTCGTCCTTGCCCGACTCGTCGCGCGCACGGTCGAGCTGTGACGCCATCAGCGTCTTGAGCTGCGCCGCCGACTGGTCGATGGTCTTCTTGCCCGGCTTGACCTGCGGGTTGAGCAGCGCACCGATCTCGGCCAGCACCTTCGCCGACGAGACGCCGGGTGGCAACTCACGGAAAACCAGTTGCCAGGCGCCGCGTGCCATCTCCTCGAACTCGTAGCGCGCCCGCACGCGCAGCGTGCCGCGGCCGCTGCCGTAGGCGGCAGCGATGTCGGCCGGCGAGGAAATGATCTGCCCGCCGCCCGGGTAATCCGGCCCTGGAACGTGCTGCAGCAGTTGCTCGAGCCCGGCCTGCGGCTGTTCGATCAGGTGGATCGCTGCTGCGGCGACCTCGCGCAGGTTGTGCGGCGGAATCTCGGTCGCCATGCCGACGGCGATGCCCGAGGATCCGTTGAGCAGGACGAAGGGTAGCCGGGCCGGCAGACAGGTCGGTTCGTCAAACGAGCCGTCATAGTTCGGCTGGAAATCGACCGTCCCCTCGCCGAGTTCCGCCAGCAGCAACTCGGCGATCGGCGTCAGGCGTGCCTCGGTATAGCGCATCGCTGCCGCATTGTCGCCATCGCGCGAACCGAAGTTGCCCTGCCCGTCGACCAGCGGGTAGCGCAGCATGAAGGGCTGGGCGACGCGCACCATCGCATCGTAGGCCGAGGTGTCGCCGTGCGGGTGGTACTTGCCGATGACGTCGCCGACGACCCGCGCCGACTTGACCGGCTTCGCCGTCGCCGACAGCCCGAGTTCGCGCATGGCGAAGAGGACACGCCGCTGTACCGGCTTCAGGCCGTCCTTGACATCCGGCAGCGCGCGTCCCTTGACGACCGCCACCGCGTACTCGAGGTAGTCGCGGGCCGCCGATTCGTGCAGCAGGATGCTGTCGTCGTCCGTCGCGGGCGACGCGGGCGGTTGCGGCGGCACTGCCGGCGGCGCCGGTGGCAGGTCGGCGAAGAGGTCGGGGGTCTGGTCTTTCCTCACTTGCGGTTCACTTTCGCTCGTCCGGTCACAGCTCGGCGCCGATCAGGGCACCGTTTTCTTCCATCCAGGCGCGCCGGCCCGCCGATTCACCCTTGGCCATCAACATCGTCATCACCGGCCGCGCCGCCTCGCTGCCCGGCATGCCGATGCGCATCAGGCGGCGCGTGTCGGGCGACATCGTCGTCTCCCACAGCTGCTCCGGATTCATCTCGCCCAGACCCTTGAAGCGCGAGATGGTGACCGCTTCACGCTTGACACCCTCGAGGCGCAGACGATCGAGTGAGGCTTCGAGTTCCGCATTGTCGAGCGCGTAGATCTTGCGCGGTGGCCGCGCCTTGCCCTGCGCGGGCACATCGAGACGGTACAGCGGTGGCTGCGCGAAGAACAGGTGCCCACGCGCGACCAGCCGCGGGAAATGGCGATAGAAGAGGGTGCACAGCAGAACGCGGATGTGCGACCCATCGACATCGGCATCGGTCATGATCACGACCTTGCCGTAGCGCAGATTGAGCAGCACCGAGTCGGGAGCGTTCGCCGGATGCGGGTCGATGCCGAGGGCGACGGCGATGTCGTGCACCTCGCGATTGGCAAACAGGCTGCCTGCCTCGACCTCCCAGGTGTTCAGCACCTTGCCGCGCAATGGCAGGATCGCCTGTACCTCCTTGTCACGCCCCGATTTGGCCGAACCGCCTGCCGAGTCCCCTTCGACGAGAAAGATCTCGTTGCGACCGAGGTCCTCGCTCTGGCAATCCGACAGCTTGCCCGGCAGGATCGCCACCCCCGACTGCTTGCGCTTCTCGACCTTCTGGCCGGCACGCGTGCGCGCCTGCGCCGCCCGGATGGCCAGCTCGGTGATCCGCTTCGCCGCCTCGGGATGTTCGTTGAGCCACAGCTCGAGGCTGTCGCGCACCATGCGCGCCACCAGCGCCACCGCATCGCGCGAGTTCAGCCGCTCCTTCGTCTGCCCCTGGAACGAGGGGTCGAGCATGCGTACCGCGAGCACGAAACTGGCGCGCGAGAAGACATCCTCGGCGGCGAGCTTGACGCCCTTGGGCAGCAGCGCATGGTGTTCGGCGAAACTGCGGATGGCATCGAGCGTCGCCTGCCGCAGTCCGGCTTCATGCGTGCCGCCGGCAGTGGTCGGAATCAGGTTGACGTACGATTCGCGCACCAGGCCGCCTTCGGCCGTCCAGCAGATCGCCCAGGCGGCACCTGCGCCGACCGGGAAGTTCTCGTCACCGCGGGCAGCATACTTCTCGCTGCTGAACACCGGTGCCACGGGCTCGCCGTCGAGTTGCTCGGCGAGGTACTGCACCATGCCGTTGGCGAAACACCACTCGCTGGTCGCGCCATCCTCGACCGTCAGCACGACCTGCAGGCCCGGCAGCAACAGCGCCTTGCTGCGCAGCAGACGTTCGAGCTGTGGCGGCGGGATGACCGGCGAGTCGAAGAAGGCCGGGTCCGGCCACGCGCGCACGCGCGTGCCGCTCATCCTTTTCGGTGCATCGGCAACCCGGTGCAGCGGTTCGATCACTGCCCCGCCGGAAAAAGCCATCTGATGCCGTGCCCCGTCGCGCACGACCTCGACCTCGAGGCGGGTCGAAAGCGCATTGGTCACCGACACGCCAACCCCGTGCAGACCGCCGGAGAAACGGTAGGCAGAAGCCCCGTCGTCCTTGTTGAACTTGCCGCCGGCATGCAGCCGGGTGAACACGACCTCGACGGTCGGCACCTTCTCGAGCGGATGCATCTCGACCGGAATGCCGCGGCCATCGTCCTGCACGCTCACCGAGTGATCGCGGTGCAGGGTGACGCCGATTCGCCGGCAATGGCCGCCGAGCGCCTCGTCGGCGGCGTTGTCGATCACTTCCTGGATGATGTGCAACGGGCAATCGGTGCGCGTGTACATTCCCGGCCGATGGCGTACGGGCTCAAGGCCCTTGAGAACGGCAATCGATTCTGCGGTGTAGGTCATGGTGCTGAAGTGTCCGGAGGTACTACTGGCCGTCGCGTCGCCAGGATGCGGTGCTCCTGGCGGGACTACGGCACGCTGTCTGTCGGCGCCAGCAGCGACCCGGTTCGGGCCGTGTCGGGGACAGCGGCCGTTGCTGCAGCCGGCAAGGCTCCCCGCACTCCGCCTCGCCCGCGACACGCCGCCCGCTGGCTCTGTTCCCCGCGTCGGACGGCATCCCGCGGCGCAAACCCGGCGGCAACCCGCGGCGTCTGCTTCACTGCCGGGACTGTGCCGCAGAACCCGCTCCGCGGGCACCCAAGCGCAGCCGTTTCGCCGACCGGCGCTCTCTGTCTTGCGGAGGCTACTTGGCGATCTGTTTTTCGCGCACTTCCTCCAGGGTCTTGCAGTCGATGCAGAGCGTCGCCGTCGGGCGTGCCTCGAGCCGCTTGATGCCGATCTCGACGCCACAGGCGGCGCAATAACCGTAATCCCCACTGTCGATGCGCTGGATGGTCTCCTCGATCTTCTTGATCAGCTTGCGCTCGCGGTCACGGTTGCGCAGTTCGATCGCGATGTCGGTTTCCTGGCTGGCTCGGTCGTTGGGATCGGCAAACACCGTCGCCTCATCCTGCATGGTATGCACCGTCCGCTCGATGTCCTCCATCAACTGCAGCTTGACGGCCTCCAGGATGTCACGAAAGTGCGCCAGCTGATCGCTGTTCATGTACTCCTCGCCAGCGTGCTGCACGTAGGGAGTGAAATGCCTCTGGAGCAATTCTTCAGCCATGTTCGAAGACCCCGTTCCCCGGTTGAAAAAAAGACGACTTGATATCAGAAAGCGAGTGCGCTTGCAAGCCGGCGTCACTCGCTCGCCGCACACTCCCCCTTGCGCTCTCCCTCTCTGGAGACGCAGCTGCCTCGTTCCGATCGTACCGCCGGAACATGCTCGAGGCCCATTCCTCGGCGATAATCGGTTGCATCAGCAGCCGCCCGGAAGCTCACCAGACGGCTGCCGATCGCCGACAGCCGCCTGGCTGCGGCGTCACACGTGTCGCCACCGGCCGGCGGCGGGCGCACACTGCGAGCGAAGACGATGCCCCTGCACATCGAAACACCATTGATCGAATCGCGCCGTCTCGGGCTGGCGAGCCAACGTTCGGTGTGGCTCAAGCTGGAAGCCCTGCAGCCGCCGGGCTCGTTCAAGATTCGCGGTATTGGCGCCGCCTGCGAGGAGCACCAGCGCGCCGGTGCGCGCCGCTTGCTGTCCTCTTCGGGCGGCAATGCCGGCCTCGCGGTGGCCTATGCCGGTCGGCAGCTCTCGCTGCCGGTCACCGTCGTCGTGCCGCAGAGCACTTCCCCCCGGGCGCGCGAGCTACTGCGGCAGGAAGGGGCCGAGGTCATCGTGCATGGTCCCTCCTGGCAAGAGGCGAACAGCCTGGCGCTGTCCTTGCTGGCGGCGGGAGACGCCTTCATCCACCCCTTTGACGACCCGCTGCTCTGGCAAGGCCATGCCACCCTGGTCGACGAGATTGCCCGCTCCAGGCTGCTGCCGGACGCCATCGTGCTGGCGGTCGGCGGTGGCGGCCTGCTCGCCGGCGTGATCGAAGGGTTGCGCCGCAACGGTCTCGACGACATTCCGGTGATTGCCGTCGAAACGGCCGGTGCCGACTCGCTGCATCGCTCGCTGCGCGCTGGCAGAATCGTCGCGCTCGCGGAAATCAGCAGTGTCGCCACCTCGCTCGGCGCCAAACGAGTCTGCGAACAGGCTTTCACGTGCTCGCTGGCGCACCCGGTAGACAGCGTCGTCGTCTCCGATGCTGCGGCGCTCAACGCCTGCGAGCGCTTCCTTGACGACCATCGACTGCTCGTGGAGCCCGCCTGCGGTGCCACTCTGGCCCTGGCCTACGAGCGATCGCCGGCGCTCACCGGCCACTCGCGCGTGCTCTTCATCGTCTGTGGCGGTGCGACGGCAAGCCTGGCCGACATCCGGGCCTGGTCACGCCGGCTTCGCCGGACCGGCGGCGAACCGCGGCGGCAAACCGACCTGCCCTAGGCAGGCCAGAAGACGACGCCGACCAGAAGCGCGGCAAACAGCCCGCCCAGCACGTCGAGGGTCCAGTGCGCCCGCAGGAGGATGACGAGCACCATCTGCAGGATGGCGAGCAGGGCCGCGAGGACGGTCAGCGCGGAGATGCCGAGAGTCGCGACCTGCATGGCGCCGTACACGGCGAGCGCGGTGTGTCCCGAGAAGAAGAAATCGTTGCCTACGGAATAGGTCACGAAGAGCGAGGGAAAGCCCGGATCACGCCAGATGATGCCCGCCGGCGCCGGCAGGGCGACCAGCGCCTGGCTCAACTGGCGCAGGGCAAACAGGCTGAGCAGACCAAGGAACGGGCTGAAGCTCGGCCCGATCAGGGCGTAGGCGAGCACGAACAGGGTGACGGCATCGATCGCCAGCGAGCTGCCGACCAGCACTGCCCGCGCAGCGCCCGGATGCTCATGCAGCCAGGCGTTGCCACTGGCCGTCAGCCGGTGCAGATGATCGTACATCACGCCGTCGGCGAGACGGCGTTTACCGATCAGGCGCTGCGTCACGAACCAGCCGACAAGACCGCCGACGACGGCGAGCAGCCGCCAGGCGACGACATCCCATGCCGGCAGCTGCGACATCGCTCAGGCGGCTCCGCTGGGGACGTCGAGGCGCTCGGGTTCAACCCGCCGCGCCGGTATCCCGGCCCAGGTTTCGCCAGCCGGAATGCGTGTGTTGGGGAGGACGAAAGAACCGGCAAGAACCTTGGCCCTCTCGCCGACCTCGACACCGCCCATGACGATCGCCCGCAGGCCGATGGTCGCACCGGCCGCGATCCGGACTGGAGCAATCACCAGGTAGCCGCCCTGTGCATAGTGCGCCATGATGCTGGCCGAACCGCCGATCGTCACGCCGTCTCCCATCTCGAGCAGCGATGGATCGGCGAGGGCAGTCGAATTGATCGTCACGTTGTGCCCGATGCGCATCCCCATCAGCCGATAATAGAGTTGGGCAAAGGGTGACGGCGTCACGAATTCGAGAAAGGAATAGCGGACCACGAGCGTCAGCGTGCAGTGTACATACCAGCGCAGGGCGGTCAGCGACACCGCCGAGCCACGGTACGGCCGCAGGCGCCCACCGAGCACGAAGTTCAACAGCGGCGCGACGCAGAGCAGCGTCAGACCGTAGACAAAGTAGCAGGCAGCCAACAGCAAACCGGTCAGAGCGTAACGCCAGCCCGAGTTGCTGACCGCGAGCAGGCCGACGGACAGCGTGTCGAACAGCCAGACGGCCACCGCCAGCGACAGACCTGCGGCGACGATCGCCAGGCCGATGAAGGGCAACGGGCCGATGAGCGCGAGCAGTCTTTGCATGCTTCTCCTCCGGACGGCAGCTGGCGGTCGTGGTCGTTCAGCGACGCCCGAGCTCTGCCTCTGCTTCGGCAGCAGTGCCGAAGCTGCGCGCAGCGATCTGCCGCTTCTCGAGGGCCTCGCGCAGCCGGGCACGCAGGAAGGTGTTCGAGGTGAAGCGCGTCACATCGTGATAGCAGGTCTCCATCAGGCCCTTGACCATCTCGATGTACTCGTCGACCAGTTCGGGCAGGATCGAGAACCGGTCATAGTTGACCACGGCATTCACCCGCCGGCCGACGGGCGCCAGCCGCTCGATGACCGCCCGCCGCACCGCCTCGATGTCGGCCGGGCTACGGATGTCAAGCCCCTCGAAGTTGATGAACAGGATGTTCTTCGCCGCATCGTAGGAGAGGCGCTCGGCGAGCGGCAGCGCCAGCAGCTGCGAACGCAGTTTCATCGGTTCGTCGCGGAAGATCCGCGGGTCCATCAGAAGCGGCGCCGAGTGCATCACCGGAACGAAGTCCATCCGGTCGAGAATGTCGCGTTGCAGGTCGACACCCGGCGCGATCTCGACCAGCTCGAGCCCCTCGGAACAGAGGCGGAAAACGCAACGTTCGGTGATGTAGAGCACCGTCAGGCCTCGTCGCTGCGCTTCGCGGCCGCTGAAGGTCCTGTGCTCGACCTCGTTGACGAACTTCCTGGCCTGGCCATCGCGCAGGATGCGCAGGCGACCCTCCTCGACCGTCACCTCGAGCTGGCCAGCAGTGAAGGTGCCGACGAAGACCACCTTCCTGGCGTTCTGCGAGATGTTGATGAAACCACCGGCGCCAGCCAGACGCGGGCCGAAGCGCGAGACATTCAGGTTGCCCTGGCGATCCGCCTGGGCGAGACCGAGAAAGGCCAGGTCAAGACCGCCGCCGTCATAGAAATCGAACTGACTCGGCTGATCGATGATCGCCTGCGCGTTGGTCGCCGCACCGAAGTTGAGCCCGCCCGCAGGGATCCCGCCAATCACTCCGGGTTCGGCGGTCATCGTCACCAGATCGGAGATCTTCTCCTCGGCGGCAACGCTCGCGATCCCTTCGGGCATGCCGATCCCGAGGTTGACCACGGCGTTGGCCTGCAGCTCGAACGCCGCGCGGCGCACGATGATCTTGCGTTCGCTCATCGGCATCGGCTGAATCGCCGACAGCGGTACGCGGATCTCACCGGCAAATGCCGCGCTGTACTGTTCGCCGAAGGTCTGCATGTGGTATTCCGGCTTCTCGGCAACCACGACACAGTCCACCAGAACCCCCGGGATCTTCACTTGCCGCGGATTGAGCGTGCCACGCTCGGCGATGCGCTCGACCTGGACGATGACCACACCACCCGAGTTCCGCGCCGCCATCGCGATCGCCTGTGCTTCCAGCGTCAGCGCTTCCCGCTCCATCGTCACGTTGCCGTCGGCGTCGGCAGTGGTGCCGCGGATGATTCCGACATGAATCGGAAAGGCCTTGTAGAACAGGTACTCCTCGCCATCGATCGGCAGCACGCGGACGAGTTCCTCGCTGGTCGACGCGTTCAGTCTGCCACCGCCAAACCGTGGATCAACGAAGGTGCCAAGTCCGACACGGGTGATCGTCCCCGGCTTGCCGGCTGCGATGTCGCGAAACAGGTGTGCGATCACCCCCTGCGGCAGGTTGTAGGCCTGGACGCGGTCGGCCACCGCCAGCGCCTGCAGCTTCGGCACGAGACCCCAGTGACCACCAATCACGCGCGCGAGCATCCCGTCGTGGCCGAAATGGTTGAGCCCCCGCGCCTTGCCGTCGCCCTGCCCCGCGGCATACACCAGGGTCAGGTTGCGCGGTCTGCCGAGGCCCTCGGGGTCGCTGCCCTGACTGGCGAGAAAACGCTCCTCGAGAGCGATGGCGATGTTCTCGGCAAAGCCGATGCCGACGAAGCCGCTGGTGGCGATCGTGTCGCCGTCACGAATCAGCCGCACCGCTTCGTCGGCGGTGACGATCTTGCCGGTATCCGAAGCACGCAGCGAAGAGGCCATGGGGTGGGAGGATAGAGGCATGGTTTGTCTCCTGAGGTGATCGGCTACCGGGTCGGGGCGGGGACTGGCGTCCGATAGCCCACTCCCGTCAGTATAAGGCGATCCACGCGGCCATCGTCGGACCGGCAGGTCGTCGCGACCGCGCACCTGCATCGTCGACTCAAGCGCCCGTGCTCAGCCACGACAACGACCGATTCAAGGCTACCTGAAGAGCGCCGGCCACGGCACCACCGGGCGTCGGGTCTCAGGCTTCGGCAACCGCCTCCTCGGCGAGTGAGGGATAGTCGATGTAGCCGCTTTCGCCCCCCTTGTAGATCGTCTTTGCGTCGTAGGCCGCAAGGGGCGCGCCGATCCGCAGACGGTGGACGAGATCCGGGTTGGCGATGAAGTGCTTGCCGAAGGCGACCAGATCGGCGTTGTCCGAGGACAATGCAGCTTCGGCGCGCTGCCGGTCGAATCCGCCGCAGAGGATGATGCTGCCGCCGTAACACGCTCGCAGGTGCTGCAGCAATTCGCTGGCAGGATCGTGAATCCAGCTCGCGGACTGGTCATACACGTGCAGGTAGCCGACCCGCATGCGAGCGAGTTGGTACGCCAGTTGGCCATAGGTGAACAGCGGCGCCGGATCGGGCTGCATCTCGTGTGCGACCCCCAGCGGCGAGATGCGGACGCCGACGCGCTCGCTGCCGACCACCGAGGCAACCGCCGCTACCGTCTCGAGCAGGAAGCGCCAGCGTCTTCCTGTCGTACCGCCATATTCGTCGCTGCGATCGTTGAGGTAGGGACAACGGAACTGATCGAAGAGATAGCCATTGGCGGCATGGATCTCGACCCCGTCGAAGCCGGCTGCCAGGCTGTTCGCTGCGGCACGCGCAAAATCCGCCACCACCTCGCGGACTTCGTGCGTGCGTAGCGCACGAGGTGGATGGCAAGGAACCAGAACCGGCTCGTGGCCGCCTGCGAGGACCGGCACCCGGTCGGCGCTCAAGCCGATGGTGCTCGGTCCGACGGGTGGCGAACCATCAGCCCGCAGGCTGCAGTGGCCGACACGCCCGACATGCCACAACTGCAGGTAGATGCGCCCAGCCGCTCGGTGCACCGCGCGCGTGACGTTGCGCCAGGCGACAATCTGTGCCGGCGTGTAGATTCCCGGAGTGCGCGCGCAACCGCGGGCCTGCGGCGAGACCGGAGTCCCCTCGGCAACGATCAGCCCCGCCGACGCCCGCTGAGCGTAATACAGCGCGCTCATCGCGGTCGGCGCGAGTTGTGTGTCACAGGCACGGTTGCGGTTCATCGGTGCCATGACGATGCGATTGGCCAGGCGCAGCCCGGCCAGCGTATGGCGAGAAAATAGACTCTTGTGCATGTTCGTGCATACCTCCTTTGAAACAAGAAACGCACGGAGTGGGCAAGCACGTTTCATGCCCGCTTGCCGCAAACACCTGCGCGCGCTGCTCGATCGACACCGAGCGGACGGCCGCCGCAGCATCGCAGGCCCACATTGCGGTTCGATGGCGCAACCGGGCCTCGACCGGCCCGTACCGAGGATGACCCAGGGTGTGACCGCGCGGTCAGCGGGGAACGGGTGAATAGCGGCGCGTGGCAGGCGCAGCACCGACGATCGCCCTTGTCCCGAGGATCCGGCACAGTTGGTGCCGCCGGGTGCGGCGCACGGGCAGGAAATGGACCGTCGGTGAAGACAGACGCGACCGCAGGAACGGCATGTTCCGCGGCGGGCAATGCGTCTCGTCAAACGGGGATCGCAGGCCGCGCGAAGCCGAGACGCAGACTCGGCGCGCGAGCACCAACGGCCAGCAGCAGGGAAGGAAGCCCGGCAATCGCGACCGGCCGCCCGTCGGCTCGACCAGCTACAATGCGACGGACCGTCAGCTCACAGGCCCCAGACCTGGTTGGCGCGCACGAAGCCCGTTTCGCCGTCGCGATGACGCACCTTGACCCAACCACCCGGGGCGGTCTCGAGAAAGTTCAGCGACACATTTCTGGCCGCCTCAAAGGCGATGGGTGCCGACTCCTCGGGACTCAGCCGGATCTGGGCGCGCGGCGTGGTGACGATGACAGTCCGCCGCTTGACGAGGTGCTTTGCCTCGATCCAGGCCAACCCGCCATCGGCATCACGCACCTTTGACCATCCTTCGAGGTTGACCACGAGTTCGACCGGGGTCCCGCGCCGGATGACGAACGACTTGCCCCCCCTCTGCGACGGCGCGTCATAAAGGACGGTCGGCACGTCGACGGTGCGATACTCGATGGCCAACGCTGGCGCCGCCAGACCGGCCGCAAGCAACGCGCCGAGCAAGCGCGGCATGGCTCAGGCCGTCGCCTCGCCGGCCGCACCACCGGCCGCTTCCTGCTGCTGTTGCAGGCGAGACATGTAGAGCGCTTCGAAGTTCACCGGCTGCAGCATCACGGGCGCGAAGCCAGCACGAGTGACGGCATCGGACACCGCCTCGCGCGCGTACGGGAAGAGGATGTTGGGACAGGCGATCGACAGCAGCGGATCCATGTTCTCGCTTGGCACGTTCTGCACGCGAAAGATGCCCGCCTGCCCAACCTCGACGAGGAATACGGTCTTCTCCCCGATCTTGGAGGTCACGGTGGTGGTCAGCGTGACCTCGAAGATTCCTTCGCCGATAGCCTGCGCATTGCTCTGCAACTGGATGCCGACCTGGGGTGACTCGCGCTCGAGAAAAATCTGGGGCGCATTGGGCACCTCCAGCGAGAAATCCTTGATATAGATCTTCTCGATTGCAAATACGGGGTTTTCTTGTTCGCTCATGGTAGCTTTCGGCCAAGGGTAGAAAATGGATCAACGAAACCCGGCAACCAGGGCTCAGGCACTCTCGCCGGCGAGGAGTGGCAGCAGCTTGCCGGAACGATCGAGTGCAACCAAGTCGTCGGCACCGCCAACGTGTGTTGCGCCAATGAAGATCTGCGGCACGGTGCGTCGGCCAGTCCGTACCTGCATTTCGCTGCGCCGTTCGGGATCGAGATCGATCCGCACCTTCTCGATCTCGGCGACGCCCCGGGCGCGGAGGAGTTGTTCGGCGCGGATGCAGTAGGGGCAGACCGCCGTCGAGTACATCAGCACCGGCACCCGAACGCTCATCGACGCGCCCCCTTCTTCAGCGGCAGCCCGGCCTCGCCCCACGCGGCGATACCCCCTTCCAGATTGTGCACGCGTACGAAGCCCAGTTTGCCAAGCGTCCCGCAGGCCACCTGCGACCGCGCTCCGGACTGGCAGACGAGAATCAACGGCTTCTCCTTGAACTGCTCGAGTTCGCCAGCACGCTCCGCCAACGAAGCCGCCGGAATGTTGCGCGAGTCGACGAGATGCCCGGCGATGTACTCATTCGGGTCGCGGATGTCGATCACCTGCGCGCTCTCGCGGTTGATCAGCATCGTCGCCTCACTCGCCGTGACCGCTTTCGCTCCGCCCGGGCGGCGGAACGTCAGCACCAGCAACATGCCGCCGCTGACTATTGCGATGGCAATGAGAAAGATGTTCTGTTGTACGAATTCCAACACAGGCTCCAGATACCGATGGCGACCACCAGACGCAAGAGGCGCTGGCAGGCGATGGCTTGAAGCGGGGCACCAAGCTGCCGCCTTAGCCGCCGCAGAATACCTCGCGCATCATGCCGATGAGCTGCAATGTCCGCTCATCGCCGACCCGATAAAAGACACGGTGGGCCTCCTTGCGGGCAAGCAATATACCTTTTTCGCGCAGAATCGCGAGATGTTGCGAGATGTTGCTCTGCGAGGTGCCAACCGCCTCGACGATCTCCTGCACGCATGCCTCCTGGTCCCCGATCACGCACAGGATCTTCAGGCGCAACGGGTGCGAGATCGATTTCAGCGCGCGTGCCGCTTGCTCGATGTGCTCCTGCTTGTCGATCAGACTCGTCTTGATGGGCACGTCTCGCCAGCATCGCCGTTTATCTTATAATCGCGCATTATAAAAGAAAAGCCTGATCTACGGAGTGCCCCCGCATTTCGGCGGCTTGCGGCGCCTCGCGTCGGCGTTCGGGCACAGCCTTCTCACGTTCCTGCAGGACCGGCTTCGTTCATTGGCGAGCATCAGACCGACCCACGAGCGCTTCTCGCGCACCACCGACGAAAGTTTCCGGCGCGAACAAGGCAGCGCGATGGTCACCTCGAGCGGCTGTCGGCAGGCGAGAGCGGGGCCGAACAGCCGAGCGACGACGGCCAGGAGCGAAGCGCCCGCCGCCTTCGCAGCCTCGAACTGGCGCTGCCTGGGCCTCCTCGCCCTGCTGCTCGGCGCTCTGGTGCCGGCAGCGATGGCCGGCAGTCGTCACCCGGCGGCCGGCGTGGACCCGGCGGCCGCTGGCGAGGTGGCTGAAAAGCAAGGCAACCTGAAGTCGCTGCGCAGCCAGATCGAAGCGCTTCGCCGGCAGATGAGCGCCGCCGAAGGTTCGCGCAGGGACGCCGTCGATCAGTTGCAGGAAGCGGAGCGCGCCATCTCGGCCACCCAACGCCAACTGCACGAAACGGGGAGCGAGACCGAGAGACTGCGGGCTCGCCTCAACGAACTGGAAAGGCAGTCGGGTGATCTCGGCCGGGTACTCAACGCGCAGCAGGAGCAACTGGCACGCCTCCTGCACCGACAGTACCTGCGGGGCAATCCCGATCCAGTGCGCATGTTCCTCAACGGCGATGACCCGAACCAGCTGGCGCGCGACCTCCACTATCTCGAGATGATCGGCCGTGCACGGCGCGAGATCCTGCGCGACATCGAGGCGAACTTGCAGCGCCAGCAGGCGCTCGCCCGCGAGACCCGCCAACAGGCCGATCTGATCGCCACCAGCGAGGCCCGGCAGCGAGAGGAGCATGCCCGGTTGATTGCGCAACGACAGCAGCGGCAACTGGCTCTTGCCAAGGTTTCGGAGCAGATCGCCGCACAGCGGCGGGAGATCGGCAGCCTGCAGCGCGATGAGAGGCGCTTGGCTGAACTCGTCGACCGACTGGCGCGAATCCTTGCCGCGCAGGCGGGCGACGCCCGCCGTGAAGCGCAGCGGCGCGAGCCGGCAAGATCCCCCGAAGCCCGCGAGCCGGCATCGCCGGCGGAAGCCGCTGCCGGCGACACGCGCGCGGTGTCGCCAGCGGCGGCAAGTCGTGCCGAGGAAGCGTCCTCGACGACTGGCGCCGCTGGCCTGGCGCGTCTGAAGGGACAGTTGCGCCTGCCGACGCGAGGATCCGTCAGCAATCGCTTTGGCACCACGCGACAGGAGGGGAGCAACTGGAAGGGCCTGTTCATCCTGGCCAGCAATGGCAGTGAGGTGCGCAGCATCGCCGCCGGCAAGGTCGTCTTCGCCGAATGGATGCGCGGCTTCGGCAACCTGATGATCGTCGATCATGGCGGCGGCTACCTGTCGATCTATGCCAACAACGAGTCGCTGTTGAAGAACGTCGGCGAGGAAGCGCGTTTGGGCGAGGTGATCGCCACCGTCGGCAACAGCGGTGGCAATCCGGAATCCGGTTTATACTTCGAGCTGCGCCATCAGGGCAGACCGCTCGATCCGATGGCCTGGGTCGGCGCCAGGCACTGAAGGCCTGTTGACAACCCGTCGCCAGCGGGCCCGGACGACGGGCATGGGCGAGCAGAACCCCCCCTGTGCAGCAGCCAGCGGGCTTGAGCACGGTTTCTGCCCACCCATCGGCGACGCACACAAGATGATGCGCACTGGAGTGAGACGAATGGGCAAGTTGAGACAGGCCGGATTGGTCGGCGCGGGGTTGCTGGGCGGCGTGCTGATCAGCCTGCAGTTTTCGGCGATCGCTGACAAGGAAACACGCGCCAGCCTGCCCATCGAGGAACTGCGCACCTTTGCGGAAGTCTTCAACGCCATCAAGAGCGGCTACGTCGAGCCGGTCGAGGACAAGAAACTGATCACGCACGCCATCAGCGGCATGCTCTCCAACCTCGACCCGCACTCGAGCTACCTTGACGCCGACGCGTTCAAGGATCTGCAAGTCGGAACGCAGGGCGAATTTGGCGGCATCGGCATCGAGGTGGGCATGGAAGACGGCCTCGTCAAGGTCGTCTCGCCGATCGAGGACACGCCAGCGTACCGGGCGGGCATCAAGACCGGTGACCTGATCTTCAAGATCGACGACACCCTCGTCAAGGGACTGACGCTGACGGAGGCCGTCAAACGCATGCGCGGCAAGCCGAAGTCGCAGATCAGGCTGTCGATCGTCCGCAAGGGGGAGGCAAAACCGATCAATGTCACCCTGACGCGTGAAGTGATCAAGGTGCAGAGCGTCAAGTCGAAACTGGTCGAGGACGGTTACGGCTACCTGCGCATCACTTCGTTCCAGGAGAACACGGGCGCGGCGGTGGTCAAGCACCTCAACGACCTCTTCCGGAATGGGCCACTGAAGGGTTTGGTACTCGACCTGCGCAACGACCCCGGCGGCCTCCTCAACAGTGCCGTCGGAGTTTCCGCGGCCTTCCTGCCGCCGGAAACCCTGGTCACCTCGACCGACGGCCGCGCACCCGATGCCAAGCACCGGTATTCGACCTCGCCGAGCGACTACCTGCGTGGCAGCCGGGACGATTACATCCGGAACCTGCCGCCGGAGGCGCGTTCCGTGCCGATGGTGGTACTCGTCAATGGTGGCTCGGCGTCGGCTTCCGAGATCGTCGCCGGCGCGTTGCAGGACCACAAGCGCGCCGTCGTCCTCGGCACCACCACCTTCGGCAAGGGGTCCGTGCAGACCGTCCTGCCGCTGCCGGGCAACACGGCGATCAAGCTGACGACCGCGCGCTATTACACGCCGTCCGGCCGCTCGATCCAGGCCAAGGGGATCGTCCCGGACATCGTCGTCGAGGAGAGCGCCAACGGCACCTCGGCCGAGCGCTTGCGCGAAGCCAACCTCGAGCACCATCTCGACAACGACAAGGAAGGCAGTACGCCGGCCAAGGAAGCGCCGGCGAAACCCGCCAAGCCGGTGGCGCCGGCGAAGCCGAAGGGCAGCGTGCCGAAGGACGATGCCGACGAGGCTGCCGAAATGCCCAGCCGTGAACTGGCGTCGAAGAAGGACTACCAGCTCAATCAGGCACTCAACCTGCTCAAGGGCATGCAGATCATGAAGACGGCGCGCTGACTCGCGCCGGTGGACAGCGAAGGTGAAACGACCGGCTGCGCCAGCCCCACCACCGATCCGCAAGCAGCGGACCATCGTGTTCGCGCGGCTCCCACCTGGGCAGATCCCCGAGGCTGCCGCCTACCTCGACAGCCTCGAGCAGTTGCTCGTCGAACCGCACGAGCAGCAGCGCGAGATCGTCGTCGCCTATGACCTGCGGCAACACTCGCTGCAGGAACTCGAGACGTCCTTGGAAGAGCGCGGCCACCACCTCGACAACACCCTGCTGAGCAAGATGGTGCGGGCACTGATCCACTACGTCGAGGAAACCCAGTTGCACAATCTGCAGACCCCGGCACGGCCGCTGAAGCGCTCGCAGTCGCAGGCCTATACCCATGCCTGGGAGCGCCACCCACACGGTGACCACGACGACACGCCGCCGGAGTGGCGAGAGTACAAGTAAGCTCCCGCGCGATGAACGACCGGCAGTTGCTGCGCTACAGCCGACACATCCTGCTCGACGAGATCGGCATCGCCGGGCAGCAGCGCCTGGTCGATGCGAGCGCGCTGATCATCGGTGCCGGCGGACTCGGCTCGCCGGCAGCGCTCTATCTGGCCTCCGCCGGCGTTGGCCGGATCACCCTGGCCGACGGCGACACCGTCGACCTGACCAACCTGCAGCGCCAGATTCTGCACAGCGAAGAGCGCCTCGGCCAGAGCAAGGTTGCCTCCGGCCAGACGGCACTGCACGGCATCAACCCCGAGATCCACGTCGAAGTGGTACCCCAACGCGTCAGCGGCGGTGCACTGGCAGCGCTGGTCGCCGACGCCGACGTCGTGCTCGACTGCAGCGACAACTTTGCCACGCGGCACGCCGTCAATCGGGCCTGCGTCAGCCATCGCAAACCACTGGTGTCGGGTGCAGCCATCCGCTTCGCCGGCCAGTTCGCGGTCTTTGACAGCCGTCGTGGCGACGGCCCCTGCTACAACTGCCTGTTTCCGGAAACAGGCGAAGCCGACGAGCCGCGCTGCGCCGTGATGGGCGTCTTTGCACCGCTCACCGGCATCATTGGCACGATGCAGGCAGCCGAAGCGCTCAAGCTGATTGCCGGCGCCGGCGAGGTCACTCTCGGGCGGTTGTGGTTGCTTGATGGCCTGACGATGGACTGGCGCAGTGTCCGCTTCGGGCGTGATCCCCGGTGCGCGGTCTGCGCACCGTCGACGCTCAGCTGAAACGCGCCAGCAGCCGCAGATCCTGAGACAGCAGGCGAACGTCGCGAATGAGCAGCTGCTTCCTGCCGGCCAGCGACTCGAGCTGCGGCAGAGCGAACATTCCGCGCGCCAGATCGCCGACGAGACAAGGCGCCAGATAGAGCAGCAGTTCATCGACCAGGCCCGCCTGCAGCAAGGCGCCGCTGAGTACGAAGCCGGCTTCGACGTGCAGTTCGTTGATGCCGCGCCGGGCCAGTTCGGCAAGCAGTGCGCGCAGATCGACCCGGCCGTCCGAACCGGGCAGCAGCAGGACTTCGACGCCCAACTCGGCGAGCGCCGCGCTGCGGGCACGGTCAGTCACTGCAGCAACGACCAGGGTGCCACCACCCTGCAGCACCCGCGCGTCCGGCGAGACCTCGAGGCGACTGTCGACGACGATCCGCAGCGGCTGCCGGACGATCTCGGTGGGCAGTTCCGCGATCCCGCGGACGTTGAGCTGCGGATCGTCCGCCCGCACGCTGCCACTGCCGGTCAGGATCGCGCAGGCGCGTGCCCGCCAGCGATGACCGTCCTGCCGCGCGGCCGGGCCGGTCAGCCATTGGCTGGCGCCGTTGCACAGCGCCGTCTTGCCGTCCAGGCTGGCGGCGAGCTTCAGCCGCAGCCACGGTCGGCCGCGTGTCATGCGGCTGACGAAGCCGATGTTGAGTTCCCGCGCCGCGTCGGCGAGCAAACCACATTCGGCGCGCACGCCCGCCTGTCGCAGGGCCGCCAGCCCGCGACCGGCAACCAGCGGATTCGGATCCTCGATGGCGGCGACGACCCGGTGCACGCCGGCCGCCAACAGAGTCTCGGCGCAAGGGGGCGTACGGCCGTGATGGCTGCAGGGCTCCAGGGTAACGAAGGCGGTGGCGCCACGGGCCTTGTCGCCAGCCTCCCGCAGCGCATGCACTTCGGCATGCGGGCCGCCGGCCCGCACATGCCAGCCTTCGCCGACGACCTGTCGATCGCGCACGATGACACAACCAACGCGCGGATTCGGCGTGGTCGTCAGCAGGCCGCGCTCGGCAAGGCGCAGCGCTCGCGCCATGAACTCATGATCCGCCGCGCTGAACGCGGGCTGCATCAGCGACCGAGCGGCTGGGCCGACCGCGAGACCTCACGGATGACCTTGGAGAACTCGTCCACGTCCTCGAAATTCCGATAGACCGAGGCAAAGCGGACGTACGCCACCTTGTCGAGCTTCTTCAACTCACGCATCACCATCTCGCCGAGCTTGTCTGAAGCCACCTCACGCTCGCCGAGTGCGAGCAGCTTTTCCTCGATGCGGCTGATCGCCGCCTCGACCGCCTGGCTGCTCACCGGCCGCTTGCGCAATGCCAGATCGAGACTGGCGGCCAGCTTCTCGCGGTCGAACTCGACCCTCGAGCCGTTCTTCTTGATCACCTGCGGCATCCGCAGCTCGGCCCGTTCGTGGGTCGTGAAGCGCTTGTCGCACTTCAGACACCGCCGCCGCCGGCGGACGATGTCGCCATCGTCACTGATCCGCGTGTCGGCGACAGTCGTCTCGGCAGCACCGCAGAACGGGCACTTCATCGCTGCTACCCGCCATAAACGGGGAACTTCCTGCACAATGTGGCGACCTCGGCCCGCACCCGGAGCCGGACTGCCTCGTCAGCCGGTGCATCGAGGACATCGGCGATAAGGTGCGCGACCTGCTCCGACTCAATCTCGGTAAAGCCGCGTGTCGTCATCGCCGGCGAGCCGATGCGAACACCCGACGTGACGAAAGGCTTTTGCGGGTCGTTCGGAATCGCGTTCTTGTTGACCGTGATGTGCGCCGCGCCGAGAGCGGCTTCAGCGTCCTTGCCGGTGATCTCCTTGGCGCGCAGATCGACGAGAAAGACGTGCGATTCGGTGCGACCCGAGACGATGCGCAGCCCGCGCTCTTCCGCCAGGACGCGTGCCAGGACACGCGCGTTGGCCAGAACCTGTTCCTGGTAATCGCGGAAAGCCGGCGTCAGTGCCTCCTTGAAAGCAACCGCCTTGGCAGCGATGACATGCATCAGGGGACCGCCCTGCAGCCCCGGGAAGACCGCTGAATTGATCGCCTTCTCGTGTTCCGCCTTCATCAGGATGACACCACCGCGGGGACCACGCAGCGTCTTGTGCGTCGTCGACGTGACGACGTCGGCACAGGGCACCGGGTTGGGATAACAGCCGGCGGCGATGAGGCCCGCGTAGTGCGCCATGTCGACCATGAAGATCGCCCCGATTTCCTTCGCCACGGCGGCGAAGCGTTCGAAATCGATGCACAGGGAGTAGGCCGAGGCACCGGCGATCAGTATGCGTGGCCGGTGCTCGCGCGCCAGCGCTTCCATCCTGTCGTAGTCGATCGCCTCATGCTTGTCGAGGCCGTAGGCGACGACATTGAACCACTTGCCGGACATGTTGAGCGGCATGCCATGCGTCAGGTGGCCTCCTTCGGCCAGACTCATTCCCATGATCGTGTCACCCGGTTTGGCGAAGGCCATCAGTACGGCCTGATTCGCCTGCGAACCGGAATTGGGCTGCACGTTCGCTGCCTCGGCGCCAAACAGCTTCTTCAATCGCTCGATCGCCAGCTGTTCCGCCGCATCGACATGCTCGCAGCCGCCGTAATAGCGCTTGCCGGGATAACCCTCGGCGTACTTGTTGGTCAGTTGCGAACCCTGCGCCGCCATCACGGCATGGCTGACATAGTTCTCCGAGGCAATCAGTTCGATGTGCTCTTCCTGGCGACGGTTTTCGTCCTGGATGGCCTGCCAGATCTTGGGGTCTACCTGCGCCAGGGTGTCTTTGACTGAAAACATCGCATACGCCTCACGAGCCTTGAAGGGAGGAGGATTGTACCATGCGCCGCGGCAGGGAAAATCGCGCGCGCTCCTCCCGGCGCCAGTGCCGGCAGCGCCTCGCCGCGGGCAGCACGCGCGACCGGCAGTCCCGTCCGCGGATGGCGCCGGTGCAGTTCCTAGTCCTCGTCTTCGGCATCCTCCACACCGTAGTCACGGTCAAGCGCGTTCATCCGCCGCGCGTACCACCAGATGATCAGCAGGTAGGTCAGCGGTGCTCCCTGGGCTCCCATGTAGAAACCAAGCGGCATGCCAAGGAACAGGATGTGCTCGACTTCACGCGCAAAAAAACTGACGACGAAGGAAACGAAGAACCACAAGCCGAGCAGCCACGCCGTCAGGCGAAGGTTGCGCCGCCAGTACGCGCGCTGCCGCTCATCGAGCCGCATCGTCACCCACCAGGCGCCATCCGCCCTGCCGACCACAGGCAGAGGTTCTCCCGGCCGTCGGCCACCGGCCCATCAGCGGTCGAACTCCGGGTAGCGAACGCTCTCGACGAAGTCCTGCGTCTCCTTGCTTGGTGGCTTGTCCAACAGGCTGACGATGACGATCGTCGCGAAGCCGGCAGCGACGCCCCAGACGCCAGCCGATGTCGACTGGATCCCGAGCCATGGCTCCATGCCGATGCCCTGGATGTGCAGCCAGGGGATCGAGTCGAACTGCACGCGGACCATGTAGTAAAGCGTCACCAGCAGACCGACGAGCATGCCGCTGACGGCCCCGGCACGCGTCGCCCGTTTCCAGAACACGCCGACGATCAGCGCCGGGAACAGCGCTGAGCCGGCAAGGGAGAAGGCCCAGGCCACCATGAACAGGATCGTCGCCGGCTTCTGTGAAGCGACCGTGGCTGCCAGCACCGCAACGACGAGCAGCAACGACTTGGAGACGACCAACCGCCACTGTGTCGTCGCCTGCGGGCGAAAGATCTTGTAGTACAGGTCATGCGACAGCGCGCTGGCGATGGTCAGCAACAGGCCGTCCGCGGTGGACAGCGCGGCCGCCAGCGCACCGGCTGCCACGAGACCGGAAATGACGTAGGGCAGACCGGCGATCTCCGGCGTCGCCAACAGGATCACATCCGGGTTGAGCACCAGTTCCGCCAGCTGCACGATACCGTCGCCGTTGATGTCCTCGATCGACACCATGCCGATCTTGCCCCACGAGCTCACCCACAGCGGCAGTTGCGCGATCGGCGACCCCACCAGGTGCGAGTAGATTTCATGCTTGACGAAGGCCGCATAGGCCGGCGCCGTCAGGTACAGCGCCAGGATGAAGAGCAGCGACCAGAACACCGAAAGGCGCGCGTCGCGAACACCGGGCGTGGTGTAATAGCGCGTCAGGACGTGCGGCAAGGCTGCCGTACCGATCATCAGGCAGAAGACGAGGGTCAGGAAATTCGCCCGTGCCACCTCGTTCACCGACTCGCCCTGGCCTGGGTAGGCGGTCATGTGATGATCGGGATCGGCTCCCCGCTGCGCCGCCTGGCGCATGTGGGTCTCCCAGTAGTTACGCGCGTCTTCGCTGTTTCGCGGCAGTTCCCGGCGCTCGCGTTCAAGCGCCACGATCTCGCGCATCTGTGCGTTGTCGTTCTTCAGATCGTTGATCCGGGCCGCCAGTTCGCGTCGCTCCTCGGCAAGCGACTCGGGGAGCGACAGGATGCGGTCGTGGTAGGCATCGGCACGTTCGCGGAACAGGCGGCGCGCCTCGATTTCGCCGGGATCACCGAAGATTCTCTCCTCCAGCACCTGCACCTGCTGCAGCACGCCGCCATAGGTCAGCTGCGCCAAGGGAACTCCGGTCACCTCGTGCGAGAGAATGGTCACCGGAACCAGGTAGGCGACGATCAGGATCGCGTACTGCGCCACCTGCGTCCAGGTCACGGCACGCATGCCGCCGAGGAAGGAGCACACCAGGATGCCGGCGAGACCGACGAAGACGCCGATCTCGAACTGCAGCCCGACGAATCGGCTGGTGATCAGGCCAACGGCGTAGATCTGCGCAACGACGTAGACGAACGATGCCAGGATGGTCGCCAGGACCCCGACCACCCGTGCCGGATTGCCGCCATAGCGGGCCGCAAGAAAGTCCGGGATCGTATATCGGCCAAAGCGGCGCAGATAGGGTGCCAGCAGCAACGCCACCAGGACGTAGCCGCCGGTCCACCCCATGACGTAGGCCAACCCCTGATGGCCCGACAGATACAGGGTTCCCGCCAGGCCCATGAACGAGGCGGAGCTCATCCAGTCGGCGCCGGTGGCCATGCCGTTGAACACGGCCGGCACGCGGCGGCCGGCAACGTAGTATTCGGCAACGCTGGTGGTCCGCGCCAGGACGCCGATCGTCGCGTACAGGAAGATCGTCAACAGCAGGAAGGAGTAGCCGATCCAGCGTGGTGGCATGCCGTAGCGCTCGAGCACCGCCAGCATGAGGACGAAGGCGAAGAACCCGAGCGTGTAGGAAGCGTAGTAACGCCGCAGCCTCTCCGTTTGGTCGGCCATCGCCGGCCCTCTCTAGGCGCTCTGGTGCATGTGCCGGCGCGCCTTCTCCAGTTCGCGCAAGTTGGCCGGGGTGTCGATTCCTTTGCGGGCGGCATGGGCCACGGCGATCTGCATCAGTTGCGCGGTGGCAAGAGCGTCCGACAATGCCTCATGGCGTCGGATGCTGCTGATGCCGAAGTGCTCCAGCCAGGCGTCGAGCCGCGCGGGGCCGGCATCGACCTCGCGGAAGAGGTCGGGCAGGATCCACGCCAGATCCAGCCACGGCAGTCGCAGCCGCACACCGAGATGCTCCGCCAGGGTCCTCTGCAAGAGCCTTCTGACGAAGCGGGCGTTGTAGGCCACCATGGGCGCCTTGCCGACGAAACCGAGGAAGGAGATCAACTCATCCGCCAGCGACGAGCCAGCCAGCGACTCGGTCGCCGCGACGGCCGGCGACGGCACCGGATCCGCCCCCGCAGCCTGTTCTTCCAACACCAGTCGCCAGGCATCCAGGAAAGAGATCTGGCCATCGATCACCGCCACGGCGGCAATCGAAAGCAGACGGGCAGTGTCTGGATTGCCAGTGCTCGCCTCGACATCGATCACCACGTAGCGAGAGCGATAGTGCGACCGCCGCAGGTCGGCGTCGGGCAACTGCTGCCAGCCGCCCAGAAGCTGCTCCTGCCGGGCCGTCAGGGCCACGCCGGGAATGTCCCGGGCACCGAGAAGGCGCGAGAACCAGCTCATGCTCAGAGTTGGTAGTCAAGTTTGAGGCGAGCCTGCAGCTTGCGCGCCTGGCGGAAGGCCTCCTTGAGGACGCGCCGCTCGATCTCGTTCAGATCGTCCGGCCGGATCAGGTTGTCGCCCGGCCGCCCGTGCTCCTGCTCGAAATGCTGATGACGCAGCCGCAGAAGCTGGATGAAATTGAAGCCCTCGATGCTGGCCGCCAGATCGTCAGTGCCGATGTTCATCACGGCACCGGCACGCCGGAGCCGTTGCACGGTGTTGGTCGCCTCGACCGCATTCGCCAGAGCAAAGACCCGCGCCGCGTCGGTGAACAGGCGGACGCCATAGGTCTTCAGGTCGATGGTGCCCGGGTGCTCCGGGTCGGTGCTGGTGACGAAGTCGCGGATCCGTCCAAGAGGTGGCGCCACGCTCAGTGCATTCTCGGCCAGCATGCGCAGGAACAGCGGATTGCCACGCGTCTGCCGGAACAGCTCCCGGCGCAGCCGGTGGGCGAGATTGAAGCGGCCGAAGAGCGGACGGAAGTCGAAGAAGATCGTTGCGTTGAGCAAGGCCTGCGGCTCCGGCATCCGCACCCAGCGCGCGAACCGTTCCTCCCACTCCTCGAGGGTCAGGCAGAGGTCCGGGTTGCTCGCCATGATGTTGCCCTTGCACAGCGGAAACCCGCAGCGATCCAGATCCGCGTTGACATCGCGTGCAAAATCGAGGAAGCGCAACTGGGTCAATTCGCGATCCATGATGTCGGTGCAGATGAAAACGATCCCGTTGTCCTGATCGGTGGTGAAGGTCTGCTCATCCCGCCCCTCGGACCCGAAGGACAACCAGGCCCAGTCGATGCCATAGAGGTCATGCCGCTCGAGATTCAGCTCGATGATGCGGCGCGTCACGGTGTCGTTGAGGGTGGAGATGAACTGCGTGATCTCCGCCGCGCCAACGCCCTCGGCGAGCATCGTCAAGGACAATTGCCGCACATCGCGGCGCGCATGCTGCAGCACCTCGAGGCTGTTCGCGGCATCGATCGCATGTCGAATCTGCCGCAGGCCCGCTCCCTGCAGCTTGAACAGATCGCGCTCCGAAACCACGCCGCGCAGGCGACCCCCCTCGTCGACCGCGAGCACATGGCGAATCCCGCGCATCGCCATCAGCAGGGCCGCATCGTGCGCATTCGCCGCCAGGGGCAGGGTCGCCGGCGCCGGCGACATGACGGTCGCGATCGGCTGCGCGAGTGACGCGCCGGGAAGGACGATGCGCTTGAGGACGTCCGACAGGGTGAAGATGCCGACCGGCACTTCCTGTTCGTCGACCACGACCATCGAACCGAGGTGCCGTTCGGCCATCAGTTCGACGACCTCGCGAATCGATGCGGTCGTGGCAACCGCAACGGCTTCGCGCTTGACGACTGCCGCGAGTGGCGAGTTCATCGTCTTCTGTTCGGCGGCGCGCTGCGCGAACTGCAATTGCAGCTGCTGCTGCGACTGCTTGAGGAGGCCGGCGATGTGCTGCGTGCAGAACAGGTTGAAGGCCGAACTCTTCTGCGTCAAGGCAAAGAAGTCGTCTGCTGCGAGCTCATAGCAGAAGACCTCGTCGACCGCCTCGTAGGAGCCGAAGGTCGGCCTCTGGGCCATCAGGGCACCGATGGCGAACGCCTGTCCGGGGCCGAGCGTCGACGAAGTCGTTTCGCCACTGCCAAGGCCGACGGTGGATTTCGCCCGCACCCGTCCACGGTGGATGATGTAGAGGGCGTGCGCGACGCCCATCTCGGTCGACAGGATACGCGCTCCCTTCGGGTAGTGCTGCAGCCGGACACGCTCGGCAAGGAAGCGCAATGCCGCCGCCTCCATCTGCTCGAAGGGCGGGTAAGCCTGCAGGAACCGAATGCACGCAGAAATGAGCGTGTCGACCGCACTGGTGCTCATGCTGCTCCTTGATCGGCACGAATGAACCGGCCGGCACCGCTGGCGCCGGCTGGGCATGTCCGCCTCGTGCCCGCCGCTTCGGGTCCAGGGCCCGAGAAGCACCCGACCCGTTCAGGCCTCGCTGGCGGAGAGCGGCAACCGCCGCTCTCCGCCAGCGCCGGAAGCGTTGCTTCGAAGCCCCGCTCGCTCAGCCGCGCAACTGCTCGAGGATCGCCGGGTTTTCCAGCGTCGAGACGTCCTGCGCAACCGTTTCACCCTTGGCCAGCGAACGCAGCAGGCGCCGCATGATCTTGCCGGAACGGGTCTTCGGCAGGTTCTCGCCAAAGCGCAGGTCCTTCGGCTTGGCAATCGGGCCGATCTCGCGTCCGACGTGGTCCTGCAACTCCTTGACCATCTTCTTCGCTGCTTCGCCGGTCGGGCGTGGACCCTTGAGAACGACGAAGGCACAGATGGCCTCGCCGGTCAGGTCGTCCGGACGACCGACGACCGCCGCTTCGGCGACCATCGGATGCGACACCAGCGCCGACTCGATCTCCATGGTGCCCATGCGGTGCCCGGAGACGTTCAGCACGTCGTCGATGCGGCCGGTGATGGTGAAGTAGCCGGTGTTGAGGTCGCGGATCGACCCGTCGCCGGCGAGGTAGAGCTTGCCGGCGAAATCATCCGGATAGTACGACTTCTTGAAGCGCTCGGGATCGCCCCAGATGGTGCGGATCATCGACGGCCACGGCCGCTTGACGACGAGCAGGCCGCCCTTGCCCCAGTCGAGCTCGGTACCGGTCTCATCGACCACCGCCGCCTGGATGCCCGGGAAAGGCAGGGTGCAGGAACCGGGCACCAGCGGCGTGACGCCGGGCAGCGGCGTGATCATGTGGCCGCCGGTCTCGGTCTGCCAGAAGGTGTCGACGATCGGGCAGCGACCACCGCCGACGCTGTCGTAGTACCACTGCCAGGCGGCCGGATTGATCGGTTCGCCGACCGTGCCGAGCAGGCGCAGCGACGACAGATCGTACTGCGTCGGAGCGACCGCCGGATTCGTGTCGGCAGCCTTGACCAGCGAGCGGATGGCGGTCGGCGCGGTGTAGAAGATGCTGACCCGGTGTTCCTGGATCATCTTCCAGAAGCGACCGGCATCGGGATAGGTCGGAATCCCCTCGAAGACCATCTCGGTCGCGCCACAGGCCAGCGGACCATAGGCGATGTAGGTGTGACCGGTGACCCAGCCGATGTCGGCCGTGCACCAGAACAGATCCTCGGGCTTCAGGTCGAAGGTCCACTTCATGGTGATGATCGCGTGCAGCAGGTAGCCGCCGGTCGAATGCTGCACGCCTTTCGGCTTGCCGGTCGAACCCGAGGTGTAGAGCAGGAACAGCGGATGCTCGGCCTCGACCCACTCCGGCTCGCAGACGTCGGACTGACCGGCGATGACGTCGTGCCACCAGATGTCGCGGCCGGCAACCATGTTGCAGGCGCCGCCGGTGCGGCGAAAGACGATCACGTCCCGGATCGACTCGCAGCCGCCCAGGGCGATGGCCTCGTCGACGGCCGGCTTGAGCGGCGGATTCTTGCCACCGCGGCATTGCTCGTCGGCGGTGATCACCGCCACGGCACCGGCATCGTTGATGCGGTCACGGACCGACTGCGCCGAGAAGCCGCCAAAGACGACCGAGTGGATCGCGCCGATGCGCGCGCAGGCCTGCATGGCGACGATTCCCTCGACGCCCATCGACATGTAGATCAGCACGCGATCGCCCTTCTTGATGCCGCGCGCGCGCAGACCGTTGGCGAACTGGCTGACCTGCGCCAGCAACTGGCGGTAGGTGACCCTGGTCACGGCGCCGTCATCGGCCTCGAAGACGATCGCCACCTTGTCGCCAAGACCGGCTTCGACGTTGCGGTCCAGACAGTTGTACGAGGCGTTCAGCGTGCCATCGGCGAACCACTTGAAGAAGGGAGCGTTGGACTCGTCGAGAACCTGCGTGAACGGCTTCTTCCAGGACACGTGTTCGCGCGCCAGCCTCGCCCAGTAACCGGTGTAGTCCTTGTCGGCCTCGGCACAGAGCGCCTTGTAGGCGTCCATGCCCGAAATGGTCGCCTGCTTGACGAACTCGGCGGAGGGCGCGAAGAAGTTTACGGCCTCGTTCAGTGACATGTTCCATCTCCTCTGATTTATGGTGGACGACAGACGACTCGAACACAGACAATGACGTCGCCGGCACGCGACACGCCAGCAACCGCGACGCACGGCTTCACCCCCCGTGGCTGCCTGCAGGAACGCCAATCGCAACCGATTAGACGCCGGAAATCTTACATCCCACTTACACGGCGGCGATTCCCCGCATGCGGCAAAAGGGTCAATCTTTGGTGCTAGAATCCGGCATCCCGATCACCCCCCTGGCAAGCCCATGAGTTCCCTCAAACCAACCATCGACCGCCTGGAAACGTTCATCTTCTGGAGCCGCTGGCTGCAGGCACCGCTCTACCTCGGCCTGATCATCGCCCAGTGTGCCTACGTGTACCTGTTCATGCTCGAACTCTGGCACCTGATCCACAACCTGTTCTTCAGCAGCACGCGCATCACCGAGACCGAGGTCATGCTCGTCGTCCTCGGTCTGATCGACGTGGTCATGATCGCCAACCTGCTGATCATGGTCATCATCGGTGGTTACGAGACCTTCGTCTCCCGACTCGATCTCGAAGGTCACCCGGACCAGCCCGAATGGCTGTCGCACGTCAATGCGGGCGTGCTGAAGATCAAGCTGTCGACGGCGATCATCGGCATCTCCTCGATCCACCTGCTGAAGACCTTCATCAACGCCGACAACATGACCGAGCACACGATCAAGTGGCAGGTCGTGATCCATGTCGTCTTCCTGCTTTCGGCGCTGGCGATGGCGTGGGTCGACCGGCTGATGACGACGACGGTGGCGCTGAGCAAGCCGTCCCACGGCGCGCGTCACTGAGAGTGAACCGACATCCGCAGCAGCAAGCACGCTGCCATTCACCGAGAGAGAAGCTCAAATGACCACGATCAAGCAGGAAGACTTCATTCAGAGCGTTGCCGACGCATTCCAGTACATCAGCTACTATCATCCCTTGGACTACATCAAGGCCTTGGGCGCCGCTTACGAGCGTGAGCAGAGCCCGGCGGCGCGCGACGCGATCGCCCAGATCCTCACCAACAGCCGCATGTGCGCCGAAGGCCACCGGCCGATCTGCCAGGACACGGGCATCGCCGTGATCTTTCTCAAGGTGGGCATGGAGGTCCGCTGGGACGCCAGGCTGTCGCTGCAGGAGATGTGCGACGAGGGCGTCCGCCGCGCCTACAACCACCCGGACAACAAGCTGCGTGCATCGGTCCTGCTCGACCCGGCGGGTACGCGCCGGAACTCGCGCGACAACACGCCGGCGGTCGTCCATTTCGAGATCGTCCCCGGTCACCATGTCGAAGTCATCTGCGCTGCCAAGGGCGGTGGCTCGGAGAACAAGTCCAAGTTCTACGCCCTCAACCCGTCGGACTCGATCGTCGACTGGGTTCTCAAGACGGTGCCGACGATGGGCGCCGGCTGGTGTCCACCGGGCATCCTCGGCATCGGCATCGGTGGCACTCCCGAGAAAGCGATGCTGCTCGCCAAGGAATCGTTGATGGCGCCGGTCGACATGCACGAACTGATCGCCCGCGGAGCCAGCAACCGTGTCGAGGAGCTGCGCCTCGAACTGTACGAGAAGGTCAACGCGCTCGGCATCGGTGCCCAGGGTCTGGGCGGCCTGACCACGGTCCTCGACGTCAAGATTCTCGATTATCCGACGCATGCCGCCAGCCTGCCAGTGGCGATGATTCCGAACTGCGCGGCGACGCGCCATGCACACTTCCACCTCGACGGATCCGGTCCGGCGGTGCTGACGCCGCCTGATCTCGATCAATGGCCGAAGGTGAACTGGACGCCCAACACGGAGACTTCGACGCGTGTCAACCTCGACACACTGACACCGGCGGAAGTCGCCGCCTGGAAGCCGGGGCAGACCCTGCTGCTCAACGGCCGCATGCTGACCGGCCGTGACGCGGCTCACAAACGCATCCAGGACATGCTGGCGCGTGGCGAGACGCTGCCGGTGGACTTCACCAACCGCGTCATCTACTACGTCGGACCGGTCGATCCGGTGCGCGATGAGGCCGTTGGCCCCGCCGGCCCGACAACCGCGACGCGCATGGACAAGTTCACCGAGATGATGCTCGCCGAGACCGGCCTGATCTCGATGGTCGGCAAGGCCGAACGGGGGCCGACGGCGATCGCCGCCATACGCAAGCACCGCTCGGCCTACCTGATGGCCGTCGGTGGCGCCGCCTACCTGGTCGCCAAGGCGATCCGGACAGCGAAGGTGGTGGGCTTTGCCGACCTCGGCATGGAAGCGATCTACGAATTCGAGGTCAGGGACATGCCGGTGACCGTGGCGGTCGATTCGACCGGAGAGTCGGTGCACGAGACAGGACCACGGGAATGGCAGACGAGGATCGGCAAGATCCCCGTCGTCGCCGCCTGAACCGGGGCGGCCGCGCCGGCGACGCGCAGCGGGTGCCGATCCTTCGCGCGATCGGGCCCAGAGGCGGTTGCCGGAGCGACGGTGCGGGGGGGCACCGTCCGGGGTTGCAGGCGCGGCTGCCACTGATGAAAAGGAACGATGACCGTCGGCTCACAGAGGAGGAGGCATGGCGATCGAACGGCACGGAACGACGCAGCGTTATTCGGACATTTGCGCCTATGGCAACACCATCTATCTCGTCGAAACACCGCAGACTCTCGACAGCAATGTCGCCACCCAGACGCATGAGGTCCTCGCCGGAATCGAGAAACTTCTGCAGCAGGCTGGCAGCGACAAGTCCCGCCTGCTGATGGCGACGATCTACCTGCGCGACATCGAGGACAGCATCGCCGTCAACGCGGTCTGGGACCGTTGGGTTCCGCGGGGAACGGCGCCGGTACGAGTCTGCGTCGAAGCCAGGATGGCGCACCACGATTTCCTGGTCGAGGTGGCCATCGTTGCCGCGCGCTAGCCGGCCGCAAAGCGCTCGGGTACGAACGGTGGCGGGCGCGTCGACGCGGCGGCCGCCTGCTGCCAGCGCGACGGGATTGAAGGCACACCGGCTCGCGGTCGCAGCCAGCGAGGCGCGCCGGTGGCGGCGACAGCCTCCACGGCGGGACGTCACCGGCGCCAAGACCGGCTCCCGGATCGTGGAGGAACCAGCGACGAGCTGCCGCGGCCAAGCATGATCGGCATCTTCGACAGCGGTCTGGGCGGCCTGTCGGTTCTCGCCGCCATTGCCCGGAAACTGCCGGCAGCCGACCTCATCTACCTCGCCGATACGGCGCACCTGCCCTACGGCAACAAGGAGGATGGCTACATCCGCAGTCGCGTCCTGCAGATTGGCCGCAGACTGGTCGACGACGGCTGCGGGGTGATCGTCGTCGCCTGCAATACGGCGACCGCGGCTGCGGTGGCGGCCTTTCGCGAGCATTTTCCCGAACTGGCGGTGGTCGGCGTCGAACCCGGGGTCAAGCCGGCGGCCGCTCAGTCCCGCAGCGGCCGCATCGCTGTCCTGGCAACCGAGTCGACGGCGCGCAGCGAGCGGCTGGCAGAATTGATCCGGCAACACGCCGGATCGGTACGGGTGCATGTCGAAGCCTGCCCGGGCTGGGCGACGCGTGTCGAGACGCTGCACCTCGACGACCCGCATTTTGCCGCCGAGGCCCGCCAGCACCTGACCCCGCTGCTCGAGTGCGGGGTGGACCAGATCGTTCTCGGCTGCACGCACTACAGCTTTCTGGCACCCGTTCTGCAACCGATCGTCGACCAGCGGGCGGCGCTGGTCGATGTCGCCGAAGCGGTCGCTCGCCAGTGCGTCCGCCTGGCCGGTACTGCAGCACTTGGCAGCGGTCGCCTGACGCTGCTCGCCACAGCCCACCCCGAGCGTCTGCAGGCGGCGCTGCCGGCACTTGGCCTCGGCTGGCTGCGTCACCGACTGTGCAGCGCCGCCCGCCTGATCGTCGCCTGAGCCAAGCAGGCCAGACACTCGCCGGCCCGGTGGTCGCTGCGGCCGCAGCCTGCATTCCTGACGAGAGGCAATTCAAGTCTGCTCACCGGCGGGTTGCGCGCACGGCAACACCGCTTCGCAACTCTTTACAAATGCGAATCATTCGCATATCGTTTGGGCACAGTCCTGGACCAGCCGCGAGCGATGCACGGTCTGAGAGCTGCGATACACGAGCATGACGACATTCAATCCGAAGAGAGGAACCCGCCACGATGACGACCACGGGATCGATGACCCTGTTTGAGCTGCCGATGGGTCAGGAAGGAACGGTGAGCGGCGCACCGGGCGCGAGCGATGAGCGGACGGAGGAACAGGAGATTGCCCTGCGACTCTTCGAGATCGGCTTCATCCCCGGCGAGCGCGTGCGCGTCGTCGCGCGCGGCTACCCCGGTGGCGATCCGCTGGCCGTGCGGGTCGGCGACACGATGTTCGCCCTGCGCCGCTTCGAAGCCGAGCGCGTGCTGGTGACGCCGGCGTGCGAGGCAGCCCGATGAGCGCCGCAACGGAAGGCCTGCGCCTGGCCCTGCTCGGCAACCCGAACTGTGGCAAGACGGCGCTGTTCAATCTCCTGACGGGCAGCCGGCAGAAGGTCGCCAACTATCCGGGAGTCACCGTCGACCGCAAGGAAGGGCAGTTCACCACCGCGGCCGGCAAGAGCTTCCGTGTGCTCGACCTGCCGGGGGCCTACAGTCTCAACGCACTCAGCATCGACGAGGAGATCACCCGCGACGTCATCCTCGGCAGGCTCGACGCGGAGCCACCGCCCGAACTGATCGTCTGCGTCAGCGACGCGACCAACCTCAAGCTCAACCTGCGACTCGTCCTCGAAGTCAGGCGCCTGGGCGTACCCATGATTCTCGCGCTCAACATGACCGACCTGGCCAAGCGGCGCGGCATCGTCATCGACGTACCGGCGCTCGCCCGCGAGCTGGGAATGCCGGTCGTCAGCACGATCGCCATCAAGGGCGGCGGTGCCGACGAGCTGATCCGTCAGCTCGATACCCCGCTCGCGGTGACGGGTTCGCCCCCGGCATCCTGGCTGCCGCCGGATGTCACCGACGTCGGCGCAACGCAACGCGAGGTGCGACGCATCCTGGCCGCGACGGTCAGCCAGCCGGCGGTCGACACGCGCCGCGACGAGAGAATCGACCGCGTCGTCCTGCACCCGGTCTGGGGCATGCTCATCCTGGCCGGTACGCTGTTCCTCATGTTCCAGGCCGTTTTCAGTTGGGCGAGCCTGCCGATGGAGCTGATCAAGGATGGCATCGCGGCGATCGGCGAGACGGTCGGCGAGAGGATGCCGGACACCATCCTGCGCAGCCTCCTGGTCGACGGCATCATCGCCGGTGTCGGCAGTGTCCTCGTCTTCCTGCCGCAGATCCTGATCCTCTTCCTGTTCATCCTGGCTCTCGAGGATTCGGGCTACCTGCCGCGTGCCGCCTTCCTGCTCGATCGCCTGATGGGTACCGTCGGCCTCTCCGGACGCTCGTTCATTCCGCTCCTGTCGAGCTTTGCCTGCGCCATACCCGGCATCATGGCGGCACGCACGATCTCGAGCTGGCGCGACCGCCTGACGACGATCATGATCGCACCGCTGATGACCTGTTCGGCGCGCCTGCCGGTATACGCGCTGATCATTGCCGCGTTCATCCCCGAGACGACGGTCGCCGGCGTCTTCAACCTGCAGGGCCTGGTCCTGTTCGGCCTTTACGTCGGCGGCGTGGCCAGTGCCATGGCGGTGGCCGGTGTCCTCCGGCTGGCTGCCGGCAAGGGGGTACAGTCGCCGCTGATGCTTGAACTCCCTTCCTACCGCTGGCCGCATGGCCGCAGCCTGCTGCTCGGCCTGCTCGAACGGGCGCGCATCTTCCTCCGGCGTGTCGGCGGCATCATCCTGTCGCTGATGATCGTGCTCTGGTTCCTGTCGACGTTCCCGGCGGCGCCCGCAGGCGCCAGCGGCCCGGCCATCCAGTACTCCTACGCCGGCATGCTCGGGCGCGCGCTCGAGGTCGTGCTGGCGCCGATCGGCTTCAACTGGCAGATCTCGATCGCACTGGTGCCCGGCATGGCGGCGCGGGAAGTGGCGGTCGGCGCCCTCGGCACGGTCTATGCTCTGTCGGCTGCCGGCGATGACGTCGCCGATCAGTTGCTGCCCATGCTGGCCGCCAGCTGGTCGTTGCCGACCGCTTTCGCGCTGCTGGCGTGGTACGTGTTTTCGCCGCAGTGCCTGTCGACACTGGCGGTGGTCCGCCGCGAGACGAACTCATGGCGTTACCCCGTACTGATGGCCGCCTACCTGTTCGCGCTGGCCTATGCCGCCGCTTTCGTCACCTACCGCGTCGCCCTGCTCCTCACCGGAGGCTGAAGTGTTCGAGGAAATCGCCGCCTATGGCGTGGTGGTCGCCGCCATCGCCCATCTCGGCCGCGGCCTGTTCGCCGCCACGCTCATGCCGGCGCTCGCCCGGCGCTGGCCGATGCTGCTGCGGCGCCGAGGACTGGCCGCAAGCAGCGGAGCCGACCGTCCGGCGAGTGTGAGCCCCTGCAGTGGCTGTTCCGGGTGCGCCGCCGGTCCGCGGACGCAAGCCCACAGCAAGATGCTGATCGTCAGCAGCCGCGGCACGAAAGAACGCTGAACGTCGAGCCACGACTGCTCGCCCGAGTCCAAGCGCGGCTGCTCGCGAGGGCGCCAGCACGTGTACCGTCTCCCCCCTACCGGCCGATTGGTTGTGCCACACCAATTGCAGCGACGGCCTCTTCCGTGGCGCGAATGACTGGAGTCAAGGAATGAGCAACTTTGATCGTGAAGAAGTGATCTCGATTCTCAATCAGATCATGGAGCTTGAACTGGCAGGTGTCGTCCGCTACACGCACTACTCGCTGATGGTCTATGGCTACAACCGCCTGCCGATTGTTGACTGGATGAAGAAGAATGCCGCAGAAGGCCTTGCCCACGCAGCGCGGGCCGGGGAGCTGGTGACGCTGCTCGGAGGTCATCCCTCACTGGCAATCGGCCCCTTGCTGGAAACCCATCGCCACGACATCAGCGACATCTTGAAGGAAAGCCTCGATCACGAGAACATGGCCAAAGCAGCCTACTATCGGTTGCTCGCCCTGGTCGCCGGGAAAAACGTGCTCCTCGAGGAGTACGCACGCGAGTTGATCGTCGATGAGGAACTGCACGCCGACGAAGTCAACAAGATGTTGCGCCGCCCCGGCGATACGGCGGCATTCGAGGGAAGCCGCGATTGACGCGCCCGGACGCTGCAACCGATACGCTCATCCAGGCTTGCAGTACACTGTGCTGTGTTTGTAACAGAGCCATGTTAAAGCAACACAACCGTCAAGCGGGTATTGGTCACCGGCAAGCCTCTTCTTCAACACTCCGTCCGCAAGCGAAAGCGGTGAACCGAGAACAGCGAATCGCTGCGGCACAGCCGCAGCCAAGCGGGCCTCGCAGGATCAGTGTAGCGGCTGCGCCCGCACCGCGCCTCTCTGGTTCGCTGCCGGCGAGCAGCAGACGCAACGGGCACCCATCGATGAAGCCTGCACCGCCACGGTCGGTCGCTGACCCGCGCACGGGGCAAGGCTTGGTTGGATCCATTTCTTACGGAGAGAGCAGGTAGAAAATGCCGACGCAACAGAACGTGATTGGAAGCAAGAGAGTGGCGACCTTGCTCGCCTGCCTTATGCTGTCAGGAATCCCCGGGCTGGCTGCCGGCGAGGCAGCGGCAACAGCGCCGGTAGGTGGCGATCAGACAGCAGGGGCAGGGAAGACCACCGACGACGGCAGCGAGGACAAAGCCCCCGACTGGCAGGCGAGCACGCTCAGCGGTGACTGGGACGGCACCCGGCAGCGGCTCTTCGACGCCGGTGTCCAGGTAGACCTCGTCTATACCGCCGACTACGTGCGCAACAACAGCGGCGGCATCAAGCGCGGCGGTGGCTACATGGGCAACCTCAACCTCGCCATCGAGCTCGACGGCGAAAAGCTGATCGGCTGGCGCGGCGGCTCGGCGCATGTCGTGCTGATCAGCAGCAGCGGCGGTCGAGTCAACCTCGACGACGTCGGCAGCTACATGGGCGTCGACAACATCGAGGTCCCGGTCAACCGCAGCGGCATCTTCGAGGCATGGCTGCAGCAGTCGTTCCTCGATGGCCAGGCGTCGCTGCGCGCGGGTCTCTACCCGCTCGACAGCGAGTTCTATGTCACCGACTCGTCGGGAGTCTTCCTCCACCCGTCCTTCGGCCCAGCCGCCGAGTTCGGCAGCTTCGGCAGCCTGGCCGGCCCGTCGATCTATGCCACGAGCAGTTACGGCGCCCGCCTGCGGGTCGACCCCGACCCGACTTGGTACGCCATGCTGGCGATCAGTCGCGGCATTCCCAGCGAGCGCATCGACACCGCCGGCCGCAACATCAGCTGGCGCAAGAGCACCGGCAGCCTGCTCATCGGCGAGGTCGGCTTCAGTCCCGTGCAGGCCGGCCTATTTGGCGACGCCCTCGGTCCGGCCGGCGATGACGATGACTACTCGCCGATCAGCAAGGTGGCGGTCGGCGCCTGGCGCTATGCGCCTCGCTTCGAGCAGCTGACCGCCGTCGATGCCAACGACGAGCCACGCGACGCGCGGCACTGGGGCGCCTACCTGCTCGGCGAGCAGACCGTGTACCGGGTGCCGGGAAGCAAGCGCGACCTCAGCCTCTTCGCGCGCTACGGCTTCACCGACGGGCGCACGAGCACGCTCGGCTACTCGCTGAGTGCCGGCATGAGCTTCCGTGGCCCGTTCCCCGGTCGCGAGGACGACGTCTTCGGCATCGCGGCGACCCGCGCGCACGCCGATCCGCAGGGACGCGCCCTGCTGGCCGACGAATCCGGCTCACCGCTGACCTCGAACAACGAGACGGTGGTCGAGATCACCTACCAGGCGCCGCTGCTTCCCGGTCTGGTCGTCCAGCCGGTGATCCAGCGCATCTTCAACCCGGGCTTCCAGTTGCCCGATTCGACCGTCGTCGGTGTCCGCCTACAACTGACGCTCTGAGGGTCCGCGAATGATCTCGCGGCCAAACTGCGAGCCGATCGCCCGCACCGCGCTCTTCGCCGCCGTCTCGATCACCGAATCGCCACGCCCACCGCCGCCGAGCAGATCGCCCGGACTGCCCAGCCAGCCCCCGCCGCCGGCAGGCGGATCCTGCCCACCGACTCGCCAGCCGCCGGTTGCTGCGCCACACATCGAGCTGCATGCGAATTCACGCTTCCGGGAAGAACGTCAGCCGCGAACGAGCGACAGCTGCAGACCTCCGCGACGAACCCACTCGACAGGAATTCACGCGGCTGGAAGCCGACACCACAACGATCTCCTTGGATCTCGCAACTACCGCAAGACGAACCTGGCAGCGACGGATGCCTTTCCCGGAAACACCACCTGAGCAATTACCGGACGACCCGCTTGAAGCGTGTAATTGCCTTTGCTGGCCAAATGATCACCCGCCGGAGTGAGTGGCAGTTCCAGTTTTTCGTTGCCGGAAAGCAAAGTCAGCTTGCCGGTCGCCTTGGACACATCGACCGGTTTGCCATGATCGCGGACAAAGAGTTGCAGCGCCTCGGGCTTGACCACCAGCTCGAAGTCGAGATGATGCGATTCGACGACCAAACCCCCATGGGCAGGCTTGTGGTCGGTACCGTGATCGTGTCCGCCGGCTGCATGGGCGATGGGGGAAGTGCCAAGCGCGATCGCGGCAAGGAGTTCAATCGGTTTCATCGAGCGTTTCCTTTCAGGAGAAATCAAAGTGCTTCGGAGTCGCGGTTCGTCATCAGCTGTTCTGCGTCCTTCCGGCCGAACATCCAGAACATCGCCGGCGTCAGGAAGGTGTCGAGCAGGGTCGAGCTGATGAGGCCCGAGAAGATGACCACGGCGACCGGATGCAGGATTTCGGTGCCGGGCCGTTCCGCCTCGAAGAGCAGCGGCGCCAGCGCGAAGGCGGTGACCAGCGCCGTCATCAGCACCGGCGAGAGACGTTCCAGCGAGCCGCGCAGGATCATCTTGTGATCGAAGGATTCCCCCTCCATGCGCATCAGGTTGATGTAGTGGCTGACCTTCAGGATGCCGTTGCGCACCGAAATGCCGGCCAGCGTGATGAAGCCGACCAAAGCGGCGACGGAAAGCGGCTGCCCGGACAACCACAGGCCGATCACCGCGCCGACGAGCGCGAGCGGGATATTGGCCATGATCAACGCTGAAAGAGTGACCGACCTGTAGCGGCTGTAGAGCACGACGAACATCAGCACCAAGGAGACGACAGCGAGCAGGCCGACCAGGCGCGAAGCCTCTTCCTGCGCCTGGAACTGCCCGCCCAGGGTGACGAAATAGCCTTCCGGCAGCGGCGTTTCGGCCACCGCCTTGCGGATATCCTCGATCACCGCCGACAACGCCCGTCCCTGGGTGTTGGCCGAAATGACGATGCGCCGCTTGCCGTCGTCGCGGCTGATCTGGTTCGGCCCGTCGCTGTCCTCGATGCTCGCCACTTTGGAAAGCGGAATGCTGCCCGATGGCGTTTCCAGCAGGATCTGCCCCAGTCCGGTGAGCGAGCGGGACGATTCCGGCAGGCGAACCACCAGCGCGAAACGCCGGCCGCCTTCGACGATCTGGGTAACCTTTTCGCCTTCGATCAGGTTCTGCAGGGTGGCCAGCAAATGCGGTGTCGGGATGCCGTAGCGGGCCGCTGCCGCGTAATCGATGCGCACCTTGATCTGCGGTGCCAGCACCTGCTTCTCGATCTCCAGGTCGGCCAAGCCAGGGATGCCGGCGAGCCGGCCGCGTAGGGCGTCGGCCTGGGCGCGCAGCGTATCCAGATCCTCGCCGAAAATCTTGATGGCGATCTGTGAACGCACGCCGGACAGCATGTGGTCGATGCGATGGGAAATCGGCTGGCCGATGGAAATCGCTGCCGGCAGGTTGATCAGGCGGGCGCGAATGTCGGCGCTGACCTCGCTCATCGGCCGCGTCAATTCCGTCGCCGGCTTGAGGCCGACGTCGAGTTCGCTGACATGCACGCCCTCGGCGTGCTCGTCGAGTTCCGCCCGTCCGCTGCGTCGGCCGACATGCACCACCTCGGGCACCTGCCTGACCAGTACCTCGGCCTGCCGCGCGAGATCCGAGGATTCGGCGAGCGTGACGCCTGGGTTCAGGCGCATCCCGATCAGCAGCGTGCCCTCGTTGAATGGCGGCAGGAAGGTTTTCGGGAAGAAAGGCACGGCCAGCGCGGCGATGACGACGGCGCTGCCGCCGATCGCCAGCGCCCCGCGCGGGTGATCGAGGACGACCTGCAGGCTGCGGCGGTAGCCGGCTTTCAGCCACGCCAACAGGCGGGTGTCACCGTGATCGAGCGATTTCATTCGCGGCAACAGGTAGAAGGAGAGGACCGGCGTGACGGTCACCGAAACCACCAGTGAAGCCAGCGTCGAAACGATGAAGGCGACCCCGAGCGGCACGAACAGCCGCCCTTCCATGCCCGGCAGGGCAAACAGAGGCAGGAAGACGAGGACGATGATGATCGTCGCGTAGAGAATCGCCGAGCGCACCTCCAAGGTCGCCCGTGCCACCAGCTCGATCGGATGCAGGCGGGCGTGGGGATGCTTTTCCCGGTCTTCCTTCAGGCGCCGAAGGACGTTTTCAACGCCGACCACGGCGTCGTCGACGAGGCCGCCAATGGCGATGGCCAAGCCGCCCAGGGTCATGGTGTTGATCGAGAGGCCGAAATACCGGAAGACCAGCGCCGTGATGAAGATGGACACCGGGATGGCGGTCAGCGCAATGACCGTCGGACGCAGCGTGCCGAGGAAGAAGAAGAGGATCAGCGCCACGAAAACCGAGGCGCCGATCAGCTTGCCCTGCAGGGTGCCGATCGAAGCCTCGATGAAGCTCGCCTGGCGGAAGGTGACCTGCGGCGCCTCCATGCCCGGCGGCAAGGATTTCTTCAGGTCGCCGAGAGCCGCTTCGATGCCGCGGGTCAACTGGATGGTGTCGGCCGTCGGCTGCTTCTGCACCCCCAGGATGACCGCCGGCTTGCCCTCGAACCCGGCATCACCGCGCTTGATGGCTGGCGCGAAGGTGACGTCGGCAATTTGCCGCAAAATGATCGGTTGGCCCGAGCGGGCGCTCAGCGCCAGGTTGCGCAGGTCGTCGAGCCGCGAGGTACGGCCGAGATTGCGGATCAGGTATTCGCGGCCGTTGACTTCGAGAAAGCCGCCGGACGTGTTCGCGGCATAGCCGCGAAGGGCGCTGTCCAGCTGCGCCTGCGTGATGCCGAGCTCAGCCATGCGCACGGTGTTGGGCTGCACCTGGAACTGGCGCACCTCGCCACCGATGGGAATCACCTGGGCGACCCCGGGAATCGCCATCAAACGCGGGCGCAGCACCCAGTCGGCGTATTCGCGCACCTGCATCGGCGAGATTTTCGCCGTGTCGATGGGAATCGCGATCTGCATGATCTCGCCCATGATCGAACTGATCGGTCCCATGCGCGGCACGACGCCGGCGGCCAGACTCTCCTCCATCGCCGAAAGTCGTTCGGAAACCATCTGTCGCGCCCGGAAGATCTCGGTCTGCCAGTTGAAGGTCACGTAGATGAACGACAACCCGGCGCTGGACACCGAACGCACGCTCTCGACGCCCGGTAGCCCGTTCATCGCCGTTTCCAGCGGGAAGGTGATGAGCAGCTCGACCTCCTCGGCGGCCATGCCGCCCGCCTCGGTCATGATGGTGACGGTCGGCTTGTTGAGGTCGGGAAAGACATCCACCGGCGTGCGCGACAAGGTGAACGCCCCGTAGGCCATCAGCACCAGGCTGGCGATGATGACCAGCAGCCGGTTGGCCAGGCTGCTATCGAGTAACCACTTGAACATGTCGGCCCCCGCTCAACGCACTTGGTTGATCAGGCCGGCTGCGCGCACGACGACCAGGTCGCCGGCCTGCAGCCCTGAGGTGATCGCGACCAGGTTGCCGTCGAGCGCGTCACTGGTGACGACGCGCGGCGCGAAATGCTCCGGCGCCGTCTTGACCCAGACAATGTTCTGGTTGGCCGGATTCCGCATCAGGGCCGCCGCCGGCACCGCGATGCCGGCCACTTTACCTCGCGTCTGGACAAAGACGCTGACGGGTTGTCCGACCGCCAGCACGGCCAGGGCCTTCCCCTCGCCCCGGAAAGTCAGCGGCAGAGCCTGCTCGCGCAGGCTGCGGGCGACACCGACCAGGCGCAACGGCAGGCTGTCGTCGCCGACGGCGATGAAGGCGCGGGCAATGTCGTTGCCGATCGCCGGATCGAACGCCAGTGCTTCGATCAGCAGGCGCTCGGGATTGACGATTTCGAACAGCACCTCGCGGGCCTCGACGACCTGCCCGGAGACGACGCTGGACGAGGCGATGACGCCGCTGACCGGCGCCCGCAACTGTTCGTTGGCAACCGCCGCTTCCGCTTCCTCGATCAGCTTGCGCGGCACGGTGTCCGACAGTTCGCGCAGGCGGCGCAGGCGGCTTTCGTTGAGCGAACGGCTGTTGCCGCCCACTTCGGGCGTCACGTAGGCCAGCACCTCGCCCTTGACGACCGCCTGGCCAGCGTAGGGCAAGCCCTTGGGGCCTGGGGTGACGCGGCCGGCGACGATGGCCTGCACCTTGCCTCCGGCATTCGGGTCCATCATGACCCGGCCGTTAAGCTCGAAGGCGCGCGGCAGCTCGCCGGCGACGACGGCCTGGGTACGGACGTTCAGTTGCCGCTGGGCCGGCTTGGGCAGGAAGACGCTGCCATCCGGCAGGCGTTTCGGACCGTTGCCGCTGGCGGCCGGTGGGGCATCGCCATGGTCGTGCCCTTCGCCGGCGATGACCGGGTTCAGGCTGGCAGCGATCAAGAAGCCGATGGCGGCGATCAGGACGCGGTGCTTCATGCGGCACCTCCGGCATGGCGGGCATTGCGCAGGCGGCGACCCAGGGCGACGAGGATCGCCAGCCCGGCAACGCCGGCAGCACTCCACAGCGCGTATTCCTGCCAGCCATGCCCGTGTTGCGAAGCGGCGTTGTCCGCTTCGTCGTGAACATCCAGTTCGCCGCTCAGGAGATCGCTCTCCTCGCCGGCGATCAGCGTAAAGGTCAGCGGCTTGCTGCCGGCTTGGCGCAGCTGGCCGAGGATCGCCGCGTCGGTGAGCGAGTAATCACCGTTGTCGGCATGGAAGGCGGCAACGGCGCTGCGGCCGGCAACCTCGACCGTCAACGAGGCATCGAGCACGGGCTCGTTGCTGGCATGGCGGTCGACGAGGATGGACAGCTCGTCGTGCAGCAGGCGGCCGACCAGTTCGAAGGATTCGGAAACGGCGGTCACTCCGGGTACCGGGGTACCGGTACTGGCCGCTGGTGCTTCGCCGTGATCGTGGCCGGCGCCGGCCTGTGCCGGCGGAATCGCGAGCGTCATGCCGAAGCCCAGTGCGACGGCGGCGAGAAGCATCCTGTTGTTCATGGCAAGTATCCTGTTCATCATTCGGGGAGCAAGCCCAAGGCTTGGCGTAGCGAGGAAATGGCCGCGGCCAGATCGATGCGGGCACGTGACGCCTGGCGTTCCGCCTCGACGGCTTCGATCTCGATGCGCAGCCGTGTCGGCAAGTCAGTTTCGCCGAGCCGGAAGGATTTCTCGAAAAAGCCGCGCGATTCGCGCGCCAGCCCGGCGCGCTTCTCTGCCGCGGCGAGCTGGAGGCGCGCCGACTCCACCTGAATGCGTGCGGCTTCGAGGTCAGCGGCGAGGCGATCCCGTTCCAGGCGCAGCTGGGTTTCGGTTTCAATTGCTTCGGCACGGGCTTGCCCAACCCGGGCACGGTTGCGGTTTTCCGAACCAAAGGGAATGCGCACGCCGAGCGTCACCGTCTGCTGCCACGGTTCACCGAAAGCGCCACGCTGGCGGGTAGTGGCAAGCAGCAGTTCCGGGTTGTTGCGGGTCTGAACACTCGCCAGATCGGCGACGCGACGGGCCAGTTCGGCTCGGTCAAACAGTTCGACGGCTGCCGGGTGCGTCGCATCCAGGGCAGTGAAGTCGCTCGGCAGCGGCGGTAGATTCTCCGGGCGCTCGCTTGCGGCCGGCGCCGGCAGAAGGCCGGTCACAGCGCGCAACTGCTGCGCTGCCCGGGCGAGCTGGCTGTCGCTTTCGGCCAACGCAACCTCGGCCGCCGCGGCAGCGCCCTCGGCCTGATGGCGGTCGGCCAGTGCAAGGTCACCTGCCCGTACGCGGCGCCCCACGTCCTCGGCCAAGCGCCGGGCGCTGACCAGGCGGGACTGTGTCAAGTTGCGTTCGCCGAGCAGCCGCTGCCAGGTCCACCAGGCATCGCGTACGGCTGCGGCGGTGCGCAGGCGGGCCGCAGCCACGCGGCTGTCGACGACCTTCGCCTCGGCCTCGGCAACGGCGCCGCTGCGGCCCCGCTCGCCGGGCAGCCAGAGTGGCAGGATGAGACCGGCCTCGTATTCGCGGTCGCCGTCGTTTTTCAGGACGCGGTCACTCTTGGCGCCCATCTCGATGCTCGGGGGTTCGACGGTCCACGCCTCGGCCTGGCGGCTGCGGGCCTCGGCGGCGTCGCGCCGCAGGTCGACGGAAAGCGCCTCGGGCTGGCGCGCCCAAGCGGTGTCGTAGGCCTGCCTGAGAGTCGCGCTGCGGGCGTCGACTGCCGCCGATTCAGCCCGCGCCGGTGTTGCGGCCCAGGGGCTCAAGGCAAGCAGAGCGAGTGACAGAAGGCGGGTAATGCATGAGCTAGAGTGCATCCGATTCTCCAGTGATGAACAAACACATCGGGGAATCGGCGGGGACAGGTCCGCTGACGGCCTGTCGCGTGCCGGCTGGCGCCGCTGACAGAGAACAGGAACGACCGCTCCCGCCGATCAGGCGGAGACGGACCAGTTGGGGCGATCGGGCTGCGTCAATGGCGGCGGCGCAGGCAGCTGCGACGCCCAGGGGATCGCGAAAGAGAGCACCGGGATCACCGGCAGCGCGACGGCCGCAGAGGGAGCAACGGCGCAGCTCGCGTGACAGTCCGTGCAGTCACCATCGAAATCGGCCAGCGGCAACTGGCCGTCGTCGGCGCCTTGCTCGGCATCTTCCGGCACGTCGTGCTTGTGCTCGTGATGGCCGAAATGCTTCACCGTTTCGCCGCTGTCGTGTTGACAATAGCCAGCCACTGCGGCCCAGACGAACTGGAGCGGCAGCACGGAGAGGAGAAGAATGGTCAGCCAGCGACGCATGGGGGCGCATCCTATCATGTTCAGCGCGGGAGCACAGTGGCGAGTTCCATGCGGGACTGGCGGACGATGGCCAGCCCGGACGAGAGCGCGAGACCGGCCATCACGGCCGCAACCGCCACGTCCGGAAGCACGCTGCCGCTACCCATGACCCCCGCGGCGGCGAGCATGACCGCGACGTTGCCGATGGCGTCGTTGCGGCTGCACAGCCACACCGATTGCATGTTGGCGTCGCCCTCGCGAAAGGTGTAGAGCAGGACGGCGACCCTCAGGTTGGCAAGCAGGGCGAACAGGCCGACGACTCCCATGGTCAGCGGCTCCGGTGGAACCCCATGCAAGAGGCTCCACAGCGTCCGGGTGAGGACAAAGACACCGAAGCCAAGCATGGACGCACCCTTGAACAGGGCGGCGCGGGCGCGCCAGGCAAGCCCCAGAGACAGTACCAGGAGGGAAATGCCGTAGTTTGCCGCGTCGCCGGCGAAATCGAGGGCATCGGCCCACAGAGCGACCGAGCCGGAAGTCAGACCGGCCACGGTTTCGACGACGAACATCGATGCGTTGACGGCGAGCGCGATCCACAGCGCCTTGCGAAAGCGCGGACTGACAGCGCCGGAACCCGCGTTGGAACCACAGTTGCAAGCGGCCATGATGATCTCCTGCGAGTAGGCAATAGCCTCATTGAAAACCCTGGAGCGACTCCATAGTCAAGGGTAAAATACAGGACAGTCGAAACACGGAGAACGCGATGCGCATAGGCGAACTGGCGAGGACGACCGGGGTCGAGGTTGACACGATCCGCTACTACGAAAGAGCCGGGCTGCTCAGCGCACCGAAACGCAGCGACAACGGCTACCGTACCTACGCCCCAGGCGACTTGGCGCGACTGGCCTTCATCCGCCACTGCCGGGCTCTCGACATTCCGCTGGCGGACATTCAGCGCCTGCTGTCGATCGTCGACAGTCCGGAATCCGATTGCGGGGAAATCAATCATCTCGTCGATCTGAATCTGGCCCGGGTCCGTGCGCGCCTGGCCAGCATGCAGGCACTGGAGCAGCAACTCATGGCACTGCGTGGGCAGTGTGCCACGCCCGACAAGGCGTCGGCGTGCGGCATCCTGCACGAGCTGGTCGCGGCCGCGCAAGGCGAGGCCTGTGCCTGTCATCGACCGGCCGACACCGGCGCGACGAGCGATGGCGCTCGACCATGAAACAAGCGGGTATGCGCGGCATCGCCGCTGCCTTGGCCGCCGCGCTCCTCTTCGGCGCCAGCACCGCCCCTGGCGAAACTGTTGCTGGCCCATGTCAGTCCCTGGCTGCTGGCGGCGCGGCTCTATCTGGGTTCGGGAATCGGCCTGTTCCTGATTCGCTGCCTGCAGCGCATGCCGGCCGTTTCGCTGGCGCGCGGCGAACGCGGCTGGCTTGCCGGCGCCATTCTCTCTGGTGGCGTCATCGCGCCGGCGCTGCTGATGCTCGGGCTGCAGCGGACGCCCGCTTCCGGCGCCTCGCTGCTCCTCAATGCGGAAGGCGTGCTGACGGCCCTTCTGGCGTGGTTTGTCTTCCACGAAAGCTTCGACCGCCGCGTTGCCTTCGGGATGCTGGCCATTGTGGCCGGCGCCGTCGTGCTGACCTGGCCCGGCGAAGCCCGTTTCGCGGGGAGCGAGGCGGCGCTTCTGGTACTCGGCGCCTGTCTGGCCTGGGCGATCGACAACAACCTGACGCGCAAGGTGTCTCTGGCCGATGCCTCCTTCATCGCCATGAGCAAGGGGCTGGCGGCGGGGACGACCAACCTCCTGCTGGCTCTGGTACTCGATGCAGCATGGCCGCGGGCGAAGGTAGTGATCGCGCCTCGGCTCTGGGGTTTGCCAGCCACGGGGCAAGCCTGACACTCTTTGTCGTCGCATTGCGTCATTTGGGAACGGCACGGACCGGTGCCTATTTCTACAGCGAACAACGAGACGGTGGTCGAGATCACCTACCAGGCGCCACTGCTTCCCGGTCTGGTCGTCCAGCCGGTGATCCAGCGCATCTTCAACCCGGGCTTCCAGTTGCCCGATTCGACCGTCGCCGGCGTCCGCCTGCAACTGACGCTCTGAGGGTCGGCGTGCAGCTCCCGGGAGGGAGCTGCGCACCGTCAGTCCCGATCAACGGCGGCGCGACCCGCCGCCGAGAATCGAGCCGAGGACACCGCGAATGATCTCGCGGCCAACCTGCGAGCCGATCGCCCGCGCCGCGCTCTTCGCCGCCGTCTGGATCACCGAGTCACCACGCCCGCGGCCACCCCCGCCACCGCCAAGCAGGTCGCCGAGACTGCCCAGCCAGCCACCACCACCGGCTGCCGGCGGCTGTCCACCGGCAGCCGATTCGCCAGCCGGCGCTTGCTCCGCCGCAACGCCCTTGAGCTTCTCGTAGGCCGACTCGCGGTCGACGGCATTCTCGTAATGCCCGTAGATGGCGGAAGCCTTGATCACCGCCTGCCGCTCTTCGGCGGACTGCGGGCCAATCCGCGAAGCCGGCGGCAGGATGAAGGCACGCTCGACGACGTTCGGCCGGCCCTTCTCGTCGAGAAACGAAACCAGTGCCTCGCCGACGCCCAACTCGGTGATCGCCGCCTCGGCGTCGAACCTCGGGTTGGCGCGCAGGGTCTGCGCGGCGGCCTTGACTGCCTTCTGGTCGCGCGGGGTGAAGGCGCGCAGGGCGTGCTGCACGCGGTTGCCGAGCTGGCCGAGCACCTTGTCGGGAATGTCGAGCGGGTTCTGGCTGACGAAGTAGACGCCGACTCCTTTCGAGCGGATCAGCCGCACCACCTGTTCGATCTTCTCGAGCAGCGCCGCCGGCGCCTCGTTGAAGAGCAGATGCGCCTCGTCGAAGAAGAAGACGAGTTTGGGCTTGTCGACGTCACCGACTTCAGGCAGCTGTTCGAACAGCTCGGCGAGCAACCAGAGCAGGAAGGTCGAATAGAGGCGCGGCGAAGCCATCAGCCTGTCGCCGGCCAGGATGTTGACGACGCCGCGGCCATCGTCGGTCTGCATCAGGTCGCCGATGTCGAGCATCGGCTCGCCGAAGAACAGGTCGCCACCGTGCTCGCCGAGGTTCAGCAGCCCGCGCTGGATGGCGCCGATCGAAGCCGCCGAGACGTTGCCGTACTCGGTGGTGAAGTTCTTCGCGTTCTCGCCGACATGCTGCACCATCGCCCGCAAGTCCTTGAGGTCGAGGAGCAGCAAGCCGTTGTCGTCGGCGATGCGGAACACCAGTTGCAGGACACCGGACTGCGTGTCATTGAGGTTCAGCAGTCGGGCAAGCAGCACCGGCCCCATGTCCGAGATCGTCGCCCGCACCGGATGTCCCTGCTCGCCGAAAACGTCCCAGTATACGACCGGGCAGCCGGCCGGCACGTGATCCTTGACGCCGAGCGCGTCGAGCCGTTCCTGCAGCTTCGGCGTCAGGCTGCCGGCAGCGGCCAGTCCCGACAGATCCCCCTTGACGTCGGCCATGAAGACCGGCACGCCAATGGCGGAAAAGCGTTCGGCAAGCAGTTGCAGGGTGATCGTCTTGCCGGTCCCGGTGGCGCCGGTGATCAGGCCGTGACGGTTGGCGAGTGCCGGCAGCAGCGCCAGTTCGGTGCCTTCATGCCTGGCGACGAGAAGTGGTGAGACCATGGACGACTCCGGAAAGCGATGACGGGAAAGGATGGTGCGGCGGAAGTGCTAGAATGCCGGCCTTGATTATCGACCATTTGCGGCCCGTTTTGTTGCTCGGGGTGTGGCCGCAACGTAGCGGAATTCTTCAGAGGGCAGCATGGCAGGACATTCGAAATGGGCCAACATCCAGCACCGCAAGGGCAAGCAGGATGAGAAGCGCAGCGCATCCTTCTCCAAGATCGCACGCGAGATCACCGTTGCCGCCAAGGCCGGCGGTGGCGACCCCTCGTTCAATCCGCGCCTGCGGCTGGCGATCGACAAGGGCAAGCAGGTCAACATGCCCAGGGACAAGATCGACAACGCGGTCAAGAAGGGAACCGGCGAGCTTGAAGGCGTCGATTACATCGAGGTCCGCTACGAGGGCTACGGCATCGGTGGCGCAGCCGTCATCGTCGATTGCCTGACCGACAACCGCACACGCACCGTCGCCGAGGTGCGTCACGCCTTCAACAAATATGGCGGCAACCTCGGCACCGATGGTTGTGTCGCCTTCCAGTTCAGGCACTGCGGCCAGCTCCTCTTCGCCCCCGGAACCGACGAGGGGGCCTTGATGGAGGCGGCCATCGACGCCGGCGCCGACGACGTCCTGAGCAACGACGACGGTTCGGTCGAAGTCATCACGCCCGCCAACGACTACATGGCGGTCAAGGAAGCGCTCGCCGCCGCCGGTTTCACCGCCGAGTACGGCAGCGTCACCATGAAGGCCGAGAACGAGACCCAGCTCGCGGGCGACGAGGCGCTGCGCATGCAGAAACTGATCGATGTGCTCGAAAGCCTCGACGACGTGCAGGAGGTCTACACCAGCGTCGTCATCGACGAGTGACGGAGCAGATGGAGGCAATCGCTCCCGACCAACTGGTGGCACGCAACGCAGGCCCGGAAGAGGCGGCGGCCAGGCATCGATGAAGGCGGTCATCCTCGCCGGTGGCGTGGGCACGCGGCTCGCCGAGGAAACGATCGTCAGGCCGAAACCGATGGTCGAGATCGGTGGCAAGCCGATCATCTGGCACATCATGAAGATCTACTCCAGCCACGGCATCAACGACTTCGTGATCTGTCTCGGCTACCGCGGCTACGTCATCAAGGAGTACTTCGCCAACTACTTCCTGCACATGTCGGATGTCACCCTCGACCTGACCAACAACCGGATCGAGGTGCATGAGCGCCACTCCGAACCCTGGCGGGTGACGCTGATCGACACCGGCGACTCGACGCAGACGGGTGGGCGGCTGCGGCGCGTGCGCGCGCATCTGGAGGATGATGAGCCGTTCTGCTTCACCTACGGCGATGGCGTCGGCAACATCGACATCGCCGCCAGCATCCAATTCCACCGACAGCAGGGGGTTCTGGGAACCGTCACCGCCGTCACTCCGCCAGGCCGCTTCGGCGCTCTCGATCTGGCCGCGGATCGCGTGCTCGCCTTCCAGGAAAAACCGGCCGGAGACGGCGCCTGGATCAACGGCGGCTTCTTCATCCTCAGTCCGCGAGTGATCGACCTGATCGACGGCGATTCCTGCATGTGGGAAGCCGGACCGGTCAGCCAGCTGTCACGGAGCGGGCAACTCGCCGCCTGGCGCCACGATGGCTTCTGGCACGCGATGGATACCCTGCGCGACCGAAACCATCTGGAGCAGCTGTGGGCTTCCGGCAACGCACCATGGAAAACCTGGTGATCACGCCGGCGTTCTGGCAGGACCGACGGGTCCTAGTCACCGGCCACACCGGCTTCAAGGGTGGCTGGCTGGCGCTCTGGCTGCAGACAATGGGTGCAAGGGTGATCGGCTTGGCACTGCCACCGGCGACGCAGCCAAACCTGTTCGAGCTCACCGGACTTGCGGGGCAGATGGTGTCGATCCTGGCCGACATCCGCGATCGGGACGCACTGGCGGCTGCCCTCGCCAGCCACCGGCCGGAGGTCGTGTTCCATCTCGCCGCCCAGGCGTTGGTGCTTCCCTCGTACTCCCGGCCAGCAGAAACCTATGCGACCAACGTCATGGGAACGGTCAACCTGCTCGACGCGATCCGGCAGACCGGCTGCGTGCGCAGCGTCGTCATCGTCAGCAGCGACAAGTGCTACCAACCGCGCGCGACAGCCTGCACCGAGAGCGACCCGCTCGGGGCAACCGATCCGTACAGCAGCAGCAAGGCCTGCACCGAACTGGTCGCAGCCGCGTATCGCTCGTCCTTCTTCGCTTCGGGCGATCATCGCGGACACGCCACCGCGCTGGCGACGGCGCGCGCCGGCAACGCCATCGGCGGCGGCGACTGGTCGACCGGCCGACTGGTCCCGGATGCCGTGCGCGCGTTTGCCGACCGGCGCCCGCTGCTGGTCCGGCATCCGGAAGCGGTCCGCCCCTGGCAGCATGTCCTCGAACCGCTCGCCGGCTATCTCATCCTGGGCGAGCGCCTGTACCAGCAAGGCGCTCGCTTTGCCGAAGCCTGGAATTTCGGACCCGGCGGCGAAACCGCGCACAGCGTTGCCGACCTCCTGACCAAAATGGCCGGAATGTGGGGTGGGGGAGCCACCTGGCGCCGCGACGACGAGACGCACCCGCACGAAGCGCAGAGTCTCCGGCTTGACGCGACGAAAGCCGCACGGGCATTGCCGTGGCATCCTCGCTGGCCTCTCGCCACCGCCCTGCAAATGACCGTCGACTGGTATCGCGCCCACCTCGACGGCCAGGACATGGTAGCCGTCTCGCGCCAGCAGATCGCGCGCTATTGCGAGTGTGAACCAAAGGCCGTCGCCCCATGACCGCCGACCAACTGCGAAGGCAGATCCTCGAACTGGTCGAGTGCTACGCCGAAGCAAGCCGCCGGACCTCGGCCTTCGAGCCCGGTGTGACGCCGATTCCGGCGGCGGGCAAGGTCATCGGCGAGGTGGAAATGCGCCAGATGGTCGATGCCGTCCTCGATGGCTGGCTCACCAGCGGGCGCTTCAACACCGAATTCGAACGACGACTGGGAGCCTTTCTCGGTGTCGAGCACGTCCTCACCACCAACTCGGGCTCTTCCGCCAACCTCCTCGCGTTCTCCGCACTCACTTCGCCGGCTCTCGGCGCGCGCGCCATCAAGCCGGGCGACGAGGTCATCACCGTCGCGGCCAGCTTCCCGACGACGGTCAATCCGATCCTGCAGAACGGCTGCGTACCGGTTTTCGTCGATGTCTCCCTGCCGACCTACAACATAGACGCCGGCCAGATCGAAGCCGCGCTGTCCGAGCGCACGCGAGCGATCATGCTCGCCCACACCCTCGGCAACCCTTTCGACCTCGACGAAGTCTGCCGGATCGCCAGAAAGCACGACCTGTGGCTGATCGAGGACTGCTGCGACGCGCTGGGTGCGACCTACGCCGGCCGCCCGGTCGGCACCTTTGGCGACATCGGCACGCTCAGCTTCTACCCGGCGCACCACATCACCATGGGCGAGGGTGGCGCCGTCTTCACGCGCGACGCGCAACTGAAGAAGATCATCGAGTCGCTGCGCGATTGGGGGCGCGACTGCTATTGCGCGACCGGCTGCGACAACACCTGCGGCAAACGCTTTGCGCAACGGCACGGCGAGCTACCGTTCGGCTACGACCACAAGTACACCTATTCCCACCTCGGCTACAACCTCAAGATCACCGACATCCAGGCTGCCTGCGGACTGGCGCAGATGGATCGCCTGCCGGACTTCATCGCCGCCCGCCGGCGCAACTGCGAATATCTCAGGCAGCGTCTCGCGCCGCTAGCCGAGTTCCTGATCCTCCCCGAAGCCACACCGGGTGCCGATCCGTCGTGGTTCGGCCTGCCGCTGACGCTGAAGCCCGAAGCGGGCTGTGCCCGCGTCGATCTCCTCACCTACCTCGAGCAGTACCGAATCGGCACACGGCTGCTGTTCGCCGGCAACGTCATCCGCCAGCCGTACATGCAAGGGCGCGGCTTCCGCCTCGCCGGCCCGCTGACGCAGACCGACCGGGTGCTCGACGACACCTTCTGGATCGGCCTCTGGCCAGGGCTGAGTGAGGAGATGCTGGACTTCGCCAGCACCAGGATCAGCGAGTTTCTCGGAGGCGAGTTCTGAGCACCCCCTGCCCGCCGCTGCCCGGCGCCGATCTCGAGCATATCCTCGCTCATACCGGAGCATTGTGGCGCGAAATGGCCGGGGCCCAGCTCTTCATCACCGGCGGTACCGGCTTTTTCGGCACTTGGCTGCTGGAAACCATCGCCGCAGCCAACGATGCGCTGCAAGTGGCCGTCGGCGCCACCGTGCTGAGTCGCGACCCGGAGCGCTTTCTCCTGCGCGTACCGCATATGGCGAGCCGCAGGGAGTTCGAGTGGCTTCGCGGCAACCCTGCCTGCTTCGCCTTCCCGCCGACGCGCCACGACTACCTCCTGCATCTCGCTACGGCCACCAGCGCCGATCCCCGCCAGACCGAACCGATCGCGATGCTGCACAACAAGCTGGCCAGCATTCACAACGTCCTGCGCCATGCCCGCCAGGCAGGGGTCCGGCGCATGCTGGTCACCAGTTCAGGCGCGGTCTACGGACCACAACCGGCCGGCCTCGGTCGCATCCCGGAGACCTGGCACGGCGCGCCGGACCCACTGAAGCCCTCATCGGCCTACGGCGAGGGCAAGCGACTGATTGAACAGGTGTGCGCGCTGACGCCCGAAGTGCCATGCGTGATCGCCCGCTGCTTCTCGTTCATCGGCCCGCATCTGCCACTGCATGGCCGGTTCGCTGCCGGCAACTTCCTGCGTGACGCGCTGAACGGTGGGCCAATCGTCGTCAATGGGGACGGCAGGGCACGTCGAAGCTACATGCATCCGGCCGACCTCGTCACTTGGCTGCTGACCATCCTGTTACACGGGGAGACCGGCCGTGCTTACAATGTCGGCTCGGATCAGGGCGTGTCGATTGGCGATCTGGCCCGGCAGATCGCGGGTCAGGTCGGCGGCAACCTGTCGGTGGAGATTCACGGCGAACCGGATCGCTCGGGAGTTCATTCATATGTACCGCAAACCGATCGCGCAAGGCATGAGCTTGGTCTCCAACTCACGCTCGACCTGCCCTCGACCTTGCAGCGAACCATCGGCTGGCTCCGGACGGCGAGCAGCATGCGAGACCCTCGGATTGCGGCCGCGTCCCTGCAGATCCCGGCTCGGAACTGAGCTCGATATGGCATCTCCGTCAGCATGACCGACAGCCAGCCCGTTACGTTGTCGGGACGTCGTTGCCTGCCACGACAAGGGCGGCCCGTCTTACCGCGATGCGTAGTGCGGGAGGCATGCGAACCAGCAGGGACTCCAGGCCGCGATGCGCTAGCGCCAGTGGCCAGCCGCCGCTCGCCTTGACGTAGGCACCCCGCCAAGGTGAGGCCAGGCCTGCGAGCCACTGTCCGGGCGCTGACAACGGGCCGGCGATCCGCGGCAACACCAGTGGCGTGCTCCAGTCCGGTGCATGGCTTTCGGTGTGCACCAATGCTTCCCCAAGCGCGATCTCGGCGGCCGTGGGCTGGAACGCGAGACGCAGCAACTGATCCTGTGCTTCTTGGCGCAGGACTTCATCGTCGAGACGTTCCCAGCGTGCCGCGCTAGCCGAACTGGCGATGTAGTCGAGAATACCCTTGCGCAGGGCTTCCGACAGAGGTTCGCTTTGTCGTTCGGCGAGCCGCGCGGGGCTATCCGACGGTGCCAGTTCCGGCATTCCCCGACCGTTGGACAGGACGAAGCGTAGTACGCTGCCCTCGTCCTTGCGGCACGCCGCTTCGAGCAGGAAGGCCGTTTGCCAGGGAGCGCTCTCGCGCAGCGTGCGACCGCGGCGCAGATCTCCCAGCAATCCCTCGGCATTGACGGGCAACCTGTTGGCATCGCTGTCGTCTCGCCACAAGCCGAGATAGATCCAAGGTGGCAGGCGTCGATGGCCATTCGTCGTGAGTATCCTCGCCAGATTGCGTTGGATGCTGCCGCGCCACCCGATGTCTATCAAGGCGCTGTTTTCGTCCCGCAACACGCCGCGGGCCTCAAGGTAGGCGAGCAGCGCCTGCCGTTGTCGGCCGGACTCTGTGGCGAGAAGGTTGCGGATCGCTTCGTGGCGCAGCAAGCTGGCGCCGTGGTCTGTTGATTTGACCCGAAGCTCCGGCGCCAGCCCCAGGCCGTGCAGCAGCGCTGCGAATTCCTCCACCGCCATACCATGGTAGGCGAGCAGCGAGGCCACGGTCGGTGTGCGAGCGCGTATCGCCATTGCCTCGGTCACGCCCGCCCGGTCGATCGTGGGATTTGCGGCGAGTTGCGTGGCGCGCCGGGACAGGTGCAGGTAGGCGAGGTCGAACTCGCCGTCGCGGCCCAGCGCCTTCAGTAGTCCGACCGTCACCTGCTGCAGCAGGTAGCCGTCGCGAGCGACGAAGAACAGGCGCTGCAGCTTGCGGCGGCGCGCGGCGCGCAGCAGCAGATGCGCCCATCCGGTGAACACCGGGCCGAGGGATTCGGCGCCGCAGCGGCTTGCCTCGCCGACGCTCATCGCCGTCGTACGGCGTCGCGCGCGCGCAGGATTAGGGGCAGGCCGCCGCGTTGGGTGATCCACAGCAGGAGCAACTCCCACCAGCGCGCGGTGGGCAGCTGCATCAGCGCGGGCCGCGGCCGTCCCGCCCGAGCCAGGTCGCGCATCAGCATCAGGCGATGCGCCACGCGCAGCAGGTGGTTGAAACCGGGGACGCCGAGGCTGCGACCAGTGCCGTATTTCCATTGAGAGGTCCTGATCGCCTGCAGCACCCTTAGCGGCGTCAGCAGCATCGACGGTCCGCGCAGGCGATAGGCGGAGAAGTCCAGCACGCTGTCGGTGCCGGCATCTTCCGCATGGATCATGCGGAAGAGATTTTCGGCCTCCTCGCGCGTCGGGAAGAACACGCCGCGGTGGGCCACGGTGAGGGCGTAAGGTATCAGGTCGGTGGCGCTGTAGCCGAACAGGGCGTACCGCCGGATGAACTGCCTGGCATAGTCCAGGGCGCCTGCGCGCAGGCTTTCGGTCATGGCGTTGAACTGGCGTTCGGCTTGGCGATCCGGCTCGGCCTCGTCGCGGAACACCGGCTCGACCCGTCCATCCGTCTTCTGGCAATAGCCTACGGTGCTGGCGTGAAGGGCACGTGCGCCGTTCTCGAAGATTTCCTCGTAATGAACGAGGATGTCGTGCCGCGGGTGAAAGCTGCGCCGGTCGTAAAGGATGCCGCTAGCCTCGCCGGTGCCGAGGCTATGTCCGAGGTTGTCGTTGAAACTCAGGTAGAAACCGTGAACGTCGGGCCAGTCGGCATCCTCGCCGAAGGAGTCGCGCAGGGCGCGCTGGATGCTGCCGTTCCAGCCGATGTCGACCAGCGCCACCCTGCGTCCCGCGCCGAAGAATCCCCCCTGCTCCAGGTAGCGGCGCAGCGTCGCGCGGGCCGCGGCGGCTTGCGCCCGGATCACGCTTTGGAATTCGGCGTTGCCCGCCAGCACGGCCGGCCAGTCCTGCGCCTGCATGTCCATCGGTTGCCGCGGGTCGGGCAAGCCCAACGCATCAGCCACTCCCGCAATGGCCGTCGGCTCGATGCCGAGCGCATTGCCGAGGCCGGCCAGGCCCCGCTGCCCCAGATGGTGCGCAAACAGGCGCAGGCGCTCTTCGCTCAGGCCCTTGTGTGCTGCCGGCAGTGCGACGGCCTTGCGCGAGATGTAGAGGTAGCTGTGGAGTGGCGCCGGGGCGATGCCCGGGCCGGCGTCATCGAACAGTTCGTGGATGCGGAGGAAGAGGTCGCCTTCGCGCGCGAGGAAGAATGCTCGGTCGAAGCCGCCCTCGTTCAGCAGTTCGCGGACGCGGGCGACGAAGACGCTGAAGACGGGGCCGAGGACATCATGGCCATAGCGTGTGAAGAAGTCGCCGGCCGCCGAGCGCGGCAGGTCCGCCGCCAGATGCGGGCCGCGCCAGAATGGATTGCGGTCGGCAAGCCATTTGTGGACCTGGTACATGTGTCCCCGCCGTACGCGCTCCGCCTGCCGCAGCAGCAGGGCTCCGGCCCCCAGGGCCAGGGGCATTTCCCAGTCGGATGCCGGGTTGTCGCCGACGTGGAGCAGGCGCGCCGGCGCCACCTGCTCCTGGCGGAAGACGTGGTGGAAAAGCCGTCCCGAATACTTGCCGAGGCCGGCGTCGGCGGACACGTAGATTGCCTGCGGCGGCAGGTCGAAGCCGAGGCGGTGCAACAGGCCGGCCAGTAGCGCTCCGTCGAGGTACATGTCGGAGACGGCAATGACGCGCTTGCCTGCGCCACGCAGTTCGGCAAGCAGTTCGATCATGCCGGGCTTGGGCACCAGGGCCTGGCCCTCTGCCAGCAGTTCGCTTTCGACGAGGAGCGCCTCCACGATGGTGGCAGCGATCGCGGGAGAACATTCGGCGTGCAGCCGCCGGGCGAGTTCGCCAGCGAGCTCGCTGAAGCGGCATTCATGGTCGAGTCCGGCCGCTGCCGCCCGCGCCCGCAGATCCGCCTCGACTTCATGCCGCAGTGCCAGCAGCCGCACGAGCGGTATGGACAAGCCCAACCCTGCGGCGGCCGTCGCGGCGAGCCTGGCGGCTAGCTGCTTGACCTGTTCAGGTGGGCCAAAGCGACGTTCGACCAGGGTGTCAAAGATGTCGAAAGACACGACGTCGACAAGATCGGCATACGTCGCAAGCGCGACGCGCAGTTCGTCGACCGAACCGTAAACGCCTTTCACGGGGTACCGACGAGCCATGTCAATCAGCTTCTGACTTCTATGTTGTGGCGGAAGGATGAGGACTTGGGAGAATCGCTGAGCGCTTCATTGTCGGCCAGCGCACCGCCGCAGGCCGAGACGGACTGTGGCGGCGGTTAGACTTGCCCATATCCGGCGGGTTAGGGACGGCGTCAGAACCAAGACAAGTTCCTTTAGTCGTAGCGGTAACAATTTTCGTAGCGTGCATTCGGCGTGCAACTGAGCAAGTTCTCCAGCATACTCGGCCTCGATGCTTCGGTACTCGGCCTCGATATTTCTGATCCAGGTAAGCAACCCGAACCGTTTGACATCGACGCTTCGCCAGAACCGGCCGGGGGCGTGCCCGAAGGCGTCAATCTCGTTGAGGGCCATCGCGCATTGGCCGGCCATGTCGGCAATCTCAGCAAGTTCGAAGAAGCCGAAGGCAAGCGGGTGGTCCGGACGGCCGATCGCGTTTTCGTCCGGGGCGTGGAGTGCGCGGCGGGCCGCGGCCACACCCTCCGCAAACGCCGCGCGGGCATCTTCTGTGTCGCCGTCGACCAGTGCCATGGTTCCGAGCAGGAAATACCCGCCGACGGTCTTGGTGGAGATCAGCGGGCTGAACCGCAATGGGTCAAGGCTGAGGACCTTCTTCAGGAATGCCTTGCCCTGTTCCCGCTGCCCCCCGTCCAGTGCGAGGAGCGCCGCGACGTATGCCAGGGATATCCTCCAGCGATATACGTGCGGATTGTCGCTGTCGAGTTCCAGATAGGCTTCGATTTCCGCCAGCAGATGCGCTCGTTGCCGGTCGTCGTGGTCCTGCAACGCCTGATAGGACAACACGGTCAACATGGCGCCCAAATCCGCTGAGTTTCTGCGAGCCCCCTTCACCGCAGTTGCGATGGTTTCCGCCAGGGTGGCGGTATCCCGGATGCGCTGCCCGTTCTGGATCAGTTGTCGATAGATCCAGGGATTGTCGTAATGACTTGCGAACCCTGTCAGATGGCTATGAGTGCCTTCGACGCATGGATCGAACTCTGGCTGCTGATATCCGCCTGCCGCAGCGCCCGAGGGGTCGGCGGCGGCGACCAGAATCCACCATTCGGTGTCCTCCTCGACCGGGGCCGCCTGCAACGGACGCTGTTCCAGGCGTCGCGGCGCGTCGAGCAGCTTGACGCCGCCCGGTGCCGTCTGGGCATAGCGGGCCTCGACGATGAAATGGCGGGAAAGAGCATCGCGAATCTGGGCGTAGTCGAAAGCGTGAAAGTGATGCGGATTGGGGTCACGTCCGGTTTCGTCGACCCACAGGTGGGGAACGCTGCCGATCACGCGTCCGTCGGGCTTGAGAATGCGGGCGATTTCGTCGAGGAATCGGTCGTAGTCCTGCAGGTGTTCGATGGTCTCGAACGTGACGACCATGTCGACCGAGCGATTGGGAAGGAAGCCGAGGTCGAGCGCCGAGCCGGCTCGATATTCGACGGAATAGCCCCCGAAATTATCGCGGGCATAGGCTATCGACTCGACATCGAGATCGATACCTATGATGCGGCGGCCGCGCGACGCGGCGGCGAGCAGCGCCGCGCCGTAGCCGAGGCCACAGGCGCAGTCGAGCACGGTGTCACCGGGGCGGATCCATTCGGCGGCCAGGGCGTAGCGGACCATATGGGCATCGGCGCGCGGGCTGGCCTCGCGCGACATGTCCATGTGGAGGTCACGGTTCGCGAGAAGAAACTCCATCGGCCAGCGTGCCAGGATCTCGTCCGGGATCTTCTCGAAGCAGAGCAGCGCTTCCGGCGCGGGGTCGTTGAGGCGGGCATAACGGCCCACCGGAAAAGTGGCCGGATGGCGCCGGAAGCCGGCGGCGACGGCGGCGTCTTCTATCTGGCTGTTGGTGGGGAGATGCGCCGGTTTGGTGAGCGGCGAAACGCCCGAAAAGTCGAGCACGAGTGTTCGCGCTGCATGCTTCCGCAGAGATTGCAACTGAAGACGAATATCCGCCGCTCCCACGATAATGCTTTGATCGACGACGACGGTATCGAACGTCGCAGGTACGTTCGGTGCTTCGGGCCAAGAAATGCGCCCGTCAAGCATGGGAGTGGGCATCCCGTCCGCAACGATCCGCCCGTAGGCGTCGCAGCCGCGCGCCAGAAGGGCGCGGACGAGAGCGGCGTCGGAGCATCCGTAGTGCAGAATACGTCCAGGACCGGCAAGAGCGAGAAGCTTGTCGGCAAGGATCTGGCTCACGCGCGGAACTTTCTGGCCAGCTTAGTCCAAAGGCTGCCCAATCGCCTTCGAAGCGAGTCCTCGTCGGAGTTGCCGGGCGTGACCGCCCAATCGTCGGGTGCGGAAGGCTCGGGCAGCAGGACGAAGCGTGAGTCGTAGAAGCTGGATCGCGGACGTCCGGCTCGCCGCGCGGCAACCAGTTCGCTGGAGGGATTGCGCATCTTTCGGGGGGGGCGATCGCTGATCTCTTCCTTGAGACGACGCGATGCCTGGAACTGTTCGATTACGGCCTGGTCGTCATGGTCCGGAAGCGTTACAGCGACTTCCTCCCATGCCTGGTCAAAAATTTTTGCGTAGTCTTGCGGCAGCCACATTGTGTGAAGCGGGTGGCGGGCGGTTACTTCCTCCCAGGCGCGGTCCAGATGAATCTGATCCCATATGTCGGGTTGGGTTTCGCAATATCGAACCCAGTTTTCCAAGAGCAACTGGCCGAGCGCGGTACGATTGAAATACACAGTCGCGCTGTTAAATTGCCAACCGTCGCAGCGATGGATGGCAAAGTCCGGCTCCGCACCGGCGACCATTAATGGATGTTTATGCACTACCGCATCTGCATCGAGCCAGAGTACCGGCTGATCCAGCCGGAAGTAAACGTCGCGAATGAAGCGCGCTTTGTAGGCGCAGTTTCTTTCCCAGGTACCCTGCGAGGGGACGCCGACAATTTCGGCCTCCATACCCAACCGCGCGACTGATTCCCGCAGCCGGGCTGCCTCCACTTCGTAGGGGGTGTTTTGGGTGAAGAAGCTGACGACAACAGGCAGGGCACCGACCGAGTAACGGGGCTCCTCCTGTGCCAAACCGCCCCACCACAGTAATGGTCCGGGGTATTCCGGACAGGAACCGACTGTGCCGTACGCGAAGTATAGGGATTTACCTTCGTCGTACCAAGGCCGATGCGCATCGTGCAGGAAGATCGCTCCGCCTGGGCGCAACAATCGCCGTGCCGCCGCCATGCATGCGTTGCGGGCAACACCGTCAACCAGGATAACGTCAAAGGTCTCGGCATCCATTGCATGTATGTAGCCCTGAACCGGGCCGGGATCTTCCTCTTCGACAGTAGCATTCTGTCCCATAGAGGCAGACGGTGGACACACCATCAGCCGAACGTTCCCCCGGGCACCAAGCCGAGCCTGGACGCGCTCGTGCCAGACCGGGTCGTGATCGATGCTAGTCAACGTCGCGCCAGCAGGCAGTCGGTCGGCGAACCATAGCGTCGATCCGCCCGATCCCCATTCGAGGATGCGGCAGTTCGGAAAGAACGACTTCAGAATGCGCTCGCGGTGCGGTTGTCCGGTAATTATTCTCATGATCTAATCGGGTGCAGCAGAAGTGGGGTGGATACCGGTCTCAGAGGGTAGTTTTAATCATCGACTGTCCAGTCATGGGGCAGCACGACGGAACCGATGCAGAGAATCGGGTTGGCATCGGATGTGTCGATGCGTAGAGACAATGCGTAATCGATGAATCCGTATTGCTCGATATAGTTCTTGTCGAAGGCCGACACGGAAACCGTGTAGTTTCCCGCAAGCAAGAGATTAGGCTCGAATGTAACACGCACGGCGTGCCTTCCGCGATCGGCGGGCAACCCCAATCCGGCCTGACTCGACATTTCGCCGAATATGCGGGCGCCATCGATGCACTTGAGTAGCAGACCGATTTGCAGGCCTTGCGGCATGTCTATGTCGAGTTCGTAGCGTATTGTGATTGCGAACGGTTGGCCGGCGGACATCCGTGTGAGAATCTGGTCACCGCCCTCCCCCGACGTCTTGCATCTGACATCGAGAAACCGAAAAGATGAGTTCAGGGTACTGCTCTTTCGCGGCATCATCATGTCGCCCGCGAGTTCCGATTCGTAACGGGCGAGCACGTCGATGGTTGTGCCGTCCAAGCTCATGGTACCGCCGGCCAGATAGATCGCCCGACTGCACATCCGCTGTATCTGATAGGCATTGTGCGATACGAACAGCATGGTCACCCCGGAGTCGATTAACTCCTGCATGCGGTTCATGCACTTCACTTGGAACGGGGCGTCTCCGACGGCAAGGGCCTCGTCAACGACGAGAATCTCCGGATCGATGCTGATGGCGACAGCGAAAGCCAAGCGCACGACCATGCCAGTAGAATAAGTCTTGATCGGCTGTTCGAGGTGTTCACCGATATCGGCGAACGCGGCGATGCGGTCGAAGCGGTCCTCCATTTCCCGGCGTGTCAGGCCGATGATGGCGCCTTGCATGTAGACGTTTTCGCTGCCCGTGAAATCCGGATGAAACCCGGAGCCCAATTCGAGCAGTGCTGAAACTCGACCTACAACCGTTACGCTGCCGGATGTTGGTTGGCGTATGCCGCAAATCAGCTGAAGCAAGGTGCTCTTGCCTGATCCATTGCGGCCGACGATGCCGACGCTTTCGCCGCGGCGCACTTCGAAGCTGATGTCTTGTAGCGCGCGAAACTCCTTGTGTCTGCCGAACCGGCCGCCTGTGGTCCGTGCCAGCAAAGCGTGGAGCGGATAGTCGTAGGCGCGGTAGACCTTGTCGACGTTCCGAACTGCAATGGCCGGTTCAGAGGACATCGGCGAACTCCTCGCGGCAACGGGAAAAGAACAGATGGCCGGCAACCGCCACGGAGGCGCCGAGGCAGGACATCGCAAGCCAGACGGACCAATCTGGCGGGACTCCGTCGATGAGGATGCGCCGCAGGTCTTCGATGGCGATGGCAATGGGATTGGTCCGGTTGATCGACTGCAGCAGGGCCGGCGCGGCGCTGCTCGGATAGAACACCGGCAGGGCGAACATCGCCAGTTGCATAAAGATCGGCATGCCATGGCCGATGTCGCGCAAGTAGGCACCGGCGGCAGCCAGTAGCCAGCCCAGCCCTAACGTGCTCAGCCAAGCCGGGAGCAGGACCAGAGGGATCAGCAGCGCGGTCGCGTGCAAATGACCGGACAGCATCGCCGCAACGGCGAGTAGGACGAGGTGGGCAGCACCGTGGATGCTGGCAGCTACAAGTGACGCCAAGGGCAGAATTTCGAGGGGGAAGACGACTTTACGCACGAAATGCTGATTGGCCAGCAGAAGCTTGGGTGCCAAGACGACCGCTTCGCTGAAAGGCACAAAGATGGCGAGCCCGCAGTAGATGAAAAGGGCCATATCGAGACCAGTCTTGCCCGAGTTTCCGGCGTCCCAGCGTCCGCCGAAAATTCCGCCGAAGACCAAGGTGTACGCGGCGAGCAGCAGCAACGGGTGTAGGAACGACCAACCGATGCCCAGGATAGAGCCGCGGTAGCGAACCAGAACCTCCCGTTGGATCAACTGGCCGAGGAGATGGCGGTGTGCAACCGTGTGTAGGTTCAATCTGGGCGGCTTCATAGGGGTGTTCCAGTTGGCGCGACTGACTGCAGTACGGTGCCCCGGCACGCTGACAGCAAGGATTTCATGGTGCGAGCGATTGCTTGCTCGATTCCGATATCGATCGTCAGGCCGAGTTCGTTCCGAGCACGGGCGATATCCCGCTCATGGCAGTCGCCGCGACCGCCATGTTCAGTGTGCACGTGGATGTCACAACCGCCGAGTACGTGTGCTGCTTCGTACTGGGCAACACAACGCGAGGTCACAGCCTCGTCGCTTCCCTGGTTGCAAGCCCGGTTTGCCGTGCCGCACACAGGGAAGGCACGCAGAAGCATAGGAGATCCAACGCCACTTCCGCAAGTGTTCCGGGCACTGACATGCCCTGACAGCAGTCGTGATTCGGGAAATGCGTGCCGACGGAGTCTGAAAACCTTGCCAGAATCACAGATCGAGGATGGCCATGGGTCGCCGCCGTGGCGGACGAGGCCGCCGCGGTGAGCCATAGCACAAGCGGTCCCGGACAAGCCAGGTCGGATCGTCTTCGAGCTACCCTTAGCAGGCGATGCGCTGACCTTGTTCGAGAGCGACGAGATGTGGTGCAACCGCACTCTTTCCGGCAGAGCCAGGGATCGGTGGTTGAGGTGGTTGAGGTGGCTGGTCGGGCGGCGACGGATCCTGATGGCGGCCGACTGACTCAGCACGGCATGTAGAATTGTGCTCGGTTTCCTTCCCCCGTTCGGATTCATACCAGTGCGCGAACACTTGCAGTACTTTACCGAACATGCCCTTTCTGCCCTTGTCCGGCGATCCGGCCTGCAGCTCGCCGGTTGCGGGCGAAACGCGGTTGGTAGGAGCAAATGGCAGCCTTTCGCCTGTGCAGGGACGGATCATTGATCGAAATGCTCCTGACCCGGACCTGGGCCTGGTTGCTCCCTGGCGGGTCAGGAAGGTCGACTCCAACCGGAGGATAACGCTTCACCATTCTTTCTCATGACCACCGTCGCCATCTACCTTGCCCAACGTCTGAGCGCAGACGGCCCTCGCCACGTCTTTCTGGTCAGCGGCGGCGGCGCCATGTTTCTCAATGATGCCTTGTGCCATCAAGTCGGCCTGACACCAATCTTTTTCCAGCACGAGCAAGCCGCCGCAATGGCCGCAGAAGCCTGCGCACGGATCTCTTCCACGCCGCCGATTGTCAACCTGACAACCGGCCCGGGCGGCATCAATGCGATCAACGGGGTCTTCGGCGCATGGACAGATTCGATACCGATGATCATCCTCTCCGGCCAAGTCAAACGCGCCACGTGTCTGGCAACGATGCGGGTACCGGGACTGCGGCAATTGGGCGATCAGGAAAGCGACATCGTGTCGATGGTGCGTGGTATCACCAAGTATGCTGCTTTGATCGAGAACCCCGAGGATACTGCCTGGCACCTCGATCAGGCGCTGCACCTGGCGACTTCCGGTCGCCCCGGCCCGGTCTGGCTGGATGTGCCGATCGACGTTCAAAGCGCGCCGATCGACCCAACCGGACTGCGACGCTTCGTACCGGCCGCCATAGCGGAAGAACGGCATCCTGCCACGCAGGCAACGGCCATTGTCGATCGGCTGCGCAGCTCGCGCCGGCCGGTGATCCTCGCCGGCAGCGGCGTTCGGGCCGCCCGGGCCACTACCGAATTCGCCACCGTGATCCGCCGCCTCGGCGTCCCGGTGACGACGGCGTGGACGCACGACCTGATCGCCACCGATGACCCGCTGTTCTGCGGCCGGCCCGGCACCATCGGCAGCCGCGCCGGCAACTTCACGGTGCAGAATGCCGACCTGCTGCTGATCCTTGGCAGCCGTCTGAACATCCGCCAGGTGAGTTACAACTGGCAGGCATTCGCACCGCGGGCATTCAAGATCCAGGTCGATATCGACCCGGCAGAACTGGCAAAGCCTACGGTCCGACCCGATCTCGCGATCTGCTGCGACCTGCGCGATTTCCTGGCAGAGATGGACGCGCGACTTGCCAGGCAACCGCTGCCGGCGAATCCTGAACACGATCGCTGGCTCGCCTGGTGCCGACAACGCCTGATCGACTACCCGGTGGTCTTGCCGAAGCATCGCGAGTTCAACGGCAGGATCAATCCCTACCACTTCATCGAGGCGCTTTTCGACCGGCTGGCCGAAGACGATATCGTCGCCTGCGGCAACGCCACCGCGACCATCGTTCCCTTCCAGGCTGCCGCGCTGAAGCAGGGGCAGCGCCTCTTCTCCAACTCCGGCAGCGCCTCGATGGGCTACGACCTCCCGGCAGCGATTGGCGCCTGGTTCGGCGCGCTGGCCGCCCGCGGCAGTCAGCGCCGCATCATCTGCCTCGCCGGTGACGGCAGCATCATGATGAACCTGCAGGAGTTGCAGACGATCGCCCAGCACCGGCTGCCGATCAAGATTTTCGTCCTCGACAACCGCGGCTACCTGTCGATCCGCACCTCGCAGGCGAACTTCTTCGGCCGCCTTGCCGGCGCCGACCCCGATTCCGGGGTCACCCTGCCGGATTTCGTGGCCGTTGCCAGGGCTTTCGGCATCAGCGCCTCGCGGCTCGACTCCGGCGACTTCGCGCAGCGCCTGCCAGCGATTCTCGAAACAAGCGAGCCGCATCTGTGCCAGGTCGTGCTGGACGAAACGCAGCAGTTCGAGCCGCGCACCAGCTCGCGTCGGCTGCCTGACGGCCAGATCGTCAGCGCGCCGCTGGAGGACATGTACCCCTTCCTCGAACGCGACGAACTGGCACGGAACATGATAGATTGACGTCGTCCGACCTGGCCCGGAACACCCCATGATTCGTCTGCCCAAACCGCCGCCCGGCGGCATCTTCGAAGACCTGTTCGTGCTCGAGATGGCGAACAACCACCTTGGTCGCCTCGATCGCGGCCTGAAGATCATCACCGACTTCTCGCGCATCGTCCGCTTCAACAACGTCAGGGCGGCGATCAAGCTGCAGTTGCGCGACGTCGATGCCTTCATCCACAAGGACTTCCGGCAACGCAACGACGTCCGCTACATCCGCAAGACGCTCGACACCCGCCTCGGCCGCAGCGACTACGCCCGCTTGACAACCGCCATTAGACGGGCAGGCTGCATCCCGATGGCCACACCTTTCGACGAGGTGTCGGTGGAGCTCAGTGTCGAGCTCGGGGTCGACATCATCAAGATCGCGAGCTCGGACCTCAACGACTGGGTTCTCATCGAGAAGGTCGCCAGTACCAAAAAACCGGTGATCGTCTCCACTGGCGGCTCGTCGTTGAAGGACGTCGACGATCTCGTGACCTTCTTCAACCGGCGCGCCATTCCACTGGC
>ERZ761602.299-NODE-299-length-115638-cov-16.560662_pt1 | contig 115638 bp, 101 predicted proteins | sample MGYA00512165_ERZ761602 | MGnify/ENA primary metagenome ERZ761602 (study PRJEB28899, sample SAMN02445085) | bioreactor sludge metagenome | biome: EBPR sludge; isolation source: Thorneside wastewater treatment plant | place: Australia: Brisbane, Thorneside...
GTGGTCGCCGCCGGTCGCCGAGGTGAACGACCGGGGCGAGATCAGCCAGGGCGTGGCCGAGGGGACCCGGCGCTGGATCCTGCGCGACTGCAAGCCGATCTGACGCGACGGTCACCGGGCCCGAAACCGAAACCGAAACCGACGCCGAGTCTCCGCTACGCGAACCGCGCCGTGTGCCACGCGCGCAGCTCGTCGAGCCCGTCGATGACGGCGTCGGCGCCGGCCAGCGCCTCGGCGCGATCGCTGCCGGTCGTCACCGCGACGCAGAGCGCGCCGACCGCGCGCGCGGCCGAGATGTCGTGCACGGTGTCACCGACCACGACCACGGTGTCGCCGGCGGCGGCGCCGGCGCGCTCGACGGCGCGCGCGACGAGCTCGGCGCGGATGGCCGAGTCGCAGCCGTAGCCGCCGGTGCGGTCGAGATCGAAGTGAGCGTCGAGGCGGGCGTGGCGGAGCTTGATGCGCGCGCCGTCACGCACGTTGCCGGTCGCGACCGCGAGCGTCGTCCCGGCGCAGCCCGCGAGCCACACGAGGATATCGCCGGCGCCGGGCAGGACCCGCAACGTCGAGGTCGTCGCGGCCAGCGCGCGATCGAGCTCGGCGAGGTACGCCGCGATCACGGCGTCGACCTCGCCCGGCTCGGGCCGGCGGCCGAGCGCCTTCGCGAAGATCTCGTCGACGATCGACGGATCGGTGCGCCCGGCGGCGTTCACCCCGCGCGCCGCGTCGTCGACGCCGTACCGGGCGCGCATGACCGCCGCCAGCGACCGGGCGCCCGCACCTCCAGCTCGCATCAGCGTGCCGTCGATGTCGAAGAGGTAGTGGATCAAGCCCGTCCGTCCTGAGCGAGCCCGAGCGTCAGCGCGGGCGAGTCGAAGGAGCGGCGCCGCGGCTCTTCTCGGCGTGTCGCATCGCGACCTCGAGCAGGCCGTCGAACATGTCGCGCAGCGCCCACGCCTTCTCGGTGTACGACGGCAGCGTGCTCGAGCGCAGCAAGCCGGCGCCGAACGCCTCGCGCACGCCCTTGCAGCCGCTCTCACGCTCGAAGCGGATCGAGGTGCCCTCGTAGATGCGATAGCAGGCCTCGTGGTTGCCCGAGTTGTAGAGCGGCGCGCCCAGCTCGATCGCCTGCCCGATCGACTTCACCGCGTCCTCGACCTGCTTCTCGGTGCAGCCCTCGAAGATCGAGAGGTCGTGCTGCGGCACCTTGCGCACGATGGTCTTGCCGCCGGCCTCGATGGTCGGATCGCGCGGCCGGGTGAGCTCGGCGAACTCGGCGACGGTCATCGGCCGCCGGGCCAGCGAGAGCTGCCTGACGTAGTTCGACGGCACGCCGAAGTTGAGGTTCTGGCCCTCGTTGAAGATGGCGGTGGCGACGCCGATCACCTCTCCGGACGAGTTGAACAGCGGGCCGCCGCTCGACCCCTGCGAGATCGGCGCCGAGATCTGGAGGAGCGTGAGCTCGGGGGAGATCGCGCGCACGCTGGAGATGAGGCCGTCGCTGACGGTGTAGTCGAGGACGCCCAGCGGGTTGCCGATCGCGATGACCGGATCGCCGGCCGCGACCTGGTCGCTGTCGCCGAGCCGGAGCACGGGCAGCGGCTGGCGCGGGTCGACATCGATGATCGCGAGGTCGTGATCGGGATCGAGCGCGAGCACGCGCGGCACGGTCAGGACGGTGCCGTCGAGCGTCCGCACCTTGATCTCGGACGCACCGACCACGACGTGCAGGTTGGTCGCGATCGCGCCCTCCGCGTCGACGACGAACCCGGTCCCGACCCGGTCGCTGCCGACCTCGATCCGCACGATCGCCCCCTTCGAGCGCTCGACGATCTCCTTGGGCGTCAGCGCACGCTCGGGCGCCCGCTTGGGCGTCGCGCCGCAGCCGAGGGCCACGATCGACGAGCCCACGAGGACGGTCACGACCGGGAGGAGCCTCACCCTGCGATGATAGCAGGCCATCCCGGGTGCGACTAAAAGAGGACGGAGCCGACGACCCGGGCGAGCCCGCGCCACGACGGGGCCAGCTCCTGCTGGATCATCCGGCGAGCGACCCCAGCGGCTTTCGGATTGCCGGTGAACCACAAGGGGCGCGGGCGGACCACCAGCGGCCCACGGATCACCGCCTTGTCGATGCCCTCGAGCATGTACGTGTTGTGCACCCAGCCGAGCCCGCTCTGGATGTCGGCGAGCGTCGCCGACGGGTGGCCGCCCCACGGCAGCGACCCGACGGCGTAGCCGACCGCGGGCCAGTGGTTGACGGCCACGGTTCCGTAGCGCAGGTCGGTGATCGCGCGCTCGAGGCACGCGCCCACGGTCGGGTCGCGCTCCAGCTTGCCGTGGACGAAGATCGAGGCGTTGAGGGTGCCCCAGAGCGTGTCGTTGCAGAACCGCGTCGCGCGATCGAGGAACTCGACGGGATCGCCCGACGATCCCGCCGTCCCGAGCGGCGCGTCGGACAGGATCCCGCAGAACGGCTCGACCTCGAACACCGGATCGTTCGCGTTCGACGTGTCGACCTCGCGGAGGATCGTCCACGGCAGCTCGCCGTCACCGGCGCGGCCCGGGATGTTGAGGTCGCGTCCCGCGGTGAGCCGCGCGTACCGATCGAACGCGCCGGGGTAGTACGCCTTGCGCGCCGGCGAGCGCCCCAGCTCGCGCGCGACCAGGCCGAGGAACGCGTCGCGCTGCGGCCACGCGCGCGAGGTGACGAGCATCTTGGCGGCGTTGCAGTTGAACGACGCGTTGTTGGTGACCATCGAGGCCACGTTGGCCGCCATGAAGGCGAGCTCGTCGTCGTGGTAGGTGTACGGCACGACGATCACGGGGCTGACGTTGCCGAGCTCCGACGAGATCGGCTTCTTCAGCTTCGGATCGTTCGCCTTCATCCGCCGCTCGCGCTCGGGCCCGGGCGCGCCCCAGACGATGAGATCGTGGGTCTTGTCCGAGCCGGTGATGTGCACGTCGTGCACGCCGGCGTGCTCGACCAGGTACTGACCGACGTCGCCACCGCCGTACACGATGCGCAGGAAGCCGCGATCGACGAGCGGCGCCAGCGCGCGCTCGAGGATCGGCCCGGCCCACTCGTTGACGGGGTTCATCTTGACCAGGCAGACGTAGCCCTCGACGAACATCTTCGCGAAGACGTCCATCGGCGGGATGCTCGAGACGTTGCCGGCGCCGAGGATGAGCGACACGCCGCCCTCGGGCTCGCGCGCGCGATAGAACGAGGCCTGCCGCCGCGCCGCCTCGGCGCGATCGACGCCGGGCTGCATCAGGCACGCGCCGCGGAAGCCCGCGAACGCGATCTTGTCGAACGTGCTCGTCGGGAACACGTCGATCTCGAGGCGGCCGTCCTTGCGCACGCGCGTGCCGGTGCCGAGCGGCGGACGCCCCGCGCGCGCGATCGCCTCGAGCGACTCGGCGAGGAGCCGCGCGTTGCGCAAGGTGGGCAGCGGCCCCGCGAGCCACTCCTCGGCGACGTACGCGCCGGTGATCCCCTTGGCCTTGCAGCCGGTCGCCACCCACGCCTCGGCGGCGTCGGCGATGCGCGGCATGCACTCGCGCAGGTAGAGCGCCTTCTCCGCGGCGCTGGTGCGCGCGAAGGCGCGCGCGCGGTCGCCGAGCTGGGCGATCGCCTCGTCGAGCTCGGGGCGATTCGTCGGGCGGATGCTCGCGACCGCCTGGCTCATCGCGGGCGCAGCGGTAGCGGTGGGCGGGGCGGCGGGCGCCATTCTCTCCCTACTCTACCGAGTCCTACGCCCGCGTCACCATCTCGACCTCGGTCGTGCGCTCGGTCGTGATCGCCGGCGACGCCGGCCGACCGACGCGCGCTCGGTGCCACCACCGCGCCGCGTCCTCCCGCTTCCAGGGTGGCAGCTGCCGGGCGAGACTGTCGAGCGCCCGGCCGAGCTCCCCCGCGTCGCGATGGCGCGCCGACGGATCCTTGGCCAGGCAACGGAGGACGACCACCTCGAGCGGTCGGGGGATCTCGACCTGCGCGCGCAACGACGGCGGTACGAGCGGGGCGAGCTGGTGGGACCGCCGCAGATCGGCCGCCGACGTCCCGTCGAACGGCGGGGCGCCGGTCAGGGCGAAATAGAGCGCGGCCCCGAGTGAGTAGACGTCACTCGCCGGGGTGACGACCGCGCCGTCGAAGGCTTCCGGAGACATGTAGGCGGGAGTTCCGACCACCGTGCCGTCGAGCGTCACCCCTGCCTCGTCGATCGGCCGCGCCACCCCGAAGTCGAGGATGTGCAGGCTATCTTCCTCGTGCCGGCGATCGCCGCAGTGGAGGTTGGCGGGCTTCACGTCGCGGTGGACGACCCCGACGCGGTGCGCGACGGCGAGGCCCTGGCAGGCCTGGACGAAGAGATGGACCGCGCGCTCCGGCTCGAGCGGACCGAACGCGCTCACCAGGGCCTCGAGATCCATCCCGCGGTGATACTCGAACGCGATGTACGCGAAGCCGTCGTCGGTGACCCCGAAGTCGTAGATGCGCGTGATCTGCGGCGCCCGCAGCGACCGCGCGAGCTCGACCTCGCGCGCGAAACGGGCCCGGGTCGCGTCGGGAGCGCCGGTCGTGCGCAGGAGCTTGAGCGCGACCTCGCGCCGGTGCCCCTCGTCCCACGCGAGCCACACCTCGCTCATCCCGCCGCCGAGCGGCGCGACCAGCCGGTAGTCGCCCAGGCGCCGTGACGAGAAGAGCTGGCGCTCGAGCTGCCAGCTACGATGAGCCGCGACGACCGCGATCGCGAGCGCAGCACCCTGCGCCGCGATCAGCCCGGCGACGAGCGACGGCCGCAGCGCGTTGCTGTCGGCGAGCGCGATCGCGTACGCGAGCAGGAGCGCCGCCGCCATCGCGCCGCCGACCTGCCACCGTGGCCACACGCCGGCGGCGTTCGATCCCGGCGCGAGCCTGGAGAGGCGGGCGCTCGTCCGCGCTCGCCGCGACGACACAGCCTCATCGTTCCCCCCTAACCCCTGCGGGGTGATGACGCCGTCTTTCCCCGAACCGTCCCCCACAACCGAGATCAGAGCACTCACGCCGAGGAGCGTCAACTCGGGCGCGCGTGAGACGCGCTGTTGTCGAATCCGGATTACTTCGGATCGTTGCCAGTACCGATCGCGCGCACGTGGCGCAGCGCCGCTTCGCCCTTCTCGCGGAAGCCGTTCGGATCCTTCTTCGGATCGATCCCGGACTTCACGCCGGCGTCGAGGTGGCGCTGGTAGATCTCGACGCGCACCTCCTCGTGGCTCGGGCACGCGACCTCGCCGACCTCGGCGCACTCGGCGAGCGTGTGGTTGGCGAGCTCGAGCGCCTCCTTCACCTCGAGGCGATCGGCGTGAGCGATCGACGCGGCCAGGAGCGCGCGCCACCGGGTCGGTGACTTCGCGGCGCGCTCGGCGCCCACGTACGCCGCCTGGACGGCCCAGTCGAGCTGGCCGACCTCGCCGAGCCGCCGGGCGACGTCGGCCACGGCCTTACCGTCCTCGGGGAACGCGCGCGCCCGCGCCTCGGCGAACGCGAGCGCGAGCCGCGTGTCGGCGTCCACCTTCGACGGCGGCTCCGCGGTCACCGAGCGTCCCGGCAGGAACACGATCACCGCGACGACGACGAGCACGACCAGATCGGTCAACGAGAGGAGGCGATGGATCTTCACGCTCTGGCCTCCTCTGACACCAGACATCGCGGTCGGTTCCCTCGCGGGGCATTATGCCCCACGCCGTCGCGTGTTGCCCCGTCGATCCGACCGCGTACGCGCCATCCGACATCGAGGAATCCGAGCGATCGTCGAGTCTTACGGCCGTGGATCTGCTCTTGCAAAGTCGCCCGGCTCGAACCCGGAGGTTCTTCGATCATGCTGCAGACGATCTCACACGCGTTCCACGAAGGTGGATGGGGCATGTGGCCCATCCTGGTCACCTCGATTGTCACCATCGCCGTCATCGTCGAACGCGCGGTGTACCTGTTCAAGGCTTCGGTCGACAAGGACAAGCTGCTCGCCCTCCTCAAGAGCCAGGTGATGGCCGGCAACGTCCAGGGTGCGATCAAGGTCTGCTCGGGTAACCCGACGCCGATGACCCGCATCGTGCAGGCGGGCCTCATGAAGTTCAACAAGAGCGACGACGAGGTCCAGGCCGCCATGGACGAGGCCGCGCTCCGCGAGCTCCCCAAGATCAACGCGCGCACGCCGTACCTGGCGATGCTCTCGAACTTCGCCGTCATGGCCGGCCTCCTCGGCACCATCACGGGCATGATCAAGTCGTTCGGCGCCGTCGGCGCGGACGACGGTGGCAACAAGTCGACCGAGCTCGCGAAGGGCATCTCCGAGGCCCTCAACTGCACCGCCTTCGGCATCGGCACGTCGCTCATCGGCCTGCTCGGGTACTCGCTCCTCCAGGGCAAGACCGTGCACGTCACCGACGACATCAACGAGGTGACCGTCCAGGTGGTGAACCTGGTCGTCAACCACCGTTCGCAGATGACCCAGAGCCCGGGCTGATCAACCCTTCGACCTGCTTCGCTCGCTCCGCGGGCGAACGGGTCACTGAGGTACCCGATGGGTGCAGCAATTGACACCGGTGGAGGGGACAAGAAGAGCGTCAACGTCGAGCTCAACATCGTCCCCTACATCGACCTGATGAGCTGTCTCACCGCCTTCCTGCTGGTCGTGGCGGTCTGGGTCAATCTTGCCCAGATCACCATCCAGCCGAAGGGCAAGAACCGCAACCAGCCCATCACCGACGTGATCGACCCACCGCCGGTCATCTCGGTGCTGATCCAGTCCGACATCATCTATGTCGGCGTGTCGCGTCTCGCGATCGATCCGGTCCAGATCAAGAAGCAGCCCGGTGGCGACTATGACTGGACCACGTTCGAGAACTCCCTCGTCGCCCTGAAGAAGGAAGAGGCGTTCGCCGAGCGTAACGATCTCGAGATCGCGGCCGAGAGCACGGCGCTGGCCCAGGTCAAGTACAACGACGTGATCCACGCGATGGACGTCGCGGTCAAGGTCGGGTTCCACGGGGTCGGCCTGTCCGAGCCCACGAGCCTGTCCTGGCGTCCCACGCTGTAAGGAGGAGACCCCATGCCAGTCAAACAGGCAGGCCCACGCCTCTTCCGCTCGATCCCGTTCAAGCACCTTGGCAAGGGCACGGCGACGGGCGGAAGCAAGTCGCAGAACGTTTCGCTCAACCTGGTGCCGTTCGTCGACACCATGACCATCCTCGTCTGCTTCCTGCTGATGGTGTTCTCCAGCTCGGGCGAGCTGCTCAAGGCCCAGAAGGGTCTCGAGCTGCCCGAGGCCGTCAACAAGGACGCGCTGCAGGAAGCGCCGATCATCATCATCACCAAGACCGAGGTGTCGTTCCAGGGTACGCAGGTCGCGACCATCGACAGCCTGCTGCGCGACGAGAGCCCGACCCTCAAGATCGAGATGCTCTTCGAGCGCATGCAGGCGGTCGGCAAGAAGCGGCGCGAGGAGATCAGCCTCGGCCGTGACAAGCGCGCCAAGAAGGCGTGTGACGACCTCAAGGCCGGCATCGTCGACCCGTCCAACCTCTGCCCCGAGGGTCTTGCTATCCTCCAGGCCGACAAGGACATCGACGCGCGCGTCATCACGATGGTGGTGACGACGGCCAAGTACGCCGAGTTCGACAACCTCCTGTTCGCCGTGAAGAACAAGTAAGAGGACAATCCATGAGTCTTCGACGGAGGCAGCTGTCTGTCCTCATCGTCCCCATCGCGGCCCTGCTCCTCGCGGGCTGTGAAGGGGACAAGTTCTATTATGGGACGCACACCAAGAAGCTCGAAGATCCCAACGAGGTCGAGCGCGCCGTCACCGAGCTCGAACGGCTCGGTGACAACCGCGCCATCCCGGCGCTGGGCAAGGCGTGGGAGCGTCAAGGTCGTCCCGACACGATCCTGAAGGTGATCATCGACCTCGCCCGGCCGTTGACCGAGGAGGAGGCCAAGGCCAACTTCAAGAACAACGACAAGGCGCGGCCGGCCGCGTGGGAGATGGCGCTGCCCATCCTGACCAAGGCGATCGAGGAGGTCGACCCGGCGAACCCGCGCTCCATCGAGAGCGCGCGTCTCGCCGCCGAGGCCCTCGGTCACTCCAAGGTGAATGGCGCGCTCGACGTGCTGGTCGCGGCGGCCAACAAGCCGACCGATCGCCAGGAGGTCAAGCAGCTGCGCGGTCAGGCGATCCTGTCGCTCGGCGAGCTCGGCGATCCGGGCGCGGTGTCGGTGCTCAACACGATCATCCGCGAGGAGTTCAACCCGGCCAAGCCCGAGATGCACGGCGCGGCCATCATCGCGCTCGGCAAGATCAAGACGCCGATGGCGATCCCGGTGCTCATCGAGTCGATGTACCGGCTGCCGTTCTTCTTCAAGCAGGTGCGCCGCTCGCTCGTCGCCTCTGGCGGCGAGGACGTGCTCAAGCGCATGATCGCGATCCTCGAGGGCACCGACAGCGAGGTCAACGCGCTGTTCCAGGAGAACTCGCTCGACACCTACAAGGGTGACGTCGGCAAGGATCCGCTGCCGCAGGCGGAGTGGCAGAAGGTGTCGGCCAAGGACTACTACGCCGCCATCATCGCCGGTGACCTCTACGACCAGCGCGCGGTCCCGGCGCTGCTCAAGGCGATGGCGCGCCCGGCGATCCCGGCGTACTTCGTCGACTCGGCCCCGGGGCCGGTGCAGCACAACGCGATCCTCGACGCGCTCCGCAAGATCGGTCACGGCAACCCCGACGCCACGCAGGCCGTGCTCGCGGTGTGGACCACGGGGACGGTCGCGGACATCAAGCCGATCGCGGCGAACGTCTACTCCTTCGTGAGCAAGGACGGCTCGGAGAAGGTCGGCACCGGGTCGGGCGTCGACGCGCTCGGCAAGATCGCCGAGACCAACGAGGCCGATCAGACGCTGCGCCTCGAGGCGTCGGTCGCGTACGGCCGCCTGGCGCGCGCGAAGGAGCGCATCCCGCTGCTCATGGTGCAGGCCAAGAAGTACAAGGAGGCCAGCGACAAGGCGCAGAAGGAGGCCAACGGTCCGCCCAAGGCTGCCTACGAGAAGCAGAAGGTGATCTACGACGCCGCCAAGGCCAGCCTCGACGAGGCCAAGGCCGCCGTCGCGCGCAAGGGCGGTCCCAACAAGGCGCCGGTCGACCTGATCGAGGCCAACACCAAGGCCAAGGTCGAGTTCGACAAGGTCAAGGATCCGTACACGGCGGCGAAGGCCACGTGGAAGGCGCTCGAGGACAAGGCCAAGGCCTACCGCGGCTACCAGCGCCTGTTCGAGACCCACGCGGCGCGCATCGAGATCGCGATGCACTGCAAGGACAACGCGGACTGCTACGCGCAGACCCTGCCGGCGATCCCCGCGGTGGAGAAGGACGAGGACGGCAACGACAAGCCGCTCAAGACGCCGGACGTCAATGGGAAGTGCAAGGCCGACTGGCCCGCGATCTCCAAGCGGATCAAGGAGGCGAACAAGGACATCGAGGTCGAGAAGTACACCGACGAGGAGAAGCTCGAGGTGTGCATCGCGCAGATCGAGCGCGCGCTGCTCGAGATCAGCAAGATGGGCAAGAAGGCGTCCTCGACGCTGCCGGTCCTCCTCTACAACGTCTCGAGCGACGACCGCCTGGTCCGCCAGAGTATCCTCCTGACGCTGCCCAAGGTCGCCGACCGCAACTGCGTCGAGTGCGGCCAGAAGCTCGACGCCGCCATCAAGGCGGGCCAGGGCAAGGACGCGCTCCGCGAGCTCAACTTCGAGACCCAGGTGCTCCGTAGCTACTTCGCGGGCGACGCCGGCGACGCCGCCGAGGCCCCGTAGCTCGAAGAGGACGTGAAAACGCAAACGGCGCCCTCGCGGGCGCCGTTTCTACTTTCGGGGGTGGATGATGGGAGTCGAACCCACGACACCCAGGACCACAACCTGGTGCTCTACCGATTGAGCTACATCCACCGGGTCAGCGGTATGTAGCCGAGAATCCCGGCGACGTCCAGACCTCCGGCGCGCTGCTCTCGCCTCAGGGAGTGAAGGTGGCCGTCAGGGTCGCCATCGCGGTGTCATGAGCGAGGATCGCGGTCTGGACCTGCGCGCGGGTCGATCCCATCCCGAGGCCGGGGAGCGGGTTGGCGTCCACGGCGTAGAGCGCGAACTGGTACGTGTGCATGGTCGACGGGCAGGGGCCGAGGTAGCCGCGGGTCTGGTTGTTGTACGCGAGGGGCTGCTTGGCGCCGGCTGGCACCGCCGGCATGTAGACCTTCATGACGTTCTCGGGAAGCGACGTGGTCGCGGCCGGGATGTCCCAGATCGCCGAGTGGATGAGGCCATTGCTCATGTCGGTGAAGACGATCGCGTAGCCGGCGGGGGAGGGGCCGCCGGTCCACGCGAGCGGCGGTGAGACGTTCGTGCCCTGGCACGAGTACATGTCCGCGATGACCCCGCCCTCGGTGATCGCCGTGCTCGTGAGCGCGAGCGCCGCGGACGGGGCGTCGGTCGCACCGTCGATGGCGGCGTCGGCGTCGCCGCCGTCGGCGCCCGCGGTGGCATCCGTGGTTTCGGGCGCGTCGATGGCGCCGGCGCCGTCGTCGTCGGAGCCGCAGGCCGCCGCCGTGGAGAGGAGGAGGGCCGCGAGGATGGTGCTGCGCATGGAGCGGGCTTCGCACCCGCGGCGGGCGCGGGTCAAGCTGGCGGCGCTGGCTAGCGATGTCGACCGATGTCGCCGAAAGCTGCAGCCGTTTCGCAGGGTTGCTCGCCGTCGCGATTCGCACGCAACTTCGGCCGCGCGCCTGCCGATAGCGGCGGCATGTCCGAGCATCGATATCGCCTCCCGCTCGACCTCTACGAGGACTCGATCAACCCAGCCGGCGGCATCGCGCCTGGCAAGCGCACGCTGACCCAGTCGCTGCCGGCCGTGCAGCGACGCGAAGCGGACGCGCCGATCGTGAGCGCCGGCGCCGAGGGCGCTGCGGCACCAGCGCCGCCGGCGCACGAGGATCCGTTCGGGATGCATCTGCTCGGCACCGCCGCGCGTGGTGTCGAGGGCGGGGGCGGCGCGCTGCCGCACCTCGACGTGATCCAGGCGTCGTTCGGCCCGCACCACGACGTGTCGCACGTGCGGGCGCACGTCGGCGGCGACGCCGCGCGCGCGTCGGAGGCGATCGGGGCCGAGGCGTACGCGACCGGCGATCGGGTCGCGTTCCGCCGCGATCCGGATCTGCACACGGCCGCGCACGAGGCGGCGCACGTGGTGCAGCAGCGCGGCGGCGTGCACCTGAAGGGCGGGGTGGGCGAGGCCGGTGACGCGTACGAGCGTCACGCCGACGCGGTCGCGGACAAGGTCGTGGCCGGCGAGTCGGCGGCGGCGCTGCTCGACGAGCTGGCCGGCGGCGGCGGCGGCGGCGCGCACCGGGCGGTGCAGGGCGCCGGGATGTTCGGGAACCTGGTGCCGCCCGAGCTGAAGTTCAAGTCGGCCTCGCACGCCGAGCGCAAGCGGATGCTGCGGGGCGAGCGCGACCGGCAGACGCAGGTGGCGTGGCTCCGCGGCCTCGCGCCTCACGAGGCGACCGCCTTGCTCCTCGGCGAGGACGCCATCGAGCTGCCCGCGGCGCACGTGCACGCGCTCGTCGAACAGCTGCCGCGCGTGATCGCGGCGCTGAGCCCGCGCGAGGCGACGTCGCTCCTCACGCTGCGCCCCGAGGCGGCCGCCAACGCGCGGCTGTTCGCGCGCCTGCCGTTCGCGACGCAGCTCGCGACGTGGCGCGAGCTCAGCCCGCCCGAGCGGCGCGCGGAGGTGTGGCCGACGGGCGGCTCGGTGGAGCTCAAGACCGCGCTGCTCGCCAGCCTGGCCGAGCACCTCGTGCAGGTGCTGGTCGTCGGCCTGTCGTCGGCGCAGGTGCAGGACATCGTCGACTACCTGCCGGCGCACGCCGTGGGCCGCGTGCGGTCCGCCTGCCAGATGCGCGGCGTGCACCTCGCCGTCGTCGGTCAGGCATCGCGCGGCGAAGGCGACGGCGGCGGCGACGGCGGCGGCGACGTCGATGCGCGGGCCGACCAGCTCGAGATCGAGCACGAGGAGTGGGACGCAGCCAATCGCAAGCCGAAGCGGGCGGGCCGCCCGGTGTCGTCGGACGTTCCCGAACCGGACGCGTGGGCCGAGCTGCCGTGGATGTTCCGGGTCCAGTACTTCGCCGTCGCGCCTGGCGCGCGCCGCGTCGCGTACCTGGCGCGCGAGCGCGAGCGCAAGGCGGAGCTGCTCGCGACGCTCGACGACGCGCGCGACCGCGGCGAGACGCTGGCGCGGTACGTCGCGAAGTATCCGTGGGCGGCGGATCGGATCCTCGGCCACGTCGAGGCGGCCGACCTGGTGGCGGCGATGCGCGCGCTCGACGACGCCACCGACGTGGCGCGCGTCTTCATCGCCTGCGTGCGCTACCCGCAGCGGGTGCCGCTCCTCCTGGCGGTGATGTCGCCACTCGAGCTCGCGGCGGCGTTCCGCGTCGCCGAGGAGAAGCAGCTGCCGGCCTTGTGGGCGGCGGTCGAGGGCGCGGCGCCCGCCGCCACCGTGACGTCGGCGCTGCGCCGCCTCTCGGACGACGAGCTCGAGCGGGTGGAGCGCTGGAGCAACGATCCCGACGGCGTCGCTCGCCTGAGCCCGCCCGAGCGGCGTCAGGCGCCGTCGAGTTGAGTAAACTCCGCTCGATGTCGACGAACGGCAAGAAGCCCGACGCTGGCGGTAACCCGTTCGCGGGGCTCGCCGGCCTGCGCGACCGCTTGCCGCCCGGCACGGCGCCGGCCGCGGCGACGCCGGCGCCGGTGCCCGAGAAGAAGGGCCCAGCCCGCGCGGTGGTGCGCCTCGAGCGCAAGGGCCGCGGCGGCAAGGAGGCGACGATCATCGAGAAGCTCGAGCTGCCGCCGAAGGAGCTCGAGGCCTGGTGCAAGGCGGCGAAGGCGGCGATGGGCTGCGGCGGCTCCGTCGAGGACGGCGCGATCCTCCTGCAGGGCGACCTGCGCAAGCGCCTCGAGCCCTGGCTCACCGCGCGCGGCGTGCGGAAGGTGACGGTCGCCTGAGCGAGGCGGTTATTGGATCTTGGCCAGGTCGAGCCAGAAGCCTGCGCACGGCAGATGCAGCGCGGCGTGCAGGACGCGACGGCCGCAAGCGGTGAGTGCATCCGCGTAGGTCGCGAGCTGCGGAAAGAAGTCGGCCGCGCGCTCGACGACCGCGCTGTCGCTCGGCGCGGGGTAACGCCCGGCGCAACGAGATCACGCGCGCGCTTCGACGGGCGGTGATGTCGCGAGTGCAGGAGGTGCTCGGTCCCCGGGCGGTGCTGCCGGCGTACTTCAGCGGTCACGATGGTCGCGACGGTGGACCGGCCCACGATAGCGACCGGCCGCACCTGTCGTTCGCCTTCGACGCGGCATCCGGCCGCGTTCTAGTAGTCGCACCGCACGTGCTCGAGCGGCGTGATCCCGATGCTCGAGAACGAGATCGGCTTGGCGCTCTCAGCGACGCGCTCGAAGGATTGCATGAAGTTCGCGCTGGTCGCGCGGGTCTTCTCTCGCTACGGCGTGTGCCGTTCGATGCTGAATCGGATCCCCTGGTCAGCGCCGCACGTTCCTGGCGCACGATAACGCCATACCAGGTAAACCGTCATGCCAAGAAGATGCTTGCGTCTGAAGCACTGGCTTTGGATGTACGGCTCGAGTGCCTGCGTCGAGGGCTTCCCGAGCCGCAGGTAGTCGCCCGCGACGCGCGCGGCGTGACGGGTGTGGGTCTCGTCGGCGAAATCGAGCTGCACTTCGCCCGGCCGGTGAGAGGGCCCCTCCTGCTCGGACGGGACCGACATCTCGGCGGAGGTCTCTTCGTCGCTGTGCGATCGCCGTGACGTGTATCGCCCTGCGAGGCCAGAGTGATGACCCGCGAGTAGCCGCTACAGATCATCGGGGCCACCAAGGACCCACGGGTCGTCCTGCTCGGGCCAGACGACGGCCTTGCCGGCGCTCGGTCCCGACTTGAGCGAGCGGACGCACCGGAACGGACGGGTCCCGTGCGTGTAGGGACGGAAGGTGGTGCTCTTGCCGTCGCCCTGCATCCCTCCTTCACCGGTGGGCGAGGCGATCCACTGGCCGAATTCGTTCAGATCCCGAATCCCGTCGGGACTGACACGACGGTCGCATCGGACGTGGTCGTTACCTCCCGCGTAAAGCCTGCCATCGGTCCAGCGGGCCATGCGCTCGAACTCGTCCGCAGTCGGCAGACGCCAGCCTCGCCATGCGCAGTACGCACGCGCATCGTCGAACGCGACCCAAGCGAACGAGTTCGCGTTGCACCGCGCGAATTCGTTCGGCGGTTCTTGCAAGCCAGTGCACGCCCCCGCTTGACGACATGACTCGTACCGTTCGCGCGTCACCAGCCCGACGTCGGCCCAGAACGTGTCCAGCCACACGATGACGCGCCACCTCCCTTTCCCCTCGGGTGGGAGATCGCTCAGCCAGCAGCCTCGATCGAATCCTTGGTCGCAGAGAACGTTCGCGCGAAAGATCCCCGCGGGAACGACGACGACCGACGGTTGCCGGATGTCTCGAACGCAGTGGCGCAGGCTGAACGCAACGGCGCCTACCGCCACGGTCATGCCAGCCAAGACGAACCACCAACGGCGCATCTACGCTGCGTCCGTGCTGAGCGCGATCCCCGTGACGAGCTCGCTCCTGAGGATCTCGTTCAGGAGGTGCATGGCACCTTCCTGCTGCAGGGCCGGCGAGGTCCGGTCGTGGCCGGCGCGGCGGGCGAGCCAGGTGCTGTCCTGCGGCAAGGCCCCCGTCGTGTCCGATGAGAACACGTTGCCCGCCTCGTCGCGGACGACGATGACCCCGAAGTCCTCGATACCAGGAGCGATCGCGATGGCACGCATCGCGACGCGGAGGTCGCCGAAGCGCGCCGACGTACTCCCCCCCGCCAGTCCGGCATCGCGAAGACAGTCGCGGAGCAGTGTCTCGATCACGCCGCTCATGTGCACGCGCTCGACCTTTATCGGATCGAGCGGACGGTTGCGGTTCGCCCGGAAGTACACGTCGAGCACTCCGTCGTACGAGGGCGCCTTGCCGCCCGAGAAAGGATGCGCCAACCGAGCCGCATCCGTGACGGCAACGGCGTCGTTGATCACTCGCAAGCCCCGACGTTTCAGCACCGCCGGACTCAACGAGCCTACGCTGCCCTGCGACAGAAAACTCATCCACGCCTGACGCGTCTGACTCGCCTGGGTCCTCGCCGCCGCTGGGATCTCGCCGATGATCGACTCGCGAAGTGCGCGCATAGCCAAGATCGCAGCGTCCGCTTCTCGTCGCAGCGAGGGCTTGAGCAAGGCGTGCAGGTTCACCAGCGCGACTTGGCGCTTGGTGATCTCGTCGGCGGTCTCATCGGCTTGTAGGTAGAAGAACTGGAGCTCGACGACGCTTGAGACCGGCGCCTGCCCACCGCCGCGATCGGGTCGAGCGGACCTGCTGCCGTCGTCGTTCCTGTCGGGCTCTCGCTCGCGCAGGGGGGCTTGCAGTGTGCCCCTGATGGTCGCCTTCACCATCTCGTTTAGCGTCGCCATGCCTTCCGGGCTGAGAATCGCCGGGATTGGCACCGCCTTCGGCGGGCCCTCGGTGGCTAGCCAGGTGTATCCGGTGCCCTTCTCCAACGGAATACGCGCGGGAGCGGGCGGCACATACTTCACGCGATTCGAGAAGGCCTTGACGACGCCTGCCGCGACGCGCGCCGCGATGCCGGCGGTCGCGACTTCGAACGCGAACAGCGCCAGATGCATGCCAAAGCCGCCGGTCGGGGGCTGCCGGCGCCTGAACCTCTCCGTCTCTTTCTGCACCAGGTTGATCGCTGCGAACTGCTTGTTGGCAAGGTTGTGGAGCTCGATCTTCGTCAGATCGGCCTGTCGCGCCAGCTCGTTCTCCTTCGACTGCGGGTACGGCGCGTCGCTCTCCTGCTCGTAGCGGAGCTGCATGGTGGCTTCGCGTTCGGCTTTGGCCCGTGCCTCTCGGTCGGCGGCTTTGCGTGCGGCGTCGGCCGCGGCGACGTCGGCGCGGAGAGGCTCGCCCTCGTTGCGTGTCCATCCTCGCAGCCGGACCTCGACGCGTAGCGGTTCGATCGGCTGAAAGGCACCCGACGCGATGGCGACGAGCTTGCCCGCGTAGTCGGCCCGTCGCTGCGATTGGAACGCGATGACCACTGGACTGCTGACTCCCTTGCCGCCTGGAGGCAGACGCGCCGGCGCCGAAACGATTTGGAATGGTGGCGCTTCGCCCGGACGGTCACGGGCGACCTCCACCGCGACGTGCAGATCGATGAATGTCGAGTGGATGTTGAAGATCCACACCGGCGTCTTGAGCACATCGCCGACGATGACGTCGGGGAACACGACCTCCTCTGGCGTCACCAGATAACGCGGCGTGGGCGGAGCCGGTGCGCGCCCGCGGTCGCGAGTGCCCTTCTCCTCCGTGCCGGAACGGCGGTTGCCACGGTCGCCGGTGAGCTTGCCGCCGGTGCCGGGGTCGCCGGTCTGTCTTCCCCCGGTAGCGCCGCCGCCAACCGTCTTCTTCGAAGCTGGCCCGCTCATGGCTACCCGGCAATCCTCCCGCAGCCCTCGGGCGCGGCGGCGTGCCGACGCATCATTCGTCTCCCGGAACGACGATGCTTCCGGTCCTCCCCTCGATCAGGGTCATCTTCTCGATGTCCGGGTCGGCGAGCTGGCCGCCCAGGATCCGCGCGGCCCGCCGCAGGTTCTCGAGCCGCGCCTTCGCGGCCTCGGCCTCGGCCTTGGCCGCATCGGCCGCGCGGTGGCGCAACTTGAAGTCCTCGAGGATCGGCTGGTCGGCGGGGAGCGCCTCGATGTAGAGCGCGTCGGTCGGAACCACGATGATCTCCTCGAGGGGTCGCGGATCCGTGAGGACGCGCCGGTGCGCCTCGTCGAGACCCGGCCGGATCTGCTCGAGCTCCTCGGGCGAGAGATGCTCCTTCACGCAGCAGTAGTACGCCTCGAGCTCCGAGCGCGTCAGGTTGGCGAGATGATCGGGGTCATGCGCGCCGTTCTCGGCGTCGACGTACGGGATCATCATGTACCGCGTGACGAGGTTCGGCTCGCGCAGCGGGAAGATGGCGTAGTTGCCCTTGTAGCCGAGCGGCCGGTCCAGGTCGGCGACCTGCCCGAGCGGCACCGTCTCGCCGGTCAGCTCAGGCTCGATGTCGGCGCGCACGACCAGCGGCTTCGTCCAGTACGGAGGAAGCGGCGGGAGGGTGTCGTCCTTCTCGAGGCGATAGCGCAGCGAGCCGCCGATCACGGGCACCTTGACCTGGTGGAGCCGGAAGTAGCGCTGGTCCGGCGGCTCGTGGTCCCAGATCGCCTGCATGTAGTAGAGGATGTTCTGCTTGATGTGCAGCCGCAGGCGCTGCACCTCGACGGTCTTGTCCAGGAGCGCGCGGCTCGCCGCGGCCCACCTGTCGGTCATGATCGTCAAGGTCGCCTGTTCGCGCTGGAGCTGCTCGGCGATGGCGCGTTCGTTGGCCTCCGAACGATCGAGTGCTTCGCGCGCTGCCTCGAGCCGCGCGCGCCGGACCTCGTCGCTGTCGCCGCCGATCATCCACGAAACGACCGCCTTGACGGACTCGGCCACGAGACCGTCGGGCTCGTTGGCGCCGGCGGCCCGGCGGATCGCACGCTGGACGGCCTGGAACAGCACCTCGGAGTTCGCATGTGCCGAGACCAGGCTGTCCTTGAGGGCGGCCACGACCTGCCGCTGGGTATCCAGGTTGGATCGCAGCTGGCCGACCGTCGCTTCTTCTCCGACGAGTGACCCCGTCACGAGGTCGAGCGCGGGCGCGAACGACGGATCGAGGAGCACACGGCGCAAGATCCAGTCGTGCTGCAGGATCCATGTGATGTTGATGTGGTTCGGTCGCGGCACCGCCTGCGCGACCAAGATGACCGGCATGACGCGGTGGAATCGCTCCGACACATGGTAGCGGCGCTGGAGCTGGTAGAAGAGGAACGTGACGGCGAGTTCGTCGTTCGGGTTCGTCAGCTTGCCGGTGTCCTGCGCGACGGACTGCTCACTCGTCTCGAAGGAGATGTCCACCGAGCGGTCCGATTCGTACTCCGAGGACGCCTTGCGAACGGCCTCGCGGAAGCTCTGCCGCGTATCGCTCGACGTCCGAGAGTCTTCGCCGTTGACGCTACCGCTGACCGGTCCATAGCTCCCGCTCGCTTCGTACCCGGTCCGGTGCTCGGCCGTGCCCACGATGTCGCGGACCGCACGCTGCGTCGACTGCTCCTCGGAGCGCGTGACGTTGCGGAACTTCTCCTTGGTCTCGGTGCGGCGTTTCGTCGCCGTGGTCACCGTACGCGAGTAGGTGCGCTCCTCGCGTGGCGCGAGTGTGACGGTCTTGACCAGCTTGCCGGCCTGGTAGCTCAGCGGCCGCCACACCTGGCGATACGTCGTCACCAGACCGAAGTTGATCGCCGTCCCGGTGTCGTCGGCTGCGTACACCGTGAAGCGATACGGTTCGTGCAGCTTTCGCTCGAGCTCGTCGAGCAGGGCACTCACCCAGCGGGTGCCGTCATCGCCCAGTGGATCGGGGAGGCCGGTCACGATCCCGAGTCCCTGCAACAGTCCGCCCGGAAAGCGCCGCTGCTTCATCGCCGCCGGCGCCTCCCGCGCGAGGAACCTCGCCTCGCGCTTCAGCACATCCGTCGAGCCCGTGGTGCCGTTCGACGGGCGACCGCCCTGGCGGACCACCTCGTCGTGGAGCTGCGCCGCGGTCTCGACGGCCTCCTCGTCGATCAGGTCCCGCCAGACGTCCTCGAAGGGGATGTGGATCGCGTGGAAGTCGTGAAGCGCCGGCGCGTCGGAAGGTCCGCCGGCGACCTCGAGTCCCTCGATCTTGCGCCACACGTCGCTGGCGCTCGGCCGCGTCGCGTGGCCTTGCTCGCGTCGTGGCTGGAGCTCCGCCCACACGGCGTCCGCGAGGTCGCGAACGCCGTTCCCGCTGCTCGGGGGCGTCGCGGGATCCTCGAGGGCTGGCGCGCAGGCTCCGTCGAGCGTCCGTGGGGTCCGGCCTGCGGCCCCGAGCAGATCCACCGTCGTGCGCTCGCCGACCCGATCGTGACCATGGAGGAGCGGCTCGATCGCTTCCGCCGCGATCGCTCCGTCGGGGCCGGCGGCGGCCAGGAGGCGCTCTCGCTCGGCGACCGAGACCGGGACGTACCCGCGGCGCGGTCGGCGCACGACGTCGCTCGTGATGCCGTTCGAGAGGGCGGTCGCGAGCTGTGTGCTCACCGGCATTTCGGGCGGCGGCGCCGATTCTCCGCGGCCTCGGACCACGAGCTCTGCGCGGAAGGCGGCCGCCGTGGCCGCTGCCGCGTCGCGAAGCGGATCGAGGCGAGCTCTCACCGTGGTCTGCACCTCCGTCTCGTAGGAGGCGTCGGCCACGGCGCGCGCCAGGAACGTTCCGAGGGCGGGTAGCTCGCGGGCCGCGGCCGACGTCTCCTCGGCGCGGAGCACGCCCGCCTCGACGAGCGACGCGAGGGGAAGCCGGATCGTCCAGGTCTCCCGCTCGCCAGCGCCCACGCGCGGCTTCCCGTCGGTGAAGAGGACGCGCGGTTCGGGTCCATCGACCGACACCTCGAGCTGGAGGTTCCACTCGAGCTTCTCGTCGGCGTCCCTGTACTCGAGCGAGAATCGTCCATCGTCGTCGGTCGCGACCGAGCCGACGCGCGATCGCGCGTGGTTCGAGTGCGTGAACGCCGTGACCGTGAGCCCGGCGACGCCGCGACTCGACTCCTTGACGAGGACCGCCCCCGATACCGTGCGCATCGGACGCGACCGTACAGGAAATGCTGATACCCCTGCCACCACCCCGCTGGGGTGAGGTCGGCGTCGGTCGGCTCGCCGTGCGGGAAGCTCCGGAGCCCGGCCGCCGTAACAAGATCTGCCCATGCGCGTCCGCCAGCATCGCGACAGCCCCGACTCCGCCGGTGAAGGGAGCCGCGTGCACGATGCCGACCCGGGCAGGCGGTCGATGACCGCCGGCCTGAGCGGCGGCGGTGGGGGCGGAGGCGGTGGCGGCGAGCCGCTGCATCCCGGCGTGAACGCGCTCATGAGCAGCTCGTTCAACACCGACTTCTCGTCGGTGCGCGTCCACCAGGACTCGCAGGCGCAGTCGGTCGGCGCGCTCGCGTACGCGCAAGGCACTGACCTCCACTTCGCGCCCGGCCAGTACCAGCCCGAGACCGACCGCGGCCGCGAGCTCATCGGCCACGAGCTCGCGCACGTCGTGCAGCAGGCGCAGGGCCGCGTCGCCGCGCCCGCGCAGGCCAAGGTCGATGGCGGCGTGAATCACGACAGCGCGCTCGAGCGCGAGGCCGACGACCTGGGCGCCCGCGCCGCGCGAGGCGAGCGCGTCAACACGACCGAGGTCAGCGTCGGACCGGGCGTGACGATCCAGTGCTACCTCGATCAGACCATCACCGGGAAGAAGTGGCGCGTCGCCGACAACCTCGACATGGCGATCCGTCAGGACAGCCCAGTCTACGGCTCGCACCACTTCTACGCCGAGTCGGCGCTCATCGGCTCCGCCGACGCGCAGCTCACCGCGACCGGCAGCCGCCTCTCGCTCAAGCCCGGCTCGGGAACCATGTCCGTCACCGACGGCAAGACCACCAGGTCGCTCACGCGCGTGTCGCCCGAGAACAAGAAGGACGGCACCAAGGGCAACGCCGCCTCGGGCGGCATGCAGTGGCCCGATGACTGCGGCAACGCCGCCAACGCCATCATGCAGGGCGACGGGCTCAAGGGCAAAGCCGTCTACAACACGCCGCCGAGCGGCTGGTTCGAGCAGCTCTACGCGCTCATCACCGGCAGCAGCGGCATCCAGCGCGAGGGCCCGACGCGCGAGTACGGCACCGACACCGAGACGCATCGCGGTGAGACGCTGCACTCGCCGCACCTGATGCTCGACGACGTCTTCAAGGCGACGCTCGACAAGGACGCCGCCACGGCGTGGACCAAGTACCAGGCGATGACGCCGGCCGAGAAGGACGCCTTCGACAAGAAGGTCGGCATCAACAAGTACGCCTCGCCCGAGGTCGGCGAGGCGTTCTCGATCGTCTCCAACAAGGACGAGTACGTCGATGGCAAGTCGGCGTGGAACTTCCACTGGGGCGGCGTGGTGATGAAGTCGGGCGGCGATCACGTGACCATGGAGAACTTCGCCGGCTCGGGCGAGGACGCGTGGGACTTCCAGATGTACGGCCCCGCCACCAAGGCCGGTCAGACCTTCCACGAGCAGCAGGAGATCCGCACGCACCACGCGACGGGCCAGGACGAATACGGTCAGAACCCGACGACGATTCGCGTGCGTCCCGAGTGAGCAGGTCCGCCCGAAAAGGCAGACAATGACGGCGTGATGGCCCTGCTTCGTTCGACGCTCGTGCTCTGCGTCGCGTGCTCGTCGTCATCCCCAGCGTCCTCGGGCTCGCAGGGCCCGACTCCCTCGGAGAACCCCATGTCCTCGTCGCCGCCGGATGCCACCGCCACGAAGTGCGAGACCGACGCCGAGGTGCGTGCCGCGTTCGGCACCACGTGCACGGTGATCGGCACCTACGAGCTCCACGACGTCTACAACGCCAAGGGCGGCCTGATGGCGTCGTGGCCCGCCGTCCACCTCGCCGGGGGCGGTCGCCCCGTGCTCATCGAGAGCGTGTGGGACGAGAGCAAGAAGCCCGACGCCGCGACGATCGACGGGCTGCGCGGCAAGCGCGTCGCCGTGACCGGCAAGCTGAACGCGTCGCCGCCGGGACGGATCGCCAACATGGCGATCCCGACCGTGAGCCCGGTCGAGAAGCTCGACGTGCTCGAGTAGCGCGCGAGCTCGTCGCGGACGCCGTGGTCAGCGGCGCCTCGACGTAGAAGCGCTGCGCGCGGTAGGGCCGTCCGGAGAGGGGCACGTCACGTTCCCGCCCTGCGGCGACGCGAATCTAGAATGCGCGCCCCGATCGTCCCGTCAATGGCTCGATGCCGCAGCGGCTGCCCACGATCACCTTCGTCGCCATGCTCGTGCTCGCCACCACGACGCGTCCCGGAGCCGCCGGGCCGAGCAACTCTCCTCGCGGGCTGGCGGTCGGAACCGAAGCGGACGTCCAGGTCGAGGTCGAGGTCGTCCTCGACGTCGAGGCGCAGGTCCACGCCCAGCCCCAAGGCTCCGTCGAGCCGGCCGCGCCACCGATCACCGACGGCTCACCGTCGGGCGGCGAGGGACCGCTGCACGGCCATCGCTGGGAGGTGGGCCTGGCGCTCGCCGTGCCGCTCGGCACCGGTGACCTGGGCTTCCACGCCGTCGCCGGTCGGCAGTGGGGCGGGCTCCGTCTCACCGCCGAGCTGTCGATGCTGCCGGTGAGCGGTGATCGATGGCGACCCGGGAGCTACGGGGAACCGGCCCTGGCACTCGACTGCGGTCAGCTGACCCGCCTGGGACTCACGGCGCGGCAGCGGGTTGCCGTGGGTGCACCCCACGCGCAGGCCGCGATCTACCTCGAGGCCGGACTCGGCAAGCGACAGGTGTCGTGGGCGCGGAGCGGAGAGAGCGCGGGCCTGGACGCCGGCCTGGGCGTCGGCTTCGAGGTGGCCGGGGGGGCCGCACGCACCGCCGGAGTCGACATGGGCTTCCGCGTGCTCGCGCCACGGTCCGCCGAGCCCGGCACAGCCCGTGACGTCACCGCCTGGTTCCTGGTCGGGATGACCCTGGGCGGCTGAGCCGCGGTCGGATCGCGCCAGCTCGGTCGTCCGACCCCGGGCGGGGTCAGCTGCGCGCCTGCTCTCGGGGACGCTCACCGGGGCGCGCGCGAGCTCGTCGCGGCTACCATGGTCAGCGGCGCTTCGGCGTGAGCGCGGCGTCGAGGCCGGCGCGGATCGACGTGGTGAGCACGTCGAGCGCGAGGTGGTGCAGGCGGCTGTAGAAGCGCTGCGCGCGGTAGCGCAGGTAGAAGGGCTTCTTCACCGGGCGGAAGTCATCGAGCACGCGCACCGGCGAGCCGGAGGGGATGGTCTGGCGCGGCTTCACGGCGCGGCCGAGGCCGAGCTCGACGCCGAGGAGGATGCCGGCCTCGTTCTGCAGAAAGGAGCGGCGGTAGCGGCGTGGGCGCGAGCGAGCCGGCTGTTCGGCGAAGAACCACGCGGTCGTGCGGTCGGCGACGTTCGAGTCGAGGTAGACGTCGGCGGGGGAGGGCGAGAGCGACTCGATCATCACCAGCTCCTCGGTGCCGACGGGCACGGTCACGAGCGTCGGATCGACGGTGGCGTCGTCGGTGACGATGAAGTCGACGGCGCCGCGGCGGAGGAGGTCGAGCATGGTCTCGGGCCCGGCGGTGCGGACCTCGAGCTGCACCTGCGGGTGCGCGCGCACGAGGGCCGAGAGGTCGGCGAGCACCATGGCCGGCACGATCGACGACGGGCCGACGACGCGGATCTCGCCGCGCAGCGCGCGCTCGGAGGGTTGCAGCTCGCCGAGGAGCTCGTCCTCGAGCGCGCGCTGGGCGTGGACGTAGGCGAGGACGCGGCGGCCGGCGTCGGTGAGGCTCGGGCCGGCGGGGCCGCGCACGAGCAAGGTCACGGCGAGGGCGTCCTCGAGCGCGGCGATGCGGCGCGAGAGCGCCGGCTGGCTCAGGTGGATGGCGGCGGCGGCGCGGGTGAAGCTGCCGGCCTCGACGACGGCGGCGAAGGCGGCGAGCTGGTCGTGCGAGATCGGGGTGGCCGTCATGCGTCCAGTGCATCATGACATGAGAACAATGCAATGGACGCATCCGGGTGCAGGCCCCAGAGTGCTCGCACCATGCTGGCGCAGTCGTCCCCCTTCCTCCTCACCATCGGCAGCGGCGTCCTCTATCACCTGGCGCTCCGCGGCGGCGGCGGCGGCGCCGGCGCCAACCCGTGGGCGTTCCTGACCCTCGCCTACGCGGTCGCGTTCGTCCTGTCGGCGGCGGCGTGGGGCGTCTCCGGCGGCGGCCTGCCCGCGATCGATCGCCGGGTGGTGACGGCGGCGTCGCTGCTCGGCGCGGCGGCGATCGGGATCGAGCTCGGCTACTACCTCGGCTACCGGTCGGGGTGGGCGCTCGGCTCGGCGTCCCTGGTGAACGCCGGCTGCATCGCGGCGCTGCTGGCGCTTATCGCTGCGGTCGAACGGCGCTCGTGGTAACGAGCGGTGGATGGACAGCGCGGCGCTCTATCTGGCCAAGGTCATGGTGGCCGACCACCGCTACCGGCCGCTCGACTTCCCGGAGGCGGCGCCGCTGGCGGCGGTCAGCGACCTCGTGCTCGTCGGCGGTGACGGCGTCGGGCTCGCGATCGCGTGCATCATCGACCGCGACGCCGATCCGGCGAAGCGCTTCACGATGCCGGCCGAGCAGGTCGACGACATCGCCGCCGCCTGTCGCAAGCACGCGGGCTCGCTCTACGGCGGCAAGGAGGACGTCGTCGTCGAGATCTGGGAGATCGGCGCCGGCCTCCCCGACCCCGAGGATCGGGCGCGGCTCGAGGGCTACGCCTTCCGGCGGGTGACCGAGAAGGGCGTGAGCGTGCGCGGCTACGCCGTCGACAGCACGCCCACGCTCGGCGGCGCGCTGTGGTCGACGGCCGCCGACGCCAAGGACCGCGAGGCGTGGGTGCGCCAGGCCTTGCGCGGCCCGCGCCGCAGCGACCACGAGCTGAGCCACGCGGCGCAGGCGCACGACCGCGTCGCCCGGTTCCACACGCGGCCGCTCGCGACGTACGCGCTCATCGCGTCGTTCTTCGCCGTGTTCATCGCCGAGCTGGTGTGGACGATCGCGCCGGCGAGCGGGCTCTCGCCCAACATCGGCACGCTCATCGCGCTCGGCGGCCTCGAGCACGGCAGCACCGAGGGCGGCGACTGGTGGCGCATGCTGACGTGCGCGTTCCTCCACGGCGATCCGCTCCACCTGCTCTTCAACTCCGTCGCGATCTACATGGCGGGGGCGGTGCTCGAGAACCTGATCGGGCGGCGCTGGATGCTGGCGCTCTTCGTCATCGGCGCGATCGGCGGCTCGGTGGCGTCGTTGACCGTCAACCCCGACAACATCACCTCGGTCGGCGCCTCGGGCGCGATCATGGCGCTCATCGCCGCCGCCATGGTCGCGAGCCTGCGCCTGCCCAAGGGGCCGGCGCGCATGCAGATCCTGGTGTCGCTGGGGCAGATCCTCATCCCCGGGCTCCTGCCGCTCGCGACCCACGGCGGCAACGTCGACTACGGCGCGCACCTCGGCGGCGCGATCGCCGGCGCGCTCGGCGGCCTGCTCCTCTACGTGACGTGGCCGCGCGACGCGGAGCACCCGCGCGCGGGCGTGCTCGCGGCGGTGATCGCGGCCGCCGGCCTCGCCTACACGGCGTTCGGCTGGACCCAGCTCGCCGGCGACTTCGACGACTTCGAGAAGGCGTTCCGCGGGCAGGCCGTGATGCAGCGCAACCCCGAGCTGGTGAAGCAGCTCATCCCCGACGACCAGGTCCCCAAGACCGACGAGGCCATCGCCGAGAAGGCCGGCGAGCTGGTCGAGCAGTACCCGCGCGATCCGCGCGGCCTCTACTTCGCCGCGCTGGTCGCGATCGACGACGGCCGCTACGAGGCGGCGCGCAGCTACCTGGCGCGCGCGCTCGCGGAGGAGGAGATCCGGATGCTGCTCACCAACCCCGAGCGCTTCGAGGTCTACCTGCGCTGGGCCTACGCCGTCGCCCACGAGGAGGACGGCGATCTCGCCGGCGCCCGCCAGGCGGTGGCGCCCTTTTGCGCCGCCGGCAAGGCCTTCGAAGATCCGCAGATGGTCGCGTTCTACACGCGCCTCTGCGACGGTCCGTGAGCGGCCCCTGCTGGATTCGAACCAGCGGCCTCGTCCTTAGAAGGGACTTGCTCTCATCCAACTGAGCTAAGGGGCCTTGGAATGTCTAGGAAGTCCTTCGCGTACCATATCCCCTTCGATTGACCGTTCCGGGGTTCCACGACCCGGAGTTGAACACCGACGCGAAATCGCTTCGGATCGATGTAATAGCAACGGTCGGTGTCCGGGCAATAGACGCAGACCAGATCAACGGCGGTCTTGTCCATGCGCGTGGTGTGGACACCGTTCCGGTCCGCCCAGCATGACTTGAACGGGACACCGATCGCGCCACGAACTGCGCGTCGGTACTTCACCTGGATCCGTATGAACGTGTCGCTCCGGTACGCAACGACGTCGAAGGCCTCGTGCTCCGTGAGCGGAAGCAGGATGCCGTAGCCCTTCTTCACCAGATCAAGTTGGGCCTGAAACAGCCCGAAGTCGCCCTTGTTCTTCGTGTGATGCGCCCGCATACCCCAGCCGCACCCTGAACGAGCGGTCTGACAATTCGTCGAATGTCATCGTGGATCGGTCGGGGTGAGAGGATTCGAACCTCCGACTCCCTGCTCCCAAAACAGGTGCGCTACCAGGCTGCGCTACACCCCGAGCCACTCGCTACGCGAGCAGGGAAGGGATACAGGGAAGTGTGAGGGCGCGCAAGGTGCGCGTGCTCCGGTCAGGGGGCGAGGTAGGCGCGGAGGCGCGGGGCCATCGCCGCCATGGCGCGGGCGCGGTGCGAGATGTGGCCCTTGGGGCCGACGCCCGCCTCGGCGAAGGTCTGTCCGATCTCCGGACAGAAGAAGAGCGGGTCGTAGCCGAAGCCGCCGGCGCCGCGCGGCGCGTCGAGGATGACGCCCTCGACCACGCCGTCGCTGGTGATGAGCTCGTCGCCGAGCGGGCCCGCGGGATCGGCGAGCACCAGCGCGCAGCGGAAGCGGGCCGTGCGCAGCTCGGCCGGCACGTCGCGCATCGCGCGCATGAGCTTGGCGTTGTTGGCGGCGTCGTCGCCGTGCGCGCCGGCCCAGCGCGCGCTGTGGACGCCGGGCGCGCCGTCGAGGGCGTCGACCTCGAGCCCGCTGTCGTCGGCGAGCGCCGGCCAGCCGGTCGCCCGCGCGACCTCGCGCGCCTTCTTGGCCGCGTTGCCGAGGAAGGTCTCGGCGTCCTCGACGGTGTCGGGGAGGTCGCGGCCGAGGCGGCGCTGCGCGTCGGCGACGCCCACGAGCTCGACCGGCACGCCGGCGAGCAGCTCGTGCAGCTCGACCAGCTTGCCGCGGTTGCGCGTGGCGAAGACCAGCGGCCGCGCGGCCGTCACCCGAACACCACCCGCTTCTGCGCCGCGGTGAGCTGCGCGATGCCCACCGCCGCCAGGTCGAGCATCTGGTCGAGCTGCGCCCGCGAGTAGGTCGCGCCCTCGGCGGTGCCCTGGACTTCGATGAGGCCGCCGCCCTCGGTCATGACCACGTTCATGTCGACGTCGGCCTTCGAGTCCTCGACGTACGGCAGGTCGAGCACGACCTCGCCGTCGACGATGCCGACCGAGACCGCGGCGACCGCGGGCTTGAGCGCCGACATGTCCGGCAGCGCGCCGGCGGCGACGAGCTGCTTGAGCGCGAGCCCGATCGCCATCCACGCGCCGGTGATCGACGTGACCCGCGTGCCGCCGTCGGCGTTGAGCACGTCGCAGTCGATGGTCAGCGTGCGCTCGCCGAGCGCGCGCAGGTCGACGGCGGCGCGCAGCGCCCGGCCGATGAGGCGCTGGATCTCCTTGCCGCGCCCGCCCGGGTCGCGCTTGCTGCGCGTGTGCGTCGATCGCGGCAGCATCGCGTACTCGGCGGTGACCCAGCCCTTGCCCTTGCCGGCGAGGAACCCCGGCACGCCGTCCTCGACGGAGGCCGAGCACACGACCCAGGTGTCGCCGAGCTTCACCAGCACCGAGCCTTCGGCGTGCTTCTGGAAGCCGGGGATGATGTCGAGGGAGCGGAGCTGGTCGTTTCGGCGGCCGTCAGGGCGGGGCATCGACCGGCAACATACCGGAGATCGCGGTCGCGAGCGCGCGTGCGATCGCCGCCTGGGTCGCCGGGCGGGCGAGCTCCTGCCCCTCGATCGGGTGATCGATGAAGCCGACCTCGACGAGCACCGCCGGCATCGTCGCGCCGAGCAGCACGTGGTGCGCGTCCTGGCGGACGCCGCGATCGCCGGCGCCTCCGCGCACGGCGCGCAGCTCGCGCTGGATCGCGAACGCAAGCTCGGCCGCCTCCCACTGGCAGGCGCCGCGCTCGACGTCGTCGAGGACGAGCGCGGTCGCCGCGTCGACGCCGGCGCGCGGCGTGCCGGTCTCGCTGCGCAGCGCGCGGCCGTCGACGTCGACGCCGGCCGCGGTGAGCACGAAGGTCTCGTAGCCGCGCTGCACACGCCCCGCCGAGGCGTTGGCGTGGATGCTGACGAAGAGGTCGGCGCCGCGCCGGTTGGCGACGGCGACGCGCTGACGGAGCGTCAGGGTGGCGTCGTGCTCGCGCGTCAGCACGACGTCGTAACCGCGGGCGACCAGATCGTCGCGGACGGTGCGCGCGAGCGCGAGGGTCAGCTGCTTCTCGAAGATGCCGGACGTGCCGGCGGCGCCGCGGTTCGAGCCGCCGTGGCCGGGATCGAGCACCACCAGCGGCCGCGGATCGGCGGCGGCCGCGCCGGCGCTCGCGGCCAGCGCAGCGAGAACGAGGAGCGGCGAGGACTTCACGACATGTAGGATATCGTAGGCTCGTCAGGCGGGCCCACTTTCCGGCCTTCGCCTTGACCCAACTAGCTGTGGAAGCTACGTTTTTCCCTTCGCATGGATCGTGACCGACCCTCGGGCTCCGGCCTGCGGCCGCTCGAGCTCGTGATGCTCGCGGCCGTGGTGGCGGAGGTCGTGATCGGTCGGCTCGTGGTGCGCGGTCTGGAGAAGAAGCCGATCTTCGTGAAGGGGCAGGCGCAGACGATCGTGCCGCCCTCGTGGTTCGTCGCGCTCGACTACGTCGCGCTCTTCCTTCTCTACTTCGTCGCGCTGCTCGGCGTGATCGTCCTCGCGCAGCGCGTCCGCAAGGTCTCGGTCGACGCGGTCACCGCCGCGGCGATGGCGGGCGCCGCCGCGGTCGCCGCGGTGGCGGAGCCGGACGCGGTCCAGCCCCTCCTGCACCTCTCGCTGCTCGGGATCGCCGGCTACCACGTCGTCCGCGTCTGGCTCGCGCGCGGCGACCTGGGCGCCGCGATCGGGACGTCGATCGTCGCCGCGCCGATCATCGTCTACGGCGCGGCGTCGCTCTTCTCCGGCTACCTCTGGACCGAGGACCAGATGCTCGGCGGCGAGGCCCGGGCGTCGATCGGGAAGCTCGCGCGCAACGCGCTCGTCATCGCCGCGATCGCGTCGCCGTACTGCCTGTCGCCGCGGCCGTTCGCGCGCTCGATGACCCGCGTGCTGCCGTTCGTGGTCGCGCTGGCCATCGCCGGCGCCGGCGCCGTGGCGCTCCGCCTCGACTATCCGTCGACGGTGAAGGCGGTCAACCGCGTCCTCGGGCTCGACCTGCGCGTCGACGCGCCCCAGGACCAGATCGCGCTCTACCTGCTCGCGTTCGCCACGATCACGTGGACCACGGTCGCGTGTCTCACCGCGTCCTCGCCGGCGCGGCGCCGGATCGGCTTCGGGCTCGCGCTCCTCGTGCTCGCGGGGCACGGGTTCGCGTGGCCGGCCTCGTTCGTCACCGCCGCGGTCGGGATCGCGCTGCTCGCCGACGGCGCCGTGCGCGTGCGCGCCGAGGAGCGCGCCGCGTTCGTCCCCGTGACGCCGGCCGTCGACGACGAGGTCTGGCACGGCTTCGTCGGTCACCTGGTCGCGTCGCTGCGCAAGCTCGCCGGCGAGCCCAGCGCGGTGAGCGCGGTCTCGGTGCGCGGGGAGGGCGAGCACACGTCGACCGTCGTGGTCACCGAACGTCGAGGCGTGCCCGTGCGGCTGCGCATCGAGCGCATGGCGCGCGCCGTCGTCGTCGTCGACATCGTCTGCGGCCGCGAGGTCGACGCCGGCAAGTCGGCGACGTGGACCGTGGTCGCGCGCAGCACGCACCCCGAGCCGCCGCCGGCCGGTCCGGTCATCCGCACCGAGGACGCGCCGTTCGACGAGCGCTTCCGCAGCCGCGGCGATCGCGACGTGCTCCTGCGCTTGCTCGACGACGGGCTCCGCGCCCGCGCCGCGGCCACCCTCGACGGATGGGTCGCGTACTGGGACGGCACGTCCCTGCGTCACCGCGTCTTCCCCGGGCAGGGCGCCCCGCTCGACACCCCCATCCCGCTCTCGCAGCTCGCGCTGGATCGCCGCGCGACGCCCGACTCGGTGGAGCGCCTCGTCCTCGTCGTCGAGCTGTGCGCCCAGATCGCGGCGTCGGGGCTCGCCGTCGAGGACGAACCGGTCGCGCTCGCGGAGGCGCCGTGATCCGGAGCCTCGCGTTCGTGGGGGTGCTCGCCGCGGCGTGCACCACCGGCAAGCCGGGCGCGGTGCCGGTCGAGCTGGCGAGCGCGACCAGCGCCGGCGCGGCCGCGCCCGAGGCCGACGTCGAGGATGGCGCCGAGGCCGCGGCGGCGCCGGCGACGCCCATCGCCGACGCCTACCGCGAGGTCGCGAACCGCATCATCGCCGACGCGCGCGCCGATCGCGGCGGCTGGGAGAAGCTCGCGTTCCTGACCGATCGCATCGGCGCCCGGCTCGCCGGTTCGCCGCAGCTCGATCGCGCGATCACCTGGGCGGTCGAGGCGATGAAGCAGGACGGGCACGACGTGCGCACCGAGCGCGTGATGGTGCCGCACTGGGTGCGCGGCGCGGAGTCGGCGCGGATCACGGCGCCGATCCGGCACGACCTCGTCGTGCTCGGCCTGGGCGGCACCGTCGGGACCCCGAAGGGCGGGGTCAAGGGCAAGGTCGTCGTCGTCCGCGACTGGAAGGAGCTCGAGGCGAGGAAGGCCGACGTGAAGGGCGCGATCGTCGTCTACAACGTCGCCATGCCGCCGTGGACCGAGGAGCACGGCACGGGCTACGGCACCGTCGTGCCGTACCGGTGGGCGGGTGCGGCCGCGGCGAGCAAGCTCGGCGCCGCCGCCGTGCTCGTGCGCAGCGTGACCGCGCGCAGCCTGCGGACGCCGCACACCGGTAGCATGGGGTACGCCCCCGACGCGCCGAGGATCCCCGCGGCCGCGATCACCGTCGAGGACGCGCTCCTCCTCGAGCGCCTGGCCGCGGCCGGCGACGTCACCGTCCAGCTCGAGCTGGGCGCGAAGACGTTACCCGACGCGCCGTCGGCGAACGTCATCGGCGAGCTGCGCGGCCGCGAGCGCCCCGACGAGATCGTGCTCATCGGCGCGCACCTCGACTCGTGGGACGTCGGCCAGGGAGCGCACGACGACGGCGCCGGCTGCGTGCACGTCATGCAGGCGCTCACCGTCCTGCGCCGGCTCGGGCTCCAGCCGCGGCGTACGATCCGCGTCGTGCTCTTCACCAACGAGGAGAACGGGCTGCGCGGCGGGACCGGCTACGCCGAGGCGCACGCCGCCGAGATCGCGAAGCACACGGCCGCGCTCGAGTCCGACGCCGGCGGCTTCGCTCCGCGCGGGCTCCAGGTCGCCGTCGGCGGCGAACGCGGCGAGGAGGTCGCCGCGCAGATCGCCGACCTGCTCACGCTGCTCGCGCCGCTCGGCGCGACGGCGATGACGCGGTCGGAACACGCCGGCGCCGACATCGGTCCGCTGACCCGGCAGGGTGTGCTCGGCCTCGGGCTGCTCGTCGACAGCCGGAGCTACTTCGACATCCACCACACGCCGGCCGACACGCTCGACAAGGTGGATCCTGCCGCGCTCGCCGACGGCGTGGCCGCGGTGGCCGTCATCGCGTACGTGCTCGCCGAGCTGCCCGAGCCGCTCTACCTGCCGCCGCCGCCGTCGCCGTCGTCGACTCCCGCGGCGGCCGCCGGCGCGAAGTGATCGCCGACCTCGTCGCGCGCGCGCTCGAGGCGCCGCTCGTCGTCGGTCGCCGCCACGGGCCGCCGGCGGATGCGATCGTCGTCCTCGGCGCGCCGCTGGCGCCGGACGGCGCGCTCTCGTCGGTGCTCGCCGAGCGGGTCGCCGGCGGTGTCGCGCTCTGGCGGGCGGGCGCGGCGCCGCGGCTGGTGATGACCGGCGGCAAGGGGCCGGGCGCGGCGCACGCCGAGGCGCCGGCGATGGCCGCGGCCGCCCGCGCCGCCGGCGTGCCGGCCGACGCGGTCGTCATCGAGGATCGCTCGCGCACGACGGCGGAGAACGCGCGCGAGGTCGCCGCGCTGCTCCCGGCGGGCGCGCGCGTGTGGCTCGTGACCCAGCCGTTCCACGGCCGCCGGGCGCGCCGGCTGTTCCGCCGCGCGGGGCTCGACGCCCTTGTCTGGCACCTCGCCGACAGCCTCGAGTATCGCGATCGCCGGCGCGCGCTGGCGTGGCTCGTGCGCGAGTACGCGGCGTGGGCACGCGTCGCGGTCAGGGGCGGCTGATGACGACGACGAAGTGCACCAGCGCCGCCGAGCCGGTCGCGAGCACGGCGGCGTTGCCGGTCCCGAGGGTGGTGGTCGGCGTGTCGAGCGCGATCCACGGTCCGTCGTCGACCGCCGTCCCGCAGTCGATCTGCGTCGCGTCGGCCATGAGCTCCATCCAGACGTCCTGGCCGGGGCCAGCGGGCGGCGCGGCGGTCACCGGGCTACTGCCGTAGAGGATGCGCGTCGACGCGACCTCGCGGCGGCACCCGACGTAGCTGGCGGCGCTCGCGTAGTTGCTCGCCACGATCACGCCGTTGCTCGCCTGCTGGACGTTGACCAGCGAGAACGAGACGTTGACCAGCACGTGCGCCGGGAACGTCGCCGTCGTGACGAGGCCGCCGTTCGGCTCGATCCGGACGGAGTCGCCGCTCGCGGTCGCGCCCGACGCCGTCCAGCGACCGGGCACGAGGCCGGCGTTCATCCCGTCGAACAGGAGGATGCGGTTGCCGGGGCGGTCGGGATCGGGATCGCAGATGTCGCCCACGCCGTCGGCGTCGCGGCCGGCGGCGAGCTCGCCCAGGTCGCGCTGCTGCGCGTTGGCCGACTGTGGGCAGTTGTCGATCGCGTCGTCGACGCCGTCGCCGTCCTCGTCGTGGCCCGAGAGCGGCGGCGCGTCCGGGCTCGCGTCGACGGGCGCGGCCGTGTCGCCGGGGGCACCGTCGTCGTCGAGGCCGCCGCCGTCCGGCGGCGGGAACGTCTCGCGCAGGCACGCGCCCAGGGCGAGGACGCCCAGGGCCGCGATCGGGGCCGACACGGAGACCCGCATCGTCCCGATGGTACGCCGGTCAGGGCGTGGGCGGCGGCGTCTGTGGAGCCGTGGGCTGGGTCGCCGGCGCGGTGGGCTGGGTCGCCGGCGCGGCGGGTTGGGTCGCCGGCGCGGTCGGCTGGGTCGCCGGCGCGACGTTGGCGCTCGGGTCCTGGAACACGATGTGGAACTCGATGCGCCGGTTCTCGGCGCGCCCCTTGTTGGTCTTGTTCGTCGCCCGCGGCCTGTCTGGGCCGAGCCCGACGGTCTCGATGCGGTCGGCGGCGATGCCCTTGTCGATCAGGTACCACTTGACCGCGTCGGCACGCTTGAGCGAGAGCGTCATGTTCGCCTCGCGCTTGCCGCGGTCGTCGGTGTGACCCTCGACACGCAGGCGGATCGACGTGTACTCGCGCAGGGTGGCCGCCGCCTGGTCGAGCGCCTTCTTCGACGTCGGACGGATGCGGGCCTTCCCGTACTCGAAGGTGATGCCCTGGATGGCGCCGGTGAACTCCTTCAGGACCGCGGGGAGGACGTCGGGGCAGCCGTCGGTGTCCTCGAAGCCGTTCCACGTCTCGGGCTCGCCCGGGCACGCGTCGCTGACGTCGGGGATCGTGTCGTTGTCGTTGTCGGTGTCGGGGCAGCCGTCCTCGTCCTGGAACTTGTCGAAGTCCTCGGCGTCGGTCGGGCAGGCGTCCTGCGTCCCGACCAGGCCGTCGGAGTCGGGATCGAGCTCGGGGCAGCCGTCCTCGTCGTCGATGCCGTTCTTGTTCTCCGGCTCGTCGGGGCAGTCGTCGTCGGCGTCGAGGATGCCGTCGCCGTCGCGGTCGGCGACGTCGGGGCAGCCGTCCTCGTCCTCGAAGTCGTTCTCGGTCTCCTTCTCCAGCGGGCACTTGTCGTCGGGGTCGAGGAAGCCGTCGCCGTCGGTGTCCTTGGGGCGCGGCGCTTCCTGCCGCCCCCCCAGGTCCCAGCCGTAGACCACGCCGAACTGGAGCTCGAAGGTCGAGACGATGTGGTCCTGGCGGCCCGCGGTCAGGCCGTGGCGGAGGTCGACGCGGGCGTCGAGGCGGTCGGTCAGCGCCCAGCTCGCCCCCGGTCCCCACAGGAACGTGGCGTCGGTGTCGTCGACCATGAACGGCGACGAGGTGATCACGCTCTCGCCGCCGACCCCGACCACGAGGTGCGGAGCCAGCACGAAGTCGGTCTGGAGCCGGAGGATGCCCTGCAGGCGCCAGCCGATGACGGGCGCGAAGTACGAGTCGCGGCCCCCTTCGGCGACCTCGCCGGTGGACGAGAACGCGAGCTTGGCCTCACCCTCGACGCCGGCCGAGAGATCGGCGTCACGGCCGCGCAGGAGGTCAGGGAGGAGCACCAGCCCGGCGCGGCCGCCGAGGAGGAGCGCGGTCCCCGGGATCTGTTCGGCCGCCCACGAGTTGCCCAGCTCGATATCGTCGCCGAAGTGGTCGAGGCCGACGAACCCGCCCACCTCCAGCCGCCGGGGCGGAGGTTCGTCCGCGCGCGAGGAGCTCGCGCTGGAGGCAAGGAAAGCCACTACGACGCCGAGCGAGAGTTCACCCCTGTTCACGCAGGCGCAGCATAACGCAGGCCGGCGCGAGTTGCACATTCCCCCCGTGGCGCGGCATCCTCGACGGCGATCGAGGGGGCCCGATGCTCACGTTCAGCACCGATCCAGACGTCGCCGAACACCAGATGAACGCGATCATCTTCTACCTGACCGCGTTCGGGTACATCGACGGTGACTTCGACCAGACCGAGAAGACGTTCGTCAAGATCTACATCCGGCAGCTGGTCGCCGGGCGCGCGCGCGAGCTCATGCCCGACGCCACTCCCGCCGAGCGCACGGAGGTGACGAACAAGTTCGTCGCCCACTTCCACGAGGTGTTCGAGCACATCGACGGGGAGATCCGGGCGCTCTTCGAGGAGGCGGTGTCCGACCAGGAGAAGGTCGAGCAGTTCGTCTACGCCAAGATCAAGCTGCGCTGCTACGAGATCTTCAACAGCTTCGACGAGGGCAACCAGCGCGCGCTCCTGTCGACGATCGACGAGCTGATCTACGCCGACGGCAGCGTCCACCCGGCGGAGGAGAAGTTCCGCGCCGAGCTCGACGGGCTCCTCCACGCCGAGCAGCGCATCACCGCCGACCAGATCGTCGCGGTCGAGGCGCCGCCGGTCGAGATCGAGGCGCGGGCCCAGCGGGCGTCGCGGCTCGACGACCACCCGTTCTTCGTCGCCTTCGAGCAGCACTACTCGGCGGACCCCGAGCGCCTGCGCAAGCAGGCCGAGAGCGACCTCAAGCTCATGCAGACCGTCTCCGAGCTGTGGAAGGCGCAGCGCATCAAGGGCGAGGGCAAGCTCGACGGCAAGCACGACGTCGCCCAGTTCGAGGGCCAGGCGCCCTTCCTCGACGGGCACGTCTACGTGCACCCCGCCAACCCCGGCGAGACCTACGAGCTCACCGTGCTCGGCGATCTGCACGGCTGCTACTCGTGCCTCAAGGCGGCGGTCATGCAGGCCGACTTCTTCGCCAAGGTCGAGGCCTACCGCGCCGATCGCACCCGGCCCAACCCCAAGCTGGTCCTGCTCGGCGACTACATCGATCGCGGCCGCTTCTCGTACAACGGCATCCTGCGCTCGGTGATGCAGATGTTCGTGGCCGCGCCCGAGCACGTCTACATCCTGCGCGGCAACCACGAGTACTACATCGAGTACAAGGGCCGCATCTACGGCGGCGTGAAGCCGGCCGAGGCGATCAACACGCTCATCGGCTACATGCCGGGGGAGATGTTCGAGGCGTACATGCACTTCTTCGAGCAGATGCCCAACCTGCTCCTCTTCGATCGCCTCATGTTCGTCCACGCCGGGATCCCTCGCGACTCGGCGATCGCCGAGAAGTACAGGGACATGGCGTCGCTCAACGACAGCGAGCTGCGCTTCCAGATGCTGTGGAGCGATCCGTCGACGGCCGACTACATCCCCGACGACCTGCAGGCGCAGAACGCGCGCTTCCCCTTCGGCAAGCTGCAGTTCGAGAAGTTCATGGGCACGCTCGGCTGCACCATGCTCGTGCGCGGCCACGAGAAGATCGACGAGGGCTTCCGGTCGATCTACCCCGACAGCACCGCCGCCCTCCTCAACCTGTTCTCCGCCGGTGGCGCCGAGAACAACGACCTGCCCGAGAACTCGAGCTACCGCACGGTGACGCCGATGGCGCTCACCATCGACGTCGAGCAGGGCAACGCCCGCGTCACACCGTGGGAGATCGACTACCGGCGCTTCAACGATCCCAGGCGCAACCGCTTCTTCGCGTCGCCGCCCGAGATCGAGCACAAGCAGGGCTGAGCAGCTCGCCCCCCCGCGCCGGCTACTCCTCGAGCAGCGAGCGCAGCATCCACGCCGTCTGCTCGTGCACGGTCAGGCGCTGGGTGAGCAGGTCGGCGGTCGGCTCGTCGCCGGCCTTGTCCGCGACCGGGAAGACGCCGCGCGCGGTGCGGGCCACGGCCTCGTGACCGGTGACGAGGATCGCGACCATCTGCATGGCCTTGGGCGGCTCGACCGGCGCGTCGGCGATCGAGCTCAGCTTGGCGAACTGGGCGGAGGAGCCAGGCGCCGGGAAGCCGAGCGACCGGATGCGCTCGGCGATCGGGTCGACGGCGTTCCACAGCTCGGTGTACTGGGTCATGAACATCGCGTGCAGCGTGTTGAACATGGGCCCGGTGACGTTCCAGTGGAAGTTGTGCGTCGTGAGGTAGAGCGTGTAGGTGTCGGCGAGCAGCTTGCTCAGCCCGTGGGCGATCGCCTCGCGATCGGGCTCGCTGATGCCGATGTTGATCTTGGACGCCATTGGGATCCTCCTGCCGCGGAGTCTAGCCGGCGAACGTGAGATAGTCGCGTCGGCATGACCGCGAGCAGCATTCCTGTCGCCGACCTGCGTGACTGGCAGGCGGGCGGCAAGTCACGAGACCACTTCATCCGCACGGTCGGCGAGTCGCTCACCGACATCGGCTTCTTCGCCCTGGCGAGCCACGGCATCCCGGAGGAGCTCACCCGCCGCGCCTACGAGGCGGCGCGGACGTTCTTCCACATGCCGCGCGCCGTGAAGGCGCGTTACCACCGCGCCGGCGCCAAGGGCCAGCGCGGCTACACCGGCTTCGGCACCGAGCACGCGCGCGACTCCGGCGCGCCCGATCTGAAGGAGTTCTGGCAGGTCGGCCGCACCGGCGTGCCCGACGATCACCCGGTGCACGCGCCGTACGGGCCCAACCTGTGGCCCGACGACACCGTCCCCGACTTCCAGCCGGCGATGTCGTCGCTCTACCAGGCGCTCGACGGGCTCGGCGCCGTCTGTCTCGAGGCGTGCGCGCGTTACCTCGACGAGCCGCCGCGCACGTTCGCGGCGATGGGCGAGGACTCGGACACGATCGTGCGCGTGATCTACTACCCGCCGACCGTGGACGCGCCGCCGGGCGCCGTGCGCTCGGCCGCGCACGAGGACATCAACCTCATCACGCTGCTCTCGGGCGCGACCGCCGAGGGGCTCGAGCTCCTCCGCCGCGACGGCACCTGGATGCCGATCCACGTGTCGTTCGATCACATCGTCGTCGACTCGGGCGACATGCTGCAGAACGTGACCAACGGCCTGTTCAGGAGCACGACCCACCGGGTGGTGAACCCGGCGGACGCGACCAGCGAGCGGTTCTCGATGCCCTGCTTCATCCACCCCCGCAAGGACGTCGATCTGACGCCCATGCCGAGCGCGGTGGTGCGAACCGGCGGCAGCACGCAGTACCCGTCCCTGACAGCAGGCGCCTACCTCGAGCAGCGCCTGCGGGAGATCGGGCTGGGCTAAGGTAGCGCGATGCGGCGTTCGGCAGCCCTGCTGGTCACGGCGGTCCTCGCGGCGTCGGTCACGCCCGCCGCCGCCAACGGGCGACCACCCGCGTCGGTCAAGGTCGTGTTCCGTCAGGCGAACACGACCGACATCCTCCTCGGCGTGACCTTCGGGGTCATGCTCTCGCGCGACGACGGCACGACGTGGCGCTGGATCTGCGAGTCGGCGGTCGGCTTCGAGGGGACGTTCGATCCCGACTACGAGTACTCGGCGAGCGGCAGGATCTGGGCGACGACGTTCGGCGGGCTGCGCTCCACGCCCGACGGCTGCACGTGGTCGGGCGTCGGCCAGCCGCTCGGCGACTCGCTGGTGACCGCGGTCGAGATCGCCGGCGACGGCGCGATCTACGCGGGGCGCGCCGACCCGGTCGCGGGCTACGGCATCTTCAAGAGCACCGACGACGGGGCCACGTTCGTGGCGACCGGCAACCTGCCGACGTCGGTCGACTGGTTCGACTCGATCGAGACGTCGCCGAGCGCGCCCGGCGTGGTGTATGTCGCCGGCTACCGGCTGCGCGCGGGGATGCCGCCGCAGAACCTCCTCTTCCGCAGCATGGACGGCGGCGCGAGCTGGGAGACGCTGCCGACGACGGCGTTCGAGGTGACCGACGTCTCCAACCTCCAGCTCGCGGCGATCTCGCCGACCAACCCCGACCTGATGTTCGTCCGCGTGACGCTCGCGCGCGCGACGATCGGCGAGACCATCTACCGCACCGACAACTGGCGCAACCCGCTCGCGATGGGCGGGCCGACGTGGACCAAGGTGCTCGACCTCCCCGACTACATCACCGCGGTCGCGGTGCGGCGGAGCGGCGACGTGCTCGCGACCACGCCGACGATGGGGCTCCATCGCTCCACCGATGGCGGGCTCACGTTCGCGGTCGTGCCCGGCGTCACCTACGAGGGGCGCTGCCTCGCCGAGCGCCCGAGCGACGAGTCGATGTGGATGTGCGCGAACCATCTGCCGCCCGACTCGATGGCGCTGGGGCGGTCGCCCGACGGCGTGACGGGGTGGATGACCAAGCTGCGCTACGCCGACATGGCGGGGCCGGTGCGCTGCGAGGCCGGCACCGATCAGCACGACGACTGCCAGGTCAACCTGTGGTGCGGGACCAAGGAGCAGTTCGGCGTGACCTCCGACGAGATCGACTGCTCCGGCGACGCCGGCGTCGACGGCCCCGGGATGCCGCCGCCCAAGGACGGGTGCTGTAACAGCAGCACGGCGCCCGGGGGCAAGCTCGGGCTCGCCTTGTTCGTGCTCGCCGTGCTGGTGCTACGATCGAGGCGATGGAAGCCCACGCGCTGAGTCGCCTCGATCGGGTCGCCTACCGCGCGCAGCAGTACTCGTTCCTCCTGAACGCCACCGTGCTCCAGGAGACGGCGCGCGTCCTGACGCGCACGCCGCGCGCCGCCGTGCCCGATGGCGTGCTGGCCGCCCTGCGCCGGCGCACCGAGGAGCTCCTGCGGCGTGACCTGGAGAACGTGCGCACGGGGATGTATCCGCGCGAGCTCCTGTTCCAGATCCCGGCGCGCCACTACATGCGCGCGCTGCCGCGCCTCCTCCTCGACACGCCGCGCATCGTGCGGCGCAAGAAGCGCGGCGCGTACAAGGACATCCCGCCCGTCGACAAGGGCCGGTTCCCCGCGTACTACCGGCGCACGTTCCACTGGCAGACCGATGGCTACTTCAGCGAGCACTCGGCGGAGGTGTACGACCTGGGCGTCGAGCTCCTGTTCCGCGGCACCGCCGACGTGATGCGGCGCCAGGTCATCCCGCCGGTGACGCGGTGGATGCAGGAGGTCGGCGCGGCGCCGGGCCACGTGCGCCTGCTCGACCTGGCGTGCGGCACCGGACGCACGCTGCACCAGCTCGCGACGGCGCACCCGGCGATCCGCTACCACGGCGTCGACCTGTCGCCGTTCTACGTCCAGGCCGCGCGCAAGCTCTTGCGCGACGTCGCCGAGGTGACGCTCGCCGTCGAGAACGCCGAGACGCTGCCGTACGCCGACGCGACGTTCGACGTGGTGACCAGCGTCTACCTGTTCCACGAGCTGCCGCGCAACGCGCGCCGCAACGTCGTGGCCGAGGCGTGGCGCGTCCTGCGGCCCGGCGGCCTGCTCGTCATCGAGGACTCGGCGCAGCCGGCGGAGAGCCCGGGGCTGGCGGTGGTGCTCGGCAACTTCTCGGCCGAGTTCCACGAGCCGTTCTACCAGGACTACCTCGAGGACGATCTGGCCGGGCTCCTGGCGGAGCGCGGCTTCCGCGTCGAGTCGGTCGAGCCTCACCTGGTGGCGAAGGTGGTCGTCGCGCGGAAGCCGTAGGCGCTCAGGGTGAGCGGGCGCGCAGGTAGCTCTTGCCGCGCTCCATGAGCGCGCGGAAGCCGGGGACGTCGCCGGCGCGGACGACGGAGCGCAGGCGCTCGACGGCGAGGAGCAAGGCCGAGAGCGACTCGGTCCCGTAGTCGTTGAGGTGCTGGATCTCGAAGTAGAGGTCGGGGTTCTCGTCGGCGACCTTGGCCGCGACCTTGAGCTGCGCGTCGAACGTCGTCGACGACAGCGTGGCCAGGCGGGGCGCGGCCTCGCCGCTCTCGGCGAGCGCGGTGAAGAACGCGATGTTGAGCGCGTGCGAGAGGCCGAGCACGTACGCGATGAGCCGGTCGTGGCTCTCGAGGTCCATCTCGACCAGCGTCGCCATCGTCGAGGCGAAGAGGTCGCGCGCGGCGCGCGTGGCCTCGGGGTCGCCGACGTCGACGAAGATGACGTGGCGTCCGGAGAGGAGCTCGGTGTCGGGGCCGAACATCGGGTGGATGGAGGTGACGCGGCCGCCGGCGGCGCGCAGCGCGTGCAGCGCCGAGCGCAGCGGGCTCTTGAGCGAGCCGACGTCGAAGACCACGCCCCTGGGAGGGGCGGCGGCCAGCTCGTGCAGGATGGTCGCGGTGACCGGCATGGGCGCGGCGACCACGATGAGCTCGTGATCGAGCGTGAGCGTCCGCCAGTCGGACACCGACGGGATGCCCTCGACGGCGCCGGCCGGATCGGCGACCTCGACGGCGAAGCCCTGGGCGGAAAGGAAGCGCACGAACCAGCGCCCGATGCGGCCGGCGCCGCCGATGACCAGCACCCTGCGCCCGTTGCCGGTGCCCTGCGAGGCGACCCGGTCGCGCTCCTGCACGGTGAGCGACTCGCGGATGAGGGCGAGCACGAGCTCCTCGCCGAGCTGCGGCGCGAGCCCGAGCTCGGCGGCGCTGGCGCGGGCGCGCTCGACGACGTCGCGCTCCTGGCGGAAGTCGCGCACCGGGACGCCGGCGTCGCGCTTGATGCGCCCGATCTCCTGCGCCGCCGCCTGCCGGCGCGCGGCGAGCCGCAGGAGCTCCTTGTCGATCTCGCCCAGCTCCGCGCGTAGCTCGTCGAGCCTGCTCATGCCGGCATCCTACACGCTCATCTCGTGATCCAGGATGCCGAGCGGCCACACCGGGCGGCCGTGAGCGACGCTCTCGAGCAGCGCGCGCAGGTCGCTGCCGCGCAGCGGCAGCTGCGCGATCTCGTCGAGCGTGAGCCACGCCGCCTGCAGCGACTCCTCGTCGGCGACGCTCTTGGGCGGCGTGTCGTCGCGCGGCGTCGCGGCGAAGATGATGCGCACGCGCGCGCGGTCGGCGCTCGCCACGTGCTCGACCCGATAGATCCCGTCGAGCGTGACCGGGATGCCGGTCTCCTCCAGCACTTCGCGCACGCAGGCGTCGGTCAGGAGCTCGCCCGGCTCGACGCGCCCGCCGGGGATCGACCACGAGGCGCCGTACTTCCGCTCCTGCACCAGCAGGAAGCGCGGCCCCAGGCGGACGATGGCCAGGGCGAAGAACCAGGTCGGCGTCGGCGTGCGGCCCATCGGTTCATATTGCACCATCAGTGTCGTGGATCGAGTTTGCCCCGCCGTCCTCGCGCTCCTCGTCACGTTCACCTCGATCCCGTCGGCGCCGGCCGCGCCGAAGACGCGCTTCCCCGCCGGGACGCGGGCCGCCGACATCGACGTCTGCCTCCAGCCGCTGGGCAAGGTCGACCGCGCCGTCCTCACCGCCGTCGAGCGCGGCGTCACCGCGGCGTACGGCTTCACCGCGCGCTCCCTCGCCGAGCGGCCCTTGCCGGCCGCGGCCTACTACAAGCCGCGCAAGCGCTGGCGCGCCGACAAGCTCCTCGATCACCTCGTCGCCGAGGTCGTGCCCGGCGCCGGCTGCGACCTCGTCCTCGGCGTGACCACGAGCGACATCTCCGTGACCAAGGACGAGCACCGCGACTGGGGCATCCTCGGCCTCGCCTACCTCGACTCGCAGGTCGCGGTCATCTCCACCTTCCGCACGAAGCGCGGCGTCTCGCGCCGCACCTCGCTCATGCGCACCGTGAAGGTCGCCACCCACGAGCTCGGCCACGCCCTCGGCCTCGATCACGACGACAGCGTCGCCGGCTGCATGATGAACGACGCCCGCGGCACGGTGAAGACCGTCGACGCCGAGACCGGCGTCCCCTGCAAGCACGAGCGCGAGGCCATCGAGTCCACCCTCGGCGTCGACCTCCCCGACGTCACCGCGATGGACTGGCGCCACGTCCTCGGCCGCTGACCGCCTTCCACCCGAGGTTGCCCAAGGGGTAGGGGTCCTCCCGGAGCAAGTCACCCATCTGGGTACCGCCCCAGCTCAAGCCTGCGGGATCACTAGTCGAAAAACAGTCGCAACTCTCGCAGGCGACCTTCGATAAGGCACTGCGTGAACGGACACGTCGCCAGTGTCGGCGCTATTACCGATGTTTCGACGAATTCGTCGACATGGGCACCAGGGGAAAACCCTAGGATGGCCTGCTCGTGACGCGGGACTTCGAACGATACCTCGACGCGCTTCCGGAAGAAGGAGAGCCCGAGGTTCGGTCGCGCCGTCCGGCTCCAGGAAAGGTGTCGCTGACCTCGAGCCTGCGGCCCGCGCAGGGGGGCGTTCCGATCACGAGCGCTGACGATCAAGACGCGGGCTACCTCTCGACACCGGTCCAGCGGAAGGAGTCGGCCCAGCACGACGATCCGTTCGGATGGGATTCGTGGGCCGCGCCCGTGAATCGGGGCGTGCAGGCAGTCGCCGCGGATGGCGTGAGCGCGCCCGGCGGGCGGCTCCCGTACATCGATCAGATCCAGCCGTCGTTCGGGCGTCACGATGTCTCCGGGATCGAGGCCCACGTCGGGGGCCGCGCGGCGGAGGCAAGCGACGCGATCGGCGCGCGCGCGTACGCGACCGGTAACCACGTCGCGTTCGCGAGCGCCCCCGATCTCCACACGGCGGCGCACGAGGCTGCGCACGTCGTCCAGCAACGCGGCGGCGTCCAGCTGATGGGCGGCGTCGGCGAGTTCGGCGACCGCTACGAGCGACACGCGGACGCGGTCGCGGACAAGGTCGTCGCCGGCGAGTCAGCGGAGGTGCTGCTCGATGAGTTCGGTGGATCGGGCGCGTCGACCTCGATGGTGCAGCGGAAGAAGGATGATGAACCCGAGAAGGGCGCCGCCGAGGGCGAGGCTGGAGAGTTGACGTTACCCGATGGCGCGCTCTACGAGATCATCGGCGATTCGACCAGCCTGAAGGTGCGCCGCTCGTGGTTCGAAAGCGGCGATCAGAGCGATCGCATGCGCGAGTTGCTCGAACATCTTCGCGAACGCGGCCCGCTGTGGTGGGCTGAGCTTCCGGCTCTCCGACGTGCTGCGCAGGAGACCAAGATCCGCAGCTTCGGCGGCAAGAAACCGGTCATCCAGGTCGACCTCAGCGCGATGATCTACAACTTCATCGGGCTTCCACCGCGCGTGACCGCGATGATCTCGGGCGTTGGGGATTCGCTGCAGGTCACGATTCACGCTGGCGACGTGATGGTCGAGCCCGGAACGAGGCTTCCGCTGCAGGAAGAGACTGCGCGCACCATCGTCGAGGCGGCATCGCGCTTCACGGGGCTAGCACCCATCTCGGACGCCCCTGCGCATCTTCGCGAGATCGAGGTAGCGGCATGGGGCGGACGTGGAGTCGTTTCGGCGCGGCTCGAACGCGCGGCTCTGGACGCGATGTTCGGCGGCAGCGAGGTGACAGCATGGCTCGACGCACATCGCGGGAGCAAGAAGACCGGGACAAGCGGTGCGCGGCCAGCGGACACCGGCGTGGTGTCCGACCTGACGCCCGAGGAGGCGGCGTGGCTCAAGTCGTGGCTGGCGATGAAGCTCGAGCGCGGCAGCGACACGGGCGGGCTTCTCGATCGAACGATGTACGAGCTCGCGCGCAAGATCGATGAGCTGAAGGATCGCTCACCGGAGGCCTACGACAAGGTCTTCGAGGAGCTCCGGCGTGGCGATGCAGGGCCGCTGACCGCGATGGCCCTCGAGCGTGCAATCGTCGAGGGCGAGGCAGCTGCGCTGGGTGTCGGACGGAACGGCCGACCCACGCTCGATCCTGTTCATCCCATTCCGTTGCCGGCGCGGATTCATCAGAGGGCCGGCAGGGTCGTCAGCGGGGAGAGCGTTCCGTTCACCATCGAAGTGGCATGGCCGCCGATGGTCCTCGGCGACCAGGCCACCGAGTACCGCTACCGCCCGTTCATCACGAGCGTCGATTGGGTGTTCCAGAAGGTCACAGGTGCAACCCACCCCGGGTTGCCGGACCAGAAGATCCTCCCGGGCGGCATGGCCAACCTCCTCGGTATCCCCGAGGAGGAGAACAAGCTGCCGGCGGACGCCGTCACCGGAACCGCGCGCCGGCACCGAACGTACGACGGTGGACCCGAGCCTGAGGACATGCGCTTCCAGCTCGCGGACGGCGAGCTCGAGGCGGTGTGGGAGGTGCACGCGATCGTTCGCCACAGTCACTACTTGCCGGCGCATCTCACGACGCAGGTCGAGGTGAAGACGGAGTCGCGCCTCATGACTGATCTGCGCGCGGAGGCGACGGAGGGCATGGGCGACGACATCGTCGGAACGCCTGCGGAGCTCCATTCGAGCTTCCTCGACGACCGTTTTGGAAGCGACGCTTATAGGAACGGCTTCAAGTTCACCGGCGTTCTACCGGAGGACTTCAGGGCTCGTTCGCCGAAGGAGCAGGATCAGATCCGGACGCGCGAGATCGAGAACGCCCGCGCGATGCTCGAGCAGCTCCGCAAGTCGCAAGCAGGCCCGACGGTCATCGCGTCGGCCCAGCGCTATCTCGACGGTCTCGAACGGATGGACAAGGGAATCGAGAAGGACGAGGCGGGCGGCTGGCGGAACTTCGAGATCCGCGGAACGTTCATGTCGCGCACGCCGGGAGTCTCGGATGGTCCGCTCGATCTCTACGGGCTCGAAAGCGGCGACCGACTCTTCGGTGACGTGGAGGTTCGCCTGCGAGATCTCTCCCGGCGTTTCGACGCCGGCGACATGACGACCGACGGCTCGGGCAAAACGTTCGAGGAAGCGCTCCGAAGAGCGTTCGTGAAGCTGTGCAAGGCGTACCCAGCCGGGCGAGTGTTCGTTCTGGCGCAAGATCGGGTGAGGCCGCGCGACGCCGTCGGGTTCGAGCTGGATACCGGAACCGCCGGTGAAGACCTCAAGGCGAGAGTCTGGGATCCCGCCGTCCAGGCTGCAGTGAACCTCGCCGGCATGGCCACGATGATCTTCTTGCCAGGCTCGGCAGGGATCGTGATGCCCGCACTCGCCGTCTACAACGCTGCCCAGACGATCGACGACATCCACGAGAACTGGGTGCGCGGCACGCTCACCATGGAAGAGAAGACGCTCGGCCTGGTCAGTATCGGCCTCGACATCCTTCCGTTCCTGGGGCGCGCCAAGCCGATCCTCGGTAGCCGCAAGGCGTGGATGGTCCTCGAGGGCGTCGATATCGGCGGCGAATCCGTCTACATGACCGCAACCACGCTGGCCGCAGCCCGACGGATCCAGGAAAACCATGTCGCGGCCATGGCGGACATCTACGCCCAACTGGTCGAGCTGGAGGCCGCAACGCACGCATCGGATCCACGATTGGTCGCGCTGAAGCATCAGTTCGAGGAGCGCGCGAAGCAGGTGCGCAGCGCGACGGTCGAAGCGTTCGGCGATGCGGTGATTCAGCGCGGCACGTTTGTCGCGGCCAAGGGCGCGTTCCGTGGAGCAAGGCAGATCACCGAGTTCCTCGGCGAACTGGGCGGCCGCGGCGTGTTCCTCGAGAAGTCGGGAGTTGCACCGCACTATGATCACGCGCTCGGCCGCATCGTCGGTGATCCCCGGCATCCGTCAGTCGACGAGTCGACCATCGAACGGCTGCTGGCCGAACAAGATGCCCACATGCGCGAGCTCGCGGTCGCTGCGGCGGAGGATCTGGGGCTCGAGCCGGGCCGCGTCGAGGTCGTCGTCGACGTCGACAACACCGTCTCCAAGAGGGGCGGCGGTGTGCGACTCGGCTATGTGCCTGGTGTCCGGCCAGAAGCGGCACGCGCGAAGTGGAAGAAGCAGCACGACGCGCAGCAGAAGGAGTCGGGTGGTACGGACGAGCAGACGCCTCCGCGCCCAAGGAGCGGAGAGCCCGAGGCGTCAGATCGTGGGGCCGAAGCCGGCCGAGGACCGTCCGCGAATGGCATCTCAGATCCTCGTCTCACGCGTACCGGCGATGACTACTTCTCCGACGCCAGCAATCTCCACAGCGTTCGCGAGGAGATGGCGAACGCAGGTAGCGGCGACACGATCTCGCCAATCCAGTACGACCCAGCCACGAACAAGGCGCACTTCACGATCCAGAGAGGCCAGCAGCGCATCCGCGTCGAGGCAGCCGTTGCATCGCCGATCACGAGTGGCGCGGAGCTCGGCTCGGCGAGCAACCGCATTGTTGGCAAGCCGCTCACCAGCGCAGCGGTCGGGCATCAGATTCTCCGCGACGTCAACGCTGGCCGCTTGGAAGCGCTATCCAGCGTTGGCGTCGACGTCGCGCCGGGGACCAAGCTTTCGCAGGAGATCGAGCTTGCTCTGGGGGAGGTGGCTCCCGGCAAGTACGTGATCGTCATCGGCGAGGCCAGGGGCGTTCAGTGGAAGTTCCTGCCGGGTATCAAGTCGGTTGGTCACACACACCCGTCGTTCAAGGGCAACGACCTGCCCGTTGTCGACGGACACAGGCGCATCTCGATCGCGGATCTTCTCCGCCACACAGCGGATCCTCTGATGGCGAGGGAGGTCGTGTTGCCCAGCGCTCCGGACGTAGGGCTCGCAGCACGACAAGGTGTCGCTGAACACCGCGTGACCACGCCGTTCGTGGTCGTCGACGACATGGTGATGAAGCCGGAGGCTGGCTCGGCGAGCGCTCCGCTGGAAGTCCTCATCCTGAACTCGAAAGAAATCGGAAAGCTCCATGACGGCAACGGTGGCTTCCGGACCGTGTATCACGCCACGCTCGTCGGCGAAGTCGACGGGCAGCCTGTCGCGGGCATGCGCACCGAGGTCTGGGCCATCGAGGATCATCGCGTCACTGACGGCAGCTTCATCGCCATGCGGCAGCCAGACGGCATGGTTCCTCGGTCGGCGGCACCGACAGAGAGGATCAGTGACTCGGGAAACACACCGCAGCGCGACACCGGCGACCCGGTTGGAGATCCGGCCCCCTCGGCATCGGTGCCGTCTGTCCCGAAGTCACCGGAGCACTCGAGCGCGCGTGAGGAAGCTCGCAGGTTGGTGGGCTCTGAAGAGCGCATCGAGAGACTGGCGGCGCTGACTGGCGAAGACCTGGCATCTCTCAACGCCTTGCTGCGTCTCTCGGGGGCGAACCCAGGCAACAACGCGGCCGCCACCGTCGAGCAACTTCTGCAGTTCGCATCCGCGCGTGGGGCAGACCATCGCGCCTGCGGCGACTTGTTTGCATTGGCGAATGGAGACGCGTCCCGGTTCGCCACCTTGGCTGCTCAGACGACGCGATTCTCATCACCACGCACCGGCGCTCCGAGTCCGCAACCGACCAATCTCGTTGATCCGAGCGGTGCACTAGACTTCACGAGAGCGAACACCGTGCACTTCCTGGTGCGCCACACGTACCTTCACTTTGATACGTCCGACATCAAACCCGCGAACACGTTCTTCCCACCGGGGACCACGCCGGCAATGGTGGTGGCCGACCTCGAGGTCGCGATCGAGCGCCTTCGCAGCCATTTCACCGCCGCGACCATGCCGATTCAGGGGCAGCTTGGTGTTCAGGTGGGAAGCAAGTGGATGCAGGTGGGATGGCGAACCGAGGGCGGGGGAAGAGTTGTTGGACAGTTCTTCCCTGGAAGCGGGCCCGGCGTCGAGAACATCCCCGCCGACGTGATGAACGCGATTGCCAAGATCATCGGAGCGTGAGAACAAGCCATGAAGATCGAGATCAACTTCGCTGAGACGAACGGACTCGACGGGTCGCTGACGATCCGGGCGGGCGGAACGCCTGATGTCGTCATCGCCGATGAGCCGTGGCATCACTTGATGCATCTCTGCGCGGCATTGCCGGAGCTCGCCCAAGGGCACACGGTTGGTGTTCCCTACTCCAGCATGCCCGGCGGCTACGAGCTCTCGAGACAGGGTCGCGAGGTTGCCGTCAGCGGTGACTATCTTCCAACGGCTGCGTACGACTTCGTGCCGTTCGCGTCTGCGCTGCTTGACGCGGCGAATCGCTGGCTCGCCGTCGAGGTCGCTGACGCAGCCCGAGACGGAGTCGCCCCAGCGGTTCGAGAGGCAGTGGAAGCAGGACGCGCGGCCATGGCAACCGTACCGCCACCGAGGCCAGAGTGAGCGCGCGATGACGATGAACAGGACGTGGCGTGGGATGGAAGCCGTGGTCGACGCGGCAAGCGCCCGCGCGCCCGCTCAACTCGCAAGCTGCGTGAACGACGCCTGCGCACGTGGCCAGTGGTCAAGCTTGCCGTGGTACGCGAGCGAGGCTGCCATCTGGACGCTGGTTCACCCGGACCGGGCGGATGTGTTGCGTGGCACTGCCGGCTCCCTGGTGGCTGCGCTGGAGCGCATGTCGCCTCGCGATCATCCTAGAGAGTCGTTAGCGGTTCTCGATCTGCTGAACGTTGCCCAGTGCCTCGCGAACGGCCCGTCGGCAAGGCTCCAGGCTCTCCCATTCCTTTCCGATCTGGCGCACGCTTCTCGTGGGTGGTCGCAAGCCCTGCAGACGCGGGTTGCATGCGCCTGTTTGTCCTGGGCCGATCTCGACGCGCTTGGTGTCGTGCAGCGGCCAGATGCTCACGTCGACGTCTCGGCGGTCGAGCGGTCACCGGAACGAATCGTGAGCTACCTGCAACGAGCGGTGGAGGCGGTAGGAGGCGGTGAACCGGTTCCATGGGACTTCTATCTGAACCGGGTCGATGGGTTGGTGCGACGTGGCTATCTCGACGCGGAGACCTTGCTCTGGCTTGCCTTCGTCTCCATGTCTCGATCGGATGGTTCCGCGCCGATCGCGATCCGGTTCAAGAAGGTGGTCGATGACCTTCGCGCCGGCGAAACGTTGATCGAACGCCAGCAGGCCTGGCAGGTCAGCAATCCGCATGAACACGCTGATGACCCGATGCCATCTCAGACGATCGGCGCTGGCGAGTACCAGCTCGACGAGCACGTCGCCGGCGTCGGACGTTGGCGCGTATATCTTGGACATCGCACGGGCCGACTGCAGCAACGCGTGCTGGTGAGCTGGGCGGATGGCCCCGAGGCAATACCGCTGGAACAACTCCGCGCCGAGCTCGGCTACGCCATCGCCGGTGTTCTCCCTTGCAGCTTCCTCGGCAAGTTCGACGATTCATCTGATCATCGGGTGGATGTTCGCGACGTCGGGGTTCTCGTCGAGCAGTTGCCACCAGGAGAATCAGCACGACACCGGCTCCAGCGCCCTTTCTCCACACATGAGGCAATCCGACTCGCCGTCTCGGTCGGCAACACCATGGCGCGCGCGGCCGAGGTCGGCGTGCTCCTCACCAGCCTCCGCCCGGAGCTCATCTGGGTGGACGAACGCGATGGGCGCATGACGGTCACCGGGGTCACCGGTCGATCCCATCGCTTGTTCGAGAGCCGATCTGGCGGTGAGTTCAACTCCCCTGTCCCGTTTCCCCGACCGTACGGGGCTCCGGAGGCTGATCACGCGCCAACGGAACGTTCCTTGGTGTTTACACTGGCCGCGATTCTCGCCGAGTGGCTCTCCGGGCGCCATCCATTCCCGGAGGAGTGGCATCACGTTGGGCGGCGGTTGTCCGTGCGCGTGAAAGAGCCTGTCGATCCCGACCTCGTGCTCGTCCCCACGTCAGTCGAAGGACTTCTTCGAGACGCGCTCGATCCTGACCCGGAGAAGCGACCGTCGTTGGCATCGTTCATCGTGGAGCTCGAACGTGTTTCGCGGTAGGGAGACGACCTCCTTCGGAGATCACGATTCTGTCCCTGGGTTTCGCGGTCCAGACGCGCTGTACCGGTAGATGGCGGTTGAGCGCACCACGCCAAGAAGGATGCCATGTCGAAGACTATCGTTGTCGCTCTGTTGTCCATCACTGCGTGCAAGTTCGCCGAGCTTCCGCCGATCGACGAGGACGCACGTCCGGTCGATGGAGGAGGCGGGGGCGGGGACGGCGCGGCGCAGTACACGCTGACGCTCACGATCGATGGCGCTGGTACCGGCGCCGGCTCGATCTCCGTGGAGCCCGGTGGCTTCACGTGCACGTCGGGGACGTGCATGCGCGAGTTCGATGTCGGCAGCGACTTGACCATCACGGTCATGGGGACCGGCTCTCTTGACGGTGTGGCCGGCGTCGGAGGTGACTGCTCCTCCAGTCCTTGTGCCATCACCATGGACGGCGATCGCTCGGTCAACGCTCGGTTCGTCCGTTACGCGTGCGTCCCGAGCTCTGCGAGCTGCACCGCGAACGCGCTCACCGAGTGCGACGCGAACGGGAACTTCGTGACGCACCTGATCCCGAACGGTGCCCTCGACGGCTCGGCCACGACGCTGACGATGCAGGACTATCCATGCCCGATGGGCTGTCACGCGACCGAGCCTCGTTGCGCGGACGTCACGCTCGGCAATGGCGTCGAGATCGCGATGGACACTGCGGAGGTTTCGCCGACGGGACGAGACATCGTCCTGCCGGGTCCGAACGCCCCGGCAGGGACGATCCAGGTTGCGACCCATATGTTCGATGCGGCGCAAGGCCTCATCCGGGTCACCGACACCGACGGAACCGCGGTCGATATTCCGGCTCAGCTCGTGGATCAGGGCGCATCCGCCGGAACGATCCTCGTCCTGAAGACCCGGACGTTTCACCTGCGGGCAGGTTCGAAGCTTCGCGCCGTGGGAACTCACAAGCTGGGGATCGCCGGCCACTTCGACGTCTTCATCGGCGGGACACTCGATCTGAGAGGAGAGTTCATAGCGATGTACGAGCCCGGCGCTGGTGCGTCCATGGTGACGGCCTGCTACGGCGCGACTGCGCCAACCGCCAGTGGTGCGACGGGTGGTGGCGCTTCCGCGTGCGTCGGAGGCGCGAGCAGTACGGGCAACGCCGGTGGGCAGGCACTGACGACGCAGGCCCCGTACGTCGTTGCCGGATGCGGCGGCGGGCGGACGTCCGGGCTTCTGGCCTTCCCCAGCCCGCCCGGTGGCGGCTTGCTTCTGATCAGCCGGACAAAGGTCGTGCTTGCGTCGACGGCCGTGATCGATCTCACCGGCTCTCAGGGTGGTGCCAATCCAACTTATGCGCAGGGCGGTGCCGCCGGTGGCAATGCGGTCCTGATGGCTCCGTCGATCCGTGTGAACGCAGGCGCCATCATCTCGGCGCGCGGCGGGAGCGGTAGTGCCGCCAACGGCACCATCGGTGTTCAAGGCAGCCGCGGGCCTCTCACGGGCACGGAGCCCGCCGCCGGCGCAACGTGCGCTGGTTGCGGCACTGGTGGCGCGGGCGGATACGAAGAGGCAGGCGGCTGGTGCTACGGGACCGCCGGAACTGGATCCGGATCCGCGATCGCCGGCGGCGGTGGTTCGGTCGGATCCTGCGCGGTCTTCGCGCGCCCTGGCGGCGCATCGGTGGCTGCCGGCGCGACGAAGTGTCGCTACACGCTCAGCACGCTGCTCACGCGCTAGCCGGCCACTACTGCGCGGCGGAGCTGCAGTTCACGTTTCCGAGCGAGAACGAGATCGAGGCGTACGTGCCAGTCATCGGCAACGTACAGCCGCCCTGGACGATCGTCGGCGTGCCCGAGAGCAGGCCATCAACGGCCGCGAACTTGACGTTCGTAAGCGTGCCCATGACGCCACCGTTGGGGATGCCGCCGCCGCCGCTCGTGTCAGGGCAGACCTTGGTGAAGGTCACCGAGCCTTCGATCGCCGCGTAGGCGGCATCGACCGTGATGCTGGAGGTGCCCATCACCTGGAGGTTGATGCCGTATCCGACATTCGGGAGCGTACCGAGGTTCTGTTCCGAGAACACGTACGCCATGTTCTCCGTGGTCATCGTTGGGTCGACGCCGATGAGGAGCGCGTTGCCGCTCAGCGTGTTGGTGTTGAGCTGCAGCGTGGCCTGCAGCCCGATGCCGAGCCCGCCTGTGAAGCTGGTCGCAACATCGGTGGTGGGACAGGCGCAGTTGCCGGTCGTGCAGAGCTGTCCCGCCTGGCACTGCGTGTTGCAGTTGCCGCAGAAGTCGATGCTGGTGTTGGTGTTCACGCACATCCCGCCGCAGTTCATCGTCGGCGGGTTGCAGACGAGCGGTGGGGCGTCGACGGGGGCGTCGATCGCGGCGTCGACCGCGGCGTCGGCGACGACGACGGGATCGTCGCCGCCGCAGGCCCCGAGGGCGAGCAGCGCGGCGAACGCGCAGGTGGTGGACAGGGACGCGAACGAGGTGCGTACGAAGCTCGTCATGGTTCCTCCCGGACCCGCGCGCAGCGCGGCCAATGCAGTCGTGACGTGGGCGGCTAGGGTTCTTTGTCGCGTCCGCCGTCTCCCCTCGAGCCGACGGACGCGTCGCAGACTAGAACAACGGGATCACTCGTCGAAGGGCGAGACCATCTTGGCCTCTTTCTCGCCCTTACCGACCACGACCTTCTCGTAGTAGTCGGCCTGCTTGATCCCGCCCTTGATGGCCTCGTCGGCCTTCTTGATCTCCTCGTCGATCACGCGCTTGAACGCGGCCGGGTTGCCGGCCTGGACGAAGCGACCGTTGACGTAGAAGCTCGGGGTGCCTCCGGCGCCGAACTGCTGGAGCGTGCGCATCGAGCGGCTCACCCACTCCTTGCACTCGCCGTCCATGTCGGCCTTGAACTTCGACGGGTCCATGCCCAGCTCGCCGGCGAGCGCGACCACCGCCTCGGCGGTCAGCGCGTCCTTGTTGGCGGGACCGCCGCCCGGGTTCGGCCACGACCGCTTCCAGAGCGCGGCCTCGTACTCCTTGTACTTGCCCTGCTTCTGCGCGGCGCACGCGGCCTGGCCCGACGGCATCGCCGGTTCTCCGTGGATGAGGAAGTACTTGTACGCGACGCGCACGTCCTTGGGGTACTCGGCGAGGAGCTGGTCGATCGTCGGCGCGACCATCGCGCAGTACGGGCACAGGAACTCGTACGCCTCGACGATCGTCACCTTGGCGTCGGCCGGGCCGACGACGGGATCGAGCTTGTCGACGGGGATGCCGTAGGTCGCGGACTCGTCGAGCTTGGGCGGCACCGCCTGCTTGAGGAAGTCGGTGATCTTCTCCAGCTTGCGCTCGACGCGCGCGAGGCGATCTTCGACGCTCCCGCTCGGGGCCTTGGGCGTGTGGCTGGCGCCCACGGTCTGCGGGCCGGTCTTGTCCCAGTTGGGGTTCTGCTTGTCCTGCTGGCAGCCGATGAGGGCGGCCGAAAGCGTCAGCGCGACGACGGCGGAGCGAATCATGGCGCGGATACTAGCCTTCTCCGCTGGGTTGTCCATTGCCGGATCGAGGGCCCCGGGGGGTGGTGAGAATTTGTCAGGGGGCGCGGCCCTCGCGCCGCATTCGCGAACGTCACGTGACCGTGGCCAGGCGGTCGTGTCGGGGGGTAACCTTGGCCCGCGTGCGACGAGCGACCAGCCAGATGAGGAGCCTGGGCGTGACCGCGGTCGCCGTCGCGGCGGCGTGCGGGTGCAGGCCCGCGCCGGTGGCACCGCCGGCGGGGACGATGGTCGCGTCCGCCGGGGCGAATCCGGTTCTGGGCGGCGGCCCCGTCGCGCGGCCCCCGATCGCGGCGCCGGGCGAGCTCATGCTCTACCGGGTCTCGCTGCACGGCTTCGAGCTCGCCGAGTACTCGATCTCGGTGGGGGACGCGACCGAGCTGGAGGGCAACGAGGTCGTGGTGGTGCAGTCGGCGGCGCGGACGACGAAGGTCGCCGCCATGCTCAAGCCGATCGAGGACATCTTCACCAGCTGGATCGATCGCAGCGACGGTCGCTCGGTGCGCTTCGTGTCGAGCGAGCGCGCGTCGAAGGACGACGAGCGCAAGGAGATCACGGAGGCGCGAACGTCGTCGGGACAGGTCGCGCTCGAGGTCACGCGCGGCGACGAGCGGGTGTCGGAGATGCAGCTGATCGCCGGGCACGGCGGGCACGACCTCAACTCGTTCCTCATCTTCCTGCGCGGCTGGGAAGGGGAGCAGGGCGCGCACCTCGACGCCGACGTGGTGCGCAGCCGCTACGTGTGGCGCGTGCGGGTGACGGTGGGCGGGTTCGACAACCTGTCGACGGTGCTCGGCAACCTGCCCGTCGCGCGCTACGAGGGCGAGGCGGTGCGGCTGGTGCGCGACGGCACGATCGATCCGACCTCGGACATCCGCCGGTTCTCGATCTGGCTGACCGACGACGCCGACCGCGTGCCGGTGAAGCTCGTGGCCAAGACCGACTACGGGGACGTGAAGATGGAGCTCCTCTCGTACCGGCCGGGCGAGGCGACGGGACGGTAGGGCGAATAACGTGCCCGCACCGGGCACGGCGGTTAGAACTGAGGCGTGCGCGCGATCACGTTGAGCCTGTTGCTCGGTCTCGGCTGCGGGACCCATTCCGGAGACGGCGTGCGGGTGGCGGAGAGCGCGAGCGGCGCGCGGACCGCGGGGAGCGCGCAGGCATCGGGGACGGCGGGGACGGCGGCGCCGGCCGCGCCGGTCGCGCCGCCGGTGAGCCTGGCGGCGAGCCCGCGCATCGACCTCGACGCGAACCGCGCGCGCTGGCACGTGTACGACCGCGGGCTCGTCCTGCCGGTCGCGGGCGAGGGCCTGCGCAAGTACGACCTCGCGTATCGCTCGCCGTGGCGCGAGCCGATGACCGTCGACGGCCGGCGCGGGCGCCCGGCGAAGGGCAAGGCGGCGCTCGCGTTCCCGTGGATCGACGGTGACGGCGCCGCGACGATCGTCGTGCACGCGACCGGCGGCGGGAAGGTGAGCGTCGCGCTCGACGGCAAGAAGCTCGGCGGCGGCGAGCTGAGCCGCGGCTGGGGCGAGGTGCGCGTCGACGTCGCGCCCGGGCTCCTCACCGGGGGCGAGCACGTGCTCACCGTCGAGGGCAGCCGCGCGGTCGTGAGCGCGATCGAGATCCTCGAGGCCGGCAAGGCCGCCGACGCGCCGTGCGCCGACGGCGGCTGGCGGCGGGTGAGCCTCTACACCGAGCTGCCGGCGGGCGCGCACCTGGTCGCGAAGCCGGCGGCGACCGGCCCCGTGCGCGTGGCGGTGACGGCCGAGGACGGCGCGCGCCGCGTGGTCCACGAGGGCGCCGCGGCGACGCTGCCGGCGGCGCTCGCCTTGCCCGAGGTCGGCGACCAGGTCGTGCGCCTCGATCTCGAGGCCGACGGGTGCGCGCGCTGGGACGGCGCGCAGCTCGCGGTGCCCGCGCGCGACGTCGCGGCGCGGCCGGCGCCCGTCGACAACGTGGTGCTCGTCGTGATCGACACGCTGCGCTCCGACCGGCTCCAGGCCTACGGCGAGACCCGCGTGCAGACGCCGTGGCTCACGGCAGCGGCGGCGCGCGGCGCCGTGTTCCTGCACAACCAGTCGATGGCGCCGTCCTCGCCGCCGTCGCACGCGACCATCCACACCGGCCAGATCCCGCGCGTGCACGGCGCCACCGGCGACGAGGGCGCGATCGCCGACGACGCGCCGGTGCTGGCGGCGATCGCCGGCGGCGCCGGCCTCTACACGGCGTTCGTCGGCAACAACGACTTCGCGATGACGCGGCTGCGCGGGCCCGGCGGCTGGGACGTGTTCGAGACGCCGTTCTATCGCCACGGCAAGGACTGCGGCCCGATGTTCGAGCGCGGCGTCGCGCTCGCGACCGAGGCCGCGGCGGCGAGGCGGCGCTTCTTCCTCTCGCTCCTGCCCATCGAGCCGCACGTGGCGTACCGCTTCCACGACGGCATCACCGACACCTACTTCGCCGGGCCGTGGGCGAAGCCGTTCGGCAAGCGCGTGACCAGCGCGCACCTCGGGCGCATCCGCAAGATGCGCATGACCGACGCCCAGTGGCAGCAGGTCCGCGCGCTCTACGACGGCGAGGTCACGCGCGTCGATCGCTGCCTGGCGACGCTCGAGGAGGGCCTGCGCGCCGCCGGTGTCCTCGACCGCACGGCGATCGTGATCGCCTCGGACCACGGCGAGGGGCTCGGCGAGCGCGGCAACAACACCGGGCACGCGTACGGCCTGAACCGCGAGCTGGTCGATACGCCGCTCGTGATCATCGGCGGCGTCCCGGCGGCGCGCGTGGCGGTGCCCAGCTCCAACGCCGACATCGCGCCGACGGTGCTCGAGCTGCTCGGGCTGCCGGCGGACGCGCGCATGCAGGGGCGCGCCCTGGTCGGCGACACGCTCGCGCCGCCCTTGCCGCGGGTCGTCGCCAGCGAGTACGGCAAGAGCTACGCCGTGCGCGCGACGCGCTGGCACCTCGTCGTCGGCTACAGCGGCAAGGGCGAGCTGTTCGACCGCGCCGCCGACCCCGACCAGACCAGCGACAAGGCCGGCGATCCGGCGGCCGCGATCCCGCTCCGCTACCTGCGCGACGCGGCCGGCCTGTACCTGGCTCACCGCGCCGACTGGAAGGCGGCGACCTGGGGCGCGCTCAACGACCTCGCGCCGGGCAATCCGCTGGCGAAAGACGCGCTACTGTCGGCGCCGTGAGTGACGACGCCAGCGACGACGCGAGCGACGACGCCGAGGAGCGCGCGCGCAAGGCCGCGCGCCGGCGCGCGTGGAACTTCGGCTTCGCCGAGAACGTGCCGCACAACCGCGCGCTCGGCATGGTCATCGAGGACATCGGCGACAACTGGGCTCGCATGTCGCTGCCGTACGACAAGCGCTTCGTCGGCAACCCCGAGACCGGCGTGCTGCACGGTGGCGTGATCACCGCGCTCCTCGATGCGTGCTCGGGCGCCGCGGTGTTCACGTCGCTGCCGCGGATGCAGCCGATCGCGACCCTCGACCTGCGCATCGACTACCTGCGCCCCGCCGAGGCCGGGCGCACGGTGACGGCGAAGGCGACCTGCTATCACCTCAGCAAGAACGTCGGCTTCGCGCGCGCGGTCGCCTACCACGACGACGAGCAGCAGCCGATCGCGACGGCGGCCGGCACGTTCATGGTCGCCACCGCCACCGGCCGCGAGGCCAGGAAGCTGCACCCATGAGGACCCGGCGATGAGCACCGTCCTCGAGCTGATCGCGCGGGCCCGCGCGCAAGGCGAGCTGTCGCTGCTGCTCGCCGCGATCCCCTACGCCCAGTACATGGGCATGACCTGCGCGGTCGAGGACGGCGACCTCGTCACCACGATGAAGTACAGCCCGCACCTCATCGGCAACCCCGCGCTGCCGGCGCTCCACGGCGGCACGCTCGGCGCGCTGCTCGAGTCGGCGGCGGCGTACAAGCTCCTGTGGGCCGCGGAGACCGCCGTGCTGCCCAAGACGATCACGCTGACGATCGAGTACCTGCGCCCGGCCAGGCCGATCGACACGTACGCGCGGGCGACGATCACGCGCCAGGGCCGCCGCGTCGCCTCGCTCTCGGTCGCGGCCTACCAGGAGGACCGCGACAAGCCGTGCGCCACGGCCAACGTCCACTTCCTCATCAAGAGGGAGACGGAGGCGGACCCGAAACCGGCGGCGCCGTGAAGCCGTCGATGTGCTTGCCCGCCTCGAGGTTGGCGACGAGGTTGTCGGTGCCGACCAGGGTGAGGATCCAGATGTTGGCGAGCGCGATGCCGACGAGGTTCACGACGGTGAGCGGCTTCATGTCGAGCTGATCGACCAGCTCGGCGAGGCCGACGAGCAGGAAGAGGGCGCCCACGCCCATCGCGATGTAGTAGCCGGTCCGGATCTTGCCGAGGGTCCGCGTGATCACCTCGCGATCGACGGGGCCGCGCAGGTCGAGCGCGGTCTTCGTGACGAGGTACGCGGCGGCGAGGAAGCCGCCGAGCGCCATCACGAAGAAGCCGCTGCCGGTGACCTGGTACGGGATGAGGAGGACGAGGAGCAGGAAGAGCGCGTAGAGCGGCGTCACCGCGACCAGGAGCCAGCCCGGCACGGCGGAGGAGGGGAAGAGGAACTTGGTGACCGTCGCCGCCCGCGCGACGCCGGGCAGGAGCGCGAGCGCGCGTGGCGCGAGGACGATGAGCGTCTGCAGCGCGAAGAACATCCCGAAGCCGGCGCCGGCGGAGTCGCTGCCGGCGTCGCCGAGCGTCGTGCGCAGCGGGTAGAGGTAGAGGACGAACGGCGCCAGGAAGAACGCGAGCCAGCCGAGCGTGACGAGGCGGCGCTGCTTGGTCCACTCGGTCCACTTCGTCCACTGCCACCAGCACAGGCCGCAGAACGCGGCGTCGACGAGGAGGAGCACGATGTTGAGGCCCTGGAGCGTGCCACCCGCGGGCTCGCGCACCGCCGGTGAGACGTAGGCCTTGTCGAAGACCTCGACCGCGCGCAGGACGACGAGCAGGCCCAGGAACGACGCGAAGCCGAAGAGGACGGAGCGCCGCCACGCGAGGAACGTGCGCAGGGACGGCTGGACGACGCCGGCGCGGTCGAGCGCCGCGGCCTCGTGCGGCGTGAGCTCGCTCGCCTCGATGCGCACGCGGAACGCGCGCCTGAGCGAGAGCGCGGCGAACTCGAGGAACGGGCGATCGGGCCGCAAGGACATGGGCGGCAGCGGCGGGATCTCGAACGGCATCCCGCCCGGCGGCGGGCTCGCCATGACGTCGGGCGCAGGCAGCGGCAGGCGCGAGCCGGTCGGTGGCGCGCCGGTGGTGGCGGGGACGGGCGCCGACGGCGGGGGCGCGACGGGCGGCGGCGCGAACGCGGGCGGCGGGGCGGCGGCCGCGGCGGGGGGCGGCGGCGCCGCCGGCGGCGGCATGGGCGCGGGCGGCAGCTTGGCCGCCTCGTGGCCCGCGAACGGCGGCGGGTTCGTCGAGCGGGCGGGGCGCGGCTCCGACGGCGGCGGCGCGGCGAGCGGCAGCGGCGGCGCGGCGTGCGCCGGCGGGGGCGCGGGCGGCGGGTTCGACGTCGGTGACGGCGCCGGCCGGGGCCCGCCGAAAGGCGGCGGCGGCAGCGGCTTCTTGCGGTCACTCGGAGGGTTGCCGCCGGGTGGCATCCCACCCAGCGTACATCAGGTGGCCTTCACGAACGTGCCCTGCAGCCGGTCCTTCACCACCCCCGGGAACGCGAGCACCTGATTGTGCATGGCCACGTAGACGCCCGGCGGGAGGATCTGCACCGCGAGGAGCGCCTCGGTGAGGTTCTGGAGGGCGTCGGTGTTGCGCAGCTCGTAGGGGCGCATCGCGCCGGTGAAGACGATCGGCTGTCGCGGCGTGCCGAAGAGCTCCACGATGCGCTCGCCCGAGTGCTGGAGGCGATCGGTGCCGTGCACGACCACGACGCCGTCGGTCGCGCGCGCCATGCTCTCCGCCGTGGTCGCGACCAGCGCGTGATCCTCGTCGGTCATGTCGAGGCTGTCCTTGTTGAGCAGCTGGACGCGCGAGACCAGGACGCCGCGCAGCTCGAGCGACGCGAGCATGACGTCGAGCACCGAGACCTGGTTGTGGAGCACGCCCGAGAGCTCGTCGTAGGTCTTCTCGATGGTGCCGCCGGTCGAGATGAGCGCGATCCGTTTCTTGGTCATGATCACGGCGGCGACCTCAGTAGTGCGGCGGGGGTTCGTTGGCCGGCCCGATCGGAGGCCCCGCGTCGCCGCCCGCGCGCAGGAGCGCGACCTCCTTCTCGAGCCGCTCGACGCGCGTGTAGAGCGTGCGGACGAGCGCGTCGAGCTCCACGACCGTGCGCTGCTGGAACGCGAGGCGCACCTCGAGATCGATCAGCTCCTCGCGAAGCGACTCCTGTTCGCCGGCCATGGCGCACTCTACATGAGTTGCTGCACGAGGAAGAAGCCGCCGACCGCGGCCGCCGCGCACAGGAGGAGGATGACGAGCGTGCCCGCCGCCGAGCTCTTCCGCGGCGCCGTCGTCTGCGCGGAGCCCGAGCGCGCGCGCGCGCGGCGCGTCGGCGCCGCGTCCATCCGCGGCGGCGTTCCTCGCGGGGCCGGGCCGGGGCTGATGAAGTCGACGGCGGCCTGGTAGGCGGCGGTCGCGGCGACGTACTCCGGACGGTTGCGCAGATCGTCGCCGTGGAGCGCGACGTGCTCGGGGGCCGGCGCCGGCGCCATGTGCCACGCGTGCATCGCTGGCGGCGCGATCACGCCCGCGTCGGGCGAGACCGTCGTCGCGATCGCCGTGAGCGGCACCGGCATCGCGCCCGGTGGCTGTGCCGGCAGCGCCATCGCCTGCGTCGTCGGTAGCTGCGCAGGGGCCGCCGGCATCGCCTGCGTGGCCACGAGCGCGGGCGTCAGCGCCGGCGTCATCGCCTGCGTCGCCCAGTAGCCCATCGGCGGCGGCGGCGGCAGCGGTTGCGGCGGCGGCGGTTGCGGCGGCAGCGGTTGCGGCGGCGGCGGCTCCATCAGCTGCGTCGCCGCCGGCTGCACCGGCACCACCGTCGCGGGGCCGGTGCCGTGATCGTGGAGCACGGTGCGCGCGGCCGACGCGGCGGCGGCGGCCGGCACGGCGCTGGAGCCATGGCTCGCCATCGGCGCCACGATCGCGCCCGAGGGCGGCACGACGATCGGCTGCGGGATCGCGCTCGAGGCGGCGCCCGCCACCGGCATCGGCACGCCGGTCGACGGTGCCGTGCTCGGTCGCCCGCGCGTCAGCAGCGGTGCCGGCGGGGCCCCGACGGCGGTGTTGCGCCGGAGGATCTCGACCTCGATCGAGGCCTCGTCGACGGCGAGCGTGTGCACCCGCGGATCGAGCACGGCGGTGGGAGCCACCGGCGGCGGCGCAGCCGGCGGCGGCGCGGTCGGCGGTCGGTCGGCGCGCTGCTCGGCCGCGACCGGCCGTGTCTGCGCCATCGCCCACGCGACCCAGCCGGCGACGTCGAGCGCGCTCGCCCGCAGCTGCGGCGTGCGCGCCACCAGCTCGAGGCCGGCGCGCATCTGCGCCGCCGACTGGAAGCGCTTGCGCGGATCCTTGTGGAGCGCCATCGCCAGCCACGCGTCGAGGTCGCGCGACACCGCGCTGTTCAGCGACGACGGCGGCGGCGGATCCCACGTCGCGATGCGCTGCAGCACCTCCATGTCGTCACCGCCCGAGAAGAGCGGCTTGGCCGTCAGCATCTCCCACGCGACCACGCCGGCGGCGAACAGATCGCTTCGCGCGTCGACCTGGCCGTTCAGCATCTCCGGCGCCATGTAGCTGAACTTGCCCTTCAGCATCCCGCTCTGCGTCGCGAGCGTGTTGGTCGTGCCCTTGGCCACGCCGAAGTCGACGATCTTCGCGATGCCGTCGTCGCCGACGATGATGTTGGCCGGCGAGACGTCACGGTGGACGAGGCCGAGCGGCCGGCCCTGCTCGTCCTTGAACGTGTGCGCGTAGTCGAGCGCGTCGCACACCTGGAAGAGCAGGTTGATCGCGACGCTCACCGGCGGCGGACCGGAGACGTTGTGGGCGTGGCGCAGGATCTCGCGCAGATCGCGGCCGGCGACCAGCTCCATCGCGATGTAGTACGCGCCGTCGACCTTCCCGAGGTCGTAGACCTGGGCGATGTTGGTGTGGCGGAGCTGGGCCGCGAGGCGCGCCTCGCGCACGAACGACTTCACGAAGTCGGCGTCGGCCGAGAGCCACGGCAGCATGCGCTTGAGCGCGACCGGCCGCTCGATGCCCTCGAGGCCCTGCTTCATGGCGCGGTGCACCGTGGCCATGCCTCCGCGGCCCAGACACTCGTACAGGACGTACGGTCCGAACTGCTCGGTGGGCTCGTCCCGCCGCGCCTCGCGCATGACCGGCGTATCTTTGCACACGACCAACCACGCGGCTGTAGAATGGTCGACGCCATGACGTGGGGCTGGCGATGCGCGCTCGTGTGCGGCTCGATCGTTGCCGTGGCTTGCCAGGACAACGTGGCGACGCACTTCCCGCCGGGGCTCGAGCCGCTCGAGGAGAACGCCGCGCCCGTGCCTCCCCGCGGCCCCTCGTCGGAGGAGCTCATGCTCGTATCGAGTGACGGCGAGCACAAGTGGGTGCACGGCCGCGGGTTCATCCAGGCGCCACCGGCGCTGGTGTGGGCCGCGAGCAAGGACCCCGAGCACATGGTCGCCGACTGCGAAACGTCGAGTCATGCCGCGACCGTGGGCGTCGAGCCCGGGTACGAGTTCGGCTTCCAGATGCACTACGAGGTCGACGACATCCTGAACGTCGCGTGGGACGAGCTCTGGCGGTACGGGACCATCGAGGGCGTCATCGAGGCGCCTGAATTCGCGATCATCCGCTACCAGAAGGTGTACGGCAGCGACTTCATCTCGAACCTCGAGGGCTCGGCCATCTTCCTGTCCACCGACGTCGCCGGCCGGACCGAGCTGGAGCTCATCGAGCACCTGACCGCCCTGGGCGGCAACGTCGACCACATGAAGCGGTCGATGCAGCACCGGTTCGACACCCTGTTAGCGGTTGTCCACGGCCGCGACATCCCGCCCTGTCCTTGAGGATTGACGGGTTCGGGAGCGACGGCTATCCATGGAGGGTCGTGCCCCTCGTGCGTCTGCTCCTCCCGCTCGTCGCCGCCGTGGCGCTGCTCGTGCAGCCCGTGGCGACCTGGGCGGCGGCGGGCATCGAGCGCGACGTGGCGTGCTGCTGCCCCGATCCCGACAAGTGCGAGTGTCACGACCACGACGGCAAGGGCCCGTCTTCGCCGTCGATGCGTCGCTGTGACTCCGGGAAGGTGACGCTCGTCCCGCCCGTCCTGCTCGTCGCCGATCTGCCCGCGCCCGCGCCGGTGGTCGACGTCGTGCCGCCCGTGACCGTGCCGGCCGCCGAGCCGGCGCTCTCGTTCGAAGACCGCACGATCCCGCCCGAGAAGCCGCCGTTCTAGTGGGCGCGGCCTAGCCGCGAACGATCCACAACAGAACCGCCACTTCTTCTCGGAGCAATCTCGATGCGAACGAACCTCGTGCGCGCGGCGCTGGCCGCGGCATTTCTCATTGCCTCCGCTGGCCTGGCCAGCGCTCACGTCTCCATCTCGACCGGACCGGCGCAGGCCACCAGGAGCCAGAAGATCACCTTCGGCATCGGCCACGGCTGCGACGGCGCCGATACGATCAGCGTGCGGGTCGTCATCCCCGCCGGCATCACCAGCGTCCGGGCGCTGCCCAACGGTGACTTCAAGCCCACCATCGAAGGCACGCCCGCCGCGGTCACCGCCGTGGTCTGGACCAAGCCGGTCGAGGCCGTGCTCGACGCGGACTACGCGTACCACGAGCTCACGATCCGGGCGCGCGTCGGCGACGTCCCGTTCTCGAAGCTCTACTTCAGCGTCTACCAGACGTGCCGCGCGATGGACGGCACGATCTCGAACCACGACTGGATCGCGCGGCCCGGCGAGACCGGCGACCCGGCCCCGGCGCTCACCGTGGTCCCGGCGCGCGTGAGCGGGTGGAACAAGTACACGCTGACCGTGCCGGTCGCGGCGGCGGACCTGGCCGCGTTCTTCGGCGACGCGCAGATCGTCTGGCGCGGCACCGAGGCGTACAGCCCCAACGCCAACACGATGGCGCTCATCGGCGCGACGCCGGGGGTCACCGCGCTCGGCGGCGACCTCGCCGCCGCGCAGGAGATCTGGGTCAAGTACTGACCCGGAAGCAACCATGAAGCGCTTCATCAGCTTCGCGCTCGCCGCGGCGCTCGCCGCCGCATGCGGCGACAACCACAACGCGCCGATCGACGCGCCCGACGAGGAGGACGCCGCTCCGCCTGGCATCGACGCCGGGATCGACGCCGGGATCGACGCGGCGCCGACCGCGCTCGGCGCGTGCCTCGACCGGCCCACCGACCTGGCCCGTCCGCCGACCGGACAGCTGCCCTGCGAGCTCGTCCCGCCGGGGCTCGTGATCAACCCGTGAGGTCCGCCATGAAGACATTGCTTTGCGTCTCGCTCGTCGCCGCGCTCGTCGCGTGCGGTGGCGACGGCCACGATCACGAGCACGTCGACGCCGCCGCCGGCACCGACGGCGCGCCGACGATCGACGCCGCGCCGCGCCAGGTGATCATGGAGAACCAGTCGCTCGTCCCCGGCGAGCTCGTCGAGGGCATCATGACCGGCGGGCCGAGCGACGTCGCCGTGATCCATCTCGAGGCGCCGATCTCGGAGCTCGACTGGAACATCCACGGCCACGCCGGCGGCGGCACCCAGACGGTGTACGAGGAGTACAATCGCATGATCGTCGACTACACGTTCGTGCCGTCGGCGCAGGCCGACTGGTGGCTGCTCCTGCGCAACAGCGGCCAGACCGACATGACCGTGTCGGTGCGCATCGAGCTCTACGGCAACATGCAGTGGCGGTGGCAATGAGGGCCGCCGGGTTGCTCGCGCTCGCCGGCCTGCTCGTCGCGGCGTGTGGCGGCGAGCCGCTCTTCGGGCCGCCGACCGAGTCGGTGTGCCCGCAGGGCTCGACGCTCACGTACGACAACTTCGGCAAGCCGTTCATGGAGGAGTACTGCACGCGCTGCCACTCGAGCGAGCTCATGGGGGCGGATCGCCACGGCGCGCCGTCGTTCCACGACTTCGACACGCTCTTCGGGATCAAGGCGGTCCACGAGCACATCGACGAGACCACCGCGTACGGGCCGGCCGCGGAGAACGACTCGATGCCGCCGGACGGCCCGTACCCCACCGCCGACGAGCGCCGGCGGCTGGGAGAATGGATCGCGTGCGGCATGCCGTGATCGCAGGCGCCGCCGTCGCGGCGGCGCTGATGCTCGCGCCCGCCGTCGCGGTGGCGCAGCACTGCCACATCCCTGACGTCGACCCGGGCGCCGCGACGGAGGCCGCGTCGTCGTGGTGGCTCGAGGCGCGAGCGGGAGCGATCGCGGGTGCGACCGACTTCATGGACGAGTCCCTCGACTACGAGGGGCTGCGCCTCTCCGTGCAGGGCGGCCGCGGGCGGCTCAGCGCGCGCGTCGCGCTGCCGGCATATCGCGTGGCCGACGAGGGCGTCGGCCTCGGCGACGCGACGCTCGCGCTGAGCGGCGACCTGCTCCCGGGGCGCGGCCGCGTGCGGGCAGGGCTCGGCGCGTCGATCGCGGCGCCGACGGGCGACGCCGACGGCGGCCGCGGCATGGGCCACGTCATGGTCGCCGGCGGGCCGTGGCTGCGGATGGGCACCGACCGCGTCGACGCGACGCTCGCGGTCACCCTCGCCAGCGCCCTCGGCGACGACGCCGAGCACGTGCTCCACCGCCACGCCGCCGCCGGCTGGCCGCTGGTCGATCCGATGAACCCGCGCGAGGTCATGGGCGTCGCGCGCGTGGTGGCCCTGCTGGTGCCGGGCGGGCTCCACGCCGGCGCGCAGCTCACGTTCGCGACGCCGGTCGGGCTCGACGGTGAGGACCGCGTCATCGGCGCGGCGCTCCTCGAGCGTCCCTTCGGCCGCTACGCCCTCCACGTCCTCGTCGAGGCGCCGCTGGTCGGCGACCCGTTCGTCGCCCGCGGGTCGCTCGAGCTCTCGTACCGGTTCCCGGGCTGAGTCAGAACATCGCGCGCGCGAGCTCGTGGTCGCTCACCGCGTCGCTGCCGGGGAACGCGGCGAGGCGCGCGACGACGCAGGCGAGCTCGCGGACGTTGCCGGGCCAGTGGTGCGAGAGCAGGCGTGCGGTGGCGCCGGGGCTGAACCCGGCGCGCTGGAAGCCCGCGTTCACGGCGAGCCGCGACAGCATCTTCTCGGCGATCGTCGTGATGTCGCCGCGGCGCTCGCGCAGCGGCGGCACGACGAGGGTGGCGCGCGCGACGTAGCCGAACAGATCGGGGCGCACGAACTGGCTCGCGTCCGCGCACGAGGCCGCGATCAGCTTCACGTCGAACGGGGCCACCGAACCGTCGGCGCGGGGCAGGCGCTGGGTCTGGAGCGCGTTCATGAGCCGGTCCTGCCAGGGCGGCGGCAGCGCGGCCAGCTCGTCGAAGAAGAGGGTGCCGCCGTGCGCGGTCTCCAGCCACACGTCGTGGACGTCGCCGCCGTGCACCACCACGAAGGGGCCCGACGCGCGGTCGCTGCGACGGTGGATCGCGGCGGCGACGCGCTGCTTGCCGACGCCGTGCTCGCCGACGATCAGGACCGCCGGCAACCGCGCGCCCCACGCCGCCCACTCGCGCAGGTACGCGGCGTGGGCACTGTCACCGTCGAGCTCGCCGTCGTCGGCGAGGGTGGCGAGCGCGGCCTCGCGCCGGCCGCGCCGCTCGGCGCTGGCGATCGCCGGCACGAACATCTGCGACACGGCGACGAGCAGCTCGAGCGTGCTCCGCTCCCAGGCGCGGCCGGCGGGCCGGTCGACGACGATGACGCCGCTGGCGCCGAACGGACAGGCCAGGGTCTCGCGCTCGACGCCGCGCAGGTTGACGGCGTTGCCGCTCGCGATGATCTGGTGGAGCTGCGCCTGATCGAGCGGCAGCATGCCCTGGTTGCCGCCGTGCCCGGCGATGAGGCGCAGCCCGCGATCGGCGACGATGATCTGCGCGCGCTCGGCGCCGAGGAAGCCGACGAGCTGCTCGCAGGCGCGCGTGACGCCGGGACCCTCGAGCAGGGCGACGCCCACGAGCGCGGCGGTGGTGAGCGCGCCCGAGGCGTCGCTGCCCTTGCTCGAGACCTCGGCGACGTCCGAGATCGAGCTGTTGTCGGGGACCAGGTAGGCCTCGTCCTGCGCCAGCACCTGCAGGACCGAGTTGCCGATCTCGATGCGATCGCCGATCGCCAGCGTCCGCATCTCGACGGGCTGACCGTTGACCTTGGTCCGATTGGTCGAGCCCATGTCGACGACGAGCGGGCGGCCGTCGCGGATCCCGATGCGGAACTGCTGGCGGCTCACGGCGGCGTCCTCGAGGCGCATGACACACTGCTCGCCGCGGCCGACGACGCCGCCCTCGGGCGGGATCGAGAACTCCTTGCCCTGGTCGGGGCCGGAGACGACGACGAGCCGGGTCCGCACTACTCGAAGACCTTCACGGTCCTCGCCACGTCGGGAGGCAACGGCTTGCGGTTCACGAGGAGGAGCGTCGCCACCGCCGGCGTGATCGAGATCGCGAACGCCGCGAAGCCGGCGGCGCGCGCCTCGATCGGCGCCTCGAGGAGCTCCTTCAGGTCGGGTGCCATCTGGATCGTGGTGTAGCCGAGCGCGAGGACGGCCCAGGCGCTCGCGACCAGGCGGCGGCGCGACGACACCGCCAGCAGCTCGAGCGCGGCCCAGAGCTGACCGAGGCCGAGCGGCAAGGCCCACCACTCCGGCGCCTGGTTGAACGGCATCCCCGCCATCTGCAGCATCATGCCGGCGCTGCGGCGGCCGAGCGAGTCCTCCCAGAGCAACGAGGCGACGTACGCGCCGAGCGTGGCGGCGGCGCCGGCGAGGAGCAGCCAGCCCAGCGCGGTGATGCCGGCGTCGGGGCTGCGCCGGCGCACGTCGCCGGTGGCGACGTCGGCGAGGTGCCGCCACTGCACGAAGCGACGCACGATCGCCGGCCACGCCATGAGCGCGAGCATCACGCCGACACCCATCGCCAGCGCGAAGACGTCGACCTTCGACTCGAGGAACATCCAGAGGGTCAACACGCCGCCGACCGCGGCGCCGATGGCGATGCCGACGTTGCCGTAGCGCAGGAAGTCGGCGACGGCGTTGACCGCGGTGCCGCGCACCGCGCGCGCGCCGACCGAGACGTGGATGATGGAGCGCACGACCAGCGCGACGCCGCAGGTGAGCAGGACGTTGGCCATGCTCGCGCTCTCGTCGCGGGCCGAGAAGCCCAGCACGACGAGCACGATCGAGATCATGAGGCCGGCGAAGCCGAGGATCGCCATGAGCACGGCGAGGCCCTCGAAGCCGTTGTCCTCGGCGACGGGCACGCGCGGGCCCAGGTCGCGGAAGCGGCGCGCGCGCGTGACGAGGAGGATCGCGACCGGCCACGCCATGAGGAGGACGGCGGCGCCGAGGAGCGCGCTCACCGGCGCCTGCGCCTTGATCTTGAGGTAGAGGAGCCACATGCCGGTGTGGGCGGCGGCGGCCACGGCGTACGACGTGAGGCCCGAGAGCGCCGGCGGATCGCTCGGCGTGTCCCGCCATAGCCGGTGGCCCGCCATGCGGTGCACGAGCGAGCGCACGACGCTGGCGATGAGGATGAGGAAGAGCCAGAGCGCCTGGCTGTCACTGTCGCCGCCGTAGCGCGACATCGCCTCCGCGCGGTCGGCGGCGAGCTTGATCTGGCCGAGCAGGAGCGCGCCCATGAGCGGCGCCATCACCGACCCGGTGAGCGACATGATCAGCCCGAGCGAGGACAGCCCCTGATCGGCCGGCGGCCTGTCCTGAGCCCCGTCGAAGGGTCGCTCGGTCTGGGTGCCCACGAGCGATATGTTACCGTCAGCCGGCGGCGAAATGGCGGCGCAAGCGATCGGCGAGCATCGGGAGGCGGTCCTGACCCCAGGTCACGTAGTCGCCGACGCGCCATGAGGGCACGCCCCAGAGGCCCGCGCCGTCGAGGTCGGCGGCGTTGTCCTGCGCCCACACACGCCAGCTCTCGTCGGCGAGCGCGGCGCGGGCGTCGTCCCACGCGAGGCCGGCGCGCTCGACGACCTCGCGCAGGTCGACGTAGCTGGTGAGGTCCTTGGCCTCGGCCCACGAACCGCGCGCTACCGACTCGAGGAGCTCGAGGCCCTTGCCGCGCTCGATCGCCAGCTTCGCGACGGCCAGCGCGTTCTCGACGCCCTTGCCGAGCGGATCGCACACGTTGCCGAACGGGATGCCCATGCGGTCGGCCTCGCGCTTGGCGTCGCGCACGATGTAGAAGCGCTTGTCGCGCGGCACGGGGAGGCCGCGCGTGACCATGGGCAGGATCGGGCGCACGCGCAGCTCGACGTCGAACTGCTGCGCGAGCGCGCGGGTGGGCGCGAGCGCCAGGTACGAGTAGGGCGAGCGGAAGGAGAACCAGAATTCGAGCACCGGGCGGCCGCTGACGCCGGCGAGCTTCTCCGGCGGGCGCGCGCTCTCGGGGCGCGCGACGATCACCGAGGGCGCCGACACGCCGGTGTCGGCGCGCAGCCGGGCCTCGAGGTAGCTCAGGCGATCGAGGCCCCAGTACCAGTCGCCGCCGTAGTGGAACATCGCGCCCTGGTAGTGGCCGGCCTTGCGCAGGTCGCTGTAGGCGCTCGCGAGGTACGGCGGCAGCGAGCCGGAGGCCTCGTTGCCGTGCTTGCCCATGAGGGTCGTGAGCCCCTTGTCGTCGCGCGACCACAGCGCGGTCGCGACCTCGAGCGCCACCGCGAGCTGCTCGGTGTCGGGGCGCGGGCGGATGAGCACCTGGCCGCCCTTGCGCAGGGCGCCGGGGTCGAGCTCCCTCGTGCCCGGGAACTCGACGTCCCAGAACCGGGCGAGCTCGGCGGCGTCGCGCACCGCGTGCTTGAGGCGCAGGGCCGGCGCGGGGTCGACGTCGGAGGCCGGCGGCGAGACGAAGTGGAAGCGCAGGTCGATCGGGTACGCGATCGCGAGCCGCTGCGCCGCCTGCGCGGCCAGGTAGCTCCACGGATCGGCGAGGTCGAAGTAGAAGTCGACCGCGCGGCCCTTGCCGGTGACCTTGCGGCGCAGCTCGGCGGCGGCGTGACGGAGGCCGTCGCTGCCGAGGAAGGCGTCGATCGCAGCGCCCTTGAGTCGAGATACCAGGGTCATGTTGCTCCGGCGTTCTTAGCATCAGCAGGCCGCACAAGAGCGCGGCGAAGCCGCGTTCTGGCGGTCTGCTACCGCGACGAGACTTCCTCGATCTCGAGCGCCGGGTCGGCGGCGATGTCGGCCTCGGTGAAGCGGACGGGGCGGAGCGCGCCGTCGGCGAAGCGCTCGAGCTGGTCGCGGTAGTGGGGCGAGGCGGGGTCACTCGAGTTGCCGTAGGTGAGGAGCGCTCGCGCCCGGGGCCCCGCCGCGGTCAGCTCGGCGGCGAGCACGAAGCTCGAGCCGTAGTTGACGACGTAGCCGTCGCGGGTGAGGCCCGTCGCCGAGGCCGGGCCGCGCGGCGTGGCGGGCAGGAGCGAGGCGTTGAAGTGGCGGTAGCCGACGACGTTGGCGACGCCGTCGAGGTCGTCGCCGCCGGGGACGGCGAGGGAGGCGGCGCGGCGCGGCGCGCGCTGGGCGGCGCCGAGCGGCGCGTCGACGGCGACGCCGGCGGCCCGGAGGCGCGCCTCGGCGGCGTCGAGGGCGGCCGCGATCTCGGGCCGGGTCCGGGCGAGCCCCGACGGCGTGCTCGCCGGCGCCTGGCGGTCGAACGCCTGCTTCCACGGCACGTCGCCATCGATCGCGAGCTCGGCCATGACCTCGCGCCACAGCGCGGCGCCGCGGCTGTCGGCGCCGAAACGTCCGTCCCACGCGGCGAGCGCGGCGCAGCGGGGCGATCGCGCCGGGCGGCAGGCGTCGACGATCTCGGCGCGCAGGCGCTCCGCGGTGAACGAGCGGTTCGACAGCATCGCGGCCGCGGCCTCGTCGAGCGTGAAGCGCCGGTCGTCGCCGGCGGCGGGGTCGTCCTCGGCGAGGAGCGCCAGGTTGGCGAGCGTGCGCGGCGACGGGCGCGGGCCGTCGTCGCCGTAGAGCGGTGACACCTCGACGCCGGTCTCGGGCGCCGCCAGGTTGGTGAAGCGGTAGCTGTCGTTCGCGTTCATCACGAAGTCGCGGCGAGCGACGCGTGGGGCCTCGGCGACGGGCACGGCGCCGGGCGCGCCGGGATCGAACGCCTCGAGATCGAACAGCGGGTTCGAGCCGTCGAGCACGAGCACGCCGCGCTTCCACGCCTCCTCGATCGCGGGCACGACCTTGCGCCCCAGCATCCAGGCGCCGAGCGCGCGCTCCGACAGGGCCGGCACGCGCGAACCGTCGACGTAGAGCACGTCGCCCGCGGCGTCGGCGTAGATCGTGTTGACGAACGGCGTCCCCGAGAGCGCGAGCGCCTGCTCCATCTCGGCGCGCGACGTCGCCCGCGCCATCGCGAACGGCTGGTCGAGCTGCGCCGGGCCGGCGATCGCCACGTCGCGCACGGTGAACGCGAAGCCGCCGGGGCCGTCCCACGGCGTGAGGTCGGTGACGATCATCGGCCCGACGGCGCTGCGGTAGAGCGTCCGCTGCCGCCGCTCGAGCTTGCCGTCGGCGAGCACGTCGATCGTGTAGGTCGTGGGGACGATCGGCAGCGTGTCCTCGCCGTGGCGGTAGCGGAGCGCGCTCGCGCGGTCGAGCTCGAGGCGATAGAAGACCATGCGCGTCGACGCCGAGACGGTGTGGGACCACGCGTGGTGCGGCGTCATGCCGATCGCGACGCCGGGCACGCCGACCAGCGTGACGCCGTAGACGTCGAGGTCCGGCGAGCGCAGGTGGGTCTCGAAGAAGACGAGGTCGCCCTCCCACGGAAAGTGCGGGTTGGCGACGAGGATGCCGCCGCCCGCCGCGGTTCGCTCGGCGCCGAGCGCCCACGCGTTCGACGCCGCGACGAGGTCGCGCCGGCCGGGCATCGGCGGCAGCGCGCCCAGCCGTGGGCCGGGGACCGAGGTCGCGAGCGCGCGCTCGACGAAGCGCGACGAGGTGAGCGCCGACGTCGACAGGATGACGGCGAGCACGTCGGCGGCGGTGGCGGGCGCGACCCACGCGGCGTCGCGACAGGGCGGCGGGCGCGCGCCGGGCGGCGTGCGCGCCAGGTAGTGGCTGTATCCGGCGGCGAAGCCGTCGAGCATCGCGCGCGCCTCGGCCGAGAGCTTCGGCAGCATCATCTCGGCGCGCGTGCGCCAACCCAGATGCAGGTTGGCGAAGTCGCTGTCGACGTGCGCGTCGCCGGGCCCCGCGCCGAACCAGCGCGCCCGCTCGCCGCGCACGCGCACGTACTGGTCGGCCATGACGCAGACGTGCGCCCGCGCCATGGCGTAGCCCTGGCCGAAGCCGAGGCCGCCGCTGTCGTCGGCGATCACGTGGGGCACGCCGTGGGAGGTCCAGCGCACCGTGGCGCGATAGGCGGGCGTCGTCGCCGGGCCGGGCGCGGGCGTGGTGGTGGCCGCGGGCGACGGGTTCCCGCACGCCGCCGCGAGGGCGGCACCGACGAGGAAGCAGCGCATCGGCGCGCACTATACCCGGACCCGTGGTAGACAGCGCCGGCCGTGCCCGACGACCCCGCCGACGCCGAAGCCCGTGCCGCCGCGGCGGCCGCGCTGCTCGAGGAGCTGCTCGCCGACCCGCGCCGGATCGCGGAGATGAGCGACGACGTGCGGAAGCGGTTGCTGGTCGCCGCCGGGCAGCTGTCGCGCCCGGATCGCTACCAGCGCAAGGCGATGCGCAAGGGGCTCCAGCGCCGGAGCCGCGACGAGATGAAGGCGTCGGATCGCGCGATCCTCGACGGCACCGGCATCCGCGCGCTGCGCCGGTTGCCGGTGTTCCCCAGCCTCGGCGCGGTGCCGCAGCTCCCCGGCCCCGAGACCATCGACGCGATCGGCGAGGAGCCGGCCGCCGACGACTGGCAGGCGGCCGAGGCGCGACGCGACGAGCCCCTGCGCGTGCAGGAGGCCCGCAACTGCTACGTGTGCAAGGCCGACTTCCACGAGCTGCACCCGTTCTACGACGCGATGTGCGGGCGCTGCGCCGCGCTCAACTGGGAGAAGCGCAACCAGACGGCGGACCTGCGCGGGCGCGTCGCGCTGGTGACGGGCGGGCGCGTGAAGATCGGCGCGCAGATCGCGCTCAAGCTCCTGCGCGCCGGCGCCGAGACCATCATCGTCACGCGCTTCCCGGTCGACGCCGCGCGCCGGCTCGCCGCCGAGCCCGACGCCGAGGAGCTGTGCGCGCGGGCGCACGTGTACGGCTGCGACCTGCGCCACACCCCGTCGGTCGAGGCGCTGTGCGCGTCGCTGTGCGGCTCGCTCACGCGCCTCGATGTCCTCATCAACAACGCGTGCCAGACCGTGCGCCGGCCCAGCGGCTTCTACGATCACATGATGCCGTCGGAGACCGCGCCGTGGTCGTCGCTCGGGCGCCTGGAGCAGCAGGTGCTCGCGCGCTTCTTCGGGATGAAGGTGCAGGCCGAGGAGGCCCACCGGCTGCTCGCTGACGGCGCGCACGAGGTCGTGCCGGCGGCGGGCGCGCCCGGCCTGTGGAAGTCGGCGGTGCTCTCGCAGGTCCCGCTCCTCGCCGAGGATCTCGAGCGCGGCAGCCACCTCTACCCCGCCGGCCGGCTCGATCAGGACCTGCAGCAGGTCGATCTGCGCGACTTCAACTCGTGGCGCATGACGCTGGCCGACGTGCCGACCGCCGAGCTGCTGGAGGTCCACCTGGTCAACGCGGTGGCGCCGTTCGTGCTCAACGCGCGCCTGAAGCCGCTGCTCGCCGCGGTGCCCACGCGCGACGCGCACGTCGTCAACGTCTCGGCGATGGAGGGGCAGTTCTACCGCCGCTTCAAGACCGACAAGCACCCGCACACCAACATGGCCAAGGCGGCGCTCAACATGCTGACGCGCACCTCGGCGGCCGACTACGTGCGCGACGGCATCTACATGAACGCGGTCGACACCGGCTGGGTCACCGACGAGGACCCGGCGACGATCGCGGCGCGCAAGGTCGCGGTCCACGGCTTCCACCCGCCGCTCGACATCGTCGACGGCGCCGCGCGGGTGCTCGACCCGGTCTTCGCCGGGTACAACACCGGGCGCCACGTCTGGGGGCTGTTCCTCAAGGATTACGCCCAGACGCCCTGGTAGCCCGTGTCAGGGCGCGGTCAGGCTGCTTACAGGCGCCTTACACGTGGGGGCGGGCGTGATGGCACACTGATCGGGTGCGCATCCTGGTCGTCGAAGACGAGGCCGGCCTCCGCGAGGGGCTCATCGATCTGCTGCAGGGCGACGGGCACGACGTGACCGCCGTGGGCGACGGCGCGACCGCCGCCGCCACCGGCATCGCCGAGAGCTGGGATCTGGTCGTCCTCGATCTGATGCTGCCGCGCATGAACGGCATGGACGTGTGCCGGAAGCTGCGCGGCGCGCGCCCAGGGATGCCGATCCTGATGCTCACGGCGCGCGGCAGCGAGGACGACAAGGTGCGCGGCCTCGGCGAGGGCGCCGACGACTACGTCACCAAGCCGTTCTCGGCGCGCGAGCTCCTGGCGCGCGTGCGGGCGCTCGGCCGGCGCGCGCCGTCGGAGGTCACCGAGCAGATCGACGTCGACGGCGCGGTGCTCGACTTCGCGCGCCTGGTGGTGAAGCGGGACGGCGCGACCACGGCGCTCACGCCGCGCGAGGTCGGGCTCCTGCGCTGGCTGCACCGGCAGCGCGGGCGCGCCGTGTCGCGGAGCGAGATCCTCGAGCAGGTCTTCGGCCAGCGCGGCGACCTGCAGACGCGCGCGGTCGACATGGCGATCGTCGTCCTGCGCAAGAAGGTCGAGCGCGACCCGGCGCAGCCGCGCATCATCGTGTCGATCAAGGGCGCGGGGTACGCGTGGGGCGAAGACACGCCGTGACGTCCACGCGGACGATCTCGGCCGCGGTGCTCGTCGTCGGCGCGCTGGCGGCGGTGCTGATCGCGTGGTTCGGCAGCGGCTGGCGATCGATGGAGAAGGAGCAGGCGGCGATCCTCGCCGCGGCGCGCGCCGACGCCGCGGACACCGCGTCCGTGCTCGCCGACGACCTGGTCGCCGAGCTCGAGCACCTGCGGGCCGAAGAGTCGCAGCGGCCGTACTTCCACTACCAGAACCTCTTCCACGATCCGCGCGGCGCCAGCCTCGGCTGGAGCGTCGTGCCGTCGCCGCTGGCCGAGGGGCCGACCGAGCGCCTGGTGGCCACGCACTTCCAGATCGACGACGGCGGCCAGCTGACCTCGCCGACGTTCAACCCCGAGGTGCCCGACAACAGCGCGCCGCGCGCGGCCGCCGACCTGGCGGTGCTGGCGGCGCTGGTGCCGGTGAAGTCCGCGCTCGTGAACCCGCCCGATCCCGTGCAGGTCGCGATGGCCCAGGCGGTGTCGCTGCGGCCGGAGCCGGAGGAGCAGGAGCAGAACGCGCCGGTGAAGGAGAAGAAGTCGACGCCGGCGCCGAAGGGCTCGCTGAAGAACGCCACGCTCGCCGACGGCAAGGCGAAGGACGACGTCGACGTCGATCCGTTCGAGAGCGACAAGGTCGCGATGGCGAAGAAGCGGCGCGCGGTGAAGCAGGCGCCGGAGCCGAAGCAGCAGGTGGTGACGCTGGCGCCCGAGGCGTACGCCCAGAACCTGCAGTCGAACGAGATCTTCGTCAATTCGCGGCAAGGGCAGCAGCAGCAGCAGCAGTACAAGTCGCCGCCTCCGCCGCAGCCACAGGCGCAGGAGCCGGATCCGATCCAGGCGCAGGGACCGATCCCGTCGGGCAACGGCCCGGTGCCGCAGCTGGCGATGGAGCCGGTGCCGCAGCAGGCGACGCCGCCGCGCCCGCCGCCGCGTCGGCAGGCGTCCGCCGCGTCGTCGCCCTCGGCGGCGCCGGCGCCCGGGGCCCCGGTGACGATCACGATCAACCCGCTGGCGTGGCGCGCGGTCGCGCTCGACGGGGCGCCCGCGCTCCTCGCGGTGCGCGTGGTGACGACGCCGGACGGCCAGCTCACGCAGGGGCTCGTCGTGTCGACCGAGCGGGTGCGCGAGTGGCTCGCCGAGCGCGCGCCCGAGGCCCAGGCGACGCTGCACACCGGCGCCGAGGCGCCGCCCGGTGCGGCGGCGACCGTCGCGCTCGCCGGCGTCGGCTGGTGGGTCTCCGTCGACGACACCGCCGCGCTCGCGACCGCGCGGCGCGCCGCCGCGAGCCTGCGCAGCGCCTTCCTCGGCCGCTTCATCCCGGTGTCCTTGCTCGCGCTCGCATGCGCGATGCTGGTCGTCCTCCTCACGTTCCGCGCCGAGAAGCTCGCCCGCCAGCGCGAGCGCTTCGCGGCGGCCGCGGCCCACGAGCTGCGCACGCCGCTCGCCGGCATCCAGCTCTACGGGGACATGCTCGTCGACGGGCTCGGCGATCCGGCCAAGCACAAGGACTACGCGCGGCGCGTGGCCGAGGAGGCGTCGCGCCTGGGGCGTGTCGTCGCCAACGTGCTCGGGTTCTCGCAGCTCGAGCGCCGGAGCCTGGCGGTGCGACCCGAGGTGGGCGACGTCGTCGAGGCGGTGCGCGCCGCCGTCGAGCGCGCCGAGCCCGGCCTCCTGCGCGCCGGCGCCGCCGTCGAGCTGGACGCGCCCGAGCGGGCGAGCGCGCGCTTCGATCGCGACGCGCTGGCGCGTATCCTCGGCAACCTCCTCGACAACGCCGAGAAGTACACCCGCGAGCACGAGGACCGCGGCATCACCGTCGCCGTGAAGGCGGTCGACCAGGCCGTCGAGATCACGGTCGCCGACCGCGGGCCCGGCCTGCCCGCGTCGCTGCGCCGGCGCCGCTTCGAGCCCTTCGCGCGCGGCATCGGCGATGACGGTCCGCCCGGCCTCGGCCTCGGCCTCGCACTGTCGCAGTCGCTCGCGCACGCGATGGGCGGTGAGCTCACCTGGAAGGATCAGTCGCCGGGCGCCACGTTCGTCGTGCGCCTGCCGGCGGCGGCGGTGCCGGTGCGGTGACTACCGTGCGCCGGGCGCCGCCGCGATCTCGCGGCCGCACACGTGCACGGTGTAGGTGACGGGCAAGGACGTCGAGCGGCGCGAGCCGCCGACCCAGAGCCAGTACTCGCTCTGGGGCTCGACCGCGGTGACGACGACCTCCTCGCCGATGAGCGCCGCGGCCGGCGTGCCCATCGGCTCGGTCGGCTTGCCGGCCTCGAAGACGAGCACGTCGAGATCGGCGATGCCGCCGCTCCACACGACGCGCACGTCGAGCTGGTTCGTCGTCGCGCCGGTGTAGAGCGAGAACGTGTCGCGGTCGCGGTACTCGTCGCCGGCGGAGGTCACGCCCGCCGAGGAGCCGGCGATCGCGAAGCGGTTGCCGGCGGTGACCGCTTGGCCGGTGGCGTCGGGCGCGTCGCTGGTGTCGTCGGTCGGCCTCGCCGACAGGATCGGCGGCTGCTGGGTCACCTCGATGACGTCGTTCGCGCGGTGGCCGGCGGCGCTCTCGTCCACCTCGGTGTAGATGGTGCCGCCGGTCATGGGTGGGCAGCGCATCGCCGGCGTGTCCGCGTACATCTCGACGCGGTACGGGAACGACGAGACCGCCCGGTCGTCGCGGGCCTCGACGCCGAGCGTGTACTCGCCCTGCGGCAGGAGCAGCGCGGTGACGGCGTTGCCGGCGCGCAGGCGGGCGATCGCGCGCGGCCCGCTGGCGTCGCGCACGCTCAGCTCGAGGCGGTCGACGTTGCCGCCCAGCGGCGCGCTCAGGCGCACCACGACGGGGGCGCCCGGCGCGACCGTGACCTGGTAGAGGTCGCGATCGACGAGGTCACCGGAGGGCGCGTCCACGTCGATGTTGCCGCAGACCGCGACGCGCTGGCCGGCGAAGACGGCGCCGGTCGGCTCCGACGAGGTCCCGTTGCGGCTGTCGTCGGATTCGGGGTGGCAGTCCACGGGCGCGCCGTCGCTGCCGGCGTCGGGCGCGGGCGCGCCGTCGACGATCGCCTGGTCGTCGTCGCCGCCGCAGCCGGCGACCAGCGCCGGCGCGAGCAGCCACGCGTGCAGGGACGACTTCAGCATGTTCGATCGCTCAAGCTACCGTCGGGAGCTGCGCGTGTCCAGCCTGTGTATACTCGCGCACACATGGTCGTCCGCTTGGGCCTTCTCGCCACGGCTGTGATCGGCGTCGCGTCCGCACCGAGCTTCGTTCACGCCGAGCCCATCGAGGTCGGCGCCATGCTCGGCCCACGGATCTTCGCCGACGACTCGATCCTCGGCGACGCGGAGAACGCGCCGACATCGCTCGGCAACAGCGTGTTGCTCGGCGTCCGCGCCGCGCGTCCGATCACGCCGTGGCTCGTGCCCGAGGTCGAGCTCGGCCTGTCGCCGGCGACGACGCGCGAGTACGACATCGACGTGTTCTGGTTCGAGCCGCGCGCCCACCTGCGCTTCCAGATCCGCCCTGATCGGCGGCTGCGGCCGTTCGCGGTGCTCGGTGGCGGCCTGCCGGTCGTGCTGTCCTCGCGTCGCGGCATCTACCCGAGCGGCGTGACCGGCGAGGCGTACGGCGGCGGGGGCCTCGGCTGGAACCCGGGGCGCGGCGTCGCGCTGCGGTTCGACGCGCGCTTCTCGCTGTTCCAGGGGCGTGAGGGTGAGAAGCCGGTGACGGTCGAGGCGGAGGTCACGGCGGGTGTGTGGTTCGTGATCGGCAAGAAGGGCGCGACGCGCGTGCGCGAGGCGGAGCGGCGGATCGCGTCGCCGACCGAGACCGACACCGACGGCGACGGGTACGCCGACGCGGTCGATCAGTGCCCCGAGCGCGCCGAGGACCACGACGGCCACGAGGACAAGGACGGCTGTCCCGACATCGACAACGACGGCGACCAGGTGCTCGACGTCGCCGACAAGTGCGCGACGGTGGCCGAGACCTACAACGGGTTCGAGGACGACGACGGCTGCCCCGACACGGTGCACGCCGACGTCGACGCGATCATCGGCACGGTCGAGGGGCTGCTCTACGGGGCCGGCGAGGTGACGGTCCGGGCGACCGCGAACGAGGGGCTCGATCGCATCGTCAAGGTGCTGAAGGCGCACCCGTCGGTGCGGCTGGTGCTCGTCGGCCACACCGACGCCAAGGAGGCGCAGACGCCCGCGGACGCGCCGCCACCCGCCGACGGCGCGGAGCCGCCCGATCCCGCGGACCTCGCGCGCGAGCTCGGTCGCGAACGCGCCACCGCGCTGCGCAACGCGCTGGTCAAGCGCGGCGTCGGCCGCGGTCGCTTCATCATCGAGTCCGCCGGCCTCGACCAGCCGGTCTCCGACGAGGACTCGCACCGCGGCCGCCTGCGCAACCGGCGCGTCGAGGTGCAGCTCTTCGTCCCGAAGCGCTAGGCCAGCTCGACCTGATCGGTCTCGGCGAGCAGGTACAGGAGGCGCAGGAAGTTGGTGCGCGCGTCGGGTGAGCGGACGCGCGCGAGCAGGTCGGCGACGGTGGCGCGGCCGTCGGCCATGTCATGCACGCGGCCGAGCGCCTCGCCGACGCCGAAGCCGGCGAGGTCCTCGCGGGTGGTGGCGCGCGGGCGGCGCGCGCTCACGCCGGCCGCCCACTCGTCGACGAAGGCGACGTCGAGCGCGGCGGCGCCCGCGCCGAGGATGCGGCGCGCGTCGAGGTGGAGCGGCCGGACCTGGAACGGGTTGGCGCGCCCGGCGTACCAGCGATAGCGGCCCTTGGGCCACGTGCACACGTCGATGAGCTTGGCGCTCACCTGGCGCGCGAGGAGCCGGTACGCGTCGAGTGGCTTGAGCAGCCCGAGCCCGACCAGCGTGTCGGCGAGCTTGCCCGCGAAGTGCGGCATGACCTGGACGGCGCGCTGCAGCGCCTGCGGCGTGACCGCACCCTGCGCGACGAGGAAGTCGCCGAGACGTTCGCTGGTCACGTTCGACGACACGAACTGCGGATCGCCGTCGTCGAGGTACGCCTCCTTGAGGATGCCGGCTCGACCTTCGAGCACGAGCAGGCCCTTGGCGCGCCCGCGGGCGAGCTTGTAGAGCAGGCGGATCGGCGAGATCTGGCGCAGGTCGCCGCTCTCGGCCGGCTGCGGCCGCGGGCTCTTCTCGACGAGGTTGCCGCCCTCGGCGTTGAGGTCGATCTCGTGCGAGACCTCGTCCTCGACGACGTCCTCGCCGCCCTCGCCGCGGCCGGCGATGAACTCGGCGCGCGCGACGTCGGCCTCGCGCTGCGCGGCCGCCTTGCCCATCTGGGTGGCCGGGCCCGACAGCGTGTTGACCTCGTCGTACGCCTCGGTGACCGTGCCGTCGTCGGCCGTGATGGGGACGGTCGGTGCGCTGGGCGCGGCGGTGACGCGGGCGACGAAGGCGGCGAGGTCGCGCGCGTCGGGGCGACCGTTGCGGTGGAGCCAGCCGGTGAGCGCGTCGCGCAGCTCGCCGGCGGAGGCGAAGCGCCCCGACGGCAGGCGCTCGAGCGCGCGCTCGGCGATGACGCGCAGCTCGAGCGGGACCTCGGAGGCGTACTTGTGCAGGCGCTCGAGGTTGGCGTCGCGCACCATGAGGAGCACGTCGAGGTCGCTCGGCGCGGTGAACAGCCGGCGCGCCATGATGGTCTCGACGAGCACGACCGCGAGCGAGAACACGTCGCTGCGTCCGTCGAGCTCGGCGCCCGAGACCTGCTCGGGGGACATGTAGCCGTACTTGCCCTTGAGCATGCCGGCCTCGGTCTTGTGCTGGCGCTCGGCGGCGCGCGCGATGCCGAAGTCGGTGAGCTTCACGTCGCCGCGGCGCGAGACGAGGATGTTGCCGGGCGAGACGTCGCGGTGGACGAGGCCGAGGGCGCGCCCGTCGGGCGCGGTGGCGTGGTGCGCGTAGTCGAGCGCGTCGGCGACCTCGCGGGCGATCAGCGCGGCGAGGTGCGCCGGCAGGCGGAGCTGCGTGCGCGCGCACTCGCGCAGGAGCGCGAGGAGGTCGATGCCGTCGACCCACTGCATGGCGATGTAGGGCGTGTCGGCGTCCGTGCCGAGCTCGAACACGTGGACGATGTTGGGGTGGTCGAGCTGGGCGGTGAGGCGGGCCTCGTCGAGGAACATCTGGATGAAGGCGGGGTCGGCGACCAGCTGGGGGAGGATCTTCTTGATCACCACCAGCTTCTCGAAGCCGTGCTCGCCGAGGGCGCGGGCCTTGAACAGCTCGGCCATGCCTCCGACCGCCAGGCGCTCGAGCACCTGGTACTTCCCCACGCTCTGAGGCAACGAGCGCATCAGCCGGCGAGCTTATCCCGTTTGCCAGGTTGGCGCAGGCGGGGAGGGGGAGTGACACCGACTGTCGCGGCGCGGGGCCGCGAGCGGCGCAACTGTCCGTCAGCGCGTGTTGCCGTCGTGCGGCACGGGCCGTGGATCACGTCCGGGCATGTCGGTGATCGCGCTTCGACGGCTCCAGACGCTGAGCGGGCCCGCGATCGCGGGGATCGCGGTGGTCCTGTGCGGATGGTTCGGGAGTCGCGCGGTCGCGGCGTGGCGCCCGGCGGAGGCCGAGGCGGCGCGCGCCGAGCCGGCCTCGCGGATCGCGACGGCGCTCCCGGCGGCGCCCCGACACGTGTCCTCCGCGCCCGATCGTGCGGCGCTCGTCACACGCAACATGTTCTGCTCGTCGTGTGTCCTCTCCGCGGAGCTCGAGCCCGGAGCGGCGCCCGCGAGCGGTGTCGCGCACACGCTGCCGCGCGTGATCGCCACGCACGTCGGCGCCGCGGGCGAGGGCTGGGCGACGCTCGAGATCGGCGGCATGGCGGGCGGCTTCACCGTCGGCGCGACGTTGCCGGGCGGCGGCGTGATCGAGCGTATCGAGCGCGGCGCGGTCATCGTCGCGTTCGCCGACGGGACCGAGCGCGTGCCGCTCGCGACCGACGCCAAGCTCGCGGGCGCGACCAAGCACCCTGGGACCGGCGAGCCGGCGCAGAGCGCGAAGGCCGATCCGTGGGCCGACCGCATCCGCGTCGTCGGCGAGCACCGCTGGGAGGTCGACCGCACCCTCATCCGCGAGCTCGTCCAGGCCGGCACGAGCGGCAACCCCGCCGCCCGCGGCGTGCGCCTCCAGCCGGTCAGCAAGGACGGCAAGCTCGCCGGCGTGCGCGTCACCGCCTCACGCACGGGCTCCCTCTCCGCCGCCCTCGGCCTCGCCACCGGCGACGTCATCGAGGCCATCGACGGCCAGCCCATCGACTCGCCCCAGGTCCTCATGAAGATGTACGACCGCCTCGCCGACCTCCGCCGCGTCGACCTCGGCGTCCGCCGCAAGAACGCAGCCGTCACGCTCACCTACGACCTCCCCTGACCCGGGGACGGTGTCAACTTTGACAACTTCCGGATGGGCCTCCGGAAGTTGTCAAAGTTGACACCGTCCCCAAATGGAACACGTTCTATTTGAAGGTGTCCTTGGCCCGGCGGCGGTCGGCGAACTGGGAGGGGGCGGAGGCGCGGAGGAAGGGGTTGGTGGCCAGCTCGGTCGCGATCGTGGAGGGGGTGGTGGGCTCGTTGCGGGCGCGGCGAGCGGTGACGTCGGCGAGGGCGGCGGTGATGGCGGGGACGTCGGGCTCGGTGTGCGCCGCGAAGCGGAGGTTGGAGGCCGTGTACTCGTGGCCGAAGTAGACGCGGGTCTCGGGGGGGAGGGCGGCGAGGCGCTGGAGGGAGGCATGCATCATCGGGGCGTCGCCCTCGAAGAGGCGGCCGCAGCCGGCGGCGAAGAGGGTGTCGCCGGTGAAGACGGCGGCCTCGTCCTCGAGCCACAGGCTGATCGCGCCGAGGGTGTGGCCTGGGTTGTGGATGATGCGCGCGCGTACCTTGCCCAGCTCGATGGTGTCGCCGTCGGCGACGCCGCGCGTGAGTCCCGTGATGCGTCCGTGATCGCGGTCGTAGACGTGCCCGACGACCTCGAGGTCGGGCTGGGCGGCGAGGAGCGCCTTCACGCCGCCGACGTGGTCGGGGTGGTGATGCGTGGCCCAGATCGCGGCGAGCGTCGCGCCCTCGCGCGCGAGCGCCGCGACGATCGGCGGCGCCTCGCCGGGATCGACGACCGCGGCGCGGCCGTCGTCGGCGATGACGAGGTAGGCGTAGTTGTCCGAGAGACACGGCACCGGGACGATCCGCATGCGCGCACCTTACCGCTATATTGCTCGCCGTGAGCGCGAGCCTCCTGTCGCTACGCGGCCTCGGCAAGGACTACGGCGCGCGCACCGCCGTCGCGGCGGTCGACCTCGAGATCGCGCGCGGCACGATCGTGGGGCTCCTCGGGCCCAACGGCGCCGGCAAGACCACGACCATCTCGATGATCGCCGGGGTCATCACGCCGAGCCGCGGCTCGGCCACCGTCGCGGGACATCCCGTCGCCGCCGGCGCGGCCGGGTTCGCCGCACGGCGCGCGATCGGCCTCGTGCCCCAGGACCTCGCGCTCTACGAGGACCTCACCGCCGATCAGAACCTCGCCTTCTTCGGCGCCATCTACGGCATGAGCGGCGCGGCCCTCGTGCGACGCATGGACTGGGCCCTCGGCGTCGTGGGCCTGGCCGATCGCCGCGGCGACGCCGTCGCCACCTACTCCGGCGGCATGAAGCGGCGGCTCAACCTCGCGGCCGGGCTCCTGCACGAGCCGGCGCTCCTCATCCTCGACGAGCCGACCGTCGGCGTCGATCCGCAGAGCCGCCACCACATCTTCGATACGATCCGCGCGCTGCGCGACGGCGGCATGACCATCCTCTACACCAGCCACTACATGGAGGAGGTCGCCGAGCTGTGCGACCGCGTCGCGATCATGGACGACGGCACGGTCATCGCGCAGGGCTCGATCGCCGAGCTCGTCGCGCGCCACGCCGGTCCGCCGGTGATCGAGCTCGAGCTCGCCGGCGACGACGCCGCGCTCCTGGCCGCGCGCGCGCTCGCGGCGCGCCACGGGCCGATCGACGTCGACGGGGCGATCGTGCGCCTGCCGCGGCCGAGGGCGCTCGGCCAGCTCGTCCTCGACGTCGAGACCGCCGGCGTGAGGGTCGTGCGCGTCACCGCCGCGACCACCGATCTCGAGGGCGTCTTCCTCACCCTCACCGGGCACTCGCTGCGCGACTGACATGTTCGCCGCCACCATCAAGAAGGATCTGCAGCTGCTCGCGCGCGATCGCGGCGCGCTCGTGAGCCTGTTCCTCCTGCCCGTCGTCTTCATCGCGGTGTTCGGCGCGTTCTTCAGCGGCGACGGCGGCGATCGCCGCCGCACCGTCGCGGTGTGGGCCGCCGACGCGCCGCGCCCGGGCGCGGTCGTGACCGCGCTCGAGCAGTCGCAGCTCTTCGAGGTCCGCCGCGTCGCCTCGGCCGAGGCCGCGCGCGCCGAGGTCGTCGCCGATCGCGCAGACGCGGGGCTCGTGCTCGATGCCGACTTCGATCCCGCTGCCGGGCGCCCCGCCGAGCTCGCCATCGACGAAGGCCTGGCCCCGATGGTGCGACTTCCGCTCCAGGGCGCGCTCCACGCGATCGTCCATCGTGCCGTCTTCCCGCCGCCGCCCGGCGCCGACCTGCCCGTCCTCGTCCCGCGCACGCCGCCCGGGATCAAGCGCGCGCTGCGTGACGTCGACGCGTTCCAGCTCTCGGTGCCCGGCAACGCCGTCCTCTTCGGCTTCTTCCTCGCGCTCACCGTCGGCCTCGCGTTCGCCGAGGAGCGCCGCTGGGGCACGTGGCGCCGCATCCTCGCCGCGCCGGCGCCACGCTGGCGCATCCTCCTCGCCAAGCTCGTGCCCTACGTCCTCGTCGGGCTCGGCCAGTTCGTCTTCCTCTTCGGCCTCGGCGCCGTCGTCTTCGGCATGCGCGTCGGCGGCAGCCTCGTCGGGCTCGTCGTGCTCACCTTCGCGGTGGTCACGTGCGCCGTCTCGCTCGGGCTCGTGATGGCCGCGATCGGCGGCAGCGAGAAGCGCATGGGCTCGATCGGCTCGGTCTCGCTCCTCATCATGGGCCTCGTCGGCGGCGCCATGGTCCCGCGCGCGATCATGCCGCCGGCGCTCAAGGTCGCAGGCCTCGTCGTCCCCCACGGCTGGGCCCTCGACGGCTACTTCACGCTGCTCGTCCGCGAGGACGCCACCGTCCTCGACGTCGCCCCGCAGATCGGCGCCATCCTCGCCTTCGCGGCGCTCTTCGCCGCCTTCGGCGTCTGGCGCTTCCGCTTCGAGCGGTGACGTTCAGAAGCGGGACTCGCTGAGGTCCTGCTCGGCGAGCTCCGCGCGGGCGTCGGTGGCTGGCACCGCCACGTCGGTGGCTGGCACAGCCACGTCGGCGCGCCGCGGTCGCGTCGCCGCCGGCCTCGTGGGCGCAGCCGCGCTGGGCGGCGCGGTGTCCTTCGCGGCGTCTCTCGCGGCGTCCTCCGTGGCGACCACCGCCTCGGCGCGGGGCGACGCCGGCGCCGCGAACGACTCCACGACGTCGACGGCCGGGGCGGTCCGTCGAGCGTCGCCACGCGTGGCGACGAATCCGACGACGGCCGCCGCGACGACGACCGACGCCACACCCGCCGCGACCCAGCGGCCGCGGCGGCGCGTGGCGCGCGAAGGGGTCGGCACCGGCGGCGCCGCCAGGCGCTCCGCCACGTGCTCGAGCAGCGCGGCCATCGAAGGCCAGCGATCCGCCGGGTGCGCCGACAGGCCGCGCAGCAGCGCGTCGTGCAGCCACGCCGGCACCTCGTGATGGCGCCTCGGCGTGAGGGCGCCGCGCACGAAGCGCCCGACGATGCTGTGCGTCGTCGCCTGGTGCGGGCGCTCGCCGTGCAAGCCCTCCCACAGGCTGACGCAGAAGCTGTACTGGTCCGCGCGCGCGTCGATCGCCTCGCCACGCGCCTGCTCCGGCGCCATGTAAGCCGGCGTGCCGGCGACCGTGCTCATCACCGCCGCCGCCCCCGGAGCGGTGCCGTCGTGGAGGTGCGCGGCGATGCCGAAGTCCGCCACCATCACCCTCCCGTCGTCGTCGACGAGGACGTTGGAGGGCTTGAAGTCGCGGTGGACGAACCCAGCCGCGTGTGCGGCGGCGAGCCCCGCACCCGCGCCGGCGAAGCGCTCGACCACCTCGCGCCAGCCCCGGCGCGTCGTGCTCATCCACTCGTGCAGCGTGCCGCCCGCGATGAACGGCATCACGACGTAGAGGTGGCGCTCGAGGCGACCCACGTCGAACACCGGCAGCACCGCCGGATGCCGCAGCTGCGCCATCGCGCGCGCCTCGTCGAGGAACCGCACCTGCGCGCGCGCGCCGCTCGCCCGCGCGTTCAGCACCTTGATCGCCAGCGGCCGGCTCAGCGCCGGGTCGCGCGCGCGGAAGACGACGCCCATGCCGCCGCGCCCGATCACCTCCTCGAGCTCGTAGCGGCCGAGCCGCATGCCGGGCTCGAGCGCCAGCGCCTGTCCCGGCGCCGGCGGCGGCGGCGGCGCGGCGCTGCGCAGCGTCGTCGCCTTGCCGTCCGTGGGCAGCGCGGTGACCGTGGGGTCGAGCGGCTCACGCCCCGCCACGGGTCACTCGCGCATCGGGTCGTCGCAGGACGGATCGGCGATCGGCGGCAGCGTCGAGAAGCTCTCGACGAAGATCGAGCCCATGCGAGGTACCACCGACGGCGGCGCCGGCGCCGGCTCGGGCTTCGCGCAGAACGAGTAGTCCGCCTCCGCGATCACGCGGACGCGCTCGTTGACCACGAAGTCGGACGCCCCGGGCGCCGGCGTCTGGTTCAGCGCGCCGGCCGGGATCGAGATGTTGATGACGTACTCGACCTCGTCGCTGTCGTCGGGGAACTCGATGCCGCCGATCGTCGTCTCGCTGAGCGGCGTGCCGCCGCCGAACGGAAGGATGCTGAGCGACAGATCGAGCGTGCGGCTGTCGACGTCGAGCGAGGCGGTGCCGGTCATCCGGATCTCGTCGATCGTCGATGGGTCGCTCGGCCGCGCCCGCTCGATCGTGACGAGGTAGTTGCCGTCGAGCCGCGGGAGGTGCTGCTGCACGTCCTCGATGCCGACGAAGGTCTGGCAGCCGGCGGCGCCGACGAGCAGCCCGAGGGAGGCGAGGACCAGACGCATCGGGGCCTATCCTACTGCCATTGCTGCGAAAAAGAGAGGCCGCTATAGCGTTGACTTGTCTGTTATCACGGATAATGCTCCTGCAAACCCATGACGTCGCATGATGCGAGCAACGTGCTGCGACTGATCGGTGAGCCGACGACGTTCGATCTCGTGCTGCCGTCGATCACGCTCGAGGGTGGCGCGCAGGTCACGCACCACGTCGTGCGCGGCTGGCACTGGGGGCCCAAGGAGGACGAGCCGGTGCTGCGCGATCGCGGGATCCCGCCGGGCGACGAGCACCAGCGGCTGGTCACGCGCAGCGCCGGCGAGCTCGCCGCGATGGCGCGCAAGGCGCCGCGCGTGAGCGAGCGGCTGTCGCCCGACATCCCGACCGTGGTCGCGGTGCACGCGCTCACCGGCGACGCACGCGCCGGCGGGCCCGGCGGCTGGTGGGAGCCGCTCATCGGTCCGGGGCGCACGTTCGACCCGTCGAAGGTGCGCGTCCTCTGCTTCAACCTGCTCGGCGGCTGTTACGGCACGAGCGGCCCCGCCGACGGCAGCTTCCCGCGGCTCAGCGACGATCAGTTCCCGGCCGAGCTCGCGCCCACGCGCGGCGGCTTCGCCATCCCGGCGGTCGATCTGCCGGCGACGGTCACGACGTGGGACCAGGCGCGCTCGATCCTGCTCGCGCTCGATGCGCTCGGGGTGTCGAAGGTCGAGCTGCTCACCGGCGGCTCGCTCGGCGGCATGGTCGCGCTCTGCCTGGCCGCGCTCGATCCCGAGCGCTTCGAGCGGCTCGTGCCGATCGCCGCGTGCGCCGCCGCGTCGAGCTGGATCCTCGCCTGGAACCACGTCGGCCGGCAGGCGATCCTCGCCGACCCGGGCTTCCCGCACGACGTCGGGCGCGGGCTCGAGCTCGCGCGTCAGGTCGCGACGATCACGTACCGCGCCGAGCCCGGGCTCGATCGCACGCAGGGCCGCCGTCAGGGTCAGGCGAGCGAGGAGTCGGGCGACTGGTCGTCGCGCGCGCGCTACCGCGTGCAGACGTACCTCGAGCACCAGGGGCAGAAGCTGCGGCAGCGCTTCGACGCGCGCAGCTACCTGACGCTCATCGGCGCGATGGATCATCACGACCTCTCCCGGCGCCCGCCGCCGCCCGAGGGCGTCGAGAGCTGGCCGGCCAACGTCGCGCCACCGCCCGCCGCCTACAGCGGCCCCGCGCTCGACGAGGGCGCGCCCCGCGTCGCCCCGTCATGGGGGCTCGATCGCATCCGCGCGACGACGCTCGCGATCGGCATCGACACCGACGCGCTCTACCTGCCCGCGCACACCGACGAGCTCGTGCGCGCGCTCGCGGCGCGGGGCCTGCCCGCGCGCGTCGCGACCATCTCCTCGCACCATGGCCACGACGCGTTCCTCACCGAGTGGGACCAGCTCGCGACCCACCTCGGCGCGGCGCTGGCGCTGGCGCCCGCGCGCCTCTCGCCCCGGAGCGCGCGGCCCGGCGCGCTGACCGAGCTCGCCAAGCCGTGAGCACAGGTCGCCCGCTCTGGGTTCGACCGGCAACTGTTGGTAGGCTCGACGCGGTGGACGAGACCTTCGACTACTGCGTCGGACGTCTGACCGCGGGCGGCTCCGAGGAGCTGACGCGGTTCCTCGACGCGCAGCTCGCGTTCGAGCATGTCCACGACGCCGGCTGGTACGGGTGGTTCCACGACCACCTGTCGGCCGGGCTCGCGCTGCCGGCGACGTTCGGCGTCGGCGACACGCTGCTCGCGCTCGCGCCCGATCGCGAGGGCGCCGCGATCCGCTTCGCCGCCGACACGTCGGCGCTCGGCCGCGTCCTGCCCATCGCGCTCGCGGAGATCGGCGAGCACGCGGTGCGCCAGGGGCTCACCTACGATCTCGCGCTGCTCGGGCGCGTCGTCCAGGGCCAGACGTCGAGCTGCTTCCTCACCACGATGCGCGCGCGCGTGCGCAGCGGCACCCTCTCGATGGACGCGATGCTCGAGGTGATCCAGACGTGGCGCGCGAGCGGCACGACCGCGGCGCTCGCCGCGTCCGCGCTCCTGGTCGAGCTCGATCCCGAGGACGACAACGAGGACACATGAGATCCAGCCGCGAGGAGTGCGAAGCCTAGCCATGACGACTGCCCGCACCGTCCGCGGCGTCCTGCCGCTCATCGGCGACACGCCGCTGGTCCAGGTCACGCACCTCGACACCGGGCCCTGCGAGCTGTGGCTCAAGCTCGAGAGCGCCAACCCGGGCGGCTCGATCGAGGACCGCAGCGCGCGCGCGATGATCGACGCCGCCGAGGCGTCCGGCGCGCTCCGGCCCGGCGGCCACATCGTCGAGGCCACCGCGGGCGACGCGGGGCTCGGGCTCGCGCTGGTCGCGGCGCTGCGCGGGTACCGGCTCACGCTGGTCGTTCCCGACACGACGAGCCAGGAGAAGGTGCTGCACCTGAAGGCGCTCGGCGCGCGCTGCGTCCTGACGCGCTCGGACGTGGGCACGGGCCACCCCCAGCACCATCAGGACCTCGCGCAGCGGATCGCGCGCGACGAGGGCGCCTGGTACGTGAACCAGCTCGAGAACCCCGCCGACCCGCGCGCGCACGAGGAGACGACCGCGCCCGAGATCTGGGCCCAGATGGACCAGCGGCTCGACGCGGTCGTCTGCGGTGTCGGCTCGGACGGCACGATCACCGGCCTCTCGCGCTACTTCGCGAAGGTCGCGCCGGCCGTCGAGCTGATCCGGGCCGGTGCGGGTGGCGCGTACGCGGTCTCCGACCACGAGGCCCTGGCCGTCGTGCGCGAGCTGCTCCGCGCCGAGGGCATCCTCGCCGGCGCTTCGTCGGGCGTGCTCGTCGCCGCCGCGCTGCGCTGGTGCCGCGACCAGACCCAGGCGAAGCGGGTGGTCACGTTCGTCTGCGACAGCGGCGGCAAGGACCTGTCGAAGGCGTACGACGACGCGTGGATGGACGAGCCGGGGCCGTCGCAGCGACCAGCGACCGGCGACCTGCGCGACCTCGTCGCCCGGCGCGCCCGCGATGGCCACGTCATCTTCGTCGCGCCCGACGACTCGCTCTCGGTCGCCTACGCGCGCATGCGCGCCAGCGACGTCTCGCAGCTGCCGGTGCTCGAGGGCAAGAAGCTGGTCGGCATCATCGACGAGTCCGACCTCTTGCTCGCGCTGCTCGGCGACGCCGCGCGCGGGGCGGCGGCGTTCGAGCGCCCGGTCTACGAGGTGATGTCGCCGCAGGTCGAGGCGCTGCCGCCGACCGCCGGCGTGCACCAGCTCCTGCCGCTGTTCGATCGCGGCATGGTCGGCATCGTCGTCGACGGCGACGAGCTGCTCGGGCTGGTCACGCGCGTCGACCTGCTCAATTACCTGCGGCGCAGGGTCGGCTGAGCCGTTTCGAATTGGCCCACAGCGGCTGCCAGTAGCTCGCGTCGAGCTCGGCGGCGGCGCCGGCGTCGTCGACGATGAAGCCGTACTCGGTGAGCCCCGCCGGGTAGAGGTTCTGCGAGCCGATGTGGAAGGCGGCGTCGTCGACGAGCACCAGCTTGGCGTGGTTGCCGGGCGCGCCGCCGCTCGGCCACCGATCGTCACGCGAGAAGCGGACCGGCGCCACCGCCAGCCGCGCGCACACCAGCGCGTCGAGCGCCGCGCCCCGCGGCGCGCCCGGCTGCGCGGCGACGTGCTCGGTGATCTTGGCGGCGACCTCGTCGAGGGTCCAGCCGTTGGCGTACGGCGCCTGCGACGGCCCGAGGCCGCCGACCGACGCCTCCGGGCTCGACACCACGATGTGCACGTCCACGCCGCGTACGATCGCGGCCCCGAGCGCGTCGAGCACGTCCTCGTCCCAGCCGCTGATCGGCAGGCCGAGCACCGGGATCTCGACCGGCCCCATGTCCTGCTGCGAGATCCGGATCGAGCGCTCGGCCGCCTCCATCATCGCCACCAGCGCGAGGTCGGCGGGGTTGGCGTCGTCCTGCGCGTCGACCCACGCCAGGCGGCCGACGCCGAAGACCGGGACGTCGCCGCCGACGCTCGTCGTCGCCGGCAGGGCCATGTCACCCGGGCAGCGATCCGTCGTCGCGCCGCGGCTCCACGTGAACGCGTGCACCGAGCCGGTCCAGCGGGTGATCCACGAGCGGTTCGCGCAGGTCCAGCGCCACTGCAGATCGGCGAAGCGGTGCGCGTGGCGCGCGATCGAGCCGCCGACCGTCATCGAGAGATCGTGCACCGGCTCGCCGTCGAGGTAGTGCTTGGTCCACAGGTTGTGGCCGCCGACGAGCGCGGTCTTGCCGTCGATCGCGACGATCTTCGAGTGGTTCCACGACGGCGGCAGGTTGCTCGAGCGGTAGTTGCCGACCGACACGGTCACGCGCGCGTTCGCGGGCAGGTCGCGCGTCAGGCGGCCGAGCACCGCCCGGGCGTCGACCTCGCCCTGCACCGGGAACGCGCCGAACAGGAAGCGCACGTTGACCGTGCGTCCGCTCGCGCCGAGCCACGTGATCGCGTTGCGCAGCGCCGCCTCGAAGCGTCCGTCGGGCGGCTGCAGGCTCGTGAGATCGACCGCGCTCTGCGCCGACGTGATACGCGCGTGGAGCTCGTCGAGCAGCGCCGCGTCGGAGTGACCGGCGCACAGGCGGCGTGGCGCCTGCGACGGCGAGCGGCGCGACGACGCGAGCGCGACGCAGCGGCCGGTGGCGCCGCAGTCGGCATCGGTCGCGCACGTGAGGAGGCCGAAGTCGAGATCACAGCGCGCGCCGCTCGTGCACAGCGACGGCAGCTGCAGCGCCGCCGCCGGCTGGTTCCAGTGCGCGGCGGGCGGGCTCTGCACCACCCAGTCGCCGTCGAGCCGGTTGTCGGTCGACAGCGACCACGAACGGCCGCGCTCACCGGCCGCGGTTGCGTCGAGCGCGGCGAGGACGGCCTCGCCGACGTGCGAGCGCAGCACCAGCGCGGTGGCGCCGTCGGCCTTGCCGCCGGCCTGTCCGTCGGTGTCGACGTCATCGGTGCCGGCGGCGTCGACGGCACATGCGGGAGCGAGCAGCGCGAAGAGGAAGTAGGCGAGCTGAGTCCTGGGGTACGGCATGGCCGCGCCGCTCAGCAACCTCCGTTCCACGTGTATTCACGCATAACATCTTGAACTCTGTAGCTCTGATGCTGGCTGGCGCGTGCGCCTGGCAAAGCGAGCGGTCGGCGTGCGTGCAGTCAGATGTAGGACCTGATTGCGCGTCACCACCAAGCGGACGCCGTGATCGCGGCATCGACGTCATATGTCTTCCGTCGTCCCGGCACCTCGCATCGACTTCGGCGTCGCCGCCACGGACTACGCTCGCCACCGCCAGGGACCGCCGCGCGAGCTCTTCGATCGTCTCGAGCGCGGATTCGGGATCGGGAGGCCGCGCCAGGACCTCGTCGACGTCGGCACGGGCACCGGCGTCGCCGCGCGCGCGCTCGCCGCCCGAGGCGCGCGCGTGGTCGGGCTCGATCCGTCGCCCGCGCTCCTCGCCGAGGCCGCGCGCCTCGCTGCCGCGGACGACCTCGACATCACCTGGCGTCACGCGCGCGCCGAGGAGACCGGGCTCGCCGACGCGTCCGCCGACGCGATCGTCGTCTCGCAGGCGTGGCACTGGTTCGAGCGAGGGCGCGCCGCCGCCGAGGCCCGGCGTTTGCTGCGCCCCAACGGCGCGATCGCGCTCGTCCAGCTCGACTGGCTGCCGCTGCCCGGCAGCGTCGTCGAGCTCACGCTCGCGCTCGTCGACCGGCACCGCACGCGCGCCTCGCTTCCGCTGCGGCTCGACGAGGAGCGCTTCGCGCACCACGGCGTGTATCCGTACTGGGCCGACGACCTCGCCGCCGCCGGCTTCACCGCGATCGAGCACATGGGCTTCGACGTCGCGCAGCGCTACGCGCACGAGGCCTGGCGCGGCCGCATGCGCTCGGCGGCGCTGGTCCACACGATGCCGCCGGCCTCGCAGGTCGCCTTCGACGACGAGCTGGCGCGCGCGCTCGCCATGGGCTTCGCCGATCCCGCCGACGTGCCCCATCGCGTCTTCGCCGTGATCGCGCGCGCGCCGGCGACGCGCCGTTCGAGCTGATCTGGTCAGATCTGGTCAGATCTGGTCAGATCGACAGCTGCAGCGTGACCCCGATGTCGAGCTCGACCGGATCGCCGTCCTCGTCGGTCACCGGCGTGAACGTCCAGCGCGGCATCACGCCCTCGATGCAGGTCTCGAGCTCGTCGGCGACGCCCCTGGCCTCGGGATCGCCGACCGTGCCCTTCTCCGAGAGCGTGAACTGGAGCGAGACCTTGCCGGAGAGCGTGGGCTCGCCGCCGAGCGCCTTCTTGTAGCAGCGCTGCAACGTGCTCATGTACGTCGTGCGGATCTTGCCGATGATCGCGTCGATGTCGACGCCGGGCTGCCTCGGCGGCTGGGGCCGGACGTCGATGCGCGTCGGGGGCACCTTCTCACCCTTGTCGCCGTCGACCCTTGCGATGCGCGGATCGCCGATCACGGGCTGGTCGACCGTGCCCGGGCGCGGCCCGCGATCGCGCAGGCGGTCGCCGTGCTCGCCTCCGATCGAGACCCGCGCGTTCGCCGCGTTCACCTCGGCGAGCTGCTTCTCGAGGTCGGCGCCGGGCCGGCGTGGCGCGAGCTCGCCGCCGTCGACCTTGCCGCCGCCGTCGCTGGCGAACAGGAGGTCGGCCATGCGTCGCGCGTCGCCGGACAGCTCAGGTGCGCCGGCGGTCGGCGGCGCCGGACGCGGGCGCGCCGGGCGCGCCGGATCGCTCGTCGCGGGCGCCGGACGAGGTGTCGTCGCGGCACCCGGCGGGGCCTGCGGGTCGGGCGCCAGCGGCGGGGGCTGATCGAGATCGAGCATCGGATCGTCCGCGTCGATGATCGCGATCGTCTCGGGGGTGTACTGCGCGAGCGCGCGCTCGGCCATCGTCGCGTGCGCGGGCGGATCGTTGACGTGCGCGGCGGTCATGACGCCGACGTGCACCAGGAGCGACGCGGCCGCGAACACGGCCATGCGGCGATCCACGCGATCGGCGAGCGTGCCCTTCACGGCGCGCGGGAGCTGCGGCGCGGGCGCCGGCGCGGGCACGCGCAGCTCCTGGAAGAGCACGCGCACCTCGCCCAGCTCGAGCTTGCCGTGCGAGCCCGCCGGCAACGTCACGAGCGTCGCCGCGCGCGTGTGCGCGCCGCGGGCGTCGAGATCGGCGCGGCCGAGCACGTGCCCCCCGGCGGAGACGCGCGCGCCCATCCCCGGCGCCAGTCGCAGCAGGATGCCGCGCTCGACGAGCTCGACGAGCTGCCAGCGCCGCGGCAAGCCAGCCACCGGCAGCGGCACGAGGTTGCGGATCGACTGGCCGATCGTGAACGCGGCGCCGCTGCCGACGACGTGCTCGGCGACCAGCGTGTCACCGAGGACGACGCCGACGCGGAGCGCGCGCACGCTCGGGCGGGCGGAAGCGGAGGGCGAGGACATACGTCCTCGAACGCCCGAGCAGGCGCCCGGGTCTCGGGCGGGTGGGAGCCGGGCCTACACGTTGGCCTGGTCGAACTTGGCCGCGCAGATGAAGTCGTTCTCGGAGAGCCCCTTCACCGAGTGCGTCCACAGCTCGATCACCACGCGTCCCCACGACAGCATCACGTCGGGGTGGTGGTCCTCGGCCTCGGCGATCGCGCCCACCTTGTTCACGAACGCGAGCGCGCCCGCGAAGTCGGTGAACGTGTAGGCCTTGCGCAGCCGGTTGTCGAGGACGGTCCAGCCGTTGCCGAGCTCGGCGAGCAAGTGCCCTGTGTCGCTCGTGCTCAGGGGTGGTGCCCCTGTCGGCATCCTGCGTGAGGTGCGATCGTGGAGCGCCGTCATGCCTACCACTGTACTCGCTTACCTGACGTGCGCCATGGTCTGGGGCACGACCTGGTACGCCGTTCGGGCGTCGACGGGCGCGGAGGGCTTCCCGACCCTCGAATCGGTCGCCATGCGCTTCACCCTGGCGACGCTGGTGCTGGCGCCGATCGTCGCGGTCGCCCGGATCGGGCCGTGGCCCCGCGACCGCGTCACCTGGGCGTGGATGCTCCTCGCCGGCGTGCTCGACGCGGCGAGCTACACGCTCGTCTACTACGGTGAGCAGCGCATCCCCGGCGGGCTCGCCGCCGTCCTCTTCTCGACCCAGCCCTTGCTCGTCGCCGCGATGCTCACCGCGAGCGGCCTGGAGGTCGTGCGCCGGACGGACGTGATCGGTGCGGTCATCGCCCTCGCCGGTGTGGTGCTCATCGGCGCCGAGCGCTGGGACGTCTCGACGTCCCAGGCCGTCGGCCTCGGCCTGTTGCTCGGCGCGGTCGTCTGCTCGGCCACGTACTCGCTCGTGCTCAAGCGGCACGGCGAGCACGTGCATCCGGCGGCGACCACGCTCATCTTTCTCGCCGTCACCGCCGCCACGCTCGATCTCGCCGTGCTCGTCCGCGGCCCGGAGCCGATGCCGTGGCCACCGCCGCGCGACGCCACCATCGCGGTCGTCTACCTCGCGGTGTTCGGCTCGGTGATCGCGTTCTGGTCGTGGCTCTGGCTCTTGAAGAAGCTGCCGCTCATGGCGACGAGCACGCTGGTCTTCGTCCTGCCCGTCGTCGCCCTCGTCGTCGATGGTTTCTGGGAGCACGAGCTGCGGCTCGCGCCCCGCACCTACGCCGGCATCGCGGTCGTCTTGCTCGGGCTCGCGGTCTCCCTGCTCACGCGATCTACTCGTCGTCGTCCGGGCTAGGCGGGAAGCTGCCCGGCGGCAGGTCGTCGCGGCCGGGGTTGGCCAGGCCGAGGCGGTGCAGCATCTTGTGGATCGACATGCGGTCGATGCCGGCGGCGCGTGCCGCGGCGGAGATGTTGCCGTCGTGGTGCGCCAGCAGCTTGGAGATGTAGCGGCGCTCGAACTCGCTCACCACGTTCTGCTTGGCGATCTTGAACGGCGTCGCGATGTCGACCGGCACGGTCATGCTCGCGTCGGGGGACGAGGCCGTGGTCGACGGCGTCATGTCGGTCTTGGCCGGCAACGGCGGCGGCGCGCGCCGCAACGCGGCCTCGCTGTCGGGCGTCTCGGCGAGCAGCACGGCGCGCTCGATCACGTTACGCAGCTCGCGCACGTTGCCGGGCCAGTCGTGCTTCATCATCAGATCGATCGTCTCGGGCGCGATGTACGCGCCTTCGCCGCCCGGCGTCGCCGCCAGGATGTTCTCGATGAGCAGCGGGATGTCCTCCTTGCGGTCGCGCAAGGGCGGCACGTGCACGCGCGCGACGGCGAGGCGGTAGTAGAGATCCTCGCGGAAGCGGCCGCGGTTGACCTCGACCCCGAGGTCGCGGTTGGTCGCGGCGACGACGCGGATGTTGACGTGGACGGTCTTGGTGCCGCCGACCCGGCGCACTTCCTTCTGCTCGAGCACGCGCAGGAGCTTGGGCTGCATGGCGAGGGGGAGCTCGCCGACCTCGTCGAGGAAGACGGTGCCGTTGCTGGCGCGCTCGAAGGCGCCGGCGTACGAGCTGGTCGCGCCGGTGAAGGCGCCGCGCTCGTGGCCGAACAGCTCGCTCTCGATGAGCGACGCCGGGATCGAGCCGCAGTCGAGCACGACGAACGGTCCGTTCACGCGCGGTGACAGCTCGTGCAGGCACTCGGCGGCGAGCTCCTTGCCGACGCCGGTCTCGCCGGTGACGAGCACGGTGGTGTCGGACGCCGCGAGCTTCTCGATGCGCGCGAACAGCTCGCGCATCTTCACCGAGCGGCCGATCATGCCGCCCAGGCGGTCGCGCTCGGACAGCTCGAGCTCGACCGACTCGCCGAGCGGGTCGAAGCGCAGCCGCGTCCCGCCCACGGCGATCTGGGCGCCGGGCTGGATGTAGACGTCGTTGATGCGCAGCCCCGAGACGTGCGTGCCGTTGGTCGAGTCGAGGTCGCGCAGGCGGTAGCCGCGATCGTCGAGCCGGATCTCGCAGTGGAGCCCCGACACCTTGGCGTCGGAGAGCTGCACGTCGTTGCCGCGGCGCGCCCCGATGCGGATCACGGGCGCTTCGATGTCGCGCACCAGCCCGGCGTCGGCGCCCGCGACCACCTCGACACGACAGCGCCGCAGGCGCATCCCGGTGGCGCGACCACCGACATACGTGACCCAGGTTCCTGAGCGCAGGTCATCGACCGGCATGCCCGCGCACATTATCATTTTTGCAGGCCTGCTCGCGGTGTACGGTCCGCGCATGGCATACGCATCGATCCCGGGTCATCTGGCCCGCCTGACCGAGCTCGACGCGGCCTGGGCCATCGCCGGCGCCGGCGCCCGCCTCGGCGCCGTGCGCGCCGCCGCCCGCCGGCTCCACGACCGCCTGACGGCGGGCGGCCCCGCGGTCGCGGTGCGGACCGCGGACCTCGCGACGTTCCCGTATCCGACCCGGTTCGGGCTCGATGGCGCGGCCCGCTCGCTCGCGCCCTTCGTGATGATGCGGAACCGCGTCCAGCTCGTGCAGGTGAGGGTCGGCGGCGAGCTGGTGAACGTGCTGGTCAACCCCTCGGACCCCGAGCGCTCGCTCGCGGCGCCGTTCTTCAGCCAGCAGCTCGAGAAGTACGGCGACTTCCTCGCGCGCCGCGTGATGTCGACCCAGCACGGCACCGTCGCCGACGCGCTCGCCGGCTGGGGCGTCGATCCCGCCGACGTCCACTACATCACGTTCGATCACCTGCACGTCCAGGACGTGCGCGGGCTCCTCGGCACGATCGTGCCCGAGCCGGGCCAGGCCCAGCCGACGCGCGCGCTCCTGCCCAACGCCCGTCTCCTGGCCCAGCGCAGCGAGCTGGCGACGCTCGAGGAGCCGCACCCGCTGCAGCGCCACTGGTACGTCGACGGCGGGATCCTCGGCGTCGATCCGCAGAAGATCGTGGCGCTCGACGGCGACTTCGCGATCGGCGCCGGGCTGGCGCTGGTGCGCACGCCGGGCCACACGATCGGCAACCACTCGATCGCGATCGTGACCGACCGCGGCGTCTGGACCGTCAGCGAGAACGGCATCTCCGTCGACGCGTACGCCCCCGAGGCGAGCGCGATCGCCGGCCTGCGCGGCCACGCGCGCGCGCGCGGCGTCGAGGTCATCCTCAACGCCAACACCAAGGAGCACACGCTCGATCAGTACACGTCGATGGTGCTCGAGAAGACGCTCGCCGATCCTTGCCCGGATCGCCCCGAGTTCCCGCAGCACTTCTCGTCGTCGGAGATGGTCAAGCACCCGCTCGCCCCCGGCCTGGCGCCGACCTACACCCACGGCGCGATCACGTTCGGCCAGGTCGTCACGCGCCGCGCGCCGGCCCCGGCGCCGCGCCCCGTCGCGCAGGCGTGACGTGCGCCGCGCCGTGGCGACGCGTGCAGGTCGTAGGCAAGAGTTATTCGACATCTCCTGCAATAGAATCGCAAGAGACATCGGATGCACGTGCCGGGTTTCTTGACGGCAGCTCGGCGCGCGTGCCAGATCTGGATCGATGTTCGAGCGCTGCCCGGTTCGCCGCTGGATCGCCGCGTGCGCGTGCGTCTGGGTGATCGCATGCGGCGTCCTGAACGCGCACCACACGGCGACGCACGAGCACGGCGTGACCGCCGACGGTGGCGTCGTCCACGTCGAACCGCGAGCGGCGTTCGCCCCGGGGGCGGCCCCGCTGACCCCGGAAGAGGGTCGCGCGCTCCTCGAGCGCGGCGCCGGCCGCGATGTCGCACACTCGGCCTGTCCGTTCACCAGGGTGGCCTCGCCGCTGGTGCTCGCCGGGCGGAACCCTCGCGTTCTCCCCCGCGCCGCGGGCGGCCTCGCCGTCACGCACACGCGGCCCGTCGAGCCCGTGGCCGCGGGCGCGCGCTTCTTGCTGGCGCCCAAGACGTCTCCTCCGTCGCAGACGTGAGCCGCGCGTCCGCGACGTGAACGCCCCGGGTGGGCGCGTGCCGCGTGATGCGCTCCGTCGTTTCACACGGCCCTCACGCGGACGGGTTCCATGCACAGCCACGCCGAGCATCCTTGCGTCTCCCATCACGTCTCTCCGCCGGATCGTCGCGAACGCGGGGTTCGCGCCGTGCTCGGGCTCGCCGCCGTGACGATGGTCGTCGAGATCGTCGTCGGCTACCGGACCGGCTCGATGGCGCTCCTGGCCGACGGGTGGCACATGGCGACCCACGTCGGCGCGCTGGCGATCGCCAGCCTGGCCTACGTGCTCGCCCGTCGCTACGCGACCCACGTCTCCTTCGGGTTCGGGACCGGGAAGATCGCGGCGCTCGCGGGTTACACGAGCGGGCTCGGACTCGGGGCGGCGGCCGTCGCGATGGTCGTCGAGTCCGTGCAACGCCTCGTCGACCCCGGCCCGGTCGATTTCGCGGCGTCGATGCCGGTCGCGTTCGTCGGCCTCGCCGTCAACCTCGCCAGCATCGCCTTGCTCGAGCAGCGCGGCGAGCACGGGCACGAACACGCGCACCACCCGCACGAGCGCCACCATCACGATCACAACCACCGGGCGGTCGTCGTCCACGTCATCGCGGACGCCCTGACCAGCGCCCTGGCCATCGTCGCGATCATCGTGGGCTACGTGTCGGGCGCCGCGTGGCTCGACGCGATCACCGGGATCGTGGGCGCCGCCGTGATCCTGCACTGGGTCGCCTCCTTGTGTCGGACCGCCTCCGCGGACCTCCTCGACGTCGATCCGGCCGGCGAGCGACAGCGAGCGGTCCGTGCCGCGCTCGAGGCGATGGAGGACGTGCGGGTCGTCGATCTGCACGTGTGGCCCCTCGGCGGCGGCCGACACGGCTGCGTCGCGACCCTCCTGGCGGCGGCGCCGCTCGAGGCCGAGGCCTACCGGGAGCGCGTGCTCGCGTCGGGTCAGATCGCCCATCTCACGATCGAGGTGCGCCGCTGCGGCGGCGAGCACTCGGCGCCCTTGCGCGCGGCGTGAGTCGAACAACTTGCTAGTGTAGTTTCATTGCATTTGCATACGAGATGCTAGTAAAGAAGGGCATGGCCGCCGCGGAACGCATTCCGGTCACCGTGCTCACGGGATTCCTGGGCGCGGGCAAGACCACGCTCCTCAACCGGATCCTGACCGAGCACCACGGTCAGCGGATCGCCGTCATCGAGAACGAGTTCGGCGAGATCGGGATCGATCAAGCGCTCGTGATCAAGGCGGACGAAGAGATCTTCGAGATGAACAACGGCTGCATCTGTTGCACGGTACGCGGCGACCTGATCCGCGTCCTCGGCAACCTGATGAAGCGGCGCGACAAGTTCGACCGGATCATGGTGGAGACGACCGGGATGGCCAACCCCGGCCCGGTCGCGCAGACGTTCTTCGTCGACGAGGAGATCCGGGAGGACTTTCGCCTCGACGGCATCGTGACGCTGGTCGATGCGAAGCACCTCGACCTGCACCTGGGCAGCCAGGCCGAGGCGTACGAGCAGGTGGCGTTCGCCGACGTGATCGTGGTGAACAAGATCGATCTCGTCGATCCGCCCAAGCTCGCCGAGATCGAGCGGCGGGTGCGCGCGATCAACGGGATGGCTCGCATGCTGAAGGGTCGCCACGGCGACGTGCCGCTGCAGCACGTGCTCGACGTCGGAGGGTTCGACCTCGCGCGCGCGCTCGAGGTGCGCCCGACCTTCCTCGAGCCGGAGTATCCCTTCGAGTGGGTCGGCGTGTACCGGCTGGAGCCGGGGGCGCACCGGCTCGTGCTCGCCCCGGGGCCCGATCCGACGATGCGCGTGCTGGTCGCGCCGATCCCCGACGCGCGCGACGCCAGCGTGGACGCGGCGGCGGAGCGAGCGCTTCGCGCGATGGCGGAGCGGCTCCCGCGGGTGGCGCCACCTGCCTCCCTCGCCGTGGGGCGCGCCGTCGAGCTGGCGCTCGAGGGCCGCCCGCCCTGGTCGTTCGAGCTGCCGGTCGCCGCCGCCGGTCATCACGCGATCGTCACCCAGCACCTGCCGTTCGAGTTCGAGCTGCAGGTCACGGACGCGCAGGGGCGCGCGCACGCCCCGGCGCGGGAGCGCGAGTTCGTCGCGGGTCACGTCCACGACGAAGCCGTGGGCTCGGTCGGGCTGGCGTTCGACCGTCCCTTCGACCTCAGGCGCCTCAACACCTGGATGGGGGCGCTCCTGCGCGAGCAGGGCAACGACATCTTTCGCATGAAGGGCATCGTCGCGATCGACGGTTCGGACTGGCGCTACGTCTTCCAGGGCGTGCACATGTTGTTCGACGGAAGCCCGGGGCCCGCGTGGGAGGACGGGGAGCGTCGCAGCCAGCTCGTCTTCATCGGGCGGGGGCTCGATCGCGAGCTGCTCCGAGAAGGGCTCGCGTCGTGCCTCGTCTGAGCGAACGCGTCGCGCAGGCGCGAGCCCAGGGCCCGACGGTCACGACGATCCACGGGTACCCGAGCACGATCTCCTGGTCGCGGGGGGGCGACATCCTCGCGGTGGGCGCGGACGACGGGGACGTGGAGCTCATCTTCGTCGCGACCGACCAGCCACGGCAGCGTGTTCGCGCGCACGTGGGGCCGGTGCAGTCGATCGCCTGGCATCCCGCGCGAAAGGCGCTGCTCACGACCGGCCAGGACGGCGCGATCCGCCTGTGGGAGTGGCCGTTCTCGAGCGCCACCGACCTGCGGGACGCCGGCGAGCTGTGGGCCGATCACGCATGCTGGTCGCCCGACGGCGAGCGTGCCGCGGTCGCGATCGGCACGCGTGCGTACGTGTTCGCCGGTTCGAACGAGGTGGTCGTCGGACCGGTCGCCTCGACGATCACCGGCCTCGCCTTCACGCCGAGCGGCAAGAGCCTGGGCATCGCGTGTTACGGCGGGATCTCGCTGTTCGATCCGCGCACCGGCCAGCCCACACGCCGGCTGCCGTGGAAGGGCGCGATGCTCTCGATCGCGTTCTCGCCGGAAGGGGGCATCGTGGCCGGTGGATGTCAGGACAACAGCGTCCATTTCTGGCGCATCGCCTCCGGTCGGGACGCGCAGATGACGGGGTTCCCGGCCAAGCCGCGTGGCGTCGCCTTCAACCACGATGGCCGCTGGCTGGCGACGGCGGGCGACGCGACGATCACGCTCTGGCCGTTCGATCGGCGCGGCCCCGAGGGGAGAGCGCCGCTTCAGCTCGCCGGCCATGGTGACCTGGTCACGGATCTGGCCTACGCGCCGCTCGTCGATCTCTTGCTCTCGGGCGCCCGGGACGGGACGGTGGGCCTGTGGGCGCCGCCGAAGCTCACGTCGCCGGCGTCGCTGGCGAAGCTGTCCGGGAAGGTCACGCGCGTCGCCTGGGGCGCCGATGTCGGCGCGATGGTGCTGCGCTGGGCGGCCGCCGACGAGCACGGCCGCGTGCTCGTGGGGCAGGTGTGATGCTCACCGCCGTCGCGCTCGGGCTGGCGCAAGGCGTGCGGCATTCGATCGAACCGGACCACGTCGCCGCCGTCTCGGTCCTCATCCGCGAGGAAGCGAAGGTGTGGCGGAGCACTTGGCTGGGAGCGATCTGGGGCTTCGGCCACTCGCTGTCGCTCCTGGCGATGAGCGTCGCGCTCGTCGCCTTCGGCGCCGCGCTCCCGGACTCGCTCGATCGGGCGTTCGCCCTGATCGTCGCGCTCGTCCTCATCGCGCTCGGCGTGCGTTCGCTGTGGTGGACGCACGCCGGAGCTGACCGGAAGGTGCGCACCCCGCTGCAGGCGCTGGTGGTGGGTGCCGTGCACGGCCTCGCGGGGACCAGCGCGCTGACCGCCACCGTGTTCGCGGCGCTGCCATCGACGAGCGCGCGCCTGACGTACATCTCGCTCTTCGGGATCGGTTCGATCGTGGGCATGGCGTCGATGTCCGGGCTCGCCGGGCTGTGGCTCGGACGCGTGGTCCGCCCCTGGCTCATGACCACGCTCCGCTTCGCCATCGGCGGCCTGTCGATCGCGATCGGTGTCTTGACCGGTCTCGACGCGCTGGCCCCATCATGACGCTGGCACCGACCTGGATGGTCGAGCGGGTCGTGTTGCCGCACGCGCAGGCCACCGCGCTGTGGCCCCTGCGAGCGCGCGCCTTCGACGCCGTCTCGCCGCGGCCCGTGCTCGGCGACCATCACGCCTTCACCCTGGCGCGTCGCCTCGATCTGTCCCTGTCCGGCGTCTCGCCGGGGCGAGCCGGGGCCATCGCCATGCGCTCGCGCGTGATCGATGACTGGGTCCGGGCGTTCCTCGCGCGCCGCCGCGTCGCCACGGTCGTCGAGATCGGCGTCGGCCTCGACACCCGCTTCGAACGGATCGACGCAGGGACCCAGCAATGGATCGACCTCGACCTTCCGCCCATCGTGGAGCTCCGCCGATCCTTCTTGGCGGCCAGCCCGCGCCGCGCGCACGTGCCGGCCTCGGCCGCGGACGAGCGCTGGCTCGATCGGGTCGAGCGGTCTCCGCCGCCCTACTGCTTCGTCTTCGAGGCGGTCCTGGCCTATCTACCGCCGGCGGAGGTGCCCCGCATCTTCGCGCGGCTCGCCGAGCGGTTCCGCGGCGCCACGTTGATCGTCGATGCGCCCCGGACGTGGTCGGACGCCGCCGGCGTCCGCGCGATCGAGCGCTGGGGTACGGGGATCAGCATGGAAGAAGAGGCGCGCGCTCACCGCGCCGCCCGCTTCCGGGTGGGCGACGCGGCTCACTCGCAGACGTACTCGCCGGCCTGTCCGGCGCCGTTCCGGCACGGTCCCTCGTAGTCCTCGCAGCGATAGGCGGGAGCGAGTCGCTCGCGAGGACCGTCGCCGCACCGACAGAAGCAGTGCACCGACTCGTCGTGGTCGGCGCCGATGTCGAGGCTGCCCGCGCCGAACGGATCCTGATCGAACTCCTCGCCGCACGGGCAACGCGCTTCGGAGATCATGCACGCGGCGACCCAGGTGATCGCGATGATCGCCAGCGTCCGCATCGCGCGATTCTATCAGGGCGCGCGGGGCTCAGGTGCGCCGGCGCAATCCGACCAGGCTCGTGACCGCGAGCGCGAGACCTCCCACGAGCAGGACGATGGCCAGGGAGATGCGAAGCCAGGGTCGCTCGCGCAGGCCCGGGACGTCGAAGGAGTGGAGCCCGTGATAGAGCCAGCGTTCGGCGCGCGCGCGAGGCCCGTAGCGCGCGATCGGGCGGCCGTCGCGGGCGCCGACGTAGATCCGTGTCGCGCCGCCGTCCGCGAGCACGACTCGGACCATCTCCTCCTCGGTGCGGCCGCCGTGAAGCGAAGGATAGACGTAGCCGTCATCGCGGATGGCGGCCGACGGCGCGTCGATCGGGAGGCCCGCGGCCCGCAAGCGCGCGACGACCTCCGCGCCCGTCACGTGTGTCCTCGTCGCGCCGCTGACGGCGTCGACGATCCGGCTGGTGGAGGGCGACTCCCGGCAGATCCAGGTCGCCCGGCCCAGCACGGCGCGGAGCTCGAGCTCGCGCACGACGAGCGGGGCGCATGCCGCGAGCGCCGCCGCAGGGCCCACGGCGATCGTCGGTGACGCCGGGTCGACCGTGCCCCCGAGCGCCGCGATCTCGGACGCCGCCGGTGCGCTGCCCGGGCTCCAGCGGAAGGGGCCGAGCGAGAGCGCCCCGCTGAAGAACCAGGTGAAGGTGAAGAGCCCGAAGGTCAGCCCGAGGTAGTGATGGGCGCGCAGCCAGGGGCGCGCGAACGGGCTGCGCCCGCGCCGCAGCGACCACAGACCGAGCGCGAGCCCCGAGGCCGTCGACACCATGCCGATGACCGCCAGCCCGAGCACGAGCTGCCGCCACGCCGCGCGGTGCTCGACCAGGGCCGCCGGATAGATCCAGTGCGGGATCGGCCCGAGCCAGGCCAGCACGCGTTCGCGACGCGTCGTCCGCTGCACGATCTCGCCGCTGGCGAGCGCCACGTGGACGACGACGCCGTCGCCGTTCACGAGCCGGGCCATCGGCAGGTGCGCCCGATGCGACGGATAGAGCGTGAACTGATCGGGCCGGACCAGGACGCTGTCGAGCCGTGGCGCGCGGGCGACGTCCGCCGGCACCAGCGCGGCGACCTCGTGCGCCCGCAACGGCGCCAGCGTCCGGCCGTCGAGCTCGAGGGTCCGCGGTCCCGACGGGCCACGGACGTCGACGACGACGCGGTCGCCGAGCATGCGATAGCGCAGCGCCTCGGTCGCGGGGATCGCCAGCGGTCGATCGGGAAGCGCCGCGAGCGGCGCGCGCCACGCCAGGCGGTCGCCTGCGTCGACGCTGGGATAGGTCACGAACAGCATGACCACACCGGACGCGAACCACACGAGGGCGCACGTGGCGCCGATCCAGGCCGCGGCGCGGTGCACCCGAGCCACCGCGCGCCGCGCTCGCCAGGGAATCCGGCGCCGCCGCGTCGCCGGCGCGCTCACCGCGATCGCTCGATCTGGAACAGGAGCGTGCGCGGGCTGCCCGGCGTGACCTGGGTGTCGTAGATCGTCGCGACGTAGTAGCGGCCGCGGTCGTCGAGCACGTTCCGGTCGAGGAGGTTCTTGCCGACGAGCGACAGCGTCCAGGCGCCGCGCTCGATCGAGGCGGCGCCGTCGACGACGAGGTAGGCCGGCAGCGGCGTGGTGTTGGCCCGATCGGCGAAGGCGCGGCCGGCGTAGCGTCCACCCAGGCCGAGCTCGAGCCCGGCCGGGCCGTTCCACGATCCCCATCCGGTCAGGGTGTGACGGGGCACGTCGGGTAGGCGGCGACCGGCAAGATCCTCGTCGGCGGTGGTGTACGTGGTGTACGCGGCGTTGACGAGCGCGTAGCCGGCATCGAAGCTCACCCGGGAGAAGCGGCCCTCCAGCTCGAGCTCGGCGCCCAGCGACCGGGCGCGCCCCGCCTGCTCGTAGACCATCATCGGGCGCGAGACCAGCATGTTGCGCTTGGTGATGTGGAACGCGGCGGCGTGGAGCGAGAACCGCGGATCGAGGGCGAGCCGCGCACCGAGCTCGAGCTGACGTCCGGTCTCGGGCTCGAACGACGTGAAGCCCTCGGGGACGCGCGACGGCGCCACGGGCCGCACGCTGGTGGTGAACGACGCGTAGGGGGCGAGCGCTGCGCTGGCGAGGTAGACGACGCCGGCGCGGAACGACGGCGCCACGACGGTCTGTTCGAACGGCGTACCCGGTTCGGTCACGAGACCGGTGCCGGGGTCGAGCGCGTCGCGCACGCGGCGTACGCCGTAGATGTCGACGCGCCCGCCGCCGACCGCGCGCCACTTGCCGATCGCCATCACGTCGGCGAGGAAGAGCCCGTGCATCAGCTGGTCGCGGGTCGCGACCGAGGTGAACGGCAGCATCGGCCTCCCCTGGGTCTCGACGAAGTCGACGGCGTCGACGGTCGTGGCGTCGCCGAACGCCGACGGCGAGCGCATGTGCATCCACGACAGATCGTAGCCGGCGACCAGGTCGTGCTGGACGAGGGCGCGCCCCTTCCACGACAGCTCGAGCTGGTTGAGCGCGACGTCACCCTGGTGATCGAAGCGGAAGAAGCCGCGTGACAGCGAGGTCGGAGCCTCGGGATCGAGCCCGATGTACTCGGTGGAGAGGTAGTCCTCGCGAAACCGGTTCCACATGACACGCTCGCGGACCACGAGCGCCGGCGTGAGATGCGCGGTGTACGACGTGCTCAGCTCGAGGTTGTCGTAGCGCAGGTGGTCGTAGGGCGAGTTGTAGCGAGTCGCGGGGTCGATCGCGTCGGGCACGGCGCCGTCGAGCGTCGGCAAGCCGGCGTCGGTGGCGTACCGGCTCTTCGACCAGGTCGCTCGCGCGTCGAGGTCGTGCCCGCGGCGCACGCGGAACGACGCGGCTCCGGTTGCGCCCACGTGTTCGTCCTCCTGACCGCGGAAGCTCCCGGCGATGCTGGAGCGCAGATCGAAGCGCACGAGGAGACGCTCGCCGAGTCGTTCGCTCGCCGGACCTCCCACGCCGAGCCAGGCGCGCCGATCCCCGTAGGTGCCGACCCCGGCGCCGAACTCGTGGGTCGGTTCGGCCTGCGGTGTCTCGCGGATGACATTGATGACGCCGCCCAGCGCGCTCGGGCCGTAGAGCAGCGACGCGGGTCCCTTGAGCACCTCGATCCGATCGAGCCCGACCATGGGACCGACGGGCACCTCCCCGCCCACCGTCGGGCCGCGTTCGTCACGGAAACCGTCGGAGAGGATGAGGAAATCCTCGCCACCGAACCCGCGGATGGTCAGGTGATCGAAGCCGCCGTAGCGCAGCGATGGGCTGACGCCGGGCACCGTGGCCATCGCGCCGGCGAAGTCGTTGATCCCCCGCTGGCGGAGGAGCTCGCCGTCGACCTCGAGCACCGACGAGGGTGTCTCGCGACGCGGCTGATCGAGCCGTGTGGCCGGCACGGACACGTCCTCCTCGACCACGATCACCTCGGTGGCTTCGTCGATGGCTGCCGACGACGCGTCGGCGTCGTCGACGAGGGGGCGTGCTTGCGCGCCGGCGATCGCTGGCGCGAGGAGGAGCGTGAAGGAGACGAGCGCGAAACGGAGCATGGGTGATTCCTTCGTGGTGGTCGGGCTCGTCCTGTATCGCAAATCGATAATACATGCAACGCGATTGCATTTCGCCCGAGCCCGGGCTACACCTCGACGCATGCCCACCTCCCACCGCCTTCCCGTCACCGTCCTCTCCGGATTCCTCGGCGCCGGCAAGACCTCCCTGCTCCAGCACGTGCTGGAGAACCGCGAGGGCCGCCGGATCGCGGTGATCGTCAACGACATGAGCGAGGTCAACATCGACGCTCGCATCGTCGACGCCGGCGGCGCCGCGCTGGGCGTGTCGGAGGCGCTCGTCGAGATGACCAACGGGTGCATCTGCTGCACGCTGCGCGATGATCTCCTCCGCGAGGTGGCCCGGCTGGCCCGCGCCGGGCGCTTCGACGCGCTCCTGATCGAGTCGACGGGCATCTCGGAGCCACTGCCGGTCGCGGCGACCTTCGCGTTCCGTGACGAGCAGGGGTTCTCGCTCGCCGACGTCGCGCGGCTCGACACCCTGGTCACCGTGGTCGACGCCGCCGAGTTCCTCACCGACTACACCTCCATGGACGACCTGCACGGCCGCGGCCTCGGGGCTGGCCCCGACGATCCCCGCGCGATCGTCGACCTCCTCATCGATCAGGTCGAGATGGCCGACGTCATCGTCGTCAACAAGACCGACCTCGTCGAACCCGACCGGCTCGGCGTCGTCGAGGGTGTCCTCCGCCACCTCAACCCGGGGGCGCGGCAGGTGCGCGCGGTCCACGGCCGCATGGCGGTGCGCGACGTGCTCGAGACCGGTCGCTTCGATCCCGCGCTCGCCGCCCGCTCGGCGGGTTGGGCGCGCGCGCTGGCCGGCGAGCACCTCCCCGAGACCGAGGCGTACGGGATCTCGAGCTTCGTGTACCGCGCGCGCCGGCCCTTTCACCCGGCCCGCCTCGACGACTGGTTCGGGCGAGCGTGGCCCGGCGTGCTGCGATCGAAGGGGATCTTCTGGCTGGCCACACGCATGGCCCACGTCGGGTCGTGGTCACAAGCGGGCACGTCGTGCCGGACCTCGAGCGCGGGGTACTGGTGGGCCGCGTCGCCGCGCACCGCGTGGCCCGAGGACTCACACCTCGAGCGACGGATCTACGCCAGCTGGCAGGAGCCGTGGGGCGACCGCCGGCAGGAGATCGCCGTGATCGGCATGGGGATGGACGAGCCCGCGCTCCGCGCCGGGTTCGATCGGTGTCTCGTGACCGACACCGAGCTCGCGGCCGGGCCAGCGGCGTGGCAGCGCTTCGCCGATCGGTTCCCGCCATGGCCCGAGCCGCCGTTCGAGTCGGGCGAGGGGATCGAGGGTGGCGAAGATGCGGCGTCGCGCTCCGGCCGGCGAGCGATGTAGCGCGCCACGCCACGTCGATGACCTCTCGCGACCTCACATGCGGCGGGCGGCGAGCGCGCGCAGGAACCCGTGGACGTCCGGGCTACCGAGCTGCTGGACCGGGATGTCGACGACCTCGAAGCGGCCGTCGCGCAGCGCGAAGAGGCCGTGAGCGACGCGATCGGATCCGGAGACGCCCACCCCGAACGCGGACGTGAAGGCGCGCCGCGACGCCGCGGGGGCGCCGGCGACCGTGTAGCCCTCCGCGCGCAGGTCCGGGTGATACCAATCGACCTCGTTCCACCGGCTCGCGTCGTCGGAGGCGACGTGGACCAACCGCACACCGGGGAGCTCGGTCCGCACGTGCTCCTCGAGGTCGAGCACCTGGAGCGCGCAGGCGTGCTTGCCGATGTCGGGCAGGGTCGACACGATGACGGCGCCACGACAGAGCGAGGCGCGGGTCAAGGGTGACGTCGTGTTGCGACCCGCCGGCAGCGCGAAGTCGCCGCCCAGCAGGTCCCCTGCCACCGGCGCCGATCCGACGAGCAAGAGCGGCGTCTCCCCGAGACGGACCCATCGATCTTCCTGGCGCGACTGGTTCGGCTTCATGCGGGGGAGCAACGGCGGCCGGTGGTCGGCGAAGCGGGCCGGCGTCGCTCGGCATCCTTTACTACATCCGGGATGCAAAAGCAAATCAGTTGCATGTAACTGAGAAGCCTCGGCGCTTTGCCGCCCACGGTTCCCGCCGCGGATCGGGTGTCCGCAGACGGCTTGCAGGTGCTTGTCGCGGCGACCTGCGCGGCGTAGAGTGATCGTCATGGCGAAGGTCAAGCTCGACGAGCTGCGCGCGCGTCTCCGCGCGCGAGGGCTTCGCGCGACGCCGTCACGGCTCGCGGTGCTCGAGCTGCTCTTGAGCGACCAGGCCGACCAGCCGAGGTCCCACGCAGAGGTGGTCTCGGCGCTCGCTTCGGGGCCCTGGGATCCGGCGACGATCTATCGCAACCTGACCGATCTCGTCGAGGCAGGACTCGCCCGCCGCACCGACGTCGGTGATCACGTCTGGCGCTTCGAAGCGGTCGACGGCAAGCACGACAGCACCGCGCACCCGCACTTCGTGTGCACGGAGTGCGGCACGGTGGAGTGCCTCCCCGTGATGAAGGAGCTGGTCGCGCCCCGCGCGAAGACGCCGCGGGCGCTCAAGCAGCGACAGGTCGAAGTGCAGGTTCGCGGGCTCTGCGATACCTGTCTGTAGCGGCGGGTCGCCGAACGCTCTCCGTTCTCCCCATCACTCGTGCGGGTGGCTTGTCGCGCGGCGCCGCCCCATGCGACCGTCGCGGGGCATGAGTCGCGAGTTCGTGCTTCCCGGGACCCGCGCTCGCTGGGCCCCCGATCGCCCGGTCGAGATCGAGCACTACCGCATCGCGGTCGCCGTCTATCCCGACGAGCGCCGCATCGCCGGCGAGACCCGGGTGCGCGCCAGGGTGCTCGCCCGCGAGCTGCGCCGGCTCGAGCTCGACGCCGTCGAGCTCGAGGTGGCCTCGGTCACCGAGGCGGCGAACGAGCGCCGGTTCACCCACGACGGACGAACGCTCGCGATCGACCTCGGCGACGCGCGCAAGTCCGGGACCACCGTCGAGGTCACGATCACGTACAGCGCGCGCCCGCGGCGCGGCCTGTACTTCGTCGGCCCCGACGCCGGCTACCCCGACAAGCCGCGGCAGGTCTGGACCCAGGGCCAGGACGAGGACTCGCGCCACTGGTTCCCGTGCCTCGACACGCCGCACGCCAAGGCCAGGACCGAGGTCATCGCCGACGTGCCCGCCGGCTGGTTCGCGCTGTCGAACGGCGTGCTGCTGGAGGATCGAGCCGACGGCGAACGCCGACGCCTGCACTGGCGCCACGATCAGCCGCACTCCTGCTACCTGGTCACGCTCGCCGCCGGTGAGCTCACGACGATCGAGGATCGCTGGCGCGATGTCCCGGTCCTCTACCACGTGCCGCCGGGGCGCGAGGAAGCGGCCCGGCGCACGCTCGGGCGCACGCCGCAGATGATGGAGCTGTTCTCGAAGCTGTTCGGGGTGCCGTACCCGTACCCGCGCTACGCGCAGGTCTGCGTGCACGACTTCATCTTCGGCGGCATGGAGAACACGACGGCGACCACGCTCACCGAGACCGTCCTCCTCGACGAGCGCGCCGCCCTCGACAACGACGAGGAGGCGCTGGTCGCCCACGAGCTCGCGCACCAGTGGTTCGGCGACCTGGTGACGTGTCGCGACTGGGGCGAGGGGTGGCTCAACGAGGGCTTCGCCACCTACGCCGAGTACCTGTGGCGCGAGCACGTCGACGGTCGCGACGAGGCGGACCTCGTGCTCGACGAGTTCCTCGAGATGTACTTCCACGAGGACGGCGATCGCTACCGGCGCACGATCTGCACCAAGCACTACGACGAACCGATCGACGTCTTCGACCACCACCTCTACGACAAGGCGGGGCGCGTCCTCCACATGCTGCGCATGCAGCTCGGGGACGAGCTGTTCTGGAAGAGCCTGCGCCACTACCTGACCAAGCACCGCCACGGCGTGGTCGAGACCCGTGACCTGGCGCGCGCGATCGAGGACTCCACCGGCCGCGTGCTCGACGACTTCTTCAGCCAGTGGATCCTCGACGGCGCCGGCCACCCAGAGCTCGAGGTCTCGATGGAGTGGGACGACGACACCCGCGTCGCCACGGTCGTCGTCGAGCAGAAGCAGAAGGTCGAGGGCAAGACGCCGCTCTTCCGCATGCCGGCGACCTTGCGCTTCCGCGTGGGCGATCACGACACCGACGTGCCGGTCGAGCTCGACGACCGCCGCCACGCCTTCCACGTGCCGCTCGACGCGAAGCCGACCCAGATGATCTTCGACCCCGGGCGCGGGCTCCTCGCCGCGGTCGAGACCAAGAAGAGCATCGCGCTCTGGGCCGGCGAGCTCGCCGGCGCCACCCTGGCCATCGATCGCGCGTACGCGGCGCGCGCGCTGGGCAAGAAGGGTGGCCCCCAGGCGCTCGCCGCCCTCGAGGCCGCGCTCGCCGGTGACCGCTTCTGGGCCGTGCGCGGCGCCGCGGCGACCGCGCTCGGCACGATGCGCGGCGACGCCGCGCGCGACCTGCTCGTGGCCGCGCTGTCGAACGAGGCCCACCCGCGCGCGCGGCGCATCATCGTTCGCGCGCTCGGCGAGCTCCGCGGCAGCGTCACCGCGGGCGAGGTGCTCGCCAGGATCGTCACCGACGGCGACGCCAGCTATTTCGTCGAGGCCGAGGCGTGCCTGTCGCTCGGCAAGGTGCGCGCGCCGGAGGCTCCGGCGCTCCTGCGCGCCGCGGCCTCGCGCGACGCGTTCCTCGACGTCATCCGCTCGCACGCGTACAAGGGGCTCGCCGAGGCGCGCGACGACACCGCGGTCGACTTCCTCATCGACGCGACGTCGTGGGGGCGCGTGTCGCACGGGCGCCGCGCCGCGATCGGCGCGCTGGCGAAGCTGTGCAAGGGCCGCGACGATCGCGAGGCGGTCCGGGTCCGCGAGCGCATCGAGGAGCTCCTCGAGGATCGCGACTTCCGCGTGCAGACGTCGGCGCTGGAAGGGCTCGCGACGCTCGGCGCCGCCGCCGCGGCCGCGGCGATCGAGCGCATGGCGGAGCGCGAGCTCGACGGCCGGTTGCGGCGCCGTGGCCGCGAGGTGGTGCGCGACCTCCGCGAGCGCGCCAGCACCACCGCCGAGCTCACCAAGCTGCGCGACGAGCTCGCCGAGCTCAAGGCGACGACCGCCGGCCTCCGCGATCGCCTCGACAAGCTCGAGGTGCGGACCTCCGCCAAGGAGGCGGCGAAGGAGGCTCGGCGCGTGGAGAAGCAGGCCCGGCGAGCGAAAAAGAAGAAATCGAAGCCCGGCAGCGCGTGATAGCGTCGCGGCGATGTCCGGCGCGCGCGCCCTCCTCGTGACCGCCCTCGCCATCGCGGCGGCGTCCTGTGGCTTCAACCCGGGGGGCGGGCAGGCGGGCGACGGCGGCGTCGATCCCGACGCCGACTTCCAGGGTGACGGCAGCCCGGGTGACGCACCATGCGCCGAGCGCTGCGAGGGCAACAACCTCTACACGTGCAGCGGCGGGCAGGAGCTTCTGACGACGTGCGCCGTCGGCTGCATCGAGACCGGCGGCCCGCACTGCGCGACGCTGGTTCCCTCGAACGGCGCCGGTCCCGCCGATCTCGTCGACGTCACCGGCGATCTCCAGGTCAGCGCCGGCCAGACGGTCGTCGTCGACACCGGTGACGGGCGCATCGTGGCGTGGGCGGGCGGCAACGCCACCACGATCCGCGATCCCGGAAACGGCCTCGGTGACATGATCCGCTTCCGCGTCCAGTCCCAGATCAACGGCGCGCCCGCGGTGGCGATCTTCGGCGTTCGCTCGATCTCGATCGCCGACGGCGGCCGGCTCTGGGTCACGGGCGATCGTCCGGTCCTCTTCCTGGTGGCGATGGCCGCCACCATCTCCGGCTCCCTCGACGCCGGCGCCGGTCACACCGGCACCACCGGCACGACGGACTGTCAGGAGTGCGCGGGGCCCGGTGGCGGCGACGGGGCGACGAGCCTGGCGACCGCCGGTGGCTGTGCGCCCGGGCTCGACGGCAACTACTCCGCGACGCAGGACGAGACCGGCGGCGGCGGCGGCGGCTTCGGGTTCGCCGGTGCGCCCGGCGGCAGCTCGAACGGTGGGCTCGCCCAGGGCGGCGGCGTCTCGCCGCTCACCGGCTGCACCGGCGCGTCGCTCGTGCCTCTCTCCGGCGGTTCGGGCGGTGGCCGGGGCTCGCTCCTGGGCGTGAGCGGCGCCGAGGTCGGCGGCGGCGGCGGCGGCGCGGTGCAGATCACCGCGCACGGTGGGATCGCGATCACCGGCACCGGCGAGATCTACGCTGGCGGTGCGGGCGGGCAGGGCTCCGTCGACGATTTCGGCGGCGGCGGCGGCGGCGCGGGCGGCGGCATCCTGCTCGAGGCGCCGAGCCTCACGATCACGACGGGGGCGCGGCTCACCGCCAACGGTGGTGGCGGCGGCAGCGGCCGCGAGGCCAACCGGGGCGAGAACGGCGCGCGCGCCGCGGCGCGCGCCAGCGGTGGCGCCGGCTCCGGTGGCGGCGCCGATGGCCGCGGCGGTCTCGGCGGCATCGGCAGCGCCGCCAACCAGGCGGCGACGTCGGGCAGCGGCGACGTCGACGGCACCGGCGGCGGTGGGGGCGCGGCCGGCCTCATCCGCATCAACACGGTGACCCCACTGCTCCTGCCGAGCGGGGTGGTCGTGAGCCCGGCCGCGTCGATGGGCGAGCCGGCCCGCCAGTGACGCACGCCCTTCGACTCGGGTTGCTCGCTCCGGGCGAACGGCGCTGCTACTTCTCGGCGACCGGCGGCGGCGGCGCCTCGACCAGCTCGAGCACGTTCTGCTGCGGCACCACGAAGCTCCGCCCCGTGAGCAGATCCTTCACGCTCAGGCGCGCGGGTGGCGGCAGCGCCATCGGCCCCTTCTTCGCCGACCGGCCGAACGAGCCGGCGAGCGAGCGATAGTTGCCAGCGCCGGCGTCCCCGAAGCCGCTGAACCCGCCTGCGCCTCCGAAGCTCTTGATGCGGGTCGCGAACGCCGCCGAGCGCCTGTCGTCCGCCGCCGGGAGCGCGACGAACATCGGCCATCCGACGCTGGGCAGCGACAGGAGCCGCTTGGTCCCGCTCGGCGGCTCGACGCCGCTGGGCACGAAGGCCGCGTCGGCCTTGCCGACCGTGATCATGGTGAGGGCGGAGCGCGCGTCGGCGGCCTCGGTGATGCTGGCGAAGTACGACGCGTCGACCTCGCCGGAGAGGAGCGCGTTGGTGACGAACGCCTGCGCCTTGGCGCCGATCGACGGGATCGCGACCCTGGCGCCCCGCAGCTCGCGGATGCTGCCGATCGACGATCTGGCGACGAGCTGCCACGACGCATGGCCGCCGCCGCCGCGCGTGGCGGAGGCGAGGATCGTGTAGGGCAGGCCGTTGGCCGCCGCGTACGGTGCGTCGACGATCGCGAACTGGATCTCGCCCTTCTTGGCGGCGGCGGCGAACGCGCTCGCGCTCGCGTACACCTTGCCGTTCACCCTGTCGCCGGCGGCGGCGCCGGCGAGGTGCTCGGCGACCGCGTTCACGAAGCTGACGCGGTCGCCCGAGCCCTCGAACGGCGCCGTCGGTGCGAACAGGCCGATCGTGATGTCCTCGGCCGCGGCGACCGACGGCAGGGCGCACGCGAGCGCGCAGGCGGCGGCGGCAAGCAGGTGGCTGGCGCTCATGGCGACCCCCAGAAGCGTTCCTTGGCCTCGATCCAGTCCTTGAGCGCGCCG